>Ga0134128_10002978_pt1 | contig 20760 bp, 28 predicted proteins | sample KB31754_FD_96462 | JGI IMG/M metagenome (GOLD analysis project Ga0134128, IMG submission 96462) | Terrestrial soil microbial communities with excess Nitrogen fertilizer from Kellogg Biological Station, Michigan, USA - KB3-175-4 | ecosystem: Environmental > Terrestrial > Soil > Unclassified ...
ACGGGCGCGCCGAACTGGTCTACAGCAACGGTCCCATCACCGCCTGAACCGTCCGCAGCGACGGCCCGGCCACCGCAAAGACCGGCACGACGGCGGACCCCGGGTGCCGCCGTCGTCCCCGCCTAGGTGACGGTGAAGGTGATGGAGTGCCAGCCGGTGGAGCCGTCGGGTTCGGGCGGGGCCTGCCTCCCGTCCTGGAGGGTGCCGGCGGTATCGTAGGCGCGGACCCGGACGTTGTGTGTGCCCGCGGCGGCACCGTCCCATTCGTAGGACCATTGCCGCCAGGTGTCCACGGAGGCTTCGGCGGCCAGTGTTGCAGGCTGCCATGGGCCGCCGTCGAGCTGGATTTCGACCTTGGAGATGCCGCGGTGCTGGGCCCATGCGGTGCCGCCGATGCCCACCCGGCCGGCTGGCACGCGGGCCAGGGCGCGGGGCACCTCGACGCGGGAGGCCGTCTTGATGGTCCCGTGCGAGGACCAGCCGCGTGAGGTCCAGTAGCCGGCCTTCGCTGCGAAGGTGGTCACTTCCAGGTCCACGAGCCACTTGGTGGCCGAGACAAACCCGTAGAGCCCGGGAACGACCATGCGCACGGGGAAGCCGTGCTCCAGGGGCAGCGGCTCACCGTTCATGCCCACGGCCAGCAGCGCGTCGCGGCCGTCCTGCAGCACCGGCAGCGGGGTGGAGGCGCTGAACCCGTCGGCGCTGGTGGAGAGGACCATGTCCGCCCCGGGCTGGGGCTTGGCCCGGGCCATGACCTCGCGCAGGGGGTAGCCGAGCCATTTGGCGTTGCCGGCCAGGTTGCCGCCCACCACGTTCGACACGCAGGTCAGCGTCACATACGTTTCCACCAGCTCGGCGGCGAGGAGTTCGTCGAAGGTCATGGTGAATTCGTTCTCCACCATCCCGTGCACGCGCAGGGTCCAGGTGCGGGGGTCCAGTTCGGGGACCACGAGGGCGGTGTCGATCCGGTAGAAGTGCGGATTGGGGGTGACGAACGCCCCCACCCCCGCCACGGGCGACTGGACGCCGGAGGGCAGGGCGGCTGCGTGCGTCCGTGGGGCGGGGAGCTTGAGCGCGGCACGCACCTGGCGGGCCGTGTTGCGTGCCGTGGACAGGACGGTGCCGCCCACGCCAACGACGACGGCGGCACCCGCCACGACGGCCGACCTGACCAGGAACGCCCGGCGGGAGGGCTGGCCCGCACCGGACTCCGTGGGGGTGCCGGTGGTGGGTGCGGTGCGTCTCCGCGGTGCGGAGTCCGCGAGGAAGCGCAGCGCCGCCAGCCCGGCCGCCGTTCCGGCCAGGAGGGGCAGGAGGTCGGGGAGTGCGGCGCCGGCCCGCGTAATGATGCAGGCGGCCATGACGACAGCGAAGGCGGCGACCATCCCGGCGCCGGCGGCAAACCGCTGCCGGGCGACCACACCGGCCAGGGCGGCCAGGACCATGGCGGCCGCCACCATGGAGAGCAGGAGCACCGCCTTGTCGTTGGTGCCGAAGGTGGCGACGGCGAAGTTCTTCATCCACGCCGGGGTGAAGTCGATGAACGCGGACCCCACGGACGTCAGGGGGGAGGATGCGGGGCCGAAAAATGAGGACAGCAGCTGGGCCGCGGCGAACAGGGCACCGGCGGCGATGACGCCTGTTGCGGCCGTGGCCAGAAGCCGCAGGCTGCTGCTTCCGGCCCGGGCTGTTGCTGGTTCCTTGGTGCGTGTTCTCATGATGGGCTCCTTGGGACGGGGCATTAGCCGCCCTCGTGTGGATGGGCGGCGCTTCTTGCCTGTACTTCGGAGCCGGCGGGACGGGTGGATTGGAAACGGCGAACGCCCAAAAGCGGCGCCCACCCAAACCGGCGAACGCCCCCACCGCCGAACGCCCCGGGGGCGCCCGCCTGCGGGCCATGTTCTGCCGGGGGTGAAGCTAAATGGCCTGGAGCAGTATGGGTGTGGTGGTGGGCTGGGCGGAGCCGCCTGCGGGCTCCACCGTGATGCCGATGTGTGTGGCGCCGTCCAGTGGCCCCTTCAGGACCTGGACGGTTGGTGCGGAGCCGGAAACATCCATCAGCCCGGCCGGCACCGCACCCTTGGCGGTGATGAACCACAGCTCGTAGGCCTTTCCGGCGGGAGCGGCGGGCATGTCCTTGACGAGGATGCCTGCCTGGTTGGCCTGCCCCGAGGACGCAATGGTCACGAGGGTGCCTGCGCCAACTTTGGTGGTGGCAATTTTCGCATCCGGTGCCCCCATGATTGCCAGCATGGCCGCCTGCTGTGCCTGTTCTGCGGCGAGCCGCTGCTCCGTCCCCTGTTGCCCGGAACCGTGTCCCACCGCCCAGCCGCCCACCCCGGCGCCGGCGAAGATCAGCAGGGCGGCCGCGGCCGCCAGGGCCGGCATCCACGGGCGGCGCGGTACGCCGGGGAGCCGGGGACGCGCCGTCGTGCCCCTCCGGGCGGTCCGGGCGGTGGAGAGGTCCCGGACCACGGCGGAGGGCGGAAGCTGGCGGGTGTTGCGGATGGCGGCCATGACGTTGGCCTTCACCTCCGGGGGAGGGGTTTCCGCGGGCGTGCCGTAGGCGAGCAGCGCGGCGGTTTCGCTGAGGCTGCGCACCTCCTCAAGGGTCTGCGCGTTCGAGAGGATGTGCCGTTCAAAGGCGGTCCGCTCGGCGTCGGTGACGGCGTTCAGTGCATAGGCGCCGGTCAGCAGATGCAGTTGTTGTTCCATTACGCCACCCCTAACCTGTCTCGAAGTCTGATCATGCCGTCACGAATTCTTGTCTTGGCGGTGCCCACCGGTATGTTCAGCAGCTGTGCGACTTCCTGGTGGGTGTAGCCGCCATAGTAGGCCAGGCGGATGGCTTCCTGCTGGGGCCCGGTCAACGTTTCAAGGGCCTGGTTGACCCGTTGGGCCTCCATGGTGGTTTCCACGGTGTCCGCGACGTCGTCGTAACTTTCCCGGTATTCCTTGATGCCTTGGCGCAGGTCGCGGTCCCTGCTGGCCTGGCTGGCCCGCACGCGGTCCACGGCCCGGCGGTGGGCGATGACCAGAATCCAGGCCATGGCCTTCCCGCGGTCCGCGTCAAAGCGTGCCGCCTGCGTCCAGATGTCCAGGAAGATCTCTTGGGTGACTTCCTGGCTTTGGGCCGGGTCGCGGACCACCCGGTGCACCAGGCCGAACACCCGGGGTGCGACGGCGTCGTAGAGTTCAGCGAAGGCCGCCTCGTCGCCGAGGGCGACGAGGCGGATCAACTCTTCGTGCATGGGCGGGGCCAGGGGCTCCACCGGCCGCAGCCAGGGCAGTCGCATGGTTTCTACTTTGTCATGGTCGCTGCCCATGGTGCGCTTCCTTGCGGTCCGTTTTGCTGTCGGGTTGCTGCCGGCTATGTCTTGGCCGGTTACTTCTTCGCCGGTTACTTCTTCGCGGGGGGCATCAAGACGGTGTCGATGAGGTAGACGGTGGCGTTCGCCGTCTTCACGCCGCCACAGATGACCTTGGCGCCGTTGACCATCATGTTGTCCCCGCTGCCGGTGACCTTCACCGTGGCGCCTTCGGCCGTGGCATGCGTGCCGTCGATCTGGCTGGGCGCGAGCTGGCCAGGGACCACATGGTAGGTAAGGATGGACGTCAGCGTCTTGGAATCGGTCTTCAGCCCGTCGATGGTGGCCGCCGGGATCTTGGCGAAGGCGTCGTCAACGGGGGCGAAGACGGTGAACTGGCCCGAGTTCAGGGTGTCCACCAGGTTCACATCCTTGTTCAGCTTCCCGGACACAGCCGCGGTCAGTGTCTTCAGCAGCGGGTTGTTCGACGCCGCCGTGGCCACCGGATCGGCCGCCATGCCCGCCACCGAACCGGCGCCGGACGGGACGGCCGCAGCATAAGCGGCGCAGCCCGGGCCGACCAGGTCCCCGGCAGCGGCCATGGGGGTTGTGGCCGCCGGCGCGGAGGTGGCCATGGGGGCCTGCGACGTTGGGGGAGAGGCGGTGGTGCCGCCGCTGCAGGCGGTCAGGCCCAGGGCGGCGACGGCCAACAGTCCCATGCCGAGGCTGAGGCCCTTGCGGGTGGTGGACGTCTTGGTTGCATTCATGATGATTCTCCGTGTCTTGAAAGCGGATGGTCTCCACTTGCTTCCCCTGCTGCCGCCGTGGCCGTTAGTGCTCCATGCCGAGGGGCGGTGCGGGCTGTCAGGAAGTACTTCGGAACATCACCGGAACCGGATTGGACGCGATCCGGAAATTTCACATCCCGCTTCTTCCCCGTAGCTTTTTCTCCGGACACGGACTGCCCCCGGGGGACTCATGATCGACGGGAACCCGCCAATGCCTGGAACCTTTGGGAGCCGCCTGCGGGGTGTGCGGGCACCGCCAAAGTACGTTGCCACAATTCCGAATCCATTGGGCGCCGTGTTCCGAATCGGAGCTGGCGCCCCGGTACCGCGACGCCACCAGATGAGAAGGAATCCCTTATGAAAAGGAAATCCGCACTCCTGATTGCGCCCGCACTGGCGCCTGCCGCCGACTCACTTTCCAGCACCAGCGCCATGGCCGCCGACAACTTCGGGAGCCTGGGCCGCCGGTCCAGCTGGACCGCCGAGGTTCTCCGGTACGAGGCACCCCGTCTCTATTCCGTCCGATCCGTCAGCGGCTCCTCCACTTCACCGTGACTTTCACCCTCGAGCCAACAGAAGGCGGGACCAGGTTCACCTCGCACGTGGATGCAGAATCGGGTCTCGGCGGAATTTTCGGCAAACTTGCCGAACCTCTGGCCACGATGGCGTAGGGCCGGCAATTGCGTACCAGCCAGGAAACACTCACGGAACTGCTGTCCGGACACCACGAGTTGTACGAGGTGCGCACGGCAGGCAGCACGGCGCCGGAGCCTGACGACGGCCAGCCAGATTCTTCGACTTTGTCCTGAAACTGCACAAGAAATTCGGTCGCGACACGCTGTTGCTGCCCGGGGCGCTCGGGGCCTTACACGGCGACACCTTCTGGGCCTGGATTTCGCCACCGCGTGAAGGACGATCGGAGGGCCAACGCCACCCCGCGTCAAACCTACTGCGTCCAGCAGATCAAAATCCGCGGAATCTCGGGGCGTTGGCGTCCGTGCATTGAAAAGGGGGAGTGCGGCCAGCCGAAAAGGGGGAGTGAAATCGGAAGATTCCATTACTGAATTGGGGGAGTAAAGGGGGAGGTGGCCTGAAAAGCGCTCTGCCTGCGGGACATAACCGCAGGTCAGGGCCACATTCGTGCCCCGGGTCGGACTCGAACCGACGGCCAAGAGAATCTCACGATCTGGATTTTGCCTGTTGCCGTTGACTGCCTAAATCCGCGAGTTTCCGCAGTATATCGTTGTTTCCGAAGGTCGTGGCATGTCGTTCCTTGCCATAGTTCTTGGTTGAAAAGGGGGAGTAAAAGGGGAGTGCATGCTTTTCGCTCCCAACGTTCTTTTGGCTTGGGCGTCCAATCCCGTAAAAACAGGCTTGCCAGCGATTTGCTATGGAGCAGCGTATGCCGTCAACTGCTCTCACCATTTTACGCCGCAGGCGTCGGTGGAGGGGATGTCCGTTCTTCGGGATTGCGAAACTCTTGTCGGGGCTGGTCGCGGGCGACCTCATGGCATTTTTTGGTTCAGATTGCCTGTTGGCTAACGGCCGGCAGCAGTGGTCGGACTCCCACACCGCACCCGTGACCTTTGCACTGTGATTTAGGGTTTCTGGCGGCTGGACCAGAATTCCATCAGCAGCTTTTGTCCCTGTGGCTCTGATATTTTGGAGATCTCTTCCGGGGCAAGGTTGAGTTGGTCGCGGAGGGCGGCCTGAAGCCAATCCGGCAGAGAAGATTCCTGTGTGGGTTCCGCGGCGGCCTCAACGGATTCATAGAGACGACCCATCTGGGCAATGACGTCCTTGAGAGGTTGTAGCTTGGGGTCATCTCCAATCCGTGCGACGCGGGCCTTGAGCTCCTCGTAGATCTCACTGTCAGATCGGACGCCCACGGCCCATACCTCGGAAATGTCAAGGATCGGTGTGCCATCGGTGTCTGCCGTGACCCGCCAAACAATGCGCCAATGCCGGTCACCGACAACGAGTTTGCGGAAACCAATCAAGGCGCCCAGCAGAGGTTCACCGGCGTTTGGCGACCGCTCCAGGAGCAGCATTTTCTTGAACACGGTACGGACAACGTGGGGGTCTTTCTTACCGAGCCGGTGAAGGTCGGCAACAGCATCCTCAGTGAGTCGGACGATGCAGACTCGCTGGGGATGTGTCGTCACGCTCGCCCTGCCGCGATGTCGGCGGCAATCTCGCCTTCCAGCTCAGCGCGGGTGAAGCCGAAGAATTCCATGGCCTGATCCAGATCGGTGCGGACACCCGTGTCGGTGGCGAAACGGGCCATGACGAGCGCCGCATCGCGAAGAGTGTCACGGTCACGCCGCAGGCTAGCGATCTCCTCAGCGGATACAACTTCGGCGACGACTCTGCCATGTCGGGAAAGGGGAACATCGATTCCCGCTTCAGCCGAAGCAACGAGCGAGGACAATCCGGCACGGGAGGCTTCTGTAATCGTCATAGTGCTCATATGGAAACTATATAGATTTCTGTGTAGTTTCTCAAGATTTCCCAACAAGGAAATCCACCTCACCACACCACGTCGTCAAGCAACACAACTACCCACGGTCGTCCACTGCGACGCGCAACAGGTCAGGATGCTTGGTGGTGGGTGGTGGCATGTTTGGTAAAAACGCCTTTTACTGGTTTTGGCAGTCTGGGCGACCCATATCGTGGCGGAAGTCGTAAAGTTGCCATCGACGGACGGGGTTCATCTTGTCTATCTGTTGGCGGTGTGTGGTGCAGTTGCGAAGATGGAGCCATGACAAATGAAACCGCTTATGACTCAGCCGACTTCCATCCTCGCGTCTTCATGTCGTATTCGTCCGCCGAGGGGCACAACGAGTGGGTATTGCGGCTATGTACGCGACTGCGCGGAAATGGGGTTGACGTCGTGCTCGATCAGTGGGAGGCCAGTCTTGGATCGGACCTTGCACACTTCATGGAACAGGGACTTGTCGGAGCTGACCGGGTGATAGCTGTCTGTTCTGATTCGTACATTCAGAAAGCAAACGAAGGGCAGCGTGGCGTTGGCTATGAGAAGAAAATTATGACCGCTGCCCTCATCAAGAACGCGGTGAGCGACCACATCGTTCCCGTCATCCGCGACGCGAGTGGTTCAAAAGTGACCCCCGTATTCCTTGACGGTGTGCGCTACGCAGACTTTCGTGACGACGATAAGTGGGATACGAGCTACAACGAGCTTCTCTTCGACCTCTTTGGCCAGAGAATCCAGCCGAAGCCCGTCCTCGGTAAGAATCCGTTTGCGGCGAACAGCACGGTAATTACTGCACAGGCAATCCAGTTCGATCCAACCGCATTCGTCTCGAGCGCACTCAATGGAACGGTGACTTTCCCTTACAACGACAACGATGGCAATTTCGTGATCGGGAACGGCGTGAACGCATTCACTGTAGCTGTCAGCACAGCCGGTCATGGTTCCATCCATTTCCTCAACGATCCGTCTGACATATCATCGATCGCGTTGGCGGCCAGCACTCGCCTTGAGGATGTCCAGTCACCGGAGAACTACGATGGCTCGTCGCGCGCTCGAACCGTTCGAGTTGGCGACTCCGTCGTGCTCGTGAACACAGCAGGACGGGTCGCCGCCGTCGAGATCGTCGAGGTGACTATTCGGGATACCGCGGCCGATGGTGTTCCCATGCTGACTCTGCGGTACTCAATCGCCGCGTAGTGCGACCTACTATCAGTACGGAGTTGGTGTCGTAACCCTAAGCTTGCTATTTCACCCTTGATGGCGGAGACGTCAAGAAAGTGGCGGGCCTCTCGGCGTGTCGTGTGGCGTGGGCGGCCCCCGTTTCCGATGCTTTGTGTATCCACACAACGAAGCATGCCAAGGAATCGAGGGCCGTGGTCATGATTATGCACGACTGTTCCGTCCCGCCGCAATTAGCGCTGGCCACCAACACTTCGATGCGTTCCGCGAGGGCACCATGCCTGCCTGACGCGGCGGGCCGACACCTTGTTCGAGCTGACCGACGCGCTGCTGTGCGCCCAGGGGAAGGTCACCGACCTGGCCCACCTGTCCCTGGAGCCCGAGCACCACCGCGGCTACGGGGCGCTCTATGACGGCATGACCTGCGGGCAGATCGACCTCGACGCGCTCAGGGCCCTCATGGGTGAGGTGCCCGTGGCCAAGCTGCCCAGTCCTGTCGGCCGGGATCGGATCGTGTTGGGGGTGGACATGTCGAACTGGCTGGGCCCGGATGCCGCCTGCAGCCCGGAACGCGCTTTCTGCCACACCTACGCCCGCAACGGGCAGGCTCAAATGATCCCGGGTTGGCCCTACTCGTTCGTTGCCGACTTGGAGCCGGGGGCCACCTCCTGAACCGCGCTGCTGGACGTGGTGCGGTTGCGTCCCGGCGATGACGCCACGGCCATCACGGCCGCCCAGCTGCGCTCGGTGATTGAACGGCTGATCCGTACCGGCCAACAACAGGCCCAGGACCCGGAGGTCCTGGTGGTCATGGATGCCGGCTACGATGTGGTCCGCCTGGCCTGGCTGCAGGCCGACCTGCTGGTGGTCCTGGTCGGACGGCTCCGTTCGGACCGGGTGTTTTATGCCCCGGCCGGGACACGCCGCGGACTGTCCAAGGGCCGCCAGCCACGGCACGGGGCCAAACTGGTCCTGCGGGATTACCTCCACCCATCCGGCCCCGGCGTGTTCCACGGAGCATGTCCTGGACCGTTATGGCACCGTCCATGCTGTGGCGTTCGAGCGCATGCACCCCAAGCTCGATTCCCGCGGGCGCTTCAAGGACCACCCAGGGCCCCTGCCCCTGATCGAGGGAACCGTGATCGGGCTGACCGTCGAGCGCCCGCCGGGAAACCAGAACCCCAAGCCGTTATGGCTCTGGGCGTCCAAGCCGGTGCCCGCCGATGCCTTGGAGGCGGACCATTGGTGGTCGATGTACCTGCGCCGCTTCGACATTGAACACCTTCCGTTTCCTGAAGCAGGGACTGGGTTGGACTAGGCCAAGGTTGCGGGATCCTGAAGCGGCCGACCGGTGGACCTGGATCGTGCTGGCCGCGCACACGCTCCTGCGTCTGGCCAGGCCCCTGGCCACCGAATGCCGCCTGCCCTGGCAGGCGCCGACTCCGCCGCCCCGGCTGTCCCCGGCACGGGTCCGGGCGACCTATCGGCGGACCTGCCAGAACACGGTCCACCCGGCAAAACCGCCGATAGCCTCCACGGCCGGGCCCGGACGCCCCAAAGGCCACCCCAAGCGGGTCAAACCCGGCATCCAGCCCGTCGGATTGGCCTACTACAAGGGTTAAATAGCAAGCTAAGGTAACCGAGACGTCTCTCCGACCTGGCGGCCGGGTGGCGGCAGTGCTCCAATTTCCGCGCACTCGTGCGAGTTCGTCCGCGACCGGCGATTCTTATAACTATGTATCGCAACCTTCTTGCTGAATCGGTGTATCCACCGGTAGTTACAAGGCACACCGGAGCGGCCCATGACGGAGCAGATCGGTTGCGCACATTCTTCTACGCGGCAGCAGTCTACCGATCGTCAGCAGGCGGACCTTCCGGCAGCGGGGGTCCGACGCGATGCTCTACTTATGGATCGTGGTGTCTCCGGGGCTCGAGCCTCACGGCCCGAGTTTGATCGCGCGCTCAACGCATTGATCGATGAGACCCTAACGATCACGACGCTGGATCGACTCGGGCGGTCCACCCAGAACAGTTTCACCTTTCCTGACGAACCTCATCTCAAGGGCTGACGTTGGCTATCCGACGGAGGCGAGGGCGCTTGACCAATTCAGTTGGCGCTTTGCCTTCGGACGTGAATTCAAGCCGCCAGGATCCGACCAGTAGGGGCGGGGGCAAAAAAGGGAATGCCTTGTTCGGAACTCTTGAAATCATCTGGCCTTGACTGCGAATTCTCGGAAGAACATGTTCACCTGTGATCCACCTCTGGGAGTGCACTTCGCCGACTGGGTCCGACGTTTTACGCCTGAGGCGAGCGTTGGTCCAGCTAGCTACTGACTTGTGCCGGACTGAGATCAGGTTCCCGCAGGTCCCCCTTATGGGGAAATGCAGACACGATCAAGACGGGCGAGTAATCCTTAGGTTCGGGCTAATCCAATACCCGTAGGCTGGAGACATCATGCGCTTGGAAGGAACAGTTTTGACACAGCAGTCCCCACAGAATGAACTGGTCTCGGTTTATGCGAGGATCGAAGAAGTAGACATTGAGGATAATTTGGTTCTCCTTGATTGTGTCCTGGCGAATGCTCCTAGCCTCGTGGGGCTAATCGCTGAACCGTTCAGAGAGTTACGTCAGCGGTGGAAAGTCTCCTTCGGACGCATCGACGCACCGGATAGTCCGCCCATTGACCTAAGTAGCATACCTGCTGCTATTGTGACAGGGCGTGTAGAGCAACCACAGATTTGGCAGGAACTGATTGATGCAGCCACTTGGGTCCAGCTGTTAGTACCTGCTCCGGTCTTTAGCGAGGAGACCTCAGCGACAGTCAGTGTGGCAGGTTTTGAATCCGTACCGCCGGAAACTGCAGCCAAATTGTCTGCCATTCTCGACATGGATTATTGGCCCCGGGTACGCGCGCCGATTCTCAGCGAGGCACTAGATGCATTTCCTATGATTGAAGGGGCAGTGGTGCACGACGTCGGCCAAGGTTCTGCCAACGCGCTGTTCGACTCTTCCGGGAGGGCAGTCGTCTATTTTGACGCTGGCAAGGGATCGCATTGGAACGCAAAGACGGCACCTGCGGGCTTGGATTTGTGCGCATGCAGCACTCCCATGGTGGTGCTGTCCCATTGGGACACGGATCATTGGAAAGCAGCCAAGGACGGTCAGCAAGAATTACTGAAAAGTATCTGGGTGGTTCCAAGCCAAAAAATCAGGCCGACACACGCTAAGTTCGCCGCACTAATCCTTCAAAGTGGTGGCTCCATTTACGTAGTGAAGCGGAGTTCCAAGCCCAGCAACATTGTGACAAACAACCAATATGTATCTATCAGGTATGGGAAAGGTTCGGACCTCAACAACAGTGGTCTGGTACTCACCGTCACCATGGCTGCTATCGGAACCAGAAACCGCCATGTCCTATTCTTTCCCGGCGACGCCGCCTACGACATGTGCGTTGACCCTCCCCGAAAAGTCGATCTACTTGTGGCTTCGCACCATGGAGCAGATTCGCCGGGTAACGTGAATATCCCCAAACCAAAGAGCAGGCGCCATTCGCGGTTGGTATACTCCTTCGGTCCCAACAACAGCTATAGACACCCGCGCCAAAATGCGATTAGTGCTCACGTAACTTATGATTGGAACCATAAATATTGGGATAAAAGTGGCTGGAATCATTCTGCGTCCTCCGGCACAGTGAGGGCCACCTACACGCAATTGGATCAGAAGCGACAGAGCATAGTGTTTCCTGCCAGTGCAATCCCACAGGCGCAGCACTTCAGCACCTCTCATGGGGAAACCCTCGATTCATAAGGAGGTTCTTCGCGGTTGGTGGCGCCCTTAGGGTCGGGTGGCCGGAGGGTGAAATCTCTTTCGGCCACCCGACCCTGGAATCGAATCGGATCCCGATTGGTTCGCTTCCGTCATCGAGGAAATATTCCCTCACGATTCGGCCTGCCGGGTGGCTACTTCGCGGACGTGGTTGAACATCACGCCCCTGTCGACGTCGTGCCTGCCGCTCCACGAGGTCAGTCGCGATCCGAGTGTAAATGGCATGGGTGTCGAGGATCGGTTGGGCGTGGGCCTCGATCCACCAGCAGGCGTCCTCTGAAACACTAATTGTTTAGAGGAGATATCTGTCGCGCCAAGCGGCGGGCAAGTGGCCGGTTTGCATGTGTTCGATGCGCTTCCAATCGCCGTCGACGACATACTTGATCTCTTCAGGTGTCTCGCCGTACAGGGTCGCCAGCTTGTTCAGGTGCTTCCGACGGTGCCGGTCATGCATGACAAGGCCAGGCGTTCGTGAAATGCAGTTCGCCTATTGGACGATCCGGCCCTACATACTGTTGGAGCACCTCAAGGCCGGGTCCGTCGACGGGGCAGAAAGTGATGAGGTGACGACATTGCGAGGTAGATCGGAATATGAGGGCCCCTCGGTAAGCGAACCAGCACCGATTTGTATTTGCGCCCAGGGCTTTCGACAAAAGTTTATGATGGCCACATATCCTGCTGATCCCAAGCGATGGCCTGATCGTCAAAATACTTTTCTTTGCGGCGCTCGTCGCGCGACACGCCACTTAAGCGATTCCATAACTTCAGCTTAAATGCTTTATTCGATAGTGAATAGAGGCTGGGGACTCTATCAAAATACTTATGTTCAAATTTTTCAGGTTTCTCAATATCTCGACGCCGGACCATCAGATTATCCGTAATTTGCATTCGATAGTTTTCCTCTCGGAGAACAACGCAACTGTTAGGAAGAAGGTGCCAGTATTGAAACGAGCCAAGTGGGATGTTTAGCTCGATCTCGTTGTCACGCGAAGAATGAGATTCGATCAACGGCGGAAATTTCAATCGCTGTTTTACGATAGGAAACCGAGACTTTGAGTAGTCGATATCTAACCAATCCATCCAGACGGCATATATATCCACTGCCCGTGGTTCAAACATACTCGCAGCAATAAGTTTCTTATCGTGCTTAAATTCGAATTTATAATTGAATTTTAGTTCCGAAAAATTGCTTTCACTAATGGTATTGTGAAGCCTGTCAATCGAGATAGCTTGAGAGGATATTCTTTGACGCATCTCTGCCTTCAAGTTTGGTTTCAATACCCCTGACGGTGTCATCATCGCTGCGTCAAGATTGGCGGAAATCCCCTTCACGAGTTCTCTCGTGAAAACGTTTTGGCGGGCACTTTCAATCGTGTTTACTATTTTTATATCGGTACGATCAATTGATTGCAATTTAAGTTCAAGATCTTCTGCATAGTAGACGCCTAGTCGACTGCCCATGCGGGTCTTTTTGTCTGAGAGACCGTGCTCATGAGCTACGCAGTGAAATCGAATGACGCGATATCGATGTGAGAACCCTTGCATTGGTGGCCATGAACTTGCGTGTGCCAAGGGAGCCACCGCGGGAAACGAAAAGCACTTTGTCGACACGGAATGGGCCTCCTCGTACAACAGCGTCTGAGATATTTGAGAATACACCTTTTGGGCGACCAGCGCGGCCTCTGATTGATTTGACTTTGGGTCGCAGCCCCCAAGCCCGGCAATGAGGCGAAGCGTGGGATGTAGTTGGCCGCGGGCAAGGACGTCCTCGGATTGGACACAGGTATGAATGGTCTGGTGACAAATATTGCAGGTGCGGTCAGCTCCTGCCCAGCTGCTCCGCACCCCCAATCGAGCGACGGACCTTCAAGGCGGCACGGGAAGTTTACATGCTTCGTCAGGCTGAAGCACGACAAGACATTGTGCAACTGGGTTGGTTCAGTGTCGTCAGCGTGCGACTGGCCGTTCTACGAGTCAACTTGCTGCGAACCGTACCTGCCTCACGGCTCTCGCTGCTGGATACCCTGCGGAGCGCGGCCAAATCGAGCTACTGTACTCCCTTGTATTCCCTTCGCCGAATGCCTGCAGCACTTCAGTGTTGTCCGGTGCTTGATGCGTCTTCTGGACGTAGTGCTTGCTGGTGATCTTCTCGCTTGAGTGGCCAAGCTGGGCTGTGGCAGCCGCCATGCCCTGGGTGTTGGCCAGGATGGTCCCGACGGATTTGCGGAAGGTGTGTGGTGTAGCCCACTCGAATCCGATAGCCGCCCGTGCGTCACGCCACTGTTTGCGAAATCCGTTGGGGTCACGAATGGTCAGGGTGCTTGAAGGGACGACCAAATCGAGGTCATTCTGGAGAACTGTATTGGCCTGGCGCCGGCGTAGCATCTCCACAGCAAAGAGTCGCAGGAAGTAGCGCTGCCTGGAATTGGCACTCTTGGGGTGGTCCTGAATGATCAACCCGCTCTTCCCCCGAAGATTGATGATGGTCCCGTTGACGGTCACCGTCGGCTTGGCTGCATCCAAATCTACGTCGGCCCAGCGAATCGCCAACGCTTCGCCAATGCGGACGCCCGTGGCGAGCATGATGTCCACGACGTCCAGGATGTCCTTTTCATGGAGGCCGTTGGGACGCCCGGTTGGTTGTTGCCACGTATGTACGCCTTTACGAAGCTTGACGACTTCCTCCAACGTCAGGGCACGGACCTCCTTGGTGGCGATAGGGATCCGCGCTACTTCTCGCAGAGGATTGGCGTTGATTGCACCGTGTTGGGTAGCCAGGCTCAACATGCCGGACAGGATGGTCTTACACATCTTGGCAGTCGTGGCACCGTTCTAAGCGCGGACCGACTTGAGGAACTTATCCAGCGAGTTAACGCTTGCTTCCCTAATGGTGAGCTCACCGGTGCCTGGAAGGATGTAGGTATTGAGGAGTTCCCGGTACCTCCGGCTCGTATTCGCCGTTCGATCCAAATCTTCGAATTCAGCCCACCAAATCCGCGAAAGATCACGTAGTTGCATGTCAGGGCTGATCTCGTCCTCATTGACAGGATCCAGGAGCGTTAGCTTGTGAACGAGTGCTGCTTCGGCTTTCGGGCCAGAAGGACCCCATGCCTCGTAGCGGTGGACCTTTCCGTCAAAGGAGCGGAACTTGGCGCGTGCACGCCAGGTTTTTGGTTTGAGCTGCTTGCGGGTAATTTGCCCCCATGTCCCGAGGCGTAACCGCTGTCTAGGCAACTGGGTCTTCCGTCGTGGCGAGCCAGGCATTGAAGTCGGTGCGGCTGATGCGAAGGTGGCGGCCAATCCGGTGGGCCTTTGGCCCGAGATGCTTGACGCGCCACTGGTAGAAAGCCTGCTCGGGGATTTGCAGTTCATGGCAGATCTCCTTCGGCGTCATCCACTCGTCCACGAAACTTTGAGCGGACAGTGCTTGGCTTGACTGCTCACTCATCGGATTCTCCTAATTTGTGTGGTCTTTCCCCTTCCATGCGGCACATAAGCTGAAGCGCTATGACTTGAGTTGGCATCTCAGAAGAACGACGACAGCCGGCTCGCCTCACGCCGGCCGTCGAGTAGAGGGCCACCGAGTTCGTCGCGCCGGCGCATTGCCTGTTTACGAATTGGATATGACCCGCTGCGCTATGTCCGGCTAGATCGTCACCGGAAGCACCAAAAGGGGGGAGCGCACGTTGCTGAAAAGGGGGAGCGAAATCGGCAGAAAATTTTGACGAATTGGGGGAGTAAAAGGGGAGCTGACCCCAAACGGTCCCGACCTGCGCGGTATAACCGCAGGTCAGGGCCGTGTTGCGCCCCGGGCCGGACTCGAACCGGCGGCCAAGAGAAACCCAGGAACCTCATGCCAACAGGCTTCAGCCGACGCCAAGAACCGCCAAATTCCGGGGGAGTGCCGGACAACGGGGCCCCGTTGACATGCCATGGATTGGCACGGGTTTTCGTTCAAAAACGTGAGTAAAACGTGACGAAGCCATGCAGCACAGCGCCGGAGACGCTGTTTGATGGCCGTTTGCAGGTTCATCGACACGGTGGACGGCATGTCACCGGTTGTCGGGCGCGGTCCGTCGTATTTCAAAGCACTGCGTTGTTCGGGGCACGGTTTCGTTCCGGCCTGCTGGATTGCTGGTTGCCATGGCGAAACATGCAATTTGGTGACTCTTTGTTGGGGGAGTGGAGCGTGTACTTGCCTAATTTTATGGGCGTTTGCGTCCGATTCTGCCGTTCCGGGCGGACGGAATTTGGATCAATTTCGTGACCATATTGAGAACGTATGCTACTCCGCGGCACAGCACGGTGCGGGACCGTGTGGTTAGTTGCAGGTTCAATAGGACAAACCCGCGAAGGTCCCATATTACTCTTGAGTTATACAACATAGGTGTTGTATTCTAGTGGTGATGTGGAACATTGATGTGGGCTTGGTTGAGACTTGGCTGTTCGGTCTGGATGACGACTCCTATGCGCAGGTGGTTGCTGCCCTGGAGTTGTTGGCCGAGCGTGGGCCGCAGCTTGGTCGGCCCTTGGTGGACACCGTTGTCCGGTCGCGGCACAAGAACATGAAGGAACTGCGGCCAGGGTCAAGTGGCCGGTCGGAGCTGAGGGTGTTGTTTGCCTTTGACCCTCAGCGCCAGGCAATTTTGCTCGTGGCCGGGGACAAGGCCGGGAACTGGTCCAAGTGGTACACGAAAAACATTCCGATCGCCGATGACCTATTCGATGATCACTTGAAGACTTTGAAGGGAGAACCGTGATGGCACTGTCCATGGAAGAGATGCTGGCGAAGCGCCCCGTTGACCGGAAGGTCGTGGAGGGACATAAGAAGCGCATGCTCGATGAGGTCCGCGCCTATCGGCTCCGTGAGCTGCGCGAGGCGTCTGAGCTGACACAGGTCCAGCTTGCCGGGCGTCTGCATGTCACCCAGAACCGGGTGTCCCGGATCGAACACGGTGACATCGACCGTGCCCATGTCGATACATTGCGCAAATATGTTGAAGCCATCGGGGGCAAGCTCCGTATTGAGGTCGAACTCGGCGACGAACGCATCCAAATCGCCTAAATGATTGGAAACGCACGTGAAGAATAGTCGCAACGTGGGACTAAAGTGCCCCAAGCAATCTTGCCGTGCCAAGCGCCCGAGGGTGGGGCGATAATCTTCCACTGCCAGAAATTCAAGACTAGTTGAGGCAATTTGGATTAGCTTCAGTAAATGACCGATGACAAGACCGATAAAACGTACGACCCAAGGGTGACCCTTCGCAACGATGAGACAGGCGAGATTACACCGGTAGTAGCGGACTTGGTGCATGGTTTGGACGAGTTTCGTGAAGCCTGGGAACCTCAAGTAGAGACACCATCGCCGATGATGTTTGAAGGCTGGCAGATGTCGGACGACGAGCACCCCGCGGGCGGTGGGCGTCCTGCCTACCGACTCGTTTACAAGGCGCTACGGACCGTCGTCGTGCCTCAGGTAAGGCTAGAAATGGCCAACCTTCTCGTAAGATTCGCCAATGGTGAGGTCACCATCGGCAGGCCGATTTTCCACGGCACCCTCGATTCCAGGAAGTCGGGTCACTTCATCGTTCCCGAGTGGGGCTCAGTCATTCTTGATGAGGGCGGAAAAGGGATGCAGTACGAATACACTGTCAACCCCAACGTGGATATACAGGCCGCGCAGGGCACGTTCCCGGCCTGCAACTATGTAGAGGTACTTCATGTCCTGAACGACGGCGTGTCCTCTGGGTACGAGGCCTCGATGTCAGCGGGTAGAGCCGGAGTTGCTCCCTTTACTGCCATGTTGGACTTGTCCTATGGAGATCGGCTGCTCGGTCCAATCCTGACCGAGGAAGTTGGGGAGCTGTTCGATGATTGGCACTGGAACCGACGTCTAGGCGGCCGAACCGTCGCACTCGAATCTCAGGCGAATATGAAGATGATTTCCGGACACCAGTTGTCTGATGGACTACGCGCAGCAGTTGATCGGCAACTGGAGTTCAGCGACGAGAGGCGTGCTTCCCTCAGGGTCGCCGCACAGTGGTACTGGGAGGCTGAGAGTCAGTCTGATCCAGGCCTAGGTTTCGCTTCGTATTGGCTTGTGTTGGAAGCTCTGGAGTTGGGGCAGAACGCGAACATCCGACCACTTCGTGTAGCGTTCTCTGCAATGCTCGGCTGCAATGAAGATGACGTGAAGGTGTCGATAGGGCGGCTTTACGGCAAGAGAAGTGGGTTGCTGCACGGGAACGTTCGCGCCGTGGAAGAGGACGAAGTTGCGAAGGTCAGGATACTCGCAAGCGCGTTGCTGCATAAGCATCTATTCGGCGATGTACCCGATGAGCGAGTACAAGACGTGCGCCAAGTCCTTCTGTCGTAGTGGCTACTAAAAATGTCCGTTGAGGGCTCGTTCCCATATGCGTGACGATCTGAGAGTTCGGCCGGTCGCAAGGCAAATGCGTTGGAATGGACCCGAACCGTCCCGGGTTTGATGCCGCTGTCCTTTTTTGTGAAAGATAGTGATTATGCCCAAGTAGTTTCCCCCTGAAGTTCGTGACCGTGCCGTGCGTATGGTGTTGGATCGTTTGTCCGAGTATCCCTCCGTGTATGCGGCCTGGAAGGCTCTGACCGCGAAGCTCGGAGTCGGCGCGGAATCGTTGCGTCGGTGGGTGGTCCAGGCCCAAGTCGATGCTGGGGAGAAGAAGGGCCTGACCAGTGATGAGCTGGGGGAGATCAAGCGGCTGCGGGCCGAGGTCCGGGATTTGAAATAGCGGGGAATCGTCAAGATCGGTTCACGCCAAATCTCTATTAGGCTGTTTGGAGGAGTCATGCGCTCTCAGCAGAAATGGCACCCGGCCGCGGTTATCGGGTAGGGCCAAATAACACGATTAGAAGAAGGTCTCACCTATGGGGAAAAGCGGCAATCCATCCATCGCAGCAATGGAAACTGAGAACGCTCAGCTCGGTTACTGGCAACAACTTTGGGGTTATCTGAGGACCAAGGCAAACGGTAAGGATGGAGACTTTCTAGGTGCCGGAGCGATCGGCCTGATCTTGCCCGCGGCCATGACGGTCGGCTACTTTAATCATTCCCTCGCCTGGACAGAATGGCTTTATGCGGTTTCAGTAGGCCTGGTTAGTTTGGCGGGAATCAGTGCGTTGGCTCTTCCGAAGAGCCAACGCATCTATCCCCGCGTGCCCGGTCCACTCATCGTATTTGCCGCCACAACCTCGATACTTGTTGCCGTCGCGTCGGCCTATTTCAAGGCTCAGGGGTGGCCACTCCACTAATCGGGCCCTTCAGAATTGAGGGTGTAGTTTCGGTCTGAATCCGCCGGATTCCAGCAGTGATCGGGCAATGTAGTGGGCGAGATTCCGGAAGCCGAGGGGAGATCCCCGGAGGTGTTCCAATCTTCCGTTGATGGCTTCGCTAGGCCCATTGGAGGTCCTTGGCCGATCGAAGTACGCCAACAAAACAGCGGTCCTGCGTTTGAGCGTCCGCCCGAGCGTTTTGAGTACGGTGAGCGCGGCCGGGACACCGGCACTGAGGGAGTCAACCACGGCCTGCATCAGCTTCTTTCCTTGGGCCCGATCTTTCTCCCGGTAGGCGGTGCTCTTGCGTTGGTAGATGCCCCACGTCGCCTCCACCTCAATATGTGCATCCGCGGCAAACGGTTCCTCCAGACGAGTTTGTTGCTTCTCTGTCAGCATTCCAGCGCCATTATGAAGGGTCCTTCTCGCTTTGTAGAGCGGGTCGCCGGCACGGCCGCGATGCCCGCACGTTGTTTGTTGCACCCTGCGCCGGCACACATCGAGCGCGTCCCCGGCCAAGCGGATGACATGGAAGGGATCCATGACCCGAACCGCCTCTGGCAGTTCCTCGGTCGAGGCGCTTTTGAAGCCGGAGAACCCGTCCATGGCCACGACCTCTATCCCGTCCCGCCATGCTTGGGGGCGTTCCTGCAACCAGGTGGCGAAGACCTGTTTCGAGCGACCTTCGACCATGTCCAGTAGCCGGGATGGGCTTGTTTTGTCGCGGATCGGGGTCAGGTCAATGATGACAGTGACGTACCTGTCCCCGCGGCGGGTGGTCGCCAGACGTGCTCGTCAACACCAATGACTTTCACCCCGCCAAAACGCTTGGGGTTATTGATGAGCACCCGCTTGCCCTCTGCCAGGACGGCCAGACGGAATGGCAACATCGGATCAGTATTGCACGGTTGCACTGCCAAAATGAGTCTTTCGGAGCCGGCAAAGAGAATCGGCCCCGCAGGAAGTTCGGCTTAAGGATGTGGACGGTTCAGTTCAATCCGCGCGGCTGGTGAATCGGAGGTAGTAGCCGTCCGGGTCCGTGACGCGGAAATCGGTCAGCCCCCATTCCCGCTCTTGCAGGTTCTCGGTAGGAACGATGCCCCGACTGACGATTCGGTCTCGTAGGGCGTACACATCATCGACCTCGATCACCATTTCCGTCATCACCGGATGAGCGCGCTGCGCAGGATCCACTGGCTCGGCTTCGCACACACCAATCCGAACAGTTCCCATGCGAATCGACGCATATCGAGGCGGCCCGTCATGGCGGGCCGCGACATGAAAACCCAACCGTTCGTAGAAATCCGTCGTCGCGCCCACGTCGCCGGGGAAAATCTCAACACGCAAAAATGCATCCACGGTTTCCATCCTGACCTATTGGCGGACGTACGTCGATGGCACCCTCAGCGACGGCACCTTCATCAGTGCCGGGCTTCTATGCATAACATGGTGAATTTCCGCAGGCCCTTCCACGAGGGGGCACCATTTCATGAGACCCCGACCGGAACGGTATGGACGGGTCCTGCCTGAACTAATTCGTGGCAGGTGGCGGATAGCCCCGGTTGGTACTGCTGGTCCTCGTAGTTAGTGTGTAACCTCGCTACATCGTGGACAGTGAATATCACCTCTTCGTGGACACCGGGTCTCAAGAGTTTGTATGTCCTGTCTCATCACTACGTGGACCACCCGTACCAAATACGGCTATCCGCCAGCAGGCTACCATTTGACTGCTTCTGCGGACAGACTTGATTTACGCGTTTCGATATCCCAAGAATCTGCCGACGAGGAAGGAAGTCAAGTTCATGGACCGGCGTCTGGATCCTGGCGAACGGCGTCTTGTCAATGCGTTGCTTG
>Ga0134128_10002979_pt1 | contig 20759 bp, 18 predicted proteins | sample KB31754_FD_96462 | JGI IMG/M metagenome (GOLD analysis project Ga0134128, IMG submission 96462) | Terrestrial soil microbial communities with excess Nitrogen fertilizer from Kellogg Biological Station, Michigan, USA - KB3-175-4 | ecosystem: Environmental > Terrestrial > Soil > Unclassified ...
CGGGCCGGGCATCGGCTCAAGTTCTGGACACCGGGCGGATCGTCGACACCGATCCTCACCGAGGAGCACCTCGACGTGCCGCTGGACTATGAGGGCGTGGGTGGGGCCGGTTCCATGCTGGGCACCAAGGCGCTGCAGATTTTCGACGAGACGACGTGCGTGGTGCGCGCGGCCCGGCGCTGGTCGGAGTTCTACAAACACGAGTCGTGTGGCAAATGCACGCCGTGCCGGGAGGGTACCTACTGGCTGGTGCCGATCTACGAGCGGCTGGAAACCGGCCGGGGCACTCAAGAGGATCTGGATACTCTGCTCGACATCGCCGACGTCCTGTTCGGGAAGTCGTTCTGCGCGTTGGGCGACGGCGCGGCGATGCCGGTGCAGTCGTCGATCCAGTACTTCCGGGACGAGTACATCGCCCACGTCGAGGGCGGTGGCTGCCCGTTCGATCCCCGCGACTCGATGCTGACCGCGAATGGAAAGGCTTGACGCGCCCATGACCCGCGACGGCGACGATGCAGAGCAGAAAAGCGATGTGGGGGCACCTCCCGCTTGCGGGGGAGAGGAGCGGCGCTCATGACTAGTTCGGCCAAAACCGAAACCGACGACGAGGTGCGTCCTCCGGACATGGTGACGCTGACCATCGACGACGTCGAAATCAGCGTTCCCAAGGGAACTCTGTTGATCCGGGCCGCCGAATTGATGGGCATCCAGATCCCGCGGTTCTGCGAACACCCGTTGTTGGATCCGGTGGGCGCGTGCCGACAGTGCCTGGTCGAGGTCGAAGGCCAACGCAAGCCGATGACGTCGTGCACCGTGGTGGCCACCGACGACATGGTGGTGCGCACCCAGCTGACGTCGGAGGTTGCCGACAAGGCGCAGCACATGGTGATGGAACTGCTCTTGATCAACCATCCGCTGGACTGCCCGATGTGCGACAAGGGCGGCGAGTGCCCGCTGCAGAACCAGGCCATGTCCAACGGCCGGCCCGAGAGCCGATTCCACGACGACAAGCGGCATTTCGCCAAGCCGATCAACATCTCGTCGCAGGTGCTGCTGGATCGAGAGCGGTGCATCTCGTGCGTGCGCTGCACCCGGTTCTCGGATCAGATAGCCGGCGACAACTTCATCGACGTGCTGGAGCGCGGTGCGCAGCAGCAGATCGGAATCTATGGCAACGAACCGTTCAACTCCTACTTTTCGGGCAACACGGTGCAAATCTGCCCGGTGGGCGCGCTGACCGGTACCGCCTACCGGTTCCGGGCGCGCCCCTTCGATTTGGTCTCCAGCCCGAGCGTCTGTGAACACTGCGCCTCCGGGTGCGCGCAGCGCACCGATCACCGGCGCGGCAAGGTGATGCGCCGGCTGGCCGGCGACGATCCGGAAGTCAACGAGGAGTGGAACTGCGACAAGGGCCGCTGGGCGTTCAATTACGCCACCCAGCCCGACGTGCTCACCAATCCGCTGGTCCGCGATGCCGACGGCTCGCTGCAACCGGCCTCGTGGCCACACGCGATCGCCGTCGCGACGCGGGGGCTCGAAGCCGCGCGCGGGCGCGCCGGGGCGCTCGTCGGCGGCCGGGCGACCTTGGAGGACGCCTACGCCTATTCCAAGTTTGCACGAATCGTCTTGGACAGCAACGACATCGACTTCCGGGCCCGCCCGAGTTCGGCCGAGGAGGCCGACTTTTTGGCGGCCCGTATCGCCGGCAGGCCGATTAGCGTCAGCTACGCCGATCTGGAATCGGCTCCGGTGGTCGTGCTGGTCGGGTTCGAGCCGGAGGATGAGTCGCCCATCGTGTTCCTGCGGTTGCGCAAGGCGGCCCGCAAGCACGGGGTGCCGGTCTACGCGGTCGCGCCTTTCGCCAGCCGGTCGCTGGACAAGATGTCCGGCCGGCTGATCAAGACCGTTCCCGGCGCCGAAGCGTCGGCGCTGGATGGGTTGCCGACCGGCGAGGTGGGTGATCTGTTGTCCACCCCGGGCGCGGTCATCATGGTCGGCGAGCGCATGGCCACGGTGCCGGGAGGGTTGTCCGCGGCGGCCCGGCTTGCCGACACCACCGGCGCTCGGCTGGCCTGGGTGCCGCGGCGGGCCGGCGAGCGGGGTGCGCTGGAGGCCGGTGCGCTGCCCAAGTTGCTGCCCGGCGGCCGACCGGTGGACGACGAGACCGCCCGGGCTCAGGTTGCGAAGGCTTGGAACGTATCCGAATTGCCTTCTGGCAGTGGGCGTGACGCCGATGGCATCCTGACATCCGCCATCGACGGGACGCTGGGCGCACTGCTGGTGGGCGGTGTGGAGCCCGACGACTTCGCCGACCCGCAAGTGGTGCTGGCGGCCCTGGACGGCGCCGGCTTCGTGGTCAGCCTGGAGATGCGGCACAGCGCCGTCACCGAACGGGCCGACGTGGTGTTCCCGGTCGTGTCGACGACACAGAAGGCCGGTACGTTCGTCAACTGGGAAGGCCGCTTTCGGCCGTTCGAGGCCGCGTTGCACGGCAGTGCCCAGCAAGCCGGCCTATCGGACCACCAGGTGCTCGACGCGCTGGCCGACGAGATGGGCGTTTATCTGGGGATGTCCACCGCCGACACAGCCCGCGAAGAAATGGCCGCACTACGGCACTGGGATGGCAAGCGCGCCGCGAACCCGGACGTCGCGGCCCCGGAGCCGCCCAACGCCGGCAGCGGGCCTGAAAAAGGACAAGCGGTGCTGGCCGGCTGGCGGATGTTGCTGGACAACGGCCGAATGCAAGATGGTGAGCCACATCTGGCGGGGACCGCGCGCGAAGCCGTGGCGCGCCTGTCCGCCGACACGGCCGCCGAAATCGGTGCCGCCGACGGCGAGGCGGTCACGGTCAGCACGTCACGCGGATCCATCAGCCTGCCGCTGGCCGTCACCGACATGCCCGACAGGGTGGTGTGGCTCCCGCTGAACTCATCCGCCTCGGCGGTGCACCGTCGACTCGGCGTAACCCTCGGCAGCATCGTCGCGATCGGAGTGAGCGCATGACGAGCGGCTTGACCGCATTCGGGCACGACACGTGGTGGCTGGTGCTCGGCAAGGCGCTGGCCGTCTTCGTGTTCCTCATGCTGAACGTGCTGGTCGCGATCCTCCTCGAACGCAAGATTCTCGGCTGGATGCAACGGCGGCCCGGCCCCAACCGGGCGGGGCCGTGGGGTGTCCTGCAGAGCCTGGCCGACGGAATCAAGTTGGCGCTCAAGGAAACCATCACCCCGGGCGGCGTCGACAAGTTCGTCTATTTCGCGGCGCCGGTCATCTCCACGATCCCGGCGTTCACCGCCTTCGCGTTCATCCCGTTCGGCCCCGTGGTGTCGGTGTTCGGCCACCGCACGCCGCTGCAGCTGACCGACCTCCCCGTCGCGGTGCTGTTCATTCTGGGGCTGTCGGCCATCGGGGTGTACGGAATCGTCCTGGGCGGCTGGGCCTCGGGGTCCACCTACCCGCTGCTGGGCGGGGTGCGTTCCACCGCCCAGGTCATCTCGTACGAGGTGGCGATGGGGTTGTCGTTCGCAGCGGTGTTCCTCTACGCCGGCTCCATGTCCACGTCACAGATCGTCGCCTCGCAGGACCGGGTCTGGTACGCGTTCCTGCTGCTGCCGTCACTCGTGATCTATCTGATCTCGATGGTCGGCGAAACCAACCGGGCACCATTCGATTTGCCCGAGGCCGAGGGCGAGCTGGTCGCGGGATTCCACACCGAGTATTCGTCGCTGAAGTTCGCGATGTTCATGCTCGCCGAGTACGTCAACATGATGACGGTGTCCTCGCTCGCCACCGTCTTGTTCTTCGGTGGCTGGCATGCCCCGTGGCCGCTGAACATGTGGGCGGGCGCCAACACCGGTTGGTGGCCGGTGCTCTGGTTCACCGCCAAGATGTGGACCTTCTTGTTCATGTACTTCTGGCTGCGGGCCTCGTTGCCCCGGCTGCGCTACGACCAGTTCATGGGGCTGGGCTGGAAGCTGCTGATCCCGGCGTCGCTGGCCTGGGTGCTGATCGCGGCGGTGATCCGCACGCTGCGCAACCAGGGGTATGCGCACTGGACCCCGGTGCTGGTGGTCTGCAGCATCGTGTTCGCGACGGCGCTGCTGCTGTCGCTGCGAAAACCGTTCAGCGCGCCAGGCATTCGCGAGCTGGAGCGACAGCTGCGGCGCGAGGCGAAAAAACTTCCGGCCATATCAGGCTCCGCACCGGTATTCCCGACACCGCCACTGCCGGCGAAAACCCTGAAGTCCCTGGAGGCAGCGAGCAAGGAGGAAGCACGTGGCTAAATTCTTGGATGCCGTGGCCGGATTCGGCGTGACGTTCGGATCGATGTTCAAAAAGCGCGTCACCGAGGGGTATCCGGAAAAGCCGGGCCCGATCATGCCGCGCTATCACGGCCGTCATCAGCTGAACCGTTACGACGATGGCCTGGAGAAATGCATCGGGTGCGAACTGTGCGCCTGGGCATGCCCGGCCGACGCGATCTACGTCGAGGGTGCCGACAACACCGAGGAACTCAGGTATTCACCCGGGGAACGCTATGGCCGGGTGTATCAGATCAACTATCTGCGCTGCATCGGCTGCGGCCTGTGCATCGAGGCCTGCCCGACCCGGGCGCTGACGATGACCAACGACTACGAGATGGCCGACGACAACCGCGCCGACCTGATCTACGAGAAGGACCAGCTGCTGGCCCCGCTGCTGCAGGACATGCTCGCGCCGCCGCACCCCAGGGCCGCCGGCGCCACCGACAAGGACTACTACCAGGGCAATGTGACCGCAGACGGGTTGCGGGAAACCGAGCGCGCCGGGGATTCCCGGTGACCGGTTTCGCAGGCCACGCCGTCGCTTCGGCCTCCAATGTGGCCTCCAGTTTTGCCCACGACACCATCGTTCGAACCTCGACGGGCGAAGCGGTGACGTTCTGGGCGCTGGGCGCGCTGGCCGTGATCGGTGCGCTCGGGGTGGTCATGGCGGTCAACGCCGTGTACTCGGCGATGTTCCTGGCGATGACCATGATCAGCCTGGCGGTGTTCTACATGATCCAGGACGCGTTGTTCCTGGGGGTCGTTCAGGTCGTGGTCTACACCGGCGCGGTGATGATGCTGTTCCTGTTCGTGCTGATGCTCATCGGCGTGGACTACGCGGAATCGCTGCGGGAGACGCTGCGGGGTCAGCGCATCGCGGCGGTGGCCGCCGGTGCCGGGTTCGGCATTCTGCTCATCGCCGCCATCGGCAACGTGGCCACCGGCGGTTTCGCCGGGCTGACCACCGCGAACGCCGCGGGCAACGTGGAAGGGCTGGCGGCGCTGATCTTTTCCCGCTACCTCTGGGCGTTCGAGCTCACCAGCGCGCTGCTGATCACCGCGGCGGTCGGTGCCATGGTGCTGGCGCACCGCGAACGTTTCGAGCGCCGCAAGACGCAACGCGAGCTCTCCCAGGAACGATTCCAGCCTGGCGGGCACCCCACCCCGTTGCCCAGCCCCGGTGTCTACGCCCGTCACAACGCCGTCGACGTGGCCGCGCTGCTTCCGGACGGCTCGTATTCGACGCTCTCGGTGTCGCCGATGCTGCAAAGCCGCGGCGCCGACGGCAAGCGGACTCCGTCCCCCGAGGAAAGCCCGAGTTTGTCCCAAGGCGGTGTGTCGTGAACCCGGCTAATTACCTGTACCTTTCGGCGCTGCTGTTCACCATCGGGGCCGCCGGTGTGTTGTTGCGCCGCAACGCCATCGTGATGTTCATGTGCGTCGAGCTGATGCTCAACGCGGTCAACCTCGCCTTCGTCACGTTCGCGCGGATGCACGGTCACCTGGACGGGCAGATGATCGCGTTCTTCACGATGGTGGTCGCCGCCTGCGAAGTGGTCATCGGCCTGGCCATCATCATGACCATTTTCCGCGCCCGCAAATCGGCATCCGTCGACGACGCGAATCTACTCAAAGGCTGAAGACGCCAACATGATTCAATACACTCCGCTGTTGGTGGCGCTGCCGTCGGCGGGTGCCGCAATCCTGCTGTTCGGCGGGCGGCGCACCGACCGGTGGGGGCATTGGCTGGGCTGCGCCACCGCCCTGGCCGCATTCGGCGTGGCCCTGGGCCTGCTTGGCGAGTTGCTCGGCCGCGCCGCCGACGACCGCGTCATCCACCAGAGGGTGTTCAGCTGGATTCCCGTCGGAGGGCTCCAGGTAGATTTCGGACTGCAGATCGACCAGCTGTCGGTGTGTTTCGCGCTGCTGATCTCCGGGGTCGGGTCGCTGATCCACATCTATTCGGTCGCCTACATGGCCGAAGACCCCGGCCGCCGAAGGTTTTTCGGCTATCTCAACCTGTTCCTCGCCGCGATGATGCTGCTCGTGGTCGCCGACAACTTCGTGGTGCTCTACCTCGGCTGGGAAGGCGTGGGCCTGGCGTCCTACCTGCTGATCGGGTTCTGGTACCACAAGCCGACGGCAGCAACGGCCGCCAAGAAGGCTTTCGTGATGAACCGGGTCGGCGACGCCGGGCTGGCCCTGGCGATGTTCGTGATGTTCAGCTCCTTCGGCACCCTGTCGTATGCCGGGGTATTCGCCGGTGCGCCGGCGGCCAACCGCGGCGCGCTGACCGCCATTGGGTTGCTGTTGCTGCTGGGCGCCTGCGCCAAATCCGCGCAAATTCCGCTGCAGGCCTGGCTGGGTGACGCGATGGAGGGCCCCACCCCGGTGTCCGCGCTGATCCACGCCGCCACCATGGTGACCGCCGGTGTGTACCTGATCGTGCGGTCCAACCCGCTGTACAACCTGGCGCCCGGCGCGCAACTGGCGGTGGTCATCGTCGGCGCCGTTACCTTGTTGTTCGGGGCAATCATCGGCTGCGTCAAGGACGACATCAAGCGCGCGCTGGCGGCGTCGACGATAAGCCAGATCGGCTACATGGTGCTGGCCGCCGGCCTGGGCCCGGCCGGCTACGCGTTCGCGATCATGCACCTGCTCACCCACGGTTTCTTCAAGGCGGGCCTGTTCCTCGGCTCCGGCGCGGTCATCCACGCGATGGACGAGGAGCAGGACATGCGCCGCTACGGCGGTCTGCGCGCCGCGCTGCCGATCACGTTCGCCACGTTCGGCCTGGGATACCTGGCGATCATCGGTGTGCCACCGTTCGCGGGATTCTTCTCCAAGGACAAGATCATCGAGGCGGCGCTGTCCACCGGTGACCTCCGGGGCTACGTGCTGGGCGGGGCCGCGCTGCTGGGCGCCGGCATCACCGCCTTCTACATGACGCGCGTCATGCTGATGACCTTCTTCGGTGAGAAGCGTTGGGCTCCAGACGCCCACCCCCACGAGGCGCCCGGCCTGATGACGTGGCCCATGATCCTGCTTGCGGTCGGCTCGACGTTCTCCGGCCTGCTGCTGTGGTGGGGAAGCGCGCTGCAGCGCTGGCTCGAGCCGGTCGTCGGCGCGCATGAAGAAGGCGCCCATGCGCTGCCGGCCTGGGTCACCACCGTCGTGGCGCTGGGGGTCGTCGCCATCGGCATCGCGGTGGCCTACCGGCTCTACGCCACCGCGCCCATCCCCAGGGTGGCCCCCGCCCGCGTCTCGGCGCTCACCACCGCCGCGCGCGCCGACCTCTACGGCGATGCCTTCAACGAGGAGGTGTTCATGCGCCCTGGCGCACACTTGACTCACGCGCTCGTCGACGTCGACGACGCGGGCGTCGACGGCTCGGTCAACGCGCTGGCGGCACTGGTGAGCCGGACGTCAGACAGCCTGCGGGGGCTGCAAACCGGCTTCGCCCGCAGCTACGCATTGTCGATGCTGACGGGCGCGGTGCTGGTGGTCGCGCTGATCCTGGCGGTGAAACTGTGGTGAGCTCGGGTTTCATGAATTCGGTTCCGTGGCTCAGCGTGCTGTGGCTGGTCCCGCTGGCCGGCTCGGTGCTGGTCATCCTTCTGCCGCCCGGGCTGCGACGGTTCGCCAAGTGGACCGGCCTGGCCTTCGGCGTCCTGACCCTGGTGGTGGCGATCGTCGTCACTCTCGGGTTCAAGACCGGGGGCGACGCCTACCAATTCGTCGAAAAGCACGAGTGGATCCCGGCTTTCGGCGCCGGGTACACCCTGGGCGTGGACGGCATCGCGGTGGTGCTGGTGCTGCTGACCGCGGTGCTGATCCCGGTGCTGCAGGTGGCCGGCTGGAACGATGGTGGCGAGCGCACCCAAGGCGATGGTGACGACCTGCTGCACCCGGCTTCGACGCGTTTGCAGTCGTCACGAAGGGTGCACGCCTATGTCGCCCTGACGCTGGCCATCGAGTCGATGGTGCTGATCTCGGTGATCGCGCTAGACGTGCTGCTGTTCTACGTGTTCTTCGAAGCCATGCTCGTCCCGATGTACTTCCTGATCGGCGGCTTCGGCGGCGGGCCGGGCAGGTCGCGCGCGGCCGTGAAGTTCTTGCTGTACAACCTGTTCGGCGGGCTGATCATGCTGGCCGCGGTGATCGGGCTGTACGTGGTGACCTCGGAGCACGGGTCGGGCACGTTCGACTTCCGCGAGATCGTGGCCGGCGTCGCCTCCGGCCGCTACGGGGCGGACCCCGCGGTGTTCAAGGCGCTGTTCCTGGGTTTCATGTTCGCGTTCGCGATCAAGGCACCGTTGTGGCCGTTCCACCGCTGGCTGCCCGACGCCGCGGTCGAGGCCACCCCGGCGACCGCGGTGCTGATGATGGCGGTGATGGACAAGGTCGGCACCTTCGGCATGTTGCGCTACTGCCTGCAGCTGTTCCCAGACGCCTCAACGTATTTCCGTCCGCTGATCGTCGTGCTGGCGGTGATCGGGGTGGTCTACGGGGCGATCGTCGCCATCGGCCAGACCGACATCATGCGCCTGATCGCCTATACCTCGATCTCGCACTTCGGGTTCATCATCCTGGGCATCTTCGTGATGACCAGCCAGGGTCAGAGCGGGTCGACGCTGTACATGCTCAACCACGGCCTGTCCACGGCCGCGGTGTTCCTGATCGCGGGGTTCCTGATATCGCGGCACGGCAGCCGGGCGATCGCCGACTACGGCGGCGTGCAGAAGGTGGCGCCCGTCCTGGCGGGCACCTTCCTGGTCTCGGCCATGGCCACCCTGTCACTGCCCGGTCTGGCGCCGTTCATCAGCGAATTCCTGGTCCTGCTGGGAACTTACAACCGGTACTGGCTGGCCGCCGGCTTCGGCGTCACCGCGCTGGTGCTGTCGTCGGTGTACATGTTGTGGCTCTATCAGCGGGTGATGACCGGGCCGGTCGCCAGTGGCAACGAGAAGATCGGCGATCTCAAGGCGCGCGAATTGATCGTCGTCGCACCGTTGATCGCGTTGCTGCTCGTGCTGGGGATCTACCCCAAGCCCGTGCTCGACATCATCAATCCCGCCGTCGAGAACACCATGACCACCATCGGCCAGCACGACCCCAAACCGACTGTGCCGGTGGGTAATCCCAGGCCAGCCGAGGCAGCCCGGACCGCCGAAGGATCGCGATGACCCTCCCCACTCCCAGCATCCAGTACTTTCTGCTGTCCCCGACCCTCATCGTGTTCGGTATCGCCGTGGTGGGTGTCCTCGCTGAAGCATTCCTGCCCAGGCGTCTTCGCTACGGCGGCCAGGTGACGCTTGCGCTCGGCGGTTTGATCGCGGCGTTCGTCGCCGTCATCGCGGTGAGCCGCTCGATTGCCAGCTCCGGACGGGCGGCGGTGCTGGGTGCCATGGCCATCGACCGGCCGACGCTGTATCTGCAGGGCACCGTGCTGCTGGTCGCGGTGATGGCGGTCATCTTCATGGCCGAGCGCAGCCAAATCAAAACGGAAAGCAGGGTTTCCGTGGGGGCCGGCCCGGGCGGCCTGGACTCGTTCACCCCGCAGGCGTCAGCGGTGCCCGACAGCGACGCCGAGCGGGACGCCGAGCGGGCCGGCGCCGCCCAGACGGAGCTCTTCCCGCTGACAATGCTGTCGGTCGGCGGCATGATGGTCTTTCCGGCTTCCAACGACCTGCTGACCATGTTCGTCGCGCTGGAAGTGCTGTCATTGCCGCTGTATTTGATGTGCGGCCTGGCCCGTCATCGCCGCCTGCTGTCGCAGGAAGCGGGCATGAAGTACTTTCTGCTGGGCGCGTTTTCGTCGGCGTTCTTCCTGTATGGCGTGGCGCTGCTCTACGGCGCGACCGGCACGTTGCTGCTGACCGGCATCCGGGGTGCGCTGACCGCGCGCGGCGACAGCTCGCTGGCGCTGGTCGGTGTCGCACTGCTGTCGGTCGGCCTGCTGTTCAAGGTCGGCGCCGTTCCGTTCCACTCGTGGATTCCCGACGTGTACCAGGGTGCCCCCACCCCCATCACCGGGTTCATGGCCTCGGCCACCAAGGTCGCGGCTTTCGGTGCGCTGCTTCGGGTGGTCTACGTCGCGCTGCCGCCGCTGCACGATCAGTGGCGCCCGATGCTGTGGACCATCTCCATCCTGACCATGGTGGTGGGGACCATCACCGCGGTGAACCAGACCGACGTCAAACGGATGCTGGCCTACTCGTCGGTCTCCCACGTCGGGTTCATCCTCACCGGGGTGATCGCCGACAACCACACCGGGCTCTCCTCCACGTTGTTCTATCTGCTCGCCTACAGCTTCAGCACCGTGGGCGCGTTCGCCATCGTGGGCCTGATCCGCGACAACGACGGTGTCGAGGACGCCTCGCTGTCGCACTGGGCGGGGCTCGGTCAGCGCTCGCCCATTGTGGGCGTGATGTTTTCGATGTTCCTGCTGGCTTTCGCCGGTATCCCGTTGACCAGTGGATTCGTCAGCAAGCTCGCCGTGTTCGGGGCCGCCGCCCAGGGGGGTGCCGTGCCTCTGGTGATCGTCGGCGTGGTCGCCAGCGGCGTCGCCGCCTACTTCTACGTGCGGGTCATCGTGTCGATGTTCTTCACCGAAGCAACCGAGGACACCCCGCACGTGGTGGCACCGGGCATCCTGAGCAAGGCCGCGATCGCGGTCTGCGCCGCGGTCACCGTGGCGTTGGGCATATTCCCGCAGCCCGTGCTCGACCTGGCCGATCAGGCCGCACAACTGCTGCACTGATCGAGCGCCACGCGGTCGTGCCTGCGGTCAGCCGACGAACGGCCGGATAGCCAACAGGTAGATCGCCAGCGCTCCCAGCGGGGCGGCCAACGGCACCCAGGGCAACTGCAACGGAAACGACGTCGCCACCAGCCCGGCGAACGTAAACCCCACGGCGGCAACGGCCGTCGGCCAGCTACCCAGCACCACCGGGGCGGCCGCGCCGACCGCATGACAGCACACCAGGTAGGCGGCCGCGCACAGTCCGGACAGGGCGACGAACACGAGCGGTGGGTCGGACAGCACGACCGTCGCGACCGCCAACAGCGCGGCAACCGTTGCGGCGGGGCGGAATACCGTACCGACCCCCACCGCGATCAGCGCCGCCACCCACGCCGCAACCGCGAATCCGCGCGAGCCGTTGGCGACCGACCCCACCATGAGCAGACCGAACGCGGTCGCGAACGCGGGTGCCCCCACCCGCGCCAGCGCGCCCGTGCCACCGTTATCCACGAAGCCTCCCCCGCACCCGGCGGCGGCGATCGGGCAGCACGCCCATCGACTGCTCCAGACCGCCGTCGCCTCGCCACGACACGATGTCAACACCGATCGTGGCCATGTCGCGATACATCGCGGAGCGCTGCAGCGCCCACATCCGGTCGACCAGGGGGTCCTGCTCGTCTTCGAACGGCGAACTGTCGAGAATATCGACGGCCAGCACGACATGGCCTCGCTTTCGCAGATCGATGAGGGCGAGGGCGAATTCGGTGTCGAGCAACGTGGAGAACGCGATGACGATCGCCCCGGCCGGGACCGCAGCGCGTGGCGCCAGCGTGCCCGTGGTGCGTTCGAAACGGTCGCCGGCGCCGAGCACGGTGTCGAGCACCCGATAGAACTGGCGCTGCCCGATGTCGGCGCCAAGCCAGCGCGGATGGTTCCCCCCGAGAGCGACGATTCCGGCCCGATCACCGTGCCGCAACGCGGTTTGCACCACTTGCGCCGCGCCCCGAACGACTCGTTCGGTGGCCGCGGTCGCCGGACCCGCCGGCTGGCGGTACCCGTCGATCAGCACGACGACGTCGGCGGCGCGATCGGTCAACCGCTCTGTGACGTGTAGCTCACCGCGACGCGCGCTCACCGGCCAATTCACCGCGCGCAGTTGGTCTCCGGGCACGTAGGGGCGAATATCGGCGTATTCCACACCGGGGCCGATGTGCCGGGTCAGATGGGACCCCAGTCGATCGAGCAACTCAGTCTGCGGGATGGGCGTTACCTGCGGCGGCGTCAGCGGGAACACGATGACCTCGGCGGCGTCGACGAGAGCCGTGCCCGTGAGCAGCCCGCCGCGCGCGATCACGTCGACGCGGGCCGCGATCCAGTACCGGCCCCAGCGTTGCGCGGTCGCGGTCACCGCTTTCTCTTGGCCCGCATCAGAATCGGGAACCTCGAGATCCACTCCTTCGACGTCGGGGACCGTGACCTGCACGGCCGGCAATCCTTCTCCTTCCCCGGTAATCCACACGCGCAGGTGCGCCTGTTCGTTTTCGAAGCATCGCTGCGCGCCGGGCTCACCGTGCACGCGAATCGTCGGCACCGGTCGCTGCCAGCTGATCGAGCACAGCACGCCGAGCAGGGGCGCCGCGAACGCGATCAGCTGCCACCGGGCGCCGACCACGGCAGCGGCAATCGCAAATCCCGCGCAGGTGGCGACAGCCCGCGTCAATCCCGATGCACGCCAGCGGAACTCGACCTCACGGCTTTGCGTCACGCCGGCCTCATCCGGTCTCTGCGGGGCCCGCGCCGGTTCGCGGTACCGGCAGCCGGTGCAACAGCTCTCCGATGACATCGGCGCCCTGAATCTTTCGTACCCACATCTCCGGGCGCAGGGTGATGCGGTGCGCGACCGCCGCGGTGGCGAGCGCCTTGACGTCCTCGGGGATTACGTAATCGCGGCCGAGCAGGAGCGCCCGCGCGCGGGCGAGCTGCACCAGATCGAGTTCGGCGCGCGGGCTGGCGCCAACCGCGACCTGCGGATGGTGCCGCGTCGCATTGGCCAGCGACACCACGTAATGCAGGACGTCTTCGTGCACGGTCACCTGCTCGACCGATTCCCGCATCGCCAGCAGGTCGTGCGCGTCCACGACCTGATTGACCGTCGGCTCGGCCGAACCGCGCTCGAGGCGGCGGCGCAGCATCAAGGTCTCGTCCCGTTCGGTGAGATACCGCAGTTCCAGCCGAATCGCGAACCGATCGAGCTGCGCCTCGGGCAGCGGGTACGTGCCCTCGTACTCGATCGGGTTGTCGGTGGCCAGCACGATGAAAGGCCTTGCCAATTGGTGTGTTTCGCCATCGATGCTGACCTGGCGTTCGGCCATCGCCTCCAACAGCGCCGCCTGGGTTTTCGGTGGCGTGCGATTGATCTCGTCGGCAAGCAGCAGGTTGGTGAAGATGGGCCCGGGCCGGAATGCGAAGCGGCCCGATTGCATGTCGTAGATCGTCGACCCGAGCAGGTCCGCCGGTAACAGATCGGGCGTGAACTGCACCCTGGTGAATTTCAGCCCCAGAGCGGCCGCAAAGGATCTGGCGATCAGCGTCTTGCCGAGGCCCGGCAGATCTTCGATGAGGATGTGGCCGCGCGCGAGCACCGCGGTGAGGATCAGTCTGAGCGCGGAGCGTTTTCCCACCACCGCGCGTTCTATTTCGTCGAGAATCGCCTCGCAGTGTGCGGTCGTGGTTGCCGTCGGCAGCGTCATGTGTGGATCGCGCCCCCTGTCATACCTGCTCCAACTTTCGCAGAATCTCTTCCAGCGCCGCTCGGCCCGGCCCCGGTTGGCGGTCACCGCTCCGGACGACGTTGTTGGGATTGACCCAGTCCCACAGTTCAACACCGAAGAGCATCCGACCCGTTGCGTGGAATGCCGCGGGGTCTTTGGCTTGTCTTTGGCCCGTGGCGATTTCGTAGCGCCGGGCCAGCATCGGACGCAAATGCCGGTCCCAGTCAGCGCGGGTGGCCTCTGACCACCGGATCGTCGTCTCGGTGGTGGAAAGCCAGCGGCGCAACGAGTCACCGAGATGGTCGGGGTCGGGCTCCGCGTGGGGCTCGAGCCCTCGCCCCAGGGCACGTCGCAGACCGAGCAGCACCAGGGCCAGCCCAACACCGGAGGCCGCCAACACCAGTCGCCGGTCATGCTGCGCCAGCGCCAGCAGTTCTATGCCGACGATGAGGCAAACACCCAGGGCCGTGGTCTTTTTCATGCGACGCTCCGCGATCCCAGCTCGTCGAGGACCAGCCTAAGCACGCGCACCGCCACGTCGCGGTGATCCTCGTTCATCACGTGGGGGCTGAACCGCGCCTCGGTGAACAGGTTCACCAAGTGGACGGCGTTATCGGCCTGCAGGGCATGGTGTTCGACCGCACGCGCCAACACCTCGGACGGGGTGTCGAAGTCCTGGGGGACGGCGCCGGGAACGTGTGCGAGTTCGCGTTCCATCGCGGCGTAGCAGGCGATGATCGCCTCGCGCGGTTCGTGGCGCGGGTCGGTCATCTCGGCCAGTCCGCGTTCGGCCGCCCGGACCAATGACCGCGAAGGCGCCCCCGCCGCCGGGGATCCGACCGGCTCGTCGGCGACGCCGGCCGCCACCGGGCGCCACCGCCGCCTCGCCGTGGCGACCGTTCCGGCGACGACCATCAACAACATCGCGACCGTGCCGGCGAGCAAGACCCCCAGCATGTTCTGCGAGCCGTCGCGCGGACGGTGCTGATGCTGCTGCGGCGGCGGCGTGGCCCCGTGCGACGACGGGGGGGCGCCCGTCTCGGATGGTGACGGAGCGGGCGCCAGGCCGTGGGGCATCAGGAGCCGGGCCATCAGCGTCACGATCAGCAGCCAGGCCACGATCACCGCCAGCCCGATCAACAACACGCGCCAACTCGGTCGGCCCCTACCGGTGCCCAGCATGTCGGACAGTGCGCCGGCAGATGGCGCGGGCGCACGCGGGTCTCGCAACCGCGCGACGACCGCGATCGCGACCAACGCGAGCGTCGCGGCCAGAATCGAGACCACGAACACCAGCGCCGCCCGGCCGCCCGACTCGCTGCGCACCGCATGGTGCGGAGCAGGGATGTACCCGCGCAGGGCGGCCGCGACCACGAGTAGGAGAACGATCAGGGCAACGACTCGCCCTGTCGGCTTGTCCATACCAGGCATTGGCACACCACTCAACCGGTTGCCTGCCGCCGTTGCGGCACTGGCTTTGCTCATACTTGCACGTCAGCGGCCCCAGGGCCAGGACCGGCGCCGGGCTTATCCACAGTCGGCAATTCATCCACATATTGGCCTTACGGCGACGTTTATCGAACACATATTCGATACCGTGGACGGCGTGGGTCCCTTGATGAACGCGGCGCAGGCGCAGGAGCGAATCGGCGCCGCGCTCGACGCGATCGACTCGGCCCACGACGTGCTGCGTCAGACCTCATCGGATGTGGTCGGCAACGCCTTTCGGGTGGAGGTCGCCGAACGCCTCGAGACCCAGCACCGCACCAACCGGGGGCTGATGTACCGAGTCTTCGGCGAAATCGCCGACCCGCCGGACGGCCCCGGGTCGGTGCCGTTGGTGCGCGGCATGCTGTGGGCGCGGCTTCGCATCACGCCCAAAGAGATCACGCGCCGCTTCAAACTCGCGGCCCGTATCCGGCCGAGACGCTCCCTGACCGGCCCCCCGCTCGAGGCAGAGCTTCCGGCATTGGCGGCGGCGGTGTCGGCCGGCACGGTCGGCGAGGATCACATCCGCGCCGTGTGTGCAGCGGTGGATACGTTGCCCTCGCGCGTCTCCCCGGGCGATGCGGCAGAGGCCGAGCGCAAGCTGGTGCAGCATGCGGCCAGGCTGGACGCCGATGTCGTCACCAAACTGGGCCGGCGGATTGCCGACTATCTCAATCCCGATGGCCTTTTCAGCGACGACGACCGGGCCCGCCGTCGCAGTCTGCATCTCGGCCCACAAGGGCCCGACGGGATGTCCCGGCTGTCCGGACTGCTCGATCCCGAGGCCCGCGCCTACTTCGAAGCCGTCGAAGCGGCCGTACGGCCCGGGCGCCATCAACCCGATGGCTCGGCTTGCGATCCCGACGCGCGCGATGAGCGCACATCGGCCCAGCGCTGCCATGACGCCCTCAAGTTCGGCCTCGAATCCGCCATCGGCTCCGGCGGTCTCGGCGTGCACCGCGGCCATCCCGTCACGGTGATCGCCACCACCACGTTGGCCGAGCTCGACCAGGCCGCACACGCGGCGGTCGATTCGTCGATTCCGATGCCCGCGCCGGCACGGACCGGTGGCGCTTCCCGGCTACCCATGCCGGATCTGCTTCGTATGGCGGCCAAGGCAATTCACTATTTGGCCGTGTTCGACGAACACACCGGCCGCCCGCTGTATCTGGGCCGCCAGAAACGTATCGCGACCGCGGATCAACGGATCATCTGCTATGCGCGCGATCGTGGATGCACCCGCCCCAACTGCCTCGAACCCGGCTATCACTGCGAAGTTCACCACGCGCCCGACTGGTCAGACGGCGGCCAGACCGATGCGGACACGCTGTTTTTCGCCTGCGGGTCCGACCACCGCGCGGTGAGCCGCGGCGAGTGGCGAACTGTGGTCGCCGGCAATGGGCGACTCGGCTGGACCGACGGCACCGGGCCGCCCGGCATCAATCACGCACACCATCCCGACGAGCTTCTGCGCGGCGATCCTGATCCCCCGATGGCCATTGATGCCGTCTAGTCCGGGGCGAACGGCCGGAAAGTGCCGTCGAGGACCTGCAGGTGGCCGATGGTGCGGCCAGTGACCTGGGCGGGATCGACGAGGGCCAATTCCACTGCGGCCCGGGCAAATTCGTCCGCCGAGGCGGTGTCGTCGAAGTTGCGGGCATAGTAGGAGAGCCCGGGTGTGAGGATCGGCTTGGACGGCGAGAGCGCGTTGACGGCGATGTTGTGGTCGGTGAGATCGTAGGCCGCGCATTGAGTCAGATGCTCGAGCGCGGCCTTGGACCCCCGTAGCCGGGCAGCACCCCGCCGCTGCGGTCGGCGTACGGGCCGTCGCCGGGCATCCGCGACGCGACCGAGGTGATGTTGATGATCGAGCCACCGCCCGCCTCGATCATGTCGGGGCACACCATCTGCATCAGCTCGTAGGCCGCAAAGACCGCGATGTCGAAATGCCGGCGATACGCGTGCAAGGGCGTACTGACGAACCCCGGCCAGCCGGGCTTGGCGGCGCCACTCGGTGGTTTGGCAGACTTGGTGCGCGGTTCGGCGCCGGGCACCGGTGGTCGGCCGGGCGCGGTGAAGGCCGCATTGTTGACCAGGATCGCTATGGGGCCCAACGCAGCTCGCGCAGACTCCACCAGCCGGGCGATCTCGTCGCGGTCGGTCAGGTCGGCCCGGACCGCAACCGCACGCCCGCCAGCCGCCTCGATGTCAGCGACCGTCTCACCGATGGTTCCCGGCAACCGGTCATCCCAGACCTCTTCGGTTCGCCCGCCGACCGCCACCGCGGCCCCCTCGGCCGCCAGCGCCAGCGCGATCGCTCGGCCCAGGCCGCGGCTGGCGCCGGTGACGATCGCGGTGCGCCCCGCAAGCCGGCCCGTCATCGCCGCACCCCGTGCACGACGATGGCCATGGTCTGTGCCACCCACGCATCGTCGAGTTCTTCTTCCGGACGCAGCAACATCCGCAGCATCGTCGCTCCCCCGATCAACTCGATCAAGCGGTCCGGATCCACATCGGGGTGGGCCTCACCGCGGTCAACCGCCTCGCGCAGCCGCACCCGCACCGCGGTGAACAGGTCCGCGAATCGCGACATCACCCGAGCGTTGAGCGCGGGATCGGCCGTCATGTCGGCCACCAGGCCGGGCAGCGCGGCGCGCACCACGGGGGTGGTGAACACATCGCGGGTGGCCTCGATCATCATCCGCATGTCGGCGGCGATGTCGCCGGCGGGCGCCTCGAGCGCGGTCGGGGCCACCGGGAAGGCCGCCTCGTGCACCAGTTCGGCCTTGCTCGACCACCGCCGGTACAGCGCCGATTTCGTGGTGCCGGCACGCTCGGCGACCGCGGCCAGGCTGATGTTTGAATAGCCGGTTTGGACAAGCAGTTCCGCGGTCGCCGATAGGATGGCCGAGTCGATACGCGGATCGCGCGGGCGGCCGGCGCCGGGGGCCTTGTCAAGGCCGGACAGGTCTGCTTTCATAACGCTACCTACCGTATCGTAATTGCCGCGAAAAAGTCTCGAAGAGATGGAGGCACCACCCGTGGCCACTGAACCCGCAGTCGACAACGTCGACCGGCTGCAGCGCTCCAGCCGCGACGTCACCACCGTGCCGACGGTGATGTCCCGCTGGCTTTCCACCGTACTGCCGGAGGACGCCAAACCCGAGGTGACCGTGGAAAGCGGCGTGGATTCGACCGGCATGTCGTCGGAGACCATCATCTTGACCACCCGCTGGCAGCAGGACGGACAGCCGACGGAGCAGAAGCTGGTGGCGCGGGTGGCGCCCACCGCCGAGGACGTGCAGGTCTTCCCGACCTACCGGCTCGATCACCAATTCGACGTCATCCGCAAGGTCGGCGAACTGACCGACGTGCCGGTCCCCCGGGTGCGCTGGCTGGAAAACACCGGCGACGTCCTGGGCACACCGTTCTTCGTGATGGACTACGTCGACGGTGAGGTGCCGCCCGACGTCATGCCCTACACGTTCGGGGGCAACTGGTTCGCCGACGCGCCCACCGAGCGGCAACGCGAACTCCAAGACGCCACCGTCGGCGTACTGGCGCGGTTGCATTCGATTCCGGACGCACAGAGCACATTTGGCTTCCTCGCCGAGGGACAAACCGGGGATACCGCGCTGCGCAAGCACTTCAACTGGGTGCGGTCCTGGTATGACTTCGCGGTACCCGACATCGGGCGATCACCGCTGCTCGAGCGCACCTTCGACTGGCTGGACGCCAACTGGCCGGCCGAAGCGGCCGCCGCCGAACCGGTGCTGCTCTGGGGCGACGCGCGGGTCGGCAACGTGTTGTACGACGACTTCCAGCCGGTGGCTGTGCTGGATTGGGAGATGGTGACGTTGGGGCCGCGTGAACTCGATGTGGCGTGGATGATCTTCGCGCACATGGTCTTTCAAGAACTCGCCGGTCTGGCGACGCTGCCGGGGTTGCCGGAGGTGATGCGCGAGGACGACGTGCGCGCCACCTATGCGCGCCTGACCGGCGTCGAAATCGGCGACCTGCACTGGTTTTACGTGTATTCGGGTGTGATGTGGGCGTGCGTGTTCATGCGCACCGGCGCGCGACGGGTGCACTTCGGCGAAACCGAAAGACCCGACGACGTCGAATCGCTGTTCTACCACGCCGGATTGATGAAACGTCTTATCGGAGAGGACCAGTAATGCTTGGACCGCTCGACGAGTTCCCCTTACATCAGATCCCCCAGCCGATCGCGTGGCCGGGCTCCTCGGACCGCAACTTCTACGACCGCTCCTACTTCAACGCCCACGACCGCACCGGGAACATCTTCGTGATCAGCGGCATCGGCTACTACCCGAACCTCGGGGTCAAGGACGCGTTCCTGCTGGTACGCCGTGGGGATACGCAGACCGCCGTCCATGTTTCGGACGCGATCGATCAGGACCGGCTCAACCAGCACGTCAACGGTTACCGGATCGAGGTCGTCGAGCCGTTGCACAAGCTGCGGTTGATCCTCGACGAAACCGAAGGCATCGCAGCCGATCTCACCTGGAAGGGGCTGTTCGACGTCGTCCAGGAGCAGCCACACATCCTGCGCTCCGGCAACCGGGTCACGCTGGACGCGCAGCGTTTCGCGCAACTCGGCAGCTGGAGCGGGCACATCGTCATCGACGGCGAGGAAATCACGGTCGACCCCAACACCTGGCTGGGCAGCCGCGACCGGTCCTGGGGCATCCGGCCGATCGGCGAGGCCGAGCCCGCGGGCCGGCCCGCCGACCCGCCGTTCGAGGGCATGTGGTGGCTCTACGTGCCGATGGCGTTCGACGAGTTCGCGATCGTGCTGATCATCCAGGAGGAGCCCACCGGGTTCCGCTCGCTCAACGACTGCACCCGGATCTGGCGCGACGGCCGCGTCGAGCAGCTGGGCTGGCCGCGGGTGAAAATCCACTACCGCTCCGGCACCCGCATCCCGACCGGCGCGACGATCGAGGCCGCCGCCCCCGACGGCACCGCTGTCCACTTCGATGTCGAGTCCAAGCTGCCGGTCCCCATCCACGTCGGCGGTGGCTACGGCGGCGACTCCGACTGGATACACGGCATGTGGAAGGGCGAGAAATTCGTCGAACGGCGGACCTACGACATGACCGACCCGGCGATCATCGCGCGCGCCGGCTTCGGCGTGATCGACCATGTGGGCCGGGCGGTATGCCGCGACGGCAACAAGCCGCCCGTGGAGGGCTGGGGCCTCTACGAGCACGGCGCGCTCGGCCGGCATGACCCGTCGGGATTCAAAGACTGGTTGACGGTCGCGCCGTAACCAGACCGCGAACGTCGACTTATTGGGCGATTTTCTGGGGCGGTTTCAGGTGGTGGATGCAACAGCTTCGAGTGAGGAGCTGGGATGCGTCCTTTGCCGTTGCGGTCGGTCGTTCGTGAATTCTGGGATCTGGTTACCAATGGGATGTCACCGCAGGA
>Ga0134128_10002980_pt1 | contig 20758 bp, 14 predicted proteins | sample KB31754_FD_96462 | JGI IMG/M metagenome (GOLD analysis project Ga0134128, IMG submission 96462) | Terrestrial soil microbial communities with excess Nitrogen fertilizer from Kellogg Biological Station, Michigan, USA - KB3-175-4 | ecosystem: Environmental > Terrestrial > Soil > Unclassified ...
GATCCACGGATTGAGGAAGAAGTCGGCAAGCCATCGCCACGGCGCGCTGCGTGCCAGCGGGCGCAGCCAATGGGTTCGCCACCGCAACGGCAAGCCACGGCGCAAGGCCGCGCCGGGATACGCGAGCACGATCAGGAAAGGACCAAGGTGCTGCAGCCCCAACTGCTGCAGGCGATTCACGAAGAACTCGTGCTCGGCGTAGTAGTCCAGATGCGTGTGCAGACCGGTGTAGATGATCAGAAGGCCCAGCCAGAACAGCCATTGCCGATGCCACGGCGCGGTCACGGGTGAACGTCGCGCGCCCCGCCAGTACAGCCACACCGCGGCCGCGACCACCACGACCGCCACGCCCGAGGGTTCCCAGGGAATCCACCAGCGCAAGAAATCCAGCAACGCGTTCAAGACATCACCTGCCACACACCCGAAGGCTTGTCGCGGAAACGGCCCGCGGCAACCTGTTATCTCAACACAACCCGGCCTCAACCGCCAGTCTGGACGCGGGCTTGATGTCCGACCAATGCATCGACGAATGGCGGCACGTCCGCGGCCGCCATCGGACGCGCGTAAAGGTAACCCTGCAAGAGATCGCAGCCGAATTCCCGCAGCAATTGCTGCTGTTCGCGGTTCTCCACACCTTCGTCGACCACCTGCAGGCCGAGGCTGCGGCCCAGCGCGATGATGGACTTCACGATCGCGCGATCGCCCACTTCGGTCATCAGGTTGCGCACGAAAGTGCGGTCGATCTTGATCTGGTGCACCGTCAGGTTCTTGAGCGATTCGAGGTTGGAATAACCGGTGCCGAAGTCGTCCACCGACACCCGGATGCCGCTGGCGGTCAGGCTCTCCAGCACTGGCAAGCCGCCCTTCACGTCCTGCACCAGGTGCCGCTCGGTGATTTCCAGCACCAGATCGTCATTGACCACGCCGTGTCTCCTCATCGCATCGGTCAGGTGCTGCTGGAACTTTCCCGCCACCCGCAACTGCAGGCCCGACACGTTGACCGCGACGTAGAACGGCGGCAGATCATCGCGCTTCCATACGGCCACCTGCCGGCACACTTCGTTCACCACCCACGCGCCGATCGGCTCGATGAGGCGCGATTCCTCGGCCAAGCTGATGAAGGTGGCCGGTCCCACCACCCCCATGCCGGGCCGGTTCCAGTAAAGCAACGCTTCGACGCCGGCCAGACGGTGCGCACGCGCATCGACGATCGGCTGGAAGCGCAGCGTGAACTGCGAGCGCACAATCGCGACGCGCAACGCGGCCTGCATGTCGTGGCGCCAGCTCACCGCCTCGCCCATCCACGGCTGGAACCGCAACACGGTGTTGCCACCCTCTCCCTTGGCACGGAACAGCGCGGTGTCGGCCTCGCGCACCAGGTTTTCCGCGTCCTGCGCGTCGTCGGGAAACATGCTGAAGCCGGCGCTGGCGGCGATGTCCAGCAAGCGCCCTTCGACTTCCACGGGCTTGCACAGCTGTTCCATCAACTGCCCGGTCAGCACTTCGGCGGCTGCAGCGTCGGTATTCGGCATCAGCAGCAGGAATTCGTCGCCGCCGAAGCGACAGAGGATGTCGTCCTCGCGCATGTGCCGGCCAAGCCGCTGCGCGACCGCGCAGATCACGTCGTCGCCCACGGTGTGCCCGGCGGTGTCGTTGATCTCCTTGAAATTGTCGAGGTCGAAGAAGACCACTGCGACCGGCTGGCCGGCGTAACGTGCGGTCGCCAGCGCCTGCTCGAACTGGCCGCGCAAATGCGTGCGGTTCGGCAAACCGGTCAACGAATCGAAATAAGCGAGGTGGCGGATGCGCGCTTGCGCGTAGCGCAATTCGGCAGTGTCGATGCATACGTGGATGCGGAAGATGACGTCGCCGGCCGCATCACGCACCGCGTCGGTCGAGGTTTCCAGCGTCTTGACCTCGCCGTTGTGCCGCCGCCATGCCACCTCGCCGATCCAGGAGGCCGCATCGCGCAGTGGCTGCTCGCGGACACGGACCGCATCGGATTCGACCTGCACTTCGCGCAGCAGGCGTCCGATCAATTCCTCGTGCGTGTAGCCGGTCATGCCGAGGAACGCCCGATTCACCGACAGGATGCGGTCGTGCGCGTCGCTGATCACGATGCCATCGCTGCCGGCCTCGAACACGCTGGCGGCGATCTGCAACTGGCGCTCGTTGCCAAGCTGCTCGGTGATGTCGGTGTAGGAACCTGCCATCCGGACCGGAGTGCCGTCGGCGGCGTAACTCGCCACGCTGCGCGCAAGGATCGTCAGTACGCGTCCGTCGCGGGCGCGCATGCGCATGACCCGGCGCAGCTCGTCGGTGCGGTGCGCTTGCATGTGCTCGTACAAGGCCGCGCGCGCGGCGGGGTGATCCTCCGGCAGCATGATGCGTTCGAGATCCGCCGGGCTGTTCAACTCGGATTCGTCGTACCCCAGCATCTGGTACACCCGTGGCGAAAAGAAAATCTTCCGGGCAAGGATGTCGAAATCGAAGATGCCGTCGTTGGCGCCCTCCGCCACCAGCCGGTAGCGTTCGCGGCTGATCTGCAGTTCGCGCGTGATGCGTCGTTGGCGGCGCAACGAGATCGCCGCCAGCACGATGCTGGTCAGTGCCGCGACGATCGCGACGACAAGCAGAATCCCGTTCACACCCTGCCACGTCCTCTTGCGAGCCACGGCCGCAGCGGGCCCGATTCCGGAAGCTCGCCGGCACGCCCCTACCCCAGCGCACATCCTCCAGCTTACCCGATCCGTTCAAGCACGTAACCGCCGACCTGGATCACCGGTGCGGCCAGCCAATGGTCCGCCAGCAGGAACCCGAACAGGGCGATCAGGTACACGATGGAATAGCCGAACGCGCTCATCGCGAAACGTTCGTCGGGGGGTCGCATCAGGCGAACCGCGTAATACAGGTAGGCGATGCCCAGCACCGCCGCGCCGCCGAGATACAGCAGTCCGCTCATGCCGGTGAGGTACGGCAGCAGGCTGACCAGCACCAGCAGGATCGTGTAGAACAGCACGTGCCAGCGGGTGTATTCGACGCCATAGACCACCGGCAACATCGGGATGCAGGCGCGGCGGTAATCCTCACGCCGGAAAATCGCCAGCGACCAGAAATGCGGGGCGTCCAGGCAAACACGATCAGCACCAGCAACAATCCATAGGCCCAGTCGCTGGACGCCTGCATGCCGGTGACCGCGGCCCAGCCCAGCAAAGGCGGGATTGCACCGGCCAACCCGCCGATCACGATGTTCTGGGGCGTCGCGCGCTTCAGGAACGCGGTGTAGATCACCGCGTAGCCGATCAGGCCGATGAAGGTGAGCAAAGCGGTCAGCCAATTCACCAGCAGGCCGAGGATCAGCATCGACGCAACCCCCAGCACCATCGCGAACCCCAGCACCTGGTGCGCGGTGTGCGTGCCGGTGACCAGCGGGCGGCGCGCGGTGCGTGCCATCACCCGGTCGATGCGCTGGTCGATCAACTGGTTCAGCGCCGCCGCCGAGGACGATGCCATCCAGATGCCCAGCGTGCCGAACACCAGCGCGCGCCATGGCGGAATGCCGGGCGCCGCGAGAAACATTCCAATCAGCGCGGTGAACACCAGCAGCGCGACGATCCGCGGTTTGGTGGCGGCAAGGTATTGGCCGGCCAGCGAGGGCTTCCGGTGCAGCGCCGCGCGAGCGGCTCCGGCCGCGACGGGGACCATCCGCCCTGTTCGGTCGATACGGCTATTCATCATGACATTGTAAATGTTCCGCCTGAAGCGGCTTTGGTGAAAAGTCAGGCCAGGGATGGCCGTTCCGGTCCCTCATGCCCGCGAGCGGCACCGGCAACCGCACATCAGGCGACGCAGCGATCAATGATGATCGCACGCTTTTGCAAAAGTCAGGACAGGAAACCCGTACTGGTGTCCATGACTCGAGGATATTCATATTCATCCGCATTCCCGGCGATGCAGCGATCGGGAGACCGCATGCCTCGTGGAAATCAGGCCATGGAAGGCCGTTCTGGTGTTTCATGACTCTGCACCGTTCTGCTGATGGATTCCTCGGAAGGAACGGCGACCCGGGACGATCGCACCAACAACCCCACCAGCGCGAACAGCAGCAACGCCGCGCCGCCGGTGTGCGCGACCGCCACTGCAATCGGCAGACCCAACATGACGTTGCTGATACCGAGCAACACCTGCGCGACCAGCAGCAGTGCAAGTGCAGCCCCGTGCCAACGCAGACCCTCGCGGGCCGCCTTGTGCGCCAACCACGCGAGGTACACGAACACCACGATGGCGCCGAAACGATGCACCATCTGGATCGCGGTGCGCGCGGCGGCGTCCAGGATGCCGCCCTGGAAATCCACGCCGATACCGCGCCACAGGATGAAACCCTGGTGGAAGTCCATCGCCGGCCACCACTGGCCGAGGCAGGTCGGGAACGCCGAGCCGCCGATGCCGCAGGCCAGCGCTGCGTAATTCGACGAGGTCCAGCCGCCGAGGAAGATCTGGCAGGCCAGCAGCATCACGCCGATTGCCGCCGCGCGAAAAAAAACGGGGTCAGGTTCACTTTTCGGTGAAGCCCCGTCAGCACTCACGGCTGGTAATGGAAAGTGAACTTGACCCCGTTCGGAAAGCCGCCACGCCACCCACGCCAGCAACGCAAAGGTCGCCATCCCACCCAGCAGATGCCCCGATACCACGATCGGCTTCAGCAGCCACGTCACGGTCCACATTCCCAGCAGTGCCTGGAAACACACCACCGCCAGCGCCAGCACCGCGATCCGTCGCCAGCCGCCGCGACGCCAGAAGATCGCGACGCCCAGCAGCAGCGCTTCGCCGAGTGCCGCCACCACGCTGGATGAAACGTAATCCCTGGCCATGTACAACGGTATGCCGATGCCGATCAACACCACCGCTGCGATCACCAGCCCGAATCGCCGCTTCGCGGCAAACGTCGCCACAAGCGCCTCGACCAGCACCAGCACGCCCAGGGTGCCGGCAAGAAAACGGTGGCTCTGCTCGCGCCAAGCCTTGTGGGTTTCCACCGGCCGGTTCGGGAACGCCTTGTCGGCCTTGGCCACCGCGGCGGCCCTGACCGGCCAGGTGATGCGCCCATAGCAGGTCGGCCAGTCTGGGCATGACAACCCGGCGTTGGACAGGCGCACGAACGCGCCGAACACGATCACGCAGAACGCGAACGCGCACGCGACCCAAGCCAGCGTGCGCAGCGGAAGCGGCAACATCTGCATCAATGCACCACCTTCTTCAAATCCTGGCGCAAGCCTTCCGGATCAAAGTTGGCGGCATAACGCGTCAGCGCCCTGCCGGTCGGGGTGACCAGCACCGCGCTGACCGAGTCGCGCGCGTGGGCGCGCAAATCCTCCAGTTCGTGCGAGGACGTGGTGGCGAGCGTCCACACGCCTTCGAAACCCCTGGCCGCATCGCTCGCGGGCGCCGCGCCGAGATACAGCAGGTGCAACTTGCCGGCGTGCTGACCCAGCGTGATCTGCGCGCGATGCACCAGATCCAGTTGGCGCAGGCAATGTTCGGCGCAACCCGGGCCCGGCAAGGCAACTAGTGTCCACACCGCGTCACGGTTGCTGAACGCATACGACTGGCCACCCGCCATTTGCACGGATACACCGGCGAGGTCGCGTTCGGGTTGGATACGTTCGCCGTAGCTGCGTCCGTGCGGCACCCAGCCGGTCAGCGTCAACCACAGCATCACGGCCACCGGCAGCACGAATACTGCCACGATCAGCCCGGCCTGCAGGCGGCGTCGGTTGCGCAAATTCATGATGGAACCTCAAAGCATCAAAGTACGTGGAAGTCTGGGGGCCTGCCCCTTGGCTCAAGGGCCGGAAACCCTCGTGCGGCAATAATTTCGGCGATTGAGGGGCTAATCCTCGTCGGTTGCGGCCTCATTGCGCTTGACACGATGCAGCACGAAAAACATCACGATCGCGGCAATCGCGAAACTGAACCACTGCAGCGCATACGCGCGATGCCGCGCGGGAAGCATCACGTTGGCGGTCCAGCTTCGGATGTACGCACTGTGCGGGTCGGGATCGGTCAACAATACATGCGGGTAAACGCTGGCGCCCAGGTCGGCCCCGATTGCCTGCGGATCGATCCACGTCACCAGCTTGGGCCAGTTTTTCTCGCGCACCAGCGGGTTTCCGCCCAACTTCAGGCCGGGCAGCGGCGCCGGCGCGTAAATGCCGGTGACCGTGACCGGTTGCGCCGGGATCGGCGGAAGGTCCGGCAGCGTGGTTGAATCGGCCCCCATCTTGGCGAGAAAGCCCAGGTTCACCAGCAGGACGCGCGTCGATGCCTCCGGCGTGAATGGCACGAAGACCATCACCCCCAACCTGCCCGAACGCATCTGGTCATCTAGCAGATACACGCGGTCGCCGTGCAGCCGACCCGTCACCTGCACATGCGGATAGGCATCCGGCGCGCGATTCTCGCGCGCGTCGGCCAAGCTCACCAGGGGCGCGGTGGCGGCTTGGTGGAAGCGCGCCAGCACGGTTTCCTTGTAGTCCGCGCGCTTGAGCTGCCATGCACCGAGCGCACAGAAAATTGCCACACCGAAAACAGTCAGCCCGACCGCGAACACGCCGGGGCGCTTGATCTGCATCATGACGTGCATGCGGATGAAGGCGCCCGCAACGCTATAATCGATGTTTCATCCCGCGGCAATTCCATGTCATTCGCCACCGTATACAAGTTCGTCCTGGTCATCGTGTTTCTGGTGGTGATCTTCGAGCTGGGCCAGGCGTTGTATTTCATGATGACAGACCGCACCGGCAGCAACCGGACGGTATGGGCGCTGACGCGACGCGTCGCATTCTCGGTTTTGCTGTTCGTGCTGATCGTGATCGGCATCGTCACCGGCGTGCTGCATCCGCACGGCGTGTACGTGCGCTGAAAGCGGCACGCAGCGGCTTTCACTTTCCGCTTTTTTGCCACCCCATTGAGTCAGGGGGCGGCAAAGCCGTTGCGTTGCAACGGCTTTGCGGAATTGTGGGGACGTGAATGTGTAGTGTCGAAGCCGTACCCGCTTCGTCGCCCGGCGATCTCTTACAAGATATACACGAAGAGAAACAGGCACAACCAGATCACGTCCACGAAGTGCCAATACCATGACACCGCCTCGAACGCGTAATGGTGATCGCGACTGAAGTGCCCGCGCACGCAGCGTAGCCACATCACGCACAGCATGATGGTGCCCAGCGTGACGTGCAGGCCGTGGAAGCCGGTGAGGATGTAGAACGTCGCACCGTAGATGCCGCTGTGCAGCGTCATGTTGAGGTGCACGTAGGATTCCCAATACTCGTGGGCCTGCAGGCCCAGGAAGGTGGCGCCCAGCAGAATGGTCAAGCCGAGGAAACCGATCAGTCGCTTGCGGTTGCCGGCGCGCAACGCGTGATGCGCGATCGTCACGGTAATGGACGAGGACAACAGCAGCAGCGTATTGATCAGGGGGATGCCCCACGCGGAGGTGGCGATGAATGAACCCCCCACCGCCTCCGGACCGTTGGTCGGCCACGCCGCCGAGAAACCCTGCCAGATGTAACCGTTGGTCAGCACACCCTTGTCGCCCATGCCGCCCAGCCACGGCACCACGAACGTGCGGATGTAAAACAGGCCGCCGAAGAACGCGGCGAAGAAGAAGATCTCGGAGACGATGAACCACATCATCCCCATCCGGAACGAAGTGTCGGCCTGCGCGTTGAAGGTGCCCTTCAACGATTCGCGGATCACGTTGCCGAACCATCCGAACATCATGCCAATGATGGTCAGCGCCCCGATCGCGAAAACGATCTGGCCCGAAGTGACTCGTCCATTCAGCCAATTCGCCAGCCCGACCATGAACAGGAACATGCCGATCGTGGCAATGATCGGCCAGCGGCTCTTGTGCGGGACGTAATAGACGGTGGCGTCGGGTTGGGTCATGGAGAGTTTCCGGTCAATGGCGGGCGTAACGATAACTGGATCAATGCGGAATGTGCGAAAGATGCCCCTGCACGAGGCTGGCGATGAACAAGGCGACCGCGACCGCGCCGATGATCCACGCAGTGCGACGCGCACCGGCCCGGCGCTGCGCTTCGGCCTCCGTCGCGCGATCCTGCGCGGTATCGGTGTTCGATTTTGGCTTTTCGTCCACTCGTTGGTTGCGTCGAAGCTTGCTGTTGTGAAAAGTCAGGACAGGGATGTCCGTTCTGGAATCGCTACCCAACAAGATCCATTTCGCGATAGCGCCTTGTGCTGCCGCGATCACGGACGATCGCAGATCAATGGCTTACGTCGCCGTGCGCGAGCTTGCTGTCATCGACCACCGGCGGCACCGTGAAGCTGTGGTGCGGCGCAGGCGACGGCAGTGTCCACTCCAGGCCGTAGGCGTGTTCCCACACCCGCGAGGTGGCCTTGGCCCTGGAGAAGAACACGGTGTGGATCACGATACCCAGAAAGATCAGCTGGGTCGCGCCGAACCAAAACCCGCCGATCGAAGACACCATGTTCCAGTCGGTAAACGCGACGTTGTAGTCGGGGATGCGGCGCGGCATCCCGGCGAGGCCCAGGAAGTGCTGCGGGAAGAACAGCACGTTCACCGAAATCGCGCTGGACCAGAAGTGCACCTTGGACCAGAAGTTGGAATACATGTGGCCCGACCACTTCGGCAGCCAGTAGTACACCGCGCCGATGATCGAGAACAGCGCGCCACCGACCAGCACGTAGTGGAAGTGCGAGACGATGAAGTAGGTTTGGTTGTACTGGAAGTCGGCCGGCACCAGCGCCATCATCACGCCGGAGAAACCGCCGATCGAGAACAGCACGATGAAGGCGATCGCCCACAGCATCGGCACCTCGAAGCTGAGCGAACCCTTCCACATCGTGGTGACCCAATTGAAGATCTTCACGCCGGTCGGTACCGCGATCAGCATGGTCGAATACATGAAGAACACCTCGGCGCCCAGCGGCATGCCGACGGTGAACATGTGGTGCGACCATACGATGAACGACAGGAACGCGATGCACGCGATCGCGTATACCATCGCCTTGTAGCCGAACAGCGGCTTGCGCGCGAAGGTCGGCACGATTTCCGAAATGATCCCGAACGCCGGCAGGATCATGATGTACACCTCGGGATGCCCGAAGAACCAGAACACGTGCTGGTACATCACCGGGTCGCCACCGGCCGCGGCATTGAAGAAGTTGGTGCCGAAGTAGCGGTCGAACAGCATCATCGTGACCGCGCCGGCCAGCACCGGCATCACCGCGATCACCAGGAACGAGGTGATCAGCCACGACCAGCAGAACATTGGCATCTTGAGGAGATCCAGCCCCGGCGCGCGCAGGTTGAGGATCGTCGCGATGATGTTGATCGAACCCAGGATCGACGAAATGCCCATCAGGTGGATCGCGAAGATCATGAACGCGATCGACTCGCCGCCCTGCAACACCAGCGGCGGATACATCGTCCAGCCCGCGGCCGGTGCGCCGCCCGGCATGAAGAACGTCGAGAGCAGCAGCACGAACGCGAACGGCAGGATCCAGAATGACAGGTTGTTGAGGCGCGGCAGCGCCATGTCGGGCGCGCCGATCTGCATCGGGATCATCCAGTTCGCGAGCCCCACGAACGACGGCATGATCACGCCGAAGATCATCACCAGCCCATGCATCGAGGTGAGTTCGTTGAAGAAGTAGGGCTGCATCAACTGCATGCCCGGTTCGAACAACTCGGCGCGGATCAGCATCGCGAAGCTGCCGCCCACGAACAGCATCAGGAACGAAAACGACAGGTACAGCGTGCCGATGTCCTTGTGGTTGGTGGACATGAACCAGCGCTCGAAGAAGCTCTGGTGGTGATCCTCGTGATGGACGGCCTGCGCTGTACTGGACATGGTGCGAATCCTCAAAGAATGCTTGTGCTACGCGAAGCTGCAATCAACCCTTGGCCGGCGCCGGCTTCTGCGGTTCCACCTGCGCGGTGCGCGCGGCCTTGTCGAGTGCCGCGGCGTTCTGCTGCTCGGCCAGCCACGCGTTGAACTGATCGCGCGGCAACACTTTCACTACCACCGGCATGGCGCTGTGGTCCTGGCCGCACAACACGTAGCACTGGCCGCGATAGATGCCGGGCTTGTCCACCTTGGCCCAGGTGTCGTTCATGATGCCGGGGATGGCATCGCGCTTGGCCGCGAAATCCGGCACCCACCAGCCGTGGATCACGTCACCGCCGGTGATCAGGAAGCGCACCTTGACACCCGCCGGAATCACCAGCGGATGGGTCACGTTGAGCAGGTAATCGTGGCTGCCGTCAGGCGCCTTGATGGAATAGGGACTGATGCCGGAGTCGAGCTGGCGCGCGTCATTGCTGTCCCACGCGAGGCGCGAATAAACCGTCGGCACCTTGGTGATGGGCTTGCCGTCGTAGCTGATGTAGTCGTAGCGCCACAGCCACTGGTAACCCGTCACCTTGACGGTCATCTGCGATTCGGTGGCGTTGTACATCTCGCGGGTCAGGATGGTCGCGGGCGTCGCCAGACCGATCAGGATCAGTACCGGGACGACCGTCCAACCGATCTCGAGCAGCGTGTTGTGGCTCCACGTCTCCGCGACCGCGCCCTTGGAGCGGCGGAAGCGGATGATCGCGATGAACATCGCGCCAAACACGAGCACGCCCAGCGCCACGCACACCCATAGCGCAGCCATGTGCAGATCCCAGATCTGCCGCGAAACGGAGGTGACGCCCTTGTCCAGGTTCATCTGCCACGGAACCGGATTGGCGGCGGCGGCCATCGACACCAGCAGGGCACCGAAGGCGGCGCCCGCCCCCAGGATCCGCCGCTTGCAATTGCTGGAACTCATCGTCATCGCACCCTCGGAAAGATTTGAACAACCTGACACGCCGAGCCCCGTACTTGTAACGCCCATGTCTCCACAATACCGCCAAGCCGTTGCTCTGCCCCGGCTTGACCGCCCGCGTGACTCAAAGGGACTGATCGCAAAATGAGAAAATCCTTGCCTTCTTTCAATCAATTCTCGCGCCAGCCGCTGTGACCGGACAGAAGGCTCTTGAGCCATCGTGACAGTTGCATGCGCTCGTCGTCACCCAGGCACTGGCCTACTTCCTGTTCGCGTCCTTGCGCAGCCAACACCACGTGCCTGTGGCCGTCACCGCGATCCAGCACCCGCACTTTCACCCACGCCGCGGGAAACGTGCTGACGGCACGGCCGCGCGACGGAAGCTGCTCGATTCGGATGTGATCCGTACCCAGCGTGATGCGTTCCCTGCGATCCCCGCTGCGCCACACCAGCCAGAACGCGATCGCGACCACGGGGATCTCGATCAGCGCGAACATCGGCGCGAACACGTCGCCACCCCATGCCGCCAGTGCCGCAACAAGCAACGCCGCGATGCACACTTCCCACGTCAACCGGCGGACCTGGCTGCGGTTGAGCGCCCGATTCGGCCCCAACAGCAACGTCACCTGCCCGGTATCGGCAGCCACCGGAAGACGTTTGATCATGACATTCACGGTACCGCAATCCGGGAATCATAAGGCCGCGCGGACAATGCGGCAAGAATAGCCCGTCGAGGCGCGCGGTTTCTGCCGCGTGTCATTGGCGATGCCGCGCGCAAGCCGTACAATGGGCGGTCGCGTTGCATGGGCCTGCTGGCCCCATTCCTGGATGGCCGAAATCCTTTATCCCGAACTGCCCGTTCTGCCGCGCGCCGCGCGCGCGCGCATCACCGCCGCTTGGAGCAGCGACGAATCCGAAGTGGTCGCGGCACGACTCACCGAAGCCACGTTGCCGCCGAAGGAAAGCGAAGCCGTCGAGGCACAGGCCGCGGCGCTGGTATCGCGGGTGCGCGAGCGCAGCGCCAACCAAAGCGCGGTGGAATCCTTCATGCGCCAGTACGACCTGTCCAGCGAAGAAGGCGTGCTGCTGATGTGCGTGGCGGAAGCGTTGCTGCGTATTCCCGACCGCCTCACCACCGACAAGCTGATCCGTGACAAGCTGGGCGAAGCCGACTGGAAGAAACATCTCGGCGCCAGCGATTCGTTGTTCGTGAACGCCTCCACGTGGGGCCTGATGCTGACCGGCCATCTGGTGAACCTCGCCGACGCAACCCGCACGGATGCGCCGGGCGCGGTCAAGCGCCTGATCGCGCGCGCCGGCGAGCCGGTGATCCGCCTCGCGGTGCGCCAGGCCATGCGCATCATGGGTCACCAGTTCGTGATGGGCCGCACCATCGAGGAAGCGCTGGACCGTTCGGCCAAGGGCGACAACGCGAAGTACCGCTATTCCTACGACATGCTGGGCGAGGCTGCGTTCACCGCGCCCGACGCTGCGCGGTACAAGCAGGCCTACCACGACGCGATCGTTGCGCTCGGCGCGCGCGGGCCGTTCGCCACCCTGCTGGATGCACCGTCGATCTCGGTGAAGCTTTCGGCGCTGCATCCACGCTACGAAGTCGCCAAGCGCGAACGCGTGCACGCGGAACTGACACCGGTGGTGCTGGAACTCGCGCAGCTCGCGAAGGCGCAGGGCATTGCGCTGACCATCGATGCCGAGGAAGCCGACCGACTGGAACTGTCGCTGGACGTGATGGAAGCGGTGTTCACGCATCCTTCGCTGGAAGGCTGGAACGGTTTCGGGCTTGCGGTGCAGGCGTACCAAAAGCGCGCGCCATTCGTGATCGAATGGCTGATCGAAACCGCCAAGGCCGCCAGGCGCCGCTGGTGCGTGCGGCTGGTCAAGGGCGCGTACTGGGATTCCGAAATCAAGCGCGCCCAGGAGCTGGGCCTTTCCGGGTACCCGGTGTTCACGCGCAAGCCCAATACCGACGTGTCCTACCTCGCCAACGCACGACGTTTGCTGGATGCCGGCGCCGACGTCGTCTACCCGCAGTTCGCGACCCACAACGCGCACACCATCGCGGCGATCCACCACATCGCGAAGGGACGTCCCTTCGAGTTCCAGCGCCTGCACGGCATGGGCACCGATTTGTACGCGGAAGTGGTCGGTCCGGGGCACTGGAACGTGCCGTGCCGCGTGTATGCGCCGTGCGGCAGCCATGAGGATTTGCTGCCGTACCTGGTTCGCCGCCTGCTGGAGAACGGCGCCAACACCAGCTTCGTCAACCGCATCAGCGACGAGAAGCTGCCAATCAACGAATTGGTCGCGGACCCCTGCACCGAAGTGCGCGCCTTCGGCGCGGCGCACGGTGGCCATTACCAGCATCCCCGCATTCCCCTGCCGATCGACCTGTACGGCACACTCCGGAAAAATTCCATGGGCGTCAATGTTGCCAACGACGACGAACTGAGATCCCTGGCCGAGGCGGTGAATGCCCAACGCGGCCCTTGGCGCGCGGAACCGCTGGTGCCCGGTGCGCAATCCGCCCAGCCGCAACGCGACGTCACCAGCCCGGCGGATCACCGGGTCGTGGTCGGACAGTCGCGCGATGCGGATGCTGCGACCCTGCTGCGCGCGCTGGACAACGCCGTCGCCGCACAACCGGCGTGGGACGACACGCCCGCTGACGAACGTGCCACGATCCTCGAACATGCGGCCGAATTGCTCGAACAGAACCGCGGCGAATTGATCGCGCTGTGCGTGCGCGAAGCCGGAAAGACCATTCCCGCCGCGGTCGGCGAAGTGCGCGAAGCCGCCGACATGTGCCGCTACTACGCGGCGATGGCGCGCAAGCTGTTCGGCACGCCGGAGGACCTGCCCGGCCCGACCGGCGAATCCAACCAGTTGTTCCTGCGTGGCCGCGGCGTGTTCGTGTGCATCAGCCCATGGAATTTCCCGCTGGCGATCTTCACTGGACAGATTGCCGCAGCCCTTGCCGCCGGCAATGCGGTGATCGCCAAGCCGGCCGAACCCACCACGTTGATCGGCTGCATGGCCGTGAAGTTCCTCCACCAAGCTGGTGTGCCGGAAAAGATATTGCAATACGCGCCGTGCCGCGGCTCGATGATTGGCAAGACACTGCTGACGCGCGACGAGATCGCAGGCGTGTGTTTCACCGGCTCCACCGAAACCGCGTGGACCATCAATCGAACGCTGGCCGCGCGCAACGCACCGATCGCGGCACTGATTGCCGAAACCGGCGGCCAGAACGCGCTGATCGCGGATTCGTCCGCGCTGCCCGAACAACTGGTCAAGGACGTGATGACCAGTGCGTTCGATTCCGCAGGCCAGCGTTGCTCGGCCGCACGGGTGCTGTTCGTGCAGGAAGATATCGCCGACCACGTCATCAACATGCTGAAAGGGGCGATGGATGAACTGAAGGTCGGCGACCCGGCGTTGCTTTCCACCGACGTTGGCCCGGTGATCGACCAGCCTTCCTGCGCGTCGCTGGAAGAGCACGCGGAAGTGATGCGCGGTTCGGCCAAGCTGATCAACATGGCCAAGCTTCCGGAAGGCGCCGAGCACGGCACCTTCTTCGCGCCGCGCGCGTACGAGGTTCCATCCATCAAGTTGCTGACCCGCGAAGTGTTCGGCCCCGCGCTGCACGTGGTGCGTTGGAAGGCGAGCGAACTCGACACCGTGATCGACGCGATCAACGCGACGGGCTTTGGCCTCACGCTCGGCGTACACAGCCGCATCGACGAAACGGTGGAGCACATCCGCCGTCGTGCGAAAGTCGGCAACCTCTACGTCAACCGCAACCAGATCGGCGCGGTGGTGGGCGTGCAGCCATTCGGCGGCGAAAATCTTTCCGGCACCGGGCCCAAGGCCGGCGGCCCGCACTATCTCCTGCGCTTCGCCACCGAGCGCACCTTCACCGTCAACACCACCGCCGCAGGCGGCAATGCGTCGCTGCTGACGTTGGAAGATTGACGGTTGCAGCACGGCAGCGTGGCAGAACGCTGTCGTTCATTCATGGCACGTTCGGATTTCCCGCGCAAACCGAATTGCGCCTGAATCGGCATGTGGCGCAGGGTTGCGCGGATGTTGCGCACCTCGTTACGGTGAAATGAGCGGCGCCTGTCGGCGCCGTGCATTCCGCCGATGAGGAGAACGCAATGATTGGACGACTCAACCGCGCAGGCGTCGCGGTAGCCATGACGCTGGGGACCGCGATGCTGGCACCCGCGGCGCTCGCACAAACCCAACCCGCCACCCCGCCGCAGCAAGCCGCTGGATCCCAAGCCGACGCCGGCCCGGCCCCGAACGATACGGAGCTGAAAAACTTCGCTCAGGCCATCGTGGAGGTGCAAAGCATCAAGGACTCCCTGCAGCCCCAACTCGCGGCCGCGCCGAGCCCGGATGCGCGCACGAAACTGCAACAGTCAGGCGAAAAGAAAATGGAAGCTGCGGTCGAGAGCCACCAGTTGTCGCCCCAGCGCTACGTGCAGATCGCCAATCTGGTGCAAACGGACAGCACCGTCCGGGCCAAGGTCCAGAAGTTGCTGCCGCCGGAACCGCAGGCATCATCGAAGTCGTGAAGCGCGAGGGTACCGCCCGGAACGGCCGTGCGGCGCATGCCTTCCCCCTTGAAGGCGCTTCCTGTATGCGGTCGCCAACGGGCACTGTTGTCCGCCCCGCATTCGCGATGCCGTGCAGGAACGTCCGCAGATCGTTCGCCAAACCGTCGGTTTTGAATCTGCGTAGCCAAGATTGGGTGGACGGGCCGCAGACACTTCGCGGATAGCCGTGGATGCCAACAAAAACCCCGCCTTGCGGCGGGGTTTTCGTGTCGCGGCGCTGCCGGACGCGCCGGTCAGAACTTGTACTGCATCGAGATCCCGAACAGGTCGCCGGAATTGTCGAAGCTGCCGACCAGATGATCGCCGGTCGCACTGACATCGTTGATGTTGCCGTTGTCGACGAACAGGTGGGTGTAGCCGATGTCGAAGCGCAGGTTCTGGGTAGGCGTGTAGCCCGCGCCCACCGAGACCCACTTGCGCGCGCCGTCGGGAATGCGCGGATCGCGCGAAAAATCGCGGGTTGGGGTCTGGTCGTAGGCCACGCCTGCGCGCCAGGTCCACTGGTCATTCACCTTGTAATCCATGCCGACCGAACCGAACAGGGTGTTGCGCCATCCGTAGTACTGGTCGATGTCGGGCTGCGCAGGATTGGCGAAATCGATCGCGAGGTGACTGAAGGAACTCCAGCCGGTCCAGCCGAGTTCCGCGCCCCACGACACCGGGCCGAGTGTTTTGTGCCAGTAACTCAGCGATGCGGTGGCCGGCGTCGCCAACTGGCCGCTTGCCCCGGTGTTCTGGAACAACGGCGGCACGCCGGGCTGCGACAGCACGAACTGCACGCTGGCCGGCACCGTGAAGTAGGCCGTGCCGCTGATGTCGTGGTTGATCTTGGCGTGGTAGGCAAGCGCAATGGTGTCCTGCGTGGTGGGCTTCCACTCGGCACCGATCGCCCAGCCCCACTTGGTGTTGTCGCCGCGCATGCGCACCGCCCCATCCGCCGATTGCGGCAGGAAGGTTGGCGCAAGCCCGAACCCGGCGGGCGGCGGCGCCGCCAGCACCGCGCCATAGTTGATGGCGTTGCCGATATCGATGGTGGTCTTCTGCGCGATCACCGAGAAACCCAGCGAGAACTGTGGACTGATCGCCCATGCCACCGAACCGGTGAAGTCCATCGACTTCACGCTGGTTTTCAGTGCCTGGTAGCGACCGACCCAACCGGCGTCGTATTCGGTGGCAAGGCCGAACGGCGCGTTGATGCCGAAGCCGATTCGCCAGTTCGGCGCGATCGGCGCAATGAAACTGATCGCCGGCACGCCGTGCACGCCACCGCCGTTGCCGCCATCGCCACCGGAAAGCGGCTGCCCGATTGCGTCGGTGCCGCTGCCATGGAATTGCGTACTGACGTTGATCGCGGTGGCATCGATCTGCACCGCGTAGGTGTCGAAATCGACCATCGCGGCCGGGTTGTTGATCACCACGGATACGTCATTGCCGGCGGCTTCGCGCCCAGCGTAGGCGCGACCCAGCGCCTGCACGGTGTTTTCGCTGATCTGGAAACCCGACGCAGACGCGGCCGGACTGACCAACGCTGCGCCGACGGCGACCGTCAGCGCGGCGAGCGCCAAGCCGGCAACCCCCGGCGCGGTGATGGAATGCTTGCTCATCGGTGGCTCTCCAAGTCGAATGTTTGATGCTCTGGCGGCCCCGGAAGCAGCGCCGCACGGGTATTTCATACGTTTGTATGAATTTCGTTATACGGACTATCGCAGTTTGGCAAGACTGGCGCAAGTACATGGATCAAAGCAGCGCGGTTGGTAATTTTCCTGTCCGTCATTTCGGCGTATCGGGCAAAGACTCCATGCTTTCTCGCTGACTCCCATTCGAAGCGGCTGCCGCGAAATGTCAGGTCATCCGATGGCCGCGCCATGGTCCACGTTTTTGCGCGCCACTCATCGGCGGTTCGACGATGCGCGATCGAGGACGATTGCACGCATAACTCCGGTACATCGACACTCTTTATACTTGGCCGTCCGCCGCACGAGCCTGTTATGCCTCACGCCAAGCCCCGCCGCCGGCCGCCGCTGTTGAAGTCGCTGCCTTGTTTCCTGCCTTCGCTGATCGCGGTCCTGCTCGCGGTCTGGATCCCTCCGTCCTGGGAACGCTACTCCCTCGTACTGCTGCTGGTCGGCGCTTCACTGTCGATGGCCGCGATCTGCCACGCGATCGGGTTCGGCTGCGAACCTTCGTTCACCCGCATCGTGACCAGACGCGGGCCGCCGCACCTGATCGCACTGGCGATCCACACGGCCGTGGTGTTCCTGCTCGTTGCATGGCCACTCGCTGTGCTGTCGCACGCGCCGTCGCTGGCGGCAACTCTTGGCCTCGCGTTCGCACTGGTGGTTGCGCTGGTGGTGCTATGGCGCCTGTGGCCGGTGTTCGGTCTGGTGTTCGAGTGGGACGACGCGTTCCCGGCGGGCGCAGAGCATTCCTGGTTCACCGCCGCGCTGGCCCGCAGCATCACCTTCGCGCGACATCTGACGCGTGGACGCGACCTGTTCGTCACGCACTTCCTGCCGGCGGCGCTGGCGCAGCTTGCGATTGCGTTCGGCGCGTTGAGTCTCGCCGGGCTTGGCGCCAGCCTGCCCGATGAAATCCGCACCGCAGCGCTGTTCCTGTTCGCAGTGGTGGTGCTGCCGGTGTGTTCGCTGATCGTTGCCGATCGTACGTTGCGGCTGCTGTTCGGCGGACGCAGCCAGCACGTCCCGCCACCATCCGCGGAGCCGCCATCGCGCGCACCGGATGCGGAACTCGATGCCATCGGCGCCGTCGAAACCGACGACGGCAACGATCGCGACGAATCCGCGCCGCACGCGGCCGAGTCCGCACCCGCCGAACCCCCATTGCCGCAAGCCACGCTCGACGAAGGCCTGCTGGCGGCCGTCCGCGCGGGCGATCTGGCCAGCGCGAACGACTGGCTCGCGCGCGGCGCCAGTCCCGACGCTGCCCCGCCTGCTGGCGCGCGCGACCAGCGGTCCGCGCTGGTGCTGGCCGCCGAGTTGCCGGACACGCGGCTGTTGCGCAGCCTGATCGGCAAAGGCGCACAGGTGAATCGCCCGCACGCAGGCTTGACGCCGCTGCTGGCCGCGACGCGTTCGTGCAGCCAAGGGCGCCCGGAAACAGTCACCACACTGGTCGCGAACGGTGCCGACCCGTCGCTCCCCGACGCCGACGGCAACACGCCGCTGCATCACGCGGCGTTGTGCTCGGAAGCGGCGATCGCCGCGATCCTGATCGATGCGCAGGCACCGCTGGAGGCGCGCAACCGCAACCATGCAACGGCCCTCGCGGTTGCCGCGGGCGCCGCGAACTGGCCGCTGCTGCGCTTCCTGGTCGAACACGCCGCGCAAGCCGACGCCGCGCTGCCGGCGGCGGCGGGCATTACCGACGATGATCCCCAAGGCGTGCAAATCCTGCTGAAGTACAGGGCGCACGTAAACGCAGTGGACGCACTGGGCGCGAGCGCGCTGGCCCACGCCGCGCGCGAGAACCATGTGCAGATCGCCAGCGTATTGCTGGAAGCAGGCGCCGACGTCGCGATCAGCGATCGCTATGGCACCACACCGTTGATGGAAGCCGCCCGCGCGGGTGCCACGGGCGTCGCGAACCTGCTGGCGGAAAAACATCCCGATGTGCATGCCGCGGACCAGCACGGCCGCACCGCATTGACGCTGGCCTGCCAGTCGCCTCGCGCCAACGCCGATTGCCTGCGCGCGTTGCTGGCGCTCGGCGCCGATCCGCGGCGCAAGGGCGGCGACGGCCGCAGCGCGATCGATCAAGCCTACGCGGCGGGCCGCTGGGATCTGGTGGCATTGATGGACCCGGACGCGCCGCTGCCCGCCAGCCACGCGCAGGCGAGCCAACCGGAAGTCGGCGCGGATACGCCATCGCACCTGCTCGACGCGCTGCGGTTTGCGCATTGGAACGTGGTCGCGCGTTTCGCCGAACGCGCGCGGACGTGGCCCGAAACGGAACTCGCGGCGCTGTACCTCGATCTCGCCGATCACGCCGCCGCCGCGCCGCGCACGTGGCTGCTGGAACACGGGCTTACCGCTGAAGCGCGCCTCGACGACGGCAGCCGCCTGTTCGATGTCCTGCTGGATCGCCTGCCAGAATCGCGCGTCGCATTGCAGCAACTGCTGGACGCAGGCGCGACCCCGGCCGGTAGCGGCCGCTTCGCACACGCGCTGTCGCAGCTGGGCGACGCGGGCCACGATGTCTCGTTCGCGCTTGCGCTGCTCGAACGCGGCGCCGATTCGTTCGGCGCGGACGCGGACGGCCGCACGCCGCTGCATCTCGCCAGTCGCCCGGCATTGCTGCCGGTGCTGCGTGCATTGCTCGCGCGCGGCGCCGATCCGAACGCGCGCGATCGCGCCGGTGCCACGCCGTTGCATGTGGCGCTTGATGGCAACCCGGACGCCGCACTGCCATTGGTGAAAATTTTGATCGCGCATGGCGCCGATCCGGAAAGCCCCGCAGCCAGCGGCGAAACACCGCTGGGCCTGGCGCTGGCGCGTGGAGCGACGCAAATCGAGTACTGGTTGCGCTGGAATGGTTGGGCACTGCCCAGGCGTCCGCTGCGCGAATCGGATTTGCCAGCCGCCGCGGCCGACGCAGACGCGGTCGCACGATTGCTGGAACTCGGCCTGCCCGTCGATGCACGCGACGAGCGCGGCGCCACCGCGCTGCTGCGTGCGAGCGGCGCGGGCGCACTGCAGAGCGCGCAACGGCTGCTGGCCGCGCACGCCGGCCCCAGGCTCACCATCGACACCGGCGCATCACCGCTTTCCGCCGCCGTCAGTGCGCGCCACGCGGACATCGTGCGCGCGCTGGTTTCCGCCGGCGTGCCGGTCGACCAACGGCACACCGATGACGTCACCGCGTTGATGATCGCGGCGGCACTCGGTCATCCGGATGTCATCACGGCACTGCGCGAACTCGGCGCGAACCTCGCTCTGGTGGATGCGCGTGGAAACTCCGCGCTGCACGCGGCCGCGCGTTTCTGCTTCGACAGCCGCGACAGTCTGCGCTGCCGTCGCTTGCTGGACGCTTTGCTTGCAGGCGATGCGCCGGTGAACACCGCCGACAAGCGCGGCGCCACCCCGCTTCTGATGTTGCTCGGCGTGCACGTGAAGCCGGGCGCGGAATGCGACGGCACGCACCTGGGCGCACTGGTTCCGGTGCTGCTCGATGCCGGCGCCGAAATGACGCACGCCGACGAGCACGGCGTCACCGCGCTGCATGCATGCGCGATGCAC
>Ga0134128_10002982_pt1 | contig 20748 bp, 13 predicted proteins | sample KB31754_FD_96462 | JGI IMG/M metagenome (GOLD analysis project Ga0134128, IMG submission 96462) | Terrestrial soil microbial communities with excess Nitrogen fertilizer from Kellogg Biological Station, Michigan, USA - KB3-175-4 | ecosystem: Environmental > Terrestrial > Soil > Unclassified ...
TCCGTGTGGAGGACCTGATCGGTCTGATCCATCGCGCGATATCCGGCCAGGTCTCCCTGAGGATGCGCGATCCCATGAACAGCCCGATGTGGCCGCCGGGAACGAGCTTCTTCTCGATCTTGCGTGCCGGCGTGCCAAGATACTTCTCGGCGTTGAAGACTTGCTCCTTGGTCGCAATGTCGTCGGACTCGCCGGCAAGAAGATAGACCGGACAGGCCACGTCCTTGAGGTTCAAGCGCTGCCCGAGGCCGATGAAACGGCCTTCGGCGAGCCGATTCTCCTTGAACAACTCGACAATAGCCTGGAGATACCAACGACCCGGCAGGTCGATCGGGTTTTCATACCAGCTGCGGAATGTCTCTTCCTTTCTCAAATAGGCCGGATCGTCGATGTGCTCGTAGAGGTCAATGTGCTGCCTGATGTAGTGCTTTTCCGGGTGCATGCCTTTCCATCCCTGCAGCATGAAGTTGCCGAGCATGAGACCGCCCCCCATTGCAATCAGCTCTTCGAAGAATGACCGGGGATGGGTGTGCGCCATGCGCCTGACCGGGCCGTTTCCCGCATCGGTGTCGATCGGCGCACCGGCGAGCACCAGGCGCGCGACTTTGTGCGGGAAGCGCGCGGCGTACATCGCCGACATCCAGCCGCCCTGGCAAAGCCCCACCAGATTGACGCGTCCACCGAGATCATCGACGCACACGTTGATCTCGGCGAGATATTGATCGATCTCCAGGTCCTTCATGTCCTCGGTTGCCGACTTCCAATCGGTGAGAAAGACACGCTCCAGGCCGTTCGCGAGCAGCGTTTCGATCAGGCTCTGGCCCTTGTGGTAATCGGCGATAATCGCAGTATGCCCGGCATAGGGCGCATTGACGATTGTCGGCACGCCCGTGGCCGCAGGCGTCGAGTAATCGCGAAACACCATCGTCCGCAAGTCGAGCGTGATGCGGTTCGCGGTCGCAAGCTTGGGCCTCAATTCGTGATGAATCTTTTCTTCTTCCGCTAGGAACGCGAGGTTCTTCCCGACGAGTTCGAGGCCTTGTTCAGCGATCTGCTCGGCTGCCGCCAGCGGCCAGAACAGCGGTACGCCGATGCCGGAAAGCTTGTGGGGAGCAACATGAGAAGAATGGACCATGGCGAGCCTCGACAAGGATGAGGTAAGGGTTGGCACACGTCTAAAAGCAAAGCGGATCCGTTGCGAGTGGCGCACAGCGCTGGTTAGGCTCCGAGGTAGGCCCGCCTTACTTCCGGGTCTTCGGCAAGTTCGGAAGCTGCGCCCTCGCGAACGATGCGACCGGTTTCCATAACATACGCCCGATCGGCGACCTGGAAGGCCGAATGCACATCCTGCTCGACGAGGAGGATCGTGACGCCTTCACTGCGGATGTCGACCAGCACATCGAGCAGGAGATCGACAACGGTTGGAGCGAGGCCCAGGCTCATCTCGTCGACCATCAGAAGTTTCGGCGCGGCCACGAGCGCCCGCGCCATCGCGCACATCTGCTGCTCGCCCCCGGACAGGCTTCCGGCCAGTCGCCCGCGTCGCTGCTCGAGGGCGGGGAATAGCGCGTACGCGCGCTCGATGCTACCTTGGACACCCGCCTGGTCGGTGCGGCGAAACGCACCCATCAACAGGTTGTCCTGCACGGTCATGCGGTCGAAAAGCTGGCGTCCCTCGGGTACCTGAACCAGCCCCAGATTGAAAACCTCGTCCGCCAACATGTGGTTAATCTCGCGTCCGCCAAACCAAATCCGTCCGGTACAGGGAATCACACGCGACAGCGCACGCAGCAAAGTCGTCTTGCCGGCCGCATTGCTGCCGACGATGGCTACAATCTCGCCCGCGAAGATCTCGAGGGAAATTGCCTGCAGGACCGGCATTTCGCCGTAGCCGGCGCCAAGCTCGGTCACCAGCAGCAATGGATCGTTCACGCGCGCCGCCGTCCGAGGTAGGCTTCGACCACCTGTGGGTCGCGAAGTACCTGCTCCGGTGCGCCCTCGGCAATCTTCTCGCCGTGGTGCAGCACGAGCAGTCGGTCCGACAGGCTCCGGATCGCTTTCATCACGTGTTCGATGACCAGGATGCTGATGCCTTGATCGCGTACCTTCTTGATCATTGCGATCACCGCTTCGATTTCGACCAGGTTGAGACCTGCCATCACCTCGTCGAGCAGTAGCATCCGTGGATTCATCGCCAGCGCCTTGGCGAGCTCGAGCCGCTTGCGATCAGGGCCGCCCAGCGCCTCCGCACGCTGATTGGCGCGATGCGCCAGGCCGACGAACTCGAGCTTCTCGCTTGCGACACGGCGCGCGCGAGGCAAATTGTGATCACCACCTCCCGTGCCGAACAATGCACCCACGGCGACGTTGTCGAGCACGCTCAAGCCTGGAAATGGGCGCATGATTTGAAACGTACGACCGATGCCCAGCCGCGCGCGGCGATACGCGGGGAGGCGCTTCAGGTCGCAACCGTCGAACGTGACGTCGCCGTCGGTGGCGCTCAGGGTCCCGCTGATCATATTGATCAGCGTCGTCTTGCCGGCACCGTTGGGGCCAATGAGACCGAGAATTTCGCCGCGCTCAAGTTCGAAGCTCACGTCCGACAGCGCGACCAGTCCGGCAAAGCGCTTGGTGAGGCCGCGAACGTTGAGAAGTGATGGCATGTTTTCTACAACCGATGAACGCGGACGTTTTCGGCGAAGTAGTGCCAGCCGAACTGCTTGAAACGGCGACCGAGATCGGCTAGACCTCGCGGCATGAACACTACCGCGATCACGATCACGACGCCGAAGAAGAGGCCGGCCAAGTTCGAGATTTCGGTCGACAGAACCTCCGAGATACCCGACAACAAGAACGCACCGACTACCGGACCGAGGATGGACCCCGGGCCGCCGAACACTGCCATGATGATCATCTTCACATTCAGCCCGATGTCGAAGGCGCTGACCGGATCGAGGAACGTGATCCAGTAGGCGTGGATGCCGCCAGCCAGGGCGGCGAAAAATCCCGAAAGCGCAAACGCGAGCACCTTGTAGAGTGTGGTGTCTACGCCCAGGACGGCCGCGGCCTCCTCGTTCTCCCGGATCGACATAAGCCCGTATCCGAATCGGCTGCGTGCGATCCAGAGCACTGCCAGCGTCGTCAGTACGAGCAGTCCGAATGCCATCTCGTAGAACAACGCGTCGCCCCGAAGCAGGGGCAGCACCAGGCCGGTGTTGCGCCCGGCGATGTCGACGTTGGACACGATCGCGATCATTACCTCGGCCAGAGCCAGCGTACAGATCGCGAAGTAGTGCCCTCGTAAGCGTAGCACCGGCAGGCCGAGCACTACCGCAAAGGCCACCGCGAGTACTGCGCCCAACGCCAACCCGACCCCGAATGGCAGGTGCCACTGCACCATCGCGATAGCGGTGCCGTAGCTGCCGAGGCCGTAGAACACCGAATTGCCGAACGAAGCGTAGCCGGCGTAGCCGCCGATGATGTTCCAGCTCTGGGCAAGGGTTGCCAGCAACAATGTACTGATGCCGAATTGGATCAGGCTTGGCGATGCTATCCATGGCGCGGCCGCCATTACGATCAGCGCCACGCCGATGCCCGCCCATAGAATCTTGCGGCTCAGGTGGTTCTCCTCAGCAGGCCGGTCGGGCGCACGATCAGCACCAGCACCAGGATGCCAAAGCTGGCGACGTCGGCGTAAGTCGGTCCGATATAGAGCGCGGTCAGTGACTCGACGATGCCGAGAAAGAGTCCCCCGGCAATCACGCCCAACGGGCTTTCCAGCCCGCCGATGATGGCAATGGCGAACGATTTCGCGGTCAGGCTTGTCCCGATATACGGATTGACCTGCGACACCACGCCATAAAGCCCGCCAGCCGCTCCGGCCAGCGCGGCGCCAAGGCCGAAAGTGAGCGCGTAGACGCGGCGCGGCTCGACACCGTAGAGACGCGCCGCGATCAGATTCTGCGCGGTCGCGCGGATCGCGCGCCCGAGTCTAGTTCGTGCCAGGAACAACCAGAGGATGATGGTGAGCGCCAGCGCCACAGCAAACGCGAGCAGGCGCACCACCGGCACGGTCGCGCCGAACAACGCGAAGTTGTCACCGGCGTAAGTGGGATTGATGGTGCGAAAGTCCGCACTGAAAGCGATTTGTGCGAGATAGGTCAGGACGACGTCGATACCGAACGTGATCAGCAGCGTGTTGAACATCGGCGCCCGGATGACCAGGTTGAGCAGATACCGCTGGAGCAGATAGCCGAACGCGAACAGCGCCAGCATAGTCAGCGGGAGCGCGACAAACGGATCGATCGACAGCCCCGTGAACAGGTAGTAACAGACGTAGGCGCCGAGCATGATCAGGGCCCCATGCGCCAGGTTCACGATGTTGAGCACGCCCCACACCAACGCCAGCCCGAGCGCCATCAGGGCGTAGAGTCCCCCCAGCAGGATGCCGTTGACGACGACTTGCCAGAGCAGACTCACGTTCACGCACCGCCCATCGATTGCCGGCAGCCGCTTGCCTGGCGAACGGTGGAAGGAGGGTAAAGAGTGGGATGTTGCCCGCCCGTTCGCGGCTCGACGGGCTCACTCGCCAACAGGCCCCATCAAGGTGTCTTCAGCGCTTGCTCCATGCGACCATCGGGTACTCGGGCTTGTCGACGAATCCTTTCTGCCCGTAAATCGGCACTACTTTACCGTTCTGAACCTGGATCACCGTCTGCGGCAGGCTGATCTGGCCAACCGCATTGAACTGAATCCGACCATACAGGCTCTCGAAATCCACGTGTGCGATCGCATCACGCACCTTTGCCGGGTCGGTGGTCCCCGCGGCTTCGAGCGCTTTGGCATACGCTTCGACAACGGCGACCGCGGAAGCCGCGTGGTAGTCCGGCTCATAGCCGAAGCGCTTCTGATACGCCTGCGCGAACTTTTCCGCGTTACCGAAATAATCGTCCTTCTGTGCCGCCGACGGCAGCCATGAGGTCATGCCGAAGGCGTAGTCCGCATCCTTGCCGAGCGCCTTGCGGAAATCGGCGCTGGGAACGCCGACCGTGAAACTGTAAAAATGCGGATTGACATTCAGGCTCTTGGATTGGCGAATGAAATTCAGGATCTCGGTTTCATGGCCAGCCATCAGCACGGCGTCCGGCTGGGCACTTTTGATTCGCGACAGCAACGATGCAAAATCGGAGGCGTTGGTGCTGTAGCGTTCGTCGAGGACCGTCTTGAGACCCGCCTTGCCCAGCAGCTCGCGCGTGCCGCTGGCGACCGAGACGTCGAAGGCATCGTCGGCGTAGAGCAGGGCCACGGTCTTCGGCGCCGGGTTCAACTTGCCCATGGCTTGGATCGTGCTCTCGAAATACTTGCTCGCCACCGGCAGTGTGCCGAAGATGTACTTGTAGCCGCGGTCGAAGATCTGGTCGGAGGCGCCGCCGCCCTGAATCATCGGCACCTGATATTTTTCTGCGACCGATGAGGTAGCGATCACCGAATCGCTGGCAAACGGACCGAGCAGCAGATTGATCTTGTCCTGGGAGACCAGTTGCACGTACTGCCGCACAGCGAGATTGTTATCGGACTGGTTGTCCAGAATCTTCAACGCCAGTTGTTCGTGGGTGTTGCCGATCTTGACTCCGCCCGCCTTGTTGATCTGGTCGACGGCGAACTGGTAGCCGTCGCGATAGTAGCGGCCGGTGTTGGCCAGCGGTCCGGACATCTGGATGGAGGCGCCGAGGGTGATGGGCGCTGCGGATGCTTCGGCAGCAAAAGCAAGGATCCCAAGCAGTACAAAGAGTAAGCGTTTCATTCGATCCTCCATCCCATTAGCGTTTTCAAGCCCGTGCGCAAGGCTGGACCGCGCGCGCGTTTGCAGATACCGCGGACCTCGGGAAAGAGAATTTCATTCAATCCCTCGTTCCATGAGAAGCACGGGTACCGCGAAGGGACCGCCTGCATCGCCATCGGTTTTTCCACGTCTTCGCATGTGATCCACGCGACACGTCCACGCGGAAGTCCGCGCGTTGTTGGGCCAGTGTGGGACGCAGGCGAGCGTGACGGTATCGGGAGAGCTGGACACTTCCTGTAGGAGTGTCTTGACTATCGGGTTCGCCGGAGAGACCGGCGGCAGGGATCCGACCATTGGCAAGTCGCGGCGGAGCGCCGAATGTTTCGCAGCGGCGCCGCGCTCTATCGAGTCAAAGCTTCCCTACAGCGGCTGTCAAGGCCCCCCGGCAGCCGACCTTTAGCCGCAAACATACATTGTGTAGGTTGAGACCGGCGTTGCCGGGAGGCGTTACGATGGTTGCCGCCGTGATGCAAATCGGATGTGCAGGGACGAGGCCGAAGTCGTCGTCGAGTTGAGAGGTGATTTGCCATGATTAGCGTTCTGCTGGCGGACGATCACGCGGTCGTGCGCGATGGTCTGCGTGCTCTGCTGGAGGCGCAGGCGGACATCGAGGTAGTGGGGGACGCGGCGAACGGGCGGGAAGTCCTGCGCCTGGCGCAGCAACTGCATCCGGACGTGGTGGTCATGGACATTGCCATGCCGGAGTTGAACGGGGTCGAGGCGACGCAGCAGATGCACGATGCGTATCCATCGACGCAGGTGCTGATTCTGTCGATGCACTCGACCACGGAGCATATCTTTCGGGCGCTGCAGGCTGGGGCACGGGGCTATTTGCTGAAGGATTCTGCTGGCGCTGAGGTGGCAGACGCTGTTCGGGTGGTGCATGCGGGTCGGCGCTACCTCAGTCAAAAGATTGCGGCGACCGTGATTGACGACTACATCGCGGAGCGCCACCGTACAAGTCCTCTGGAAAGCCTGAGCAGCCGCGAGCGGCAAATCCTGCAACTGGTGGCGGAGGGCAAATCGAGCACCGAGATTGCGGCGATACTGTTTCTGTCGCCGAAGACGGTGGACACCTATCGCAGCCGGCTGATGCACAAACTGGACATTGGCGACTTGCCCAGTCTGGTCAAATTCGCCATCCAGCATGGCGTAACCCAACTCGACTGAACATTGAAGGCGTTCATCGTAACGTGACGCGCATGCGTATCAACCTCATCTACACGATCGTCGCGATACTCGCGATTCTTTTGTTCCAGAGCTGGTGGATCACGCGGGAAACCGTCGAAACGATCCCATTCAGCGAATTCGAGCAATTCCTCAAGGACGGCAAGATCGCAGCCGTCAATGTGCGGGAACATTATCTCGATGGAAAGCTGGCCAAACCGCTTCCGGATGGTCGCCAGTTTTTTTCAACGGTGCTCGTCGCGCCCGACGTCTGGGTCATGCTCGACAAGTACAAGGTAAAAGTAACGGGCGTCGTCGAAAGCCACTTCATCGGAAATCTCCTGTCCTGGGTTGTGCCCGCCCTCGTCTTCTTCGGCGTTTGGGTGCTTGTCATTCGACGCTATGCCGGACAACAGGGGATCGGCAGCTTGATGGCCATAGGCAAGAGCAAGGCCAAGATATTTGTGGAAAAGGACACCAACGTCACGTTCGCCGATGTCGCTGGTGTTGACGAGGCGCGGAATGAGCTGATGGAGACCGTCGATTTTCTCAGGGAGCCGAAGCATCATGGCCGGCTTGGTGCGCGGGTGCCGAAAGGCGTGTTGCTCGTTGGTCCGCCTGGCACGGGAAAGACGCTGCTCGCGCGAGCGGTTGCCGGCGAGGCCAAGGTGCCGTTTTTTTCAATCAGCGGATCGGAGTTTGTGGAGATGTTCGTCGGCGTCGGGGCGGCGCGGGTGCGCGATCTGTTCGAGCAGGCCCGGAAAGTGGCGCCCTGCATCATCTTTATCGACGAGCTCGATGCCTTGGGCCGCGCACGCGGGATCGGTCCCATGAGTGGCGGACATGATGAGAAGGAACAGACGCTGAACCAACTTCTCATGGAGTTGGACGGCTTCGACCCGCAAACCGGGATCGTGCTGCTCGCTGCAACCAATAGGCCCGAGATCCTTGATCCGGCACTTCTCCGCGCCGGGCGCTTCGACCGCCAAGTGCTGGTCGACCGACCGGATAAGGTCGGCCGCATAGCGATTCTCAAGATATACCTTAAGCGCGTGCAAGCCTCGAAGGAGATCGATCCCGAGCAGATCGCTGCCATGACGCCGGGATTCGCTGGCGCCGACCTTGCCAATCTCGTCAACGAGGCTGCCCTTCAAGCGACCAGGCGTGACGCCCAGGCCGTCGCCATGCCAGATTTTACGGCGGCCATCGAGAGAATCGTCGCGGGATTGGAGCGAAAGAGTCGGCTGCTCGTTCCCAAGGAGCGCGAGGTTGTCGCCTTCCACGAGATGGGGCACGCCCTGGTGGCACTAGCGACACCGGGTGCGGATCCGATCCACAAGATCTCGATTGTGCCGCACGGAATCGGCGCGCTCGGTTACACAATGCAGCGCCCGACGGATGACCGGTTTCTGATGAGTCGCGCGGAGCTGAAGGGAAAGCTGGCGGTGCTGCTGGGTGGCCGCTCGGCCGAGGCTCTTGCCTTCGAGGAGATATCGACAGCCGCTGCCGACGATCTCGACAAGGCAACGCACATCGCCCGCAATATGGTGACCCGCTTCGGTATGTCCGAGGAGTTGGGCCAGATAGTGTATGAGACCCAGCACGATACCTTTCTCGGCAACCCGACCCTGGTCACCCACGACTACAGCGAACAGACCGCGCGGGAGATCGACTGCGCCGTCCGCGACCTGCTTGACGAAGCGGCGAATACAGCTATGCACATCCTGAAAACCTATCGGAGGCAATTGGACAAGGGAGCGGAGCTCCTGTTGGAGAAGGAGACGTTGTTGCCGGCGGAGTTGCCGCAGCTCGTCCCCATCACAGACCAAGAACAACGCACGGAAAGTGCTGTTAGCAAAGGTGCGAGCAGATGCGATTTGGCGACGCTACTCTAGCGGGACTGATGGTCGCCAGACAACTCACCGCCACGGCGACGGGCCATAAAAGTCGAGGTCACCGATGCTTAATTCGGGCGAAGGAGCATGAGCTTTAACGTCGCACAGAAGCTGATTCAGGCGCATCTGGTCTACGGCGATATGAAGGTCGGCGAGGAGATCGGCATTCATATCGACCAGACCCTCACGCAGGACGCCACCGGCACGCTGGTGATGCTGGAGCTCGAGGCAATGGGCCTGGACCGGGTGAAGACCGAGGTCAGCGTCCAGTACGTCGACCACAACATTATCCAGGCGGACTACAAAAACCCCGACGACCATGTCTTCCTGCGCAGTGCCTGCCAGCGATTCGGCGCATGGTATTCGGGGCCCGGCAACGGTGTGAGCCATCCCTGCCACCAAGAGAACTTCGGCAAACCGGGCAAAACGCTGCTCGGCTCCGACAGTCACACGCCGGCAGGTGGCTCGATCGGCATGCTGGCAATTGGCGCCGGCGGGCTGGAAGTGGCGCTGGCCATGGCGGGCGAGCCATTCTTCACGCGCATGCCGCAAGTCTGGGGGGTTAGGCTGACGGGCAGGCTGCCGGAGTGGGTGAGCGCCAAGGACGTGATCCTCGAGATGCTGCGCCGCCATGGCGTCGAAGGCGGGCTCGGTCGAATCATCGAGTACTACGGGCCGGGACTGGACGGGTTGACGGCGATGGATCGGCACGTGATCGCCAACATGGGAGCGGAGCTGGGCGCGACAGGCACTGTGTTCCCCTCCGACCAGGAGGTACGCCGCTTCTTGCGCGCTTGGAGGCGAGAAGAGGATTGGGTGGAACTAACCGCTGATACAGATGCGGCCTACGACATGCACGACGCGATCGATCTTTCGGGCCTCGAGCCCTTGATCGCCATGCCGTCCAGTCCGGGGAACGTGCGCCCGGTTCACGCGGTCGCGGGCGAGCGGATCTATCAGGCCTACATCGGCTCGTCGGCCAATCCTGGCTACCGCGACTTCGCCGTACCGGCGATGATGGTGCGCGGCCGACGGGTGAACGACCGGGTGTCGTTCGACGTCAACCCCACCTCCAGGGCGCAGCTCGAAACGCTGATGCGCGACGGCCACGTGGCCAATCTGGTTCACTCCGGCGCGCGGCTGCACCAAGCCGGCTGCAACGGCTGCATCGGCATGGGCCAGGCGCCGGCCACGCACACTCTGTCTCTGCGTACGGTGCCGCGAAACTTCCCCGGTCGTTCCGGCACGCGCGAGGACAAGGTGTGCTTGGTCAGCCCCGAAACCGCCACGGCCTCTGCGCTCACGGGCGTGATCACCGACCCGCGTACGCTCGGCATCCCGTGTCCACGCATCGCGGATCCCGACCACCCGATTATCAACCGCGACATGTTCGTACCGCCGTTGCCGCGAGAAGCAGCGCTGCAGGTGGCCCTCGAGAAGGGCCCGAATATCGCCTCGCTGCCCACGTTCGAACCGCTGCCCGATTTGATCGAAGTACCCGTTCTTCTCAAGGTTGCTGACGACATTTCCACCGACGAAATCATGCCGGCCGGGACACGGGTGCTGCCGTTCCGGAGCAATATTCCCAAGATCGCCGAGTTTGCGTTCGACATTGTCGATCCCAGCTATGCGGCACGAGCCAGGCAGGCTGGGCGCCACATCGTGGTCGGCGGAAGCAACTACGGGCAAGGCTCGAGCCGCGAACACGCCGCGCTGGGGCCACAGTTCCTCGGGCTGCGTGCGGTTCTGGCCAAGGGCTTCGCGCGGATCCACTCACAGAACCTGATCAACTTCGGCGTGCTGCCGCTGACGTTCATCGACCCGGGGGACTACGACGACGTCCAGCAGGGCGATGTTCTGCGCCTCGCCGGCGTGCGACGCGCTCTGGCAGAGGGGGACGAACTGATGGTCGAGAACGTCACGCGCCGGCAGAAGATCCGGGTGCGCCACTTCATGACGCCACGGCAAGTGCAGATCCTGTTGCGCGGAGGACTGATCAACTGGATGAAAGAGCGACTCTCCAGCTCGTCGAGTCTGACGATTGCATGACCGGAAAAAAGATTGCGGCGATGTTGTTGAAAGCAACTTGCGCCGCTCGCGCTTAAGACCTGTTCCCCTCAACCTCGAAAAACGTATACGAGAGCGTGATCGTTGCGACGTCCCTGGGCAGCTTCGGATCGACGACAAACACGACCGGCATCTGCCGCTTCTCGTGGGGCTCGAACGACTGCTTGCTGAAGCAGAAGCACTCCAACTTCTTGAAATACTCGCCGGCGAGCCGCGGTCCGTAGCTTGGCACCGCCTGCCCGGTCAGCGGCCGGTCGCTCGTGTTCTCGACTTCGTACACGACTTGCATGACTTCGCCGGGATGCGTACTCACGGCTGGTGTTAGGGAACGGAACCGCCACGGCAGCTTGTTGACGTTGGCGTCAAGCTCGATCCGCACGGTGCGACCGGCGTCGACCTGCGTATTGGTGGCCGCATCCGCGACGGCAATGTTGCGCAGCCCGGTCGCCTTGCAGATCTGTTCGTAGAACGGAATCATGGCGTAGCCGAAGCCGAACATCAGCACCGTGATGATAGTGAGCCTCGTCAGCAGCACGCGATTCGATCTTTCCGGCGGCTTGTCCGCGGCCCGATTCATTTGGGCATGCGTCCGATAGCGACGCTCAAGAAGCCGACGATCGCGAATCGCAGCACGCCGATGCCGATGTTCAATGGACCGAAGCACGGGCAAAGATGATGCCGTCGAAGAACGCCACTGCTACTGACGGCAGCGCCAGCTCCATGCGAGAGCTGGCGGTTTGCTGTGTCATTCTTCTCGCTGCCGGGCGTCGTTGTATCATCTTCGATTCCGTCGTCTGGAAATTGATTGCCTGCGGGCCTATGGCACTACCGGCGATACCTCGAAGGTGTGGTAGGGCAGCGGCGATGGCAACGTCCACTCCAGCGTATCCGCACCCTCCCACGGCTTGGCCGGGGCCGGTGGGCCGTTCCTGATGCAGCTGAGTACCGCGTACAGGAGCAAGAGCTGCGACAGGCCGAACCCGAACGCGCCGATCGAGGCCACCATGTTCCAGTCGGTAAACTGCGCCGCGTAGTCGGGGACCCGGCGCGGCATGCCTGCAAGGCCGAGGAAATGCATGGGGAAGAACGTGACGTTGAAGGAGACGAACGATGTCCAGAAATGCCACTTGCCCAGCGTCTCGCTGTACATCCGGCCGGACCATTTCGGCAGCCAGTAGTAGATGCCACTGAAGAACGCGAACAGCGACCCGGCCACCAGGACGTAGTGGAAGTGCGCGACGACGTAGTAGGTGTCGTGCACGACGATGTCGACCGGCACGAGCGCCAACACCAGTCCCGTGAAGCCACCGATGGTGAACAGGAAGATGAACCCGATCGCGAAAAGCATCGGTGTCTCGAAGGTCATCGAACCCCTCCACATGGTGGCGAGCCAGTTGAATACCTTAACTCCGGTCGGCACCGCGATCAGCATCGACGCGTACATGAAGAAGAGTTGCCCCGCCGCCGGCATGCCCGCGGTGAACATGTGGTGCGCCCAAACGAGGAACGACAGGGTCGCGATCGACGCGGTCGCGTAAACCATCGACGTGTAGCCGAACAGCGGCTTGCGCGCAAAGGTGGGGATGATGGTCGAGATGATCCCGAACGAGGGCAGGATCATGATGTAGACCTCGGGGTGACCGAAGAACCAGAAGATGTGCTGGAACATCACTGGATCGCCGCCGCCTGCCGCGTTGAAGAAGCTGGTGCCGAAATGGCGGTCGGTAAGGAGCATGGTCACCGCGCCGGCCAGCACCGGCATCACGGCGATCAGCAGGTACGCGGTTATTAGCCACGTCCACACGAACATCGGCATTTTCATCAACGTCATGCCCGGAGCGCGCAGGTTGAGGATCGTGGTAATGATATTGATCGACCCCATGATCGACGACACGCCAAAGATGTGGATGGCGAAGATGGTCATGTCCATGCCCATGCCGGTCTGCACCGACAACGGCGGGTAGAGCGACCAGCCCCCGCTGGACGCGCCGCCGGGTGCCAAAAAGGACCCGAGCAGCAAGGACGCGGCAACAGGCAGGAGCCAGAAGCTCCAGTTGTTCATCCGCGCGAATGCCATGTCGGGGGCCCCGATCATCAGCGGCACCTGCCAGTTGGCGAAGCCGACCGCGGCCGGCATGATGGCGCCGAAAATCATCGTGAGACCATGCACTGTGTTGAGCTGATTGAAGAACTCCGGCTCGACAAGCTGCAATCCCGGCTCGAACAGCTCCGCCCGGATCGTCAGCGCCATGACTCCCCCCACCAGGAACATGATGAACGAGAACCACAGGTACAAGGTGCCGATGTCCTTGTGGTTGGTCGTCGTAATCCAGCGCATGATCCCGCTGCGGTTATGCTTGTCTACATGCTCGTGCCCGGCGGCGTGATCGCGCAGAATGCTGCTCATCGTTTCCTCGTGGCTGGCTGTATAGATCGCTGTTTCAGCATTTATTACTCGCGCCATGGCTTAGTTATTGGCATGCTGGCGTCGAAGCGGCGCGGCGATTCGCGGATTCGCGGCTCGCATTCACCCGCGTTCACCGAGCCTCTTCTCACTTGCCTGCGACCCTGATCGTCTGCACCTGCACGGGCTGGATGATCTCGCCGGTGCGGTTGCTCCAGCTATTGCGCTCATAGGTGACCACGGCGGCAATGTCGGTATCGGAGAGGGTGTTCCTCCAGGCGACCATCGCCGTCGGCTTGCCATCCTTGACGACGCCGTTCAACACCGTGGCGATGTGCACTTCTTTCGGACCCGTGACGATCTTCGAGCCGTCGAGCGGGGGGAACGCTGGTGGCAGGCCCTTGCCGCTCGCCTGGTGGCAGGCAACGCAGTTCGCCGTGTAAACCTTCTCGCCGCGAGCGACGAGATCGTTGAGTTTCCAGATCTTGCCCGTGTTCTCCTGGGCGGCAGCCGCCACTTTCTTGCGCTCCGCCAGCCACGCTGCATAGTCCTGGCCGGATTTCACGTCGACGACGATCGGCATGAAGCCGTGTCCTTGACCACAGATCTTCGCGCATTGACCGCGATAGGTTCCCGTCTTTTCGAACTTCATCCAGGCGTCGCGCACGAAGCCGGGGATCGCATCCTGCTGCACGCCGGCGGCGGGCAGATACCACGCGTGTATGACATCGCTCGAGGTGAATAGCAGACGAACCTTCTTGTTGACGGGCACGACCAGAGGCTGATCGACTTCCAGCAGATAGTGCTCGTCCTTCGGTTCGTGGTTTTCGATCTGCGCGTAGGGTGTGGCCAACTCGCTGTAATAGGCGACGCCGTCGTTGAGGTAGTCGTAGTTCCACTTCCACTGCGACCCGGTTATTTTCACCGTCAGGTCGGGAGCAGTCGTGTCTTTCATCGCCAGCACCGTTTTCGTCGCCGGCCATGCCATGAATATGAGTATCAGGAACGGGATTACCGTCCAGATGACCTCGACGGTCGCGTTCTCGTGAAATTGCGCGGCGACGTGGCCCCTGGATTTCCGATGTGCGTAGATGGAGTAGAGCATCGTCCCGAATACGGCGATGAAGATAACGAGGCAGATCCACATGATGTAGACATGCAGGTCGAAGATCTGATCGGCGATCGGAGTCACCGGCGGCTGGAGATGAATTTCCCTCGCTGCGAGCGCAGGCGTCGATAGCAGCGCCGACATGAACGTCGTGGCTCGTGTCATTGCCATCCACTTCGGAAGAGACTCTCCGGACCGCTCCACCCGCATCTGTCGTATCCAGCGCACCGTCAGGCCCTGCGGCCGTTTAATGCCGACGCTTATCCGTTCATGCGTAGGCCGAGAGCCGGCGAACGCATACCCTTCCGCGAAAGAACGCAGCGCGAGCAGACGGGGTGAGGAACGATCACCGTCCGTCCGACCCGAGCAATCCAATACTGTTTGAACTCTCGCTGCCTTTGCGCGCTGGCGGTTCCGTTGCAACTGAACCATCTTTGAGTCTTAGAATGCCGCCGACACGAAGGTAAACGCGTACTCCTGGGCTAGTGTCATGTGGCGCTAATCATGTGGGTATCGGGGGACCCTGACACCTCCTGTAGTAAACCCTTGACATTTGAAGGTCCAGGACGCGCCTAGATCGTCTGGTGCCCAGGTGGTGCTCGACCCGGAGTGGCAGGAGTCACTGAATCGAGGATTCCCTACAGCGACCGTCAAGACTCCCTGACACGCCAACCGTTGCCTTGAATCGCAATTTGCCTGGTCCGAGCCGCACATTCGCTGTGATCGCTGCTGGCAAGTGCCAGTCGCGCATGAACAACTCAACTGTCATTTGAGTACCGAAGCAGGAATGACAGCTTACGATGGCGAGAGACGGCCAATTGCAGCTTGCACCGCGATCACCGGGCAAGCCATCTCTTGCGAGCAGCCTCTGGAGCGACGATAATTTAGCCCTCGGTCGCGTGGCAATTCGGCACGACGTCAGATAAGGGATCCCCGCACTTATTGACTGTACTGGCTCAATCGATCCAGACCGCGCCGGTCATTTGCCAGCCATATGCGGATAGACAGTGAACGCAAGACATCGCTTGTGCCGGTTTGTGCGAACGGTGCTCAGCAGTCCGGAATCTAGAAGACAATCGGATCCCGAAAGAATGGACGCACGAGCAAGCGATCGATCATGGCTATGGACCGCGAAACAGTTCGGTCGGGAGGCCTTGGGCGCCTCTGCTCTGGCGCGAGGTACCGCCGTTAACGCGGCGACGCACCTGATGCTCTCGTCGGCGACTGTATGCGCGGCGGTCCGTCGTCGCTGTCGAGCGAGAGCGCGCGCGCCGTGCCTGCGTCCAGGAGCCGCGATGAGCCATACGGTAGATCAAGCTGAGGTGACGGCCCCAAAGAGGTGGTTACCGCAGCGGATCCTCGTCTTCCCGGACTCGCTGCACCGCCATTCGACGCGTGTCTTCGAACGTCCTGCGACGCAGCATGCGACCGTTCGGCTTCCTGGTCATTTTGGCAGCCCTCACTGTTGGTCCAGGAAATGTCTTCGATATTAGCCTGCTACCTTGAGCCCTGCAGGGCCCGTACTATCCTGATGGCTACAGCGACCAGATCAGGAAGGCGGGAGCGAGGCTCATTTGATATTCGAATCGCACTCTTCGGGGCGACGTTCGCGCTTACGCTCGGGCTCATCATTGCAGACTTGACCACGTGGATCGAGATCGACATAGCCACAATTTATGGTCTCCCCTTGCTGCTCGCGGGCGCCACGCGCAGCCGTTGGCTGCTTTGGGTACTCACGGCGTTGCTCACAATCACGACGTTCGTTGCATACGCCCTGCAGATTCCAACAGATGCGTTCACGCTCCACGAGACATTTTTCGTCAATCGGGTGCTCGACGTCGTTTCATTGCTCCTTATAGCAGCGCTGCTGCACATCTGGATGACTTCGATGGACAGGAGTGAAACTCAGGCGCGGCTGATCAAGGATCAGAGCGATAAGCTCGAAGCAGCCAAGGTTTCGCGGAGGTTGGTCGAGGTACAGGAAGCCGAGCGCCGGGTGCTCGCCAACGAACTGCACGACCTCGTCGGTCAAAAACTGACTGCGCTCAACATCAGCTTGAATATCGCGAAAAGCCAGTTGTCGCCCAATCGGCGCACACCAATCCGTGCGCAGTTGGAAGATTCGCTGAAGCTGGTAGAGGAGACCACCGAGAGTATCCGCGGCGTGATGACCGCGTTAAGGCCCGCCGTATTGGACGACTTTGGTCTGACGCCGGTGCTGCGCTGGTACGTCGAACAGTTCGCCAAGCGTACGGGTGTGGCGGCGATAGTGGCCGAGCAGGGGCCAACTCGACGATTGCCGCCGGCCGTCGAAGAGGCACTCTATCGCGTCGCTCAGGAAGCACTGGCGAACGTGGCCAAATACGCCCAAGCCCAGAACGCCACGGTGACACTGAGGACCACGCCCCAAGTCATCAGCCTGACCATTGCGGACGACGGCTGCGGATTTGATCCGACGACCTGTCATCAACCTTCCAGGGAGCATGGCTGGGGGTTGATGATCATGCGGGAGCGTGCTGCGGCCGTGGGCGCGCAATTGAGCGTGGAATCCGCGCCCGGACGTGGGACCCAGGTCATCGTGACTTCGCTCGCTTCGACTCTCGCACCCGGTCCGACGCCGGACCGGGATATTGCGTCCCTTGGCGATGGCGGCCTAACGCATTCCTGAAATTTGTCTTGCAAATGCGCTCGTTGCATTCGCTGCGGCCGAAACCAGCCGCTGGTGAACGAGCTCGCGATGAACGCCTGGACGAATACATGTGCTGATCGTGGCCTTCGGGGGTTGGCCTCGACCAGGACGTCTATGCGCGTGCCATTCGGCCGCGCTTCGTCATGGCACCCAGGAGGGTTGGCGCCAGGCGGTATTGGCAAGTTCCTGCCCGGCAGCAGCCCCAAAGGCTCTTGCTGTGCGTTCGTGGCTTACCAAATCAAGGATTCCGTACAGGGTGTATCAAGCCTCCCTGATAGCCAACCGTTGGCTAGAATCATAGAGTTCCTTGGTTCGCGCCGGGCATTGCCGCAGACACGAGTGGCGAGTGCCGGTCGCCGCTTCACCCAATATCACATCGTGCAAGCCGGCCAAACAGTCTGGCTCTACAGCGATGTAACCTGCGCATTCCCTAGTGCTTCGGGGCGCGTGATAATAGTTAGCATCGGCTTTGTGCGTGGCATCGCAACAGTGCGTAAGTCAAGTCATGATCTCGTCGCAAGCCCACTGCACCGTCTGATGCCTGTGAACGACGCGTCCTCTCGGAAAAGGAGTTCGACATAATGCGGGCGGCATCGCGCGCGATTGGCGACGGAGATCAACGTCCCTCATAGCGAAGGGTACGTGCCTATACGCATAACTCGTGGCGCAAGCCTGATTCTTGGTTGAACCGGTATGGCATTCCATCTCTTGGTCCTGGGGAAGAACGAATGAAAAGCGCGGACGTTTTTGACCGCCAGGACTGCGCAGGCGGGAAGAGAGATAGGCGCTACCGGCACATCCTGGAGACGGTCGACGGAGGCGTGTGGAGCATCGATGCCGCAGGCGTCACCGACTACATCAATCCACGGGGGGCTGAGATCCTGGGCTATCCATCCGAGGACGTACTCGGTCTGTCTCCCTTGGCATTTGTCCTTCCGGAAGACCTGGCCAACGCGCAAATGACGCTGGAGCGATGCAAGCAGGGTTCTAAGGAAAGAGGCGAGTTCCGCATGCGCCGCAAGGACGGCGCCGAGCGTTGGATCCAGCTCGCCGCCAACCCGCTTTGCGGCGAGCTTGGCGAATACTTAGGTGCGGTCGCGACATTCACCGACATCACCGAAAGTAGAAGGCTCGCCCTGGAGGCGCAGAAAATTGCGAAGGAGCTGCACGACCTCTACAACAACGCACCGTGCGGCTACCATTCGCTCGACGCGACGGGTTTGATTATCCGAATCAACGACACCGAGCTCGGCTGGCTCGGCTATGGTCGTGATGAGGTCGTAGGCAAAATGCGATTTACCGAACTGATGCTACCGCAATATTCTGACCAATTCAGGCGGAACTTCGCACTTCTCAAGGAACGCGATTGGTTGCGCGACAGCGAGTACGAGATGCGGCGGAAGGATGGAACGACTTTTCCGGTGTTGCTAAGCGCCACTGCGGTCAAAGACTCCCATGGCCAATTTATTCGAAGCCGCGCCAGTGTTTTTGATATCAGTAAGCGAAAGTCGGCGGAAGACGATCTCAGCGAAAGCGAGGTACGCAACACTGCAATCTTGCGCGCCGCGTTGGATTGCATCGTGTCCATAGACAGCCATGGCAAGATCATCGAGTTCAATCCGGCGGCGGAGAGGACCTTTGGCTACACCCGAGGGCAGGCGGTCGGCAAGGATGTGGCCGAAATGATCATCCCACTCGCCATGCGAGGCGCCCATCACCGGGGAATGGAGCGCTACAAAGCAACCGGCGATGGGCCGCTGCTGGGCAAGCGCGTGCATGTCACTGCAATGAGGAGCGACGGCGGCGAGTTTCCAGTGGAGCTCGCCATAACCCCCGTCCAGCTTCGCGATCAAACTATTTTTACCGCCTACCTGCGTGACATTACCAAAGAGAAATGGGCAGAACAAGAGTTACGCCGCTACGGTGACGGCTTGCGCGCCGTCTCGCGGAGGGTGGTCGAGGTACAGGAAACTGAGCGGCGGGCGCTCGCGAACCAGCTGCACGACCTCGTCGGGCAGAAACTGACCGCGCTCAGCATTAACTTGAATATCGTAAAAACCCAATTGGCGCGCCCTACTACGGCGCAAGCCAGCGCGCGATTGGAGGATTCGCTCACCTTGGTGGAGGAGACCATCGAGAGCATCCGGGATGTTATGGCCGAGCTGAGACCTGCGGTATTGGACGACTACGGATTGACGCCGGTGCTGCGCTGGTATGCTGAACAGTTCACTAAGCGCACGGGTGTAGCGACGGCGGTGATAGAGCAAGGGTCAATACGCCGGCTACCGCCAACCGTGGAAGAGGCACTCTTCCGCATCGCCCAAGAGGCGCTCGCGAATGTGGCGAAATACGCCAGGGCCCGGAAGGCCACTGTCACACTGGAGGTCAAACCACAAGTCATGTGCCTGACCATCGCGGACGACGGCTGTGGGTTTGATCCGGTGACGGTCAATCATCCGGCGAGAGACCATGGCTGGGGATTGATGATCATGCGGGAACGTGCGGCGTCGGTCGGCGCACAGTTAAATGTGGAATCGGCGGCGGGGCGAGGGGCGCGGGTCATTGTGACGTTGCGGGGCGATTTGCCATGATTAGCGTTCTGCTGGCAGACGATCACGCGGTCGTGCGCGACGGTCTGCGTGCTCTGCTGGAGGCGCAGACGGACATCGAGGTAGTGGGGGACGCGGCGAACGGGCGGGAGGTCTTGCGCCTAGCGCAGCAACTGCATCCGGACGTGGTGGTCATGGATATAGCCATGCCGGAGTTGAACGGGGTCGAGGCGACGCAGCAGATGCACGATGCGTATCCGTCGACGCAGGTGCTGATTCTGTCGATGCACTCGACCACGGAGCATATCTTTCGGGCGCTGCAGGCTGGGGCGCGGGGCTATTTGCTGAAGGATTCTGCTGGCGCTGAGGTGGCAGACGCTGTTCGGGTGGTGCATGCGGGCCGGCGCTACCTCAGTCAAAAGATTGCGGCGACCGTGATTGACGACTACATCGCGGAGCGGCACCGTGCAAGTCCTCTGGAAAGCCTGAGCAGCCGCGAGCGGCAAATCCTGCAACTGGTGGCGGAGGGCAAATCGAGCGCCGAGATTGCGGCGATACTGTTTCTGTCGCCGAAGACGGTGGACACCTATCGCAGCCGGCTGATGCATAAACTGGACATTGGCGACTTGCCCAGCCTGGTCAAATTCGCCATCCAGCATGGCGTGATCCAACTCGAGTGAACGCTGGAAGCCTTTGCATCAATCAAGGCTTCCCTACGCCAATCATCAAGCACCTGATAGTCGGTCATTGCGATGCCGACTACAGTTCGGCACAGGTGCGTTGTACCAGCCGCATCGAACACGACGCATCACGAATTCCTAGGCAGAGGAATGCATGCTGAACCGCCCGTCACTGCCTTATTCGAGGCTCCATTCACCAAGCGCCAAAAATCGTTGCTGACGATCGACGTGGCGCGCCACTGTATTGGTGGTACGCGCGACCGTATTGAAGCTGTCCAAGAAACCTGACAGCAAGTGTCACAGAAACCCGATAGCGGAACGAAGGCCATGGACTCAAACTGTACACA
>Ga0134128_10002983_pt1 | contig 20746 bp, 12 predicted proteins | sample KB31754_FD_96462 | JGI IMG/M metagenome (GOLD analysis project Ga0134128, IMG submission 96462) | Terrestrial soil microbial communities with excess Nitrogen fertilizer from Kellogg Biological Station, Michigan, USA - KB3-175-4 | ecosystem: Environmental > Terrestrial > Soil > Unclassified ...
GGGGGGGGGGGGGGGGGGGGGGGGGGGGGGGGGGGGGGGGGGGGGGGGCGGGGGGGGGGGGGGGGGGGGGGGGGGGCTTCAGCGCTGGGGGTGGGTGCGGAGGATTCGCCGGTCGCGGGAGCAGGGAGTCCGCCGGTCGCTGGTGGAGGGAATCCTGAGCTGGGAGTGGCTGTCGATGATGCGGAGCTGACCTCGGGGAGCTGGAACGAGGCTAGCGCGGCGGCCAGTTGGCTTAGTTCCGGCGCGGTCAGGATCGGCGTGGCTGGAATGGGCGGAGGATGGGCGGGCGTGCGTGGGACTCGGCGAGGCAGTTCCGTGGAGCTCGTCGTCTCCGTGGTGCTCGTCGTCGCTGGAGCTTGGACCGATCCGCTGGTTGGGCGGGCGGCGGCGTCCGGTAGGGGTTGAGGCTGGCTAGGTGGTGCCGCGCGCTGATCCTGACCCGGCGTTTCCCGCATGAGTCGTGCTGACAGTTCGGACGGACTGGGTGCTGGCTCGCTGATTGGTGCTGGTGGGGTGCTTGGGCGGGGTGACGCTGCGGGGGTTGGTGGGGTGGCTGCCGACGCTGGCTGGGTCTGTGGTGGCTGGGTCTGCGGTGGCTCGGTTTGCGGTGGCTGGGTCTGTGCTGGCTGGGTTTGCGGTGGCTGGGTTTGCGGTGGCGGTGGGAGTGGCCAGGCGGCGGTCAGGGCGGTGCTGGCTGGGGTCTGGGGGCCTAGCTGGTCGATTACCTCGGGCAGCGTGGGGCGGCTGGATGGGTTGGGTTCCATCATCGCCGCGATCAGGGCGGTCAGGGCTGGAGGGATGCCTGGCCTGGTGATTGGGGGCGGGCCGCCGCGCAGGGTTCGCTGGTAGAGGGCGGCTCGGCCCAGGCGAGCTTCGGCGGTGTAGGGGGCGTGCCCGGCCAGCATGGTGAAGAGCGTCGAGGCTAGGCCGTAGACGTCGGCGGCCGGGCCTGGGGTGTCCCAGCCGAAAAGCTCGCGGGCGGCGTGGATCAGGCACTCGACTGGCAGTTCCGTGCGACCAGCTGCCGAGACGGCTCGGCTTATCCCGAAGTGGGCGAGCAGCGGAGTTGGGGCGGCGGCGGTCCGCACGATGTTGGCTGGGCGGACGTCCAGGTGGAGCACGCCGGAGGCGTGGGCGGTGGCGAGGGTCTTGGCCAGGGCGGCCGCTAGACCGATTGCTATCTGGGGCGGCAGCGGGCCGATGACGAGGCGGGCGGCCAGCGTTCCGGACGGGACCTCGGTGACCAGGTAAGGGTGATGGTCGGGGGTGAAGTCGACCTCTAGGAGCGGGAGGAACCCGGGCTGGACGTTCAGCATGGTGGCGACCAGGCAGGCGTTGCGGAATTGCCTGCGGGCTGGTCGGCCGGGCACCGTCAGTTCGAGCAGGCGCACTGCCGTCTCTGGGCGACCGTCCGGAGACCGCGCTGCTGGTGCTTGCCGATCCAGTGCGATCTCCGGCCCCGGGCCAGGGCGGCTAGCCAGGTAAGTGACGCCGAGCTCATCTGCGAGCAGCGGCCTGACATTGTCAAAGCCAGGAAGCGGCTCGGTCACTTCGTCACTCCATTTCCTGATGAACCCCTGTGTGCATCAAGTGTGCAGTACCTTCAATGTCGTCGGAGGGCTAACCTCGCAGGTCAGCAAGGCGATCCGGAGGCAACGCGGTATGGCTGTCGGATTGGCGGCTCGAAGGGTGGTCGCGCTGGCGGCCGCCGCCCTTGTCGCGGCGACGCTCAGCGGGGCGCCGGCCGTCGCGGCTAATGGAGCGGCGGCCAATGCTAACTGCGGGTCGAGCAATCTGCCGCCGACCACGCTCGACCACGCGATGCCGTGGGCGCAGCGGGAGCTTGGGCTGCAGCGGGTCTGGCCGATCACCGAGGGCGCCGGGGTCATCGTCGGCGTGGTCGACACCGGGGTGGACGGCAACCAGCCTTTCCTGCGCGGTGTCGTGCTGCCGGGGTTCGACGTGGTGAACGGCGGAGGCCCGGCTGACACCGACTGTGACGGGCACGGGACGTTCGTGGCCGGGCTGATCGCTGGGCGGCAGATCTCCGGGTTCGGGTTCTCAGGCGTGGCGCCGCAGGCCACGATCTTGCCGATCCGCCAGGCCAACTCGCCCAGCGACGGTACGCCGGTGACGCTGGCCAAGGGGATCAGGGCAGCGGTCGACCGGCATGCTCAGGTGATCAACGTCTCGATCACCTCCCAGCCGACGCTGGAGCTGGCCGAGGCGATCCGGTATGCGCTCGCTCACGACGTAGTGATCGTGGCCGCCGCCGGCAACGACTTCGGCGCAGGGAACGCGGTCCAGTATCCGGCCGGGTTTCCCGGCGTGCTCGCGGTCGGCGCCGTTGATCAGAACGGCCAGCGGGCTAACTTCTCCGAGTCCGGGCCGAACGTCGCCATCACCGCGCCCGGCACCAATCTGCTCGGCCCCGGCGCTGGCGGCGTGGGTCTCGTCTCGAGCGCGGGCGGCACGAGTTTCGCGACGGCGTACGTTTCCGGTGTTGCCGCGCTGGTCCGCTCCTACTACCCGAAGCTCACCGCCGCGCAGGTGATCGACCGGATAGAAGCGACCGCCGATCACCCCGCCGGACGGCTGCCGTCACGCGGCGTCGGGTGGGGCAGCGTCGACCCGTACGCGGCCGTGACCGCCGTGCTGCCCGGAAAGCGGCACCCGTCGGTCACCTCGCGGACCGACGTGACGCTTCCGAAGCCGCCTGGTCCGGGATCGCGCACTGGCCAGCTGGCGGCCGGGATAGCGGTCGGTGGCGCGGCGATTGCGATCGGAATCCTGCTCACCGGCGGCCTGGTGGCAGCCGGCCGCCGCCGCGACTGGCGCCCCGGCACCTAGCCGCGGATCTCCTCGGTCGTTGCCGGGCGCATGGTGTCGCCTTCGCGCATCATGATGGGGACGCTGGCGGCGGACCAGCGATGCAGGGCGTCCTCCACCTCGGGCGCACCGTTCAGGCGGTGAACTGGCAGGTCGTAGAACATGTCCAGGACCGCGCGGGCGGCCTGGTCGTCGATCGTGGTCGCGTGCCAGATGACCAGGTCACCCTCGCGGCTGACGGTATTGGTCATGAAGGCACAGCAGGCGTCTTCCCGGCTGGCCAGGTCGCGGGCCAGCTCCTCAATACCCGGGTCGGCGCGCAGTAGCCAGCGGACACCGGCGTAGTCGCGATCGCGGCCGAGGTAGGCGGCCTGGAACAGGCGGGCGTACTCGGTCAGTCGCTGGGGCGCCGTGTCACGCGCGCCGGTCATGTCGCAGACGACCGGAGGCTTCGGTTCCGCTATCGCGCTATTGCTCTCGGCGGCTTGGTCAATCCCGGGCTCGGGCGTGGTCATGGTGTGCCTCCTGGCTCTGGCTGGCTGTCGGCAGGGCGGTCCTGAACGGACATCGTCACGATAAAGTCTGGAGTATGGACCAGAGTCAAGAGATCCTATGGAAGATCGGCAAGGTGGCCGACCAGGCGGGCGTCAGCGTAGACACCGTGCGGTACTACGAGCGGCGCGGTCTGGTGACGCCGGTACACCGCGCCGGCACGGGTTACCGCTACTACAGCCCCGACGCTGTTGGCCGGATCCTGCTCACTCGCAGGCTTCAATCTCTGGGCATGACCCTCGACGAAGTAGCTCATGCACTGCAGGCCCACGACACCCACTCAGGGACATGCGCCTCCCAGCGCTGGCGCCTGGAAGCCGTCCGGGACAGGATCGCGACCCAGCTCCTTGAGCTGACAGCGGTCCTGCACGACATCGACGCCACCCTTGCGGCCTGCGCGAGCCGGAGCTGCGTCCTCACCACCAGCTCGCCGGGGGCCGGGCTTGGTTCGGTTAGGTGAGCAGGGCGGTTTGGATTAGGCGGGGTGGGCGGGCTCGGACTACTAGGTTGCCCCGGCCTGGGGGCATGGGCTGGCCGGAGAGGTTGCCTAGGAGGTGGCCCTCGTCTCGGCTGCCGGACAGGAGGATGCCGGGGGAGCCTAGTTCGCGCAGGCGCTGGATTAGGGGTTCGAACGCGGATCGGGCCGCGCCGCCGCTGGCCCGGGCGATGATCACGTGCAGGCCGATGTCGCGGCTGTGGGGGAGGACCTCGATCAGCGGGGCGAGCGGATTGCCGGCCGAGGTCGCGACCAGGTCGTAATCGTCGACCAGGAGATAGAGCTCGGGGCCGCGCCACCAGGAGCGGTCGCGGAGCTGGGCCTGGGTTACGTCCGGGCCGGGGAGGCGCTGGCGCATTGCCTCGGCGGTGTCCTTGATCAGCTTGGTCGCCGTGGTCGCCGACGGGCCGTAGCCGATCAGGTAGTCTCCGCCGGCGGCCTCGAGCAGGGAGCGGCGGTAGTCGATGATGATCAGCCGAGCCTGCGCCGGGGTGTGCCAGCGGACGATGCCGTCGGCGAAGACGCGCAGCAGGTTGGACTTGCCCGAGGCGGTGTCGCCGAAGATCAGGAAGTGGGGGTCGGCGGCGAACTGCGCTGACACCAGTCCTAGGTCGTCTTCGGCCAGGCCCATGGGGATGCCCGTAACTGGACCGGCCTCTGGCGCTTCAGCCCGCTCGACCAACTCGGTGTGCGGGAACGTCGACGGGAGCAGGCGGACTTCGGGGGCGCGGGGTCCCGCCCAGGCTTCGGCGCTGGCGGTGACCAGGGAGCGGAGGGCGTCGGGGAGGTCGGTGACGGTGTCGCGGGTGTCTAGGCGGGGGAGGGCGGCTAGGAAGTGGTAGCCGTCCTTGGTGAGGCCCCGGCCTGGACTGGCCTCTGGGACGTTGGCTGCTAGGTGCCGGTTCACCTCGGACTCGAAGGGCTCGCCTACCTTCAGTTCGATCCTGGTTGCCAGCAACTCTTTCAGAGCCGGGCGGACTTCGGGCCAGCGGTTGGCCGCGATGATCACGTGGATGCCGTAGGCGAGGCCGCGACCGGCCAGCTTGGTGATCGCGGCTTCCAGGGTGTCGAACTCCTGGCGGAGCGTTCCCCATCCGTCGACGACCAGGAATACGTCGGCGGTTCCTCGGGCGGGGGGCTCCGATCCGGCGGCGGCCGCGTGGCGGTACGCCGCCATCGAGTCCAGGCCGAGCTTGGCGAAGGTGGCCTCGCGTTCGGTTAGCAGGCCGGTCAACTCGGCGACCGTGCGCCTGACCACGTCCGGCTGGAGCCGGCCGCAGACGCCGCCGACGTGCGGCAGGTCGCGGAGGGCGGCCAGGGCTCCGCCGCCGAAGTCGAGACAGTAGAACTGGGCCTCGTCCGGCGTATTGGTCAGCGCCAGCGAGCAGATCAGCGTCCGCAGCAGCGTGCTCTTGCCGGTTCTGGTCGCGCCGACCAGGCCGATGTGGCCGGCCCCGCCGGACAGGTCGACGCCGAACGGGTCCCGCCGCTGCTCGAACGGCCGGTCGACCACGCCGATCGGGGCGGCCAGCCGGCCGCGCAGCGGCCAGTCCCAGGCTTGGAAACCGGCTCCGGCTCCGGCACCGTCGGCGACCGGCTTGCCCAGGAGCAGGTCGAGGGTGGGGGATTCGGCCAGCGGGGGCAGCCAGACTCGGTAGGCGGGCGGGCCGCTATCGACGAGCCGCGCGATTGCCACGTCGAAGACCCGCGTCTGGACGGCGCACCCGGCCGGCGCCAAGCTTTCTGAATAAAAGGCAGTGTGCTCTTCTACGGACACGGGCTCTGGCTCGGAGTCCGGCTGGCCCGGGACCGGCACGTAGTCGGTCTGGAAGGGCACGATCTGCTGGCGGGCGGCCTTTGGGACAATCCGCTGCGCCGGCGCCCGGTAGACGCCCGACACGTACGCCGCCTTGAATCGGGTCATGCCCGACACGTCGTACTTCAGGTAGCCGCTGCCCGGTTCGGTGGGCAACTCATAGGCGTCAGGGACTCCCAGGACAACACGGCTTTCCATTGGAGAAAAAGTGCGCAGGCAGATCCGGTACGACAGGTGGGTGTCGAGTCCGCGCAGCCGCCCCTCCTCCAGCCGCTGCGAGGCCAGCAGCAGGTGCACGGCCAGGCTGCGGCCCAGTCGCCCGATCATCACGAACAGGTCGATGAACTCGGGTTTGCTGGTCAGCAGCTCGCTAAACTCGTCTACTACGATCAGCAGCGTCGGCAGCGGCTCCAACTGGGTGCCGGACTGGCGGGCGCGCTCGTAGTCGTAGACCGAGGTGTAGTTGCCGGCCGCGCGCAGGGCCTCCTGGCGGCGGACCAGTTCCCCGCGCAGGGCGTCCTGCATGCGGTCGACCAGCGGGAGTTCGTCGGCCAGGTTGGTGATCAGCGCGGAGGTGTGCGGGAGGGAGTCGAGGCCGAGGAAGGTCGCGCCACCCTTGAAGTCGACGAGCACGAAGTTCAGCGTCTGGCTTGAGTGGGTCATCGCCAGGCCCAGCACGAGCGTGCGGAGCAGTTCGCTCTTGCCCGAGCCGGTCGCGCCGATGATCAGCCCGTGCGGGCCCATGCCGCCCTGGGCCGATTCCTTGAGGTCGAGTTCGACCGGGGCGGCGTCCTGGCCGAGGCCGATCGCGATCCGCAGCCGGTCGCGGGCGACTCGCTGGCGCCAGACTTCGGCCGGGTCCAGGACCGCGATGTCGCCGATGCCGAGGAGGGCGGGCAGGTCGTTGTCGCCTTCGAGGGGTGCGTGGGCGACCGAGTCCGGCCCGGCCCGCATCGGGGCGAGCACCCGGGCCAGGGCCTCGGCCTGGTCGATGCTGAACCGGTCGGCCCGGCCGAGGAGGCTGACCTGCTCGGCGCCGGCGTTGTCGCGACGGATCAGGTCGATGCGGTCGCCGTCCAGCCGCAGCCTCAGCACCTGGCGGCCCTGGCCTCGGCTGAGCGAGCCGGTGAGGTCGATCACCGTGACCGCATAGGCGTCGCCGAGCGCCAGCTGCGCGTCGAGGGGCACGGTGCCGCCGTCGTAGATGATGATCAGCTGGGAGTAGTCGATGCCTGGGTCCGGGCGGGCGCCGAAGCGGGGGCGGTCGGCGAGGTCGGCGCCCAGCAGGTCTTCCAGTTCGCCGAGATCCTCGCGGACCAGGCGGATGCGTCCGGCGGCGTCGGAGAGGCTCGGGTGCCAGGCGTGAGGCAGCCACTTCAGCCAGGACCACTGGGCCAGGCGGGCGCGGGACGCGCAGACCGCGATCCGGAGCTCGTCGGGGGAGTGGAACGTGGCGAGCTGGCCGATCACGGCTCTGACCAGGTCGCGGGCGGCTGTGCTAGCCAAGGGGGGCGACCCCCTTTCAACCCCCGCGCTGGCACCGGCTGGATCGCCGTTGTCGGTGATCGAGACCCTGGCGTAGGTGCGGAGCGCGACGGCTACCGGCAGCTCGGGGACGGTCGAGTGCACCCTGATCAGATCGCGCAGGGCGCCGGCGGAGACCGGATCGAGATCTTCGACCGGCTGCGTCTCCGGCGGTACCAGCTTCACCGCCAGGCGCTGAGCGCCCGTGCCGACGCGGGCCGTGCAGAAGTCGTCGTCGGCCGGGCGGCGTTCCCACACCCGGGAGGTCATCGCCAGCGACCACAGTGCGGTCGGCTCGGGTTGCTGCCAGGTGAGCGCGGTCCGCTGAGCGGCGGCGGCTGCCCTGGCCCGGCGCCTGACCTGGGAGAGATAACGCAGGTAGTCGCGACGGTCGCCGTCGATCCTGCGCCGCTTGTCGCCGGCCGTGCGGCCGACCATGCCGATCATCATGCCGACGCTGGACAGCGCGTACATGCTGCTGGCCAGGTAGGTGGTGGCGCTGCCGCCGGCGCTGGTGAACATGAACACCATCGCGCCGGCGCCGGCCACCATCGGCAGGTAGACCAGCAACTGGGTGAAGTTCCCCGAGACCGGCTCGGGCAGGACGGGCGGCGATTCGAGCAGCAGCTCGCCTCGGGGGAGTTCCGGGCCCGGCCGCCTCGGGGGACGGCGGACCGGCGGCATTGAAGCATTGTGCCATTTGACCCAGAGGCGGGAGAGTAATCTCCGCTTTGCGTAGAAGCTGAGTTGTCTATGGCGGCGTTGTCTTTGGCGGCTGGAATGGCGGAGGGCTGGCGGACTATGACCGAGGCAGGCGGTGATCTTTGCCGGATCACCGTGGTCGCGCCGAGAATGCGACTCGATGTCGCGGTGCCGCAGGAGGTGCCGCTCGCTCACCTGCTGCCGACGCTGCTGTGGCATTCCGGCGAACAGCTCGCCGAAGAGGGCATCGCCAGCGGTGGCTGGGCTCTGCAGCGGGCCGGGGAAGGGCCGCTCGATACCGGGCTGACAATGGCGGCGCTTGGGGTCAGGGACGGCGACATCCTTTACCTGCGCACTGGCAAAGGCGCGGCGCCGACGCCGGTCTATGACGACACCGCCGACGCGATCACCAGCACGCTGCGGGATCGATCCGCACGGTGGAACCGGTCCGACAGCAGGATCGCGGCCTTGACGGCAATCGGCGTGCTGCTGGTCGCCGGGGCGCTGGCGCTGGCCAATGCCGGCGGGGTGCTCGCGGGGGTAAGCGGGTCGGGTGGTCATGGCTCCGCGCCGTTGGCGAAGGGCACCGTGCTGGTGATCGCGCTCTGCGCGGCCTTGCTGGCCGCCGGTGCGCTGGCCGGTGCCGCCGCTGCCTCCCGCGCGTTCGGCGACGCCGCGCTGGCCACGGTGATCGCGCTCGGCGGGCTGCCCTATGCGTTTTTGGCCGGGCTCCTGGCCTTGCCCGCCAACGGCACGTTCGGTGCGGGCGCCGATCCGCTGAGCCGGGCCGCGGCGGACACCGCGGCCGGGTTCGTGGTCGGCTCGACGGTGTTCCTCATCGCGGCCGCGCTCGGGGTGGCGGCGGTCGGAAACGCGGCGTCGATGGTGACCGGGGCGGTGGTGGTCGGCTTCGCGGGTGTGGCCGGCGGACTGCTCGCGGTCGTGACCTCGGCGTCGGGTGCGGGCGGAGCCCTGGTCAGCCTCGCGCTGATCGCGACTCCGGCGATCGCGCCGGTCGCCTACCGGCTGGCCAAGCTGCCCAAGCCGGTCGTGCCCGCCAGCCCGGAGGAACTGCGGCAGCGGCCCGAGCCGACCGGCTTCGCTGGCGTGCCGAAGCAGAGCGTCGCGGCGGACAGCCTGGTCGGCGCGCTGATCTGCGCGACCGGGGTGATCACGGTCGCTGGCGTGGCGGTCATGCTCAGGCAGGGCGGCTGGACAGCGTCTTCGCTCGCCGCGATCGCGGCGGCGTTGCTCTTGCTGCGGGCCCGGCTCTTTACCGGGACTGTGCCTAGGGCGTGGTTGCTGGCTTCGGGCCTTGCTTGCCTTCTGCTGCTGGTCGTCGTGCAGGCCGGCCGGTGGCCGGCCGGCCCGGTTGTGGCTGTCGCCGTCCTCGCTGGCGTCGGGTCCGCGCTGGTGTCGCAGGCGGCGCGGGGCGGCAGCCGGCCATCGCCGCCGGTCGCGCGGGCGGTGGACGTGGCCGAGCTGGTCGCGATGATCGCGACCGTGCCGCTGGCGCTCGACGTGCTCGGGGTGTTCCACGCCGTGCGAGGGCTGGGCGGCTAGGCGGCTAGGCGGCGGACATGGCGAGGATGAACCAGCGCGACCAGGCGCACGCGTATCGCTTCCTGGCCAGGCGGCTGTCCTCGGCGCTGGTCAGGGACGACCCGGACGGCCCGGACGCGCCGATGCGGCGGCTGGCGATTGCCTCGTTCGGCAGCATCATGGTGGCCGCGCTGGTGGTCGCCGGGGTCGGTGTCCTCGGCGTCGTGCGCCCCGGCGGTGCTACGGCGTGGAAGAAGGCCCACGCGGTGATCCTGGAGAAGGAGACTGGCACCCGCTACCTCTATACCCAGGGCCAACTGCATCCGCTGCTGAACTACGCCTCGGCCCGGCTGGTGCTCGGCCAGCAGGCGTACTCGCTGGTCACGGTCTCGCAGGCGTCGCTGCGCGGGGTGCCGCGCGGGCTGCCGATCGGCATCCCAGGCGCTCCGGACGAGCTCCCGACCACCGCCGGCCTGGTCACCGGGCCCTGGTCGGTTTGCTCCCTGCCCGCCCGGGACGAGGCCGGATCGCCGAGCGCGTTCGTCCGGCTGTCGGCCGGCGGAGGTTCGACCGGGACGGCGCTCGGGAGCAACCGGGCCGTGCTGGTCACCAGCCTGGACAACACTCTGTACCTGGTCTGGAACAGCTCCCGGATGCGAATCCCCGGCGGGCAGGCCGCCCTCGAGGCACTCGGCTACGCCTCCACCCAACCGCTGGCGGTCGGCGATGCCTGGCTGACCGTGCTGCCGCAGGGGCCAGACCTGGCGCCGCCGCAGCTGCCCGGGCTTGGCGGCAAGGGCCCGCCGGTGGCCGGGCGGGCGACTCGGGTCGGTCAGGTGCTCATCGCCGCCGGAAGCGGCCAGGCCGGCGGGACGCCGCAGTACTACCTCGTCGAGCATGGCGGGCTGGCTCCGCTCAGCGTGACCGAAGCCGACCTGGAGCTCGCCGATCCGCAGGCCAGGTCGCTCTACCCGCCGGGCCGGCCGACCGCGATCAGCGTGCCCGCCGCGTCGATCGCCGCCGCGCCCGCGCTTCCGTCGGCGAGTCCGTCGGCCTTGCCCAGCCGTCCGCCGCAGCTCATCAGCCTGCCCGCCGGGCAGGGCGCGGTCTGCGGGGTCTACCAGGCCGCAGACAACTCCGTTCCTCAGGTGCGGACGTATCCGGTCGACGCCGGTTCGATCCCGACGGTGACCAAGCCGGCGCCGGTCGGGGTGCTCGGCATTCCGCTGGCGGACCAGGTGCGGATCCCGGCCGGCGACGGTGCGGTGGTGCAGGCGGTTCCCGCGCCCGGGGCGGGCGGCGGCACGATGTACCTGATCACCAGCTCGGGCGTGAAGTACCCCGTGCCGACGACTGATGTGCTCGCCTCGCTTGGCCTGTCCGGGGTGCGGCCGACGCTGGTGCCGGAGATCTTGCTCGATCTGCTCAACACCGGCCCGACCCTTGACCCACATGCGGCCGCCCGCACCAGCGCTCCTTGACGGGCGCCTGTGGTCTGGTAGTGCCTGCGGAAGCGACTTCCCCTTGGTTGCGCTGACTACCCATTGGTTGCGCGGTCGCAAATCATTGTAAATCTGACAAAACTACAGCGCAACGGGTGGGTAGTCGGCGCGACGGGTGGTAAGTCCGCACAACCAAGGGGAAGTGGGGCCCGAACGGGTGGGAAGTGGGCGCAGGCAGCGCCTGCGAGGCGGCGGCTGGCTCTGGGACCTGGTTGCGGGTGAACGTGGGTCGGTTCCGCGGCTGGTGAGCCATTCCGGGGTGGCTGTGGCGTCCTTTCTGGCGAACTAGATCCGGCAAAGTACGCAATGGCCGTACAATCTCAGGACCGCGAGTTAGACCGCCATTTTCTGTAGGTGCGTAAGGCATCCGAGCAGAGCCGACCGCAGACCGGGGAGCGTCCCATGGCAGGTACGCAGGCAACAGCGCAAACCACGGCGATGACCCAGGCCGCCGTTCACGTCGATCACGCTGGCCAGGCAATCGCCACGATCAGGAATCAGGTCAACGACGCCGTCGAGGCGACCTCGGGCGGCTACGTGACCGAGGCGGGCACGCTGTTCCGCAACGTCATGGGGCAGTGGGGCCAGGACTTCAACACGATCATCACCGGGCTGGAGACCATCCACCAGAAGCTCACCGGCACCACGGCGAACTACAAGGGCGCGATGGACATCGACGGTGAGAGCGTCAATCAGATCGCGGCGCTGCTCAACGCGACCGACATCTAAGAATAAGGAGCACCAGATGTCTGAGCCGTCGTACATGGCCATCAGGTTCGAGACGCTGCAGCAGGCGCAGGACGACCTGGGCATGGCTTACGCCGCCGTCCAGCAGACCATCGAGGTCCTCGAAGGCGAGCTCAAGAAGGGCCTCGCCGAGTGGAGCGGTTCGGCCAGGGACGCCTACGGGCCGATCAAGGCGCAGTGGGACGCAGCGATCGAGCACATGGCCTCCGTCCTGTCCAAGGCCCACGTCCACATGGCCAACGCCGCCGAGATGTACCAGGCCGTGGAGAACCAGAACGTCAGCATCTGGCACGCCTGACCCCAAGGAAGGCAGTTGAGCTAAGGCGGCGGCGATGTCGGATTTCAAGATCGACGACATTAACAACCTGCAGAATTTCGCTGATCAGATGGACGAGCTGATCAGCTACTGGTTCGGGGTCGACAAGGCCGGAGGCTGCGCAGCGCTGCCGGACCAGCTCGTGCCTGAGCCGCTGGCACTGATGCCGAACATGGGCCAGCAGAACAGCGCCGGTCGGCTCAGCGGGTTCACCGATGGCGAGCAGCTGTACATGTCGTACAACGATTCTCGCCGCGAGCTGGTCGGCAATCCGGCCGAATTCAACGGCGATCCCGGCTCGAGTTCGTTCGCCGCTTTCGTCGACGGCCTGAAGCACCTGTCGGCGACCGTGCGCAGCATCTACCAGAACTACGACACCGTCAACAAGGACGACAAACTCAGCGTCGAGGCGATCAAGACGATGCTGAACTCGCCGCTACCCCCGGCAGGCTCGACGGGACCGACGGGCACGCCCACCTGAGAGGTACCGATGAGAATCCCCGACGACGGCCCCAGCGATCCGGTCAGCCAGTACGACTACTCGCACATGTCGGTCGCCGAGCTTGAATTCGTCCTCGGCACCAAGCCCAGCGAGGTGCAGAACGTCCAGAACGGCTGGCAGTCGTTCGCCGGAAACCTGTCCAGCGCGCTCGACGACGACGCGTTTTCCCTGAAGGCGATCCTCAAGCTTCTCGACGGCTGGAGCGGCGACGCCGCCCAGGCGGTCAAGGACAGGGCCACCCAGATCCACACCTTCGGCGGTCAGGTCGTCGCGGCGGCCAAAGCCAACAGCGAGGCGTTCAATCAGGCGGGCCAGACCTTCCACGTCGCCACCGACCTGCTCGGCTACTCGATCGGCGACATGAACCAGCAGCTGGGATTCGTCCAGCAGGCCAGGGACAACTGGTCAATGGAACTATGCGAGGCGCAGTGGATCCTGCTGCGCGACGCGGCGCCGACCGACGAGAACTTCAGGGGCTTCACGGGCTCGATCGAGTGGCAGCCGATCGAGGGCCGGGCCTACCCGCCTGCCTACAACTTCCAGTACTGGTACGGCTACGGCATACCGGGCGTGGTGCATTTCTGGGGCACGATGGCGTCGGACACCGGCGTCCAGATAACCGGAGACGCGGGCCCGTACGGGCTGCCCTCGCAGCTGCTTGACCCGGGCTGGTTCTACGGCGACACGGTGAAGAAGAGCTTCCCCTCGGTGTACCAGAACCAGCTCCAGTTGCTGCTCAAGCAGGTCGGCGGGAGCAGCTACGCGCCGCAGGTCGGCAAGTTCCCCAAGGCTCCCAAGCCGAACTGGACGAGCGCTTCGACGACGCCGACCAAGCCGACGAACTCGTTCGGCGGCGGCCCCGGCTCGTTCGGCGGCAGCGGCGGCGGCCTGCCCGGTGGCGGAATCGGCGGTACCGGGGGCGGCAAACCCCCAGGCGGCACCGGCGGTACTGGCGGCGGTGGCCTGCCCGGCGGCGGCTCAGGCGGCGGCGGCGGAGGAACCGGCGGCGGCGGTCTGCCCGGCGGAGGCACCGGAGGAACCGGTGGCGGCGGCTTCGGCCCGGGCGGCACGGGCGGAGGCGGCATGCCCGGCGGGCCGGGCGGTACTGGCGGCGGCGGAGTGCCCACCGGCGGTGGCGGAGGCGGCACCAGGCTGGCCGGCCCGATCGGCACCGGTGGCGGCGGCATGCCCACCGGCGGCACCGGCGGCACCGGCGGGATCGGTCCCATCGGCGGCGGCGCGGGCGGGCTCGGCGGGTTTGGCCCAGGCGGTACTGGCGGCGGCCTCGGCGGGGCGGGCGCGGGCGCGGCCGGCAGCGGCAGCGAGGGCCTGGCGGGCCTCGGCTCGGCGGCCGCCCAGGGAGCAGCAGCCGAAGGCGCAACAGCCGCGACCGGCAGCGCGATGCCGATGATGCCCCCGATGATGCCGCCCATGGCCGGGGCCGGCCAGAACGACAACACCAGGCAGCGCAAGTCCTGGCTGCCCGACGACGATGACATCTGGGGCGACGACAGCGCCGCCGTACCCCCGGTGATCAGCGGCAGTGACTAGCCCGGTCGAGCCGCCCTGGCTCCTGAGCGGGCCGGCTACTCCCGAGATTAACGCCGCGCTGCGCGGACGGATCGAGCAACTGCTCGGCGATTACGACCGCGTCAAGGCCAACGTCGGTCAGATGCAGCGTCGGCTCGCCGAAGCCGAGGGACACGCGGAGACCGGGGACGGCAGCGTCAAGGTGACCGTCGGTCCCCGCGGCGAGCTGAGAGAACTGCGGCTTGACCCGCGCGCCTACCGGCGGTTCTCCCCGTCGGAGCTGGCCACCGAGATCATCGAGCTGACCGGTCAGGCGGCGCGGGAAGTGCAGAAGCAGGTGGGGGAGGCGATGAGCCCGTTCTTGCCTGAGGGTGTCTCCGTTGAGCAGCTGACCAGCGGCGAGGTGGATCCGGCGAGGTGGCGGCCACCGTCGGGGTCGATCAAGGACCTGCTGGAGACGTGGCTGCCGCGCGCCAGCGCGGCCGGGCCGGCCGGGTCAGGCGCGACCGGCCCGGAGGGAGACCGGCGTTGACTGGATTCGAGGCGAACCCGGCGGAACTCCAGGCCTCGGCGCCCGCCTACCTGGCGCACTCCCAGACTCTGACCGACATCTACGACACCCTGGTCGGCAAGCTCAACGACGCAGGTGACTGCTGGGGCAACGACGATGCGGGCAAGGCGTTCGCGGCCAAGTACGTAGGCCCGGCGGTCAAGGCGCTCGACCAGATCGCGAAGACCTGCGAGGGCCTGGGCGGCGCCGGCCAGGGCACCTATAGCTGGGCGATCAACTACATGAACGCCCAGGACACCGACCAGCAAGACGTCACCAACCTAGCCACCTGAGGCGTCGATGGCCGTAACCGTTCCTGCCGAGGTCAACTGGCTCCTGGACCTGCTCTGCGGCCAGGACTGGCCGCAAGGCGACGAAGACAAGCTCCGGGCGGCCTCGCAGGCGTGGATGGACGCGATGGTCGGCATCGCCGCGCTGGCCGACCACGCCGACCTCACCTCCCAGCAGGTGAGCAACGCGAACGCCTATTCGACCTCGGGCGAGGCGTTCACGTCGTTCTGGAACACCTACTTGCAGAATGACCCCAAGCTGCAGACCGCGGACGGCGGCGTCTTCGAAGGGCTGTACACCCAGTGCGAGCAGCAGGCCAGGGCGCTAGTCGACCAGGCCAACGAGGTCGAGTACACCAAGCTGATCATCGTCTTCACCCTGATCCTGGTCGCCATCCAGATCGCCTGGGCGATCGCGGCGGCGATCATGACGATGGGCGGCAGCCTGGCCGAGATCGGGCTGGCGATGTTCCTCGGCCGCGAGTCGATCATGATCGCGCTCAGCCGGTTCCTGCAGATGGCGCTGACCATGCTGATCCCCGACCTCATCGCGCAGACCGTGATGGTCGTGCAGGGGAAAGGCTGGGACGCCGGCAAGACCCTCAGCTCGGGCGAGAACGCCCTGGCCGGCGGGCTGCTCGGTGCCTTCCTCGGGGCCGGGATGAGCAAGCTGCCTTGGATGGGCGAGGACTTCGCCAAGACGTTCGGCGGCAAGCTGGTCCAGGGCCTGTCTCACTTCGCCGAGGGCGGCCTGGTCAACGACGGGACCACGCTCGCCACCGTCGGCACCCAGTACGCCTGGGCCGACAGCCGCGGCGACAAGGCCACGATGGCCCAGCTCAGCCAGGAACTGTCGGCCGGCAACCTGTTCCACCAGTTCCTGCAGGGCGGAGCGCTGGCGACCGCGTTCTACCTGCCGCACCTGGCGCTGCCCCACGGCGCGCCGCTGACCTTCACCGACGCCGACGGTAACCAGTATCAGGTCGTGCTGACCGACAGGACGCTGGCCCGATTCACCGCCGATGACAACAACCTGTCGGGCCAGAAACTCACCGTCTTCAACGACAAGGGCTACGGCGTCGGCCAGGTCACGCTCGACGGCAACACCGCGACCATCGACTACACGTTCGGCGGCAGCAAGACCGTCGACTTGTCCGAGCGGGGATTCACCGTCGGCGGGCACGATGGCTCGCTGACCACCTACGGCTTCGACGATCAGGGCCAGACCCAGGTCGTCTCCTCCGTCAGGCCCAGCGACGGGTCGGTCACGATCCCGGCCGCCGGCCACGACGTCACCGTGCCCGAGGGCTCGATGGTGCACTATGCCGTGCTGGCCAACGGGGGCGACGGCACCGTGTTCCGGGCCGACATCGTCGACGGCAACAAGGTCACGACCTGGCAGACCGGGACGCCGGGCGAGCCGCTCGCGGTGACCGGCGTGACCGTCCATGACGCGGTGCCGATCGCGACCGGGGTGTTCGGCGTGCGGTCGAGCACGGTGTACGGAGCGGAGGGGACCAGCGGGGACCCGGTCGCGAACACGAGTTGGTTCAGCGGGCACACGTCGTACGGGGACACTGGCGTGGCGGGCTACCACGCGGCGGTCGGCGATCGCTACTCGCCGTTTGTGCCCGCCGCCCGTGCGGAACCGTCGGCACTGGCCGGCGGGCAGCTGGCGGCGTCAGGTGCCGGGCACGCGGACCCGACGGGCACCGTCACCGGGGACGAAGGCACCCGCTCGCAGAACCAGGACCAGCCCCAGGTGACAGTCCCCATTCCGGTCGTGATCGACCCGAACCTGCTGGCTGGCCACGAGGGTGATCTGCTGACCGGACAACCCCGGCCGCCGGTGACCAGCCCCGAGCCTGAGTCGCGGGCGGCGCCGTCGTGGCCGGAGCTGTTCGACACCCGGCGCGGCCCGCTTCCTGTGCCGGAGGCGCTCAGGTCCGACACCGATCTGGTCGCCTCCCGCAGCGACTACGACCAGGCGCGCGCCGACGCCGACGCCGCGTACCGCCGAGACATCAGGGACCTCGAGGAGCGCGGCACGATCAGCGGCCGGCTCGAAGACCTGGACTTGGCCCGGCGCCAGCGAACGCAAGCCTATGGAGACCAGCTAAAAACCCTGGCCGATGCTTTCAAAACCCAAGATCGTGAACTGTTGCAGCAGCAACGTCAAGATCTTGAAAACCAGATCAAGCCTTATACGGAAAATATTGCGCGGCTTGAATCGGAGTTGCGCAGGCTGCGCGCCGCCGGGGCGGACTCACAGACGATCACCGAGCTGGTCGAGCAACGCAGGACGCTCGGCCAGGAGCGCAACCAACTCGGCGACACGCTCAACCGCGTCGACCAGGAGCTCCGCAACCTCGATGAACGCTACGGCCGTCCTCTCGACCGGCTCAAGGCGGATCTCGGCGTCGAGCTGACCAGACGGCAGCACCTGGATCTGGACCGGCTCTACGAAGGGGAGCAGGCGAAGGCCGGGACGCCACGCGAGTGGGCCGACCTCGATGCGAAGTACCGGGCGCTGCACGACGCGATCGACACCGAGCCGGGGGCCGGTCGGGCCCGCGAATGGGTGCTCCGCGAACTCGACCGCGACCGGGCGGTCTCGCAGTCCGACCTTCCTGACCTTGATGCCCGCCAGCAGGTCGTCCGGCAGATCGCCCAGCGGGTCCGCGAACTGCGCGACCAGCCGGGCACCGAGACCGAGATCGCCGAACTGCAGCGGATCGGCGCGCGGATCCGGTCGGAACTGGCCGGCGGAGCGGCGCCGGTCCCGGAGGTGTCGCCGCCCGGGCTGGCCGGGCTGCCGGTCGACGCCGCCGTGGCCGAGATGCGGGCCCGCCTGCAAGCCAGCGGCGGCCGGACGGTGGCGGCGGGTTACAAGCTGCTGGTCGCCGGAACCGATGACCAGGTGCATCTGGTCAGGGGCGGGTCATCCGAGCCCGGGCTCGACCCGCGCTGGGTCCGGACCTCGTCCGGCGGCATCGTCGAGTACGGGCAGCGCTACAACGAGGTGCCGCTCGACCGGCTGGTCGGATCGTTCTCCGATCGCAGCGTCGATGCCGAATCGCTGCTGGTGCAGGAGGTCAGCGCGAAACTGGCGGCGCTGCGCGCAGGCGGCAACGAGCCCGTCGGCGTGGTCGTGATCGGGGCCGACAAGCTGATGTGCCCGAGCTGCCAGAGCCGGATGTACGACCTGATGGACGCCTACCCCGGGGTCAAGGTCGTGCTCGCCACCGGCGAGGAAACGGTGATCTTCGACCCGGACATGGCCGAGATCAGGCCGAACTCGGTGTACGGACCCGGGTACGTCGCCGGAGCCGAGGTCGTGCCGCTGGGCGACGCGGCTGTGCTGCCTCGGGGGGACGGCCCCCCGCAACCCCCCGCCGAGGTGCGACCGCCAGACCTGAGTCCGGCGCCTGGTTCGGCGGAGATCCCGCCGCTCGATGAGCCCGTGCTGGTCGAGACGCACGGTGTCGATCTGTCGTCGGCGCTGGCGCCCGCCCAGGCCCCGGACGCGTTCAGCCAGCTGGCCGGGGCGATGCGGCTGCGAGCGGCGAGCAGCGGCCGGATGCAGGCGATCGTGCTCGACGACGAGGGACAGCCGCGCTGGGTCGAGATCGGGCGGGACGGGATGTTCTACCCGACGGGGGAGGCGGGCCCGTCCTGGCAGCGGGTGCTGGTCGCGACCGAATCGCATCCGGTCGACCCGGCCGACGTGGCGCTGCAGTTCCCGCCCGAGCAGGCCGACGGCCGCATCGTGATCCCGCCGTCCGGCGACGCGTATCGACTGGTGCCGTCGTATCCGCCCGAGCCGCGCTCGGGCGGGTCTGAGCGGCCAGAGCCAGTGCCGCCCGGGCCACCCGAGCCGGGACTGCCGGCGGAGCCGGCCGCGTTCGGGCTCGGTCGCGGTGACGAGAGCCTGGTCTGGGCGGTGGCCGCCGGGGAGCCGACGCTGCCGCCCTGGTATCACGGGCCGCGGGTCGAGTTCTACGGCGACCGGTCCGATGGCGGGAACGAGATCGCGCTGTACGCGCTCTACGACCGCAAGACGCATGAGTTCCTCAAGATCGGGATCTCCGACGACCCGCTGACGATCAGGTACCGGGGCGGCATCAGGCACGAAGACGACCGGGAGATCGATGTCTTCGTGATCGGCAAGTTCGGGCGCACCCCGCTGGGTGATTCGAGAACGCTGATCACGGCGGTCGAGCGGTACCTGGTGGAGCGCTGGACCGGCCCGCTCAGCCACGAGGAGTGGGCCGGACGGGAGGCGCCGACGCAGCCGGACCCGGCCTGGCAGGCGGTCAGGGACCTGCTCGACAAGCCAGGAACTCCTGGCGGCTGGCCGGCCACGGAGGCGGAGGACCGGCAGTTCGTGGCCGACCTCACCGCGATGGTCAAGACGCACATCGGGCCGGCCTTCGCCGACCGGCTCAACGAGATAGCCGCCGATCTCGCGGGTCCGATGAGCGCCGGCCGGCGGGCCGCGCTGCAGGCCGACCAGCACACGCTGACGGCGGCCGCGGGGGCTCCGCTGACCGAATTCTTCTCCGATCGGCCGGCCGGGGTCAACCTGTACGACCACGCGTTCTACGACCGGCCGCAGGTGTACCGGGACCGGCTGAACGGACAGCAGGTCTGGGCCGAACCGGGCCGCGAGCAGCTGGTCGGTGCGTACTACCGGTACACCGAGCAGGCCAAGCTGCTCGACCAGATCGCCGACCGGTTCCTGAGCGGTGACCCGGTGGCGCTCGCGGCGGCCAAGGCCGCGATCGCCAGGATCGACGCGTTCAGCCGCGACATGCTGGATGCGGCGAAGGACAAGACGCCGTTCCCGAGCGGGCCCCAGCTTCACGACCGGATCGTCGACATCGAGAAGCTCAAGGACGACCTGCTCGCGGATGCGCGGCGGCCGGCCGGGAACCGGGCCCAGGTCGACAAGATCTGGAAGCCGGCCATGCAGGGCGACGACGCGCTGCCGTGGCTGCAGCGATCCGAGCCGTATGAGCTGTACCTGAACTGGCTGCGCGGACGGCCCGGCCTGGAGCCGGTCGCCGACCTGCTGTCCAGGCTCGGCGCGGAACAGTACGGCGACTGGGCGAACGCGGCCAAGTGCGTGCACGCGGCGCTGGCCTACGAGGCGAGCCGGCGAGCCGGAGAGCTGGTCACCCCGACCGAGTTGCCGCCGGGTTTCGTGCACGGCGCGACCAGCGGGCGGCAGCTGGCCGACCTGGCGTCGGTGTGGGGCGGTGACACAAGGTTCACCGAGCTGGGCGCCGATCAGCTCGTGCGGGCCCGCGCGGTGCTGCGGGAGATCTTTGCCGGTTTCGGGGACGGAGCCCGGGGTGTCGTGGCGATCGGCTACGCCGACGGCACCGGGCACGTGATCAACGTCGAGAATGTGCACGGCCGGATCGTGTTCGCGGACGCGCTCGACGGCAAGCTGGATGCCAGTTACCGGCTCAAGGGGATGACGGTCGGTTCTGGTCGCGACCGGAGCGTGGTGGCGGTCGACTACGTCAGCTTCCTGCGCACCGACGACCGGAATCCATCGCCCGAGGCGATCGCCCAGTTCGTGCACCTGCCCGACGGGATGTCGGCGGACCGGCTGATGCGTACGGACCTGACCGGGCCGGCCTCGGCCGGGCCGTTCTCGTATGCCGACCCGGCTATGGGCCGGATCATGGGAGAGGGCGGCAGTAACCCGCCGAGCGTGCGGGTGGAGGTGCCGCACGTCACTTACGCGCCCGAGGGGGTCAGCGCGGCGGGCGATGTGGTGCTGGCATCGGCGGTCGCGAACAGCCGGCCGTGGGTTCTTGAGGTCGGCCCGCACTCA
>Ga0134128_10002984_pt1 | contig 20743 bp, 16 predicted proteins | sample KB31754_FD_96462 | JGI IMG/M metagenome (GOLD analysis project Ga0134128, IMG submission 96462) | Terrestrial soil microbial communities with excess Nitrogen fertilizer from Kellogg Biological Station, Michigan, USA - KB3-175-4 | ecosystem: Environmental > Terrestrial > Soil > Unclassified ...
GCCGTAGGCGTTGACGAAGTCGAGGTCGCGCTGGTCATGCGCGGGGCAACCGAAGATCGCGCCTGTGCCGTAATCCATCAGGATGAAGTTGGCGACATAGACCGGCAACGTCCACGCATCGTCGAACGGATGCTTGACGCGCAGGCCGGTGTCGTAGCCCTTCTTCTCGGCCGTTTCGATGGCCGCCAACGAAGTCCCTATGCGCCGGCATTCCTCGATGAACGCGGCGAGCTTCGGGTCGTGCTTGGCCGCTTGCGCCGCCAGCGGATGATCGGGCGCGATCGCCATAAAGCTTGCGCCGAACAGCGTGTCCGGCCGGGTGGTGTAAATCTCCAACTCCGTCGGCGCGCCGGCGCCGGCGAGCGGTCCGAGCGAGGCGGGATCGACGGCGAAGCGCACCATCAGCCCCTCCGAGCGTCCGATCCAGTTGCGCTGCATCAGCCGCACCTTCTCCGGCCAGCGGTCGAGCGCGTCGAGGGCGGTCAGCAGTTCCTCGGAATAATCGGAGATTTTGAAGAACCATTGCGTCAGTTCGCGCTGCTCGACGACAGCGCCGGAGCGCCAGCCGCGCCCGTCGATCACCTGCTCGTTGGCCAGCACGGTGTGGTCGACCGGGTCCCAGTTGACCTTCGATTTCTTGCGCGCCACCAGCCCGGCGGCGAGAAAATCCAGGAACAGCTTCTGCTGGTGGCCGTAATAACTAACATTGCAGGTCGCGACTTCGCGCGACCAGTCGAGCGACAGGCCCATCGATTTCAGTTGCTTTCGCATCGCGTCGATGTTGGCGTAGGTCCAAACTGCCGGGTGCGTCTTGTTCTGCATCGCCGCGTTCTCGGCCGGCATGCCGAAGGCGTCCCAGCCCATCGGATGCAGCACGTTGAAGCCGCGGGCGCGTTTGTAGCGCGCCACCACGTCGCCCATCGCATAGTTGCGCACGTGCCCCATGTGGATGCGGCCGGACGGGTACGGGAACATTTCGAGCACATAATAGCGCGCCCGCGAATCGTCGTTGGCGGTTGCGAAAACGTCGCGCTCGGCCCAGATCTTCTGCCATTTCGGCTCGGATTCGCGAACGTTGTAACGCTCTGGGCGCATGGGGCAAGGGTCTCGATATCGGGGATTTTGCTAAGCCCGGGGATCAATCATGATTTGCCTTGAGGGTCAAATCGCGGCGTTCGGCGCCGCTTTCTCATGACAGCGCCGGCCGATATGACACGATTGCGACAACCCGGCGTCCCGGAGATTGCAAAATGTTTTATTCCCGCCGTGATCCTTTATTGCACATGGTTCCCATCCTCGACCTGAAACCGACGCAGATGACGGTCGGCATGATCGAGGTCGAGCGCAAACGCAAAACCTGGGCCGCCAAACGCGTCGAGGCCAAGAACGCGACGCTCGAAACCCATATGGTTCCGGTCGCGCTCGGCCCCGGCGGCGAGCGCTATATCACCGACCACCATCATCTCGCCCGCGCGCTATTGGAGGAAGGCCAAAAAGAGGTCTACGTCACCATCATAGGCGACTTGCACAAAGCCGACCGCAGCTATTTCTGGAACATGATGAATTACCACGGCTGGACCCACCCCTACGACCAGAAGGGTCGCCGCTGCGCCTACGAGGAGTTGCCGAAGACCGTCGCCGGCATGGCGGACGACCCCTATCGCTCGCTCTCCGGAGCGCTGCGCAACATCGGCGGCTATGCCAAGGATTCGACGCCGTTCTCGGAATTCGTCTGGGCGGATTTCTTCCGCCCGCGGCTCAAGCGCAAGGACGTGACGCGCGATTTCGACGCCGCGCTGAAAGAGGCCTACCGGCTGGCGAAAGCGGCCGAGGCCGACTTCCTGCCCGGCTGGTGCGGCCCCCATGACGCCGATCCGCCGGCGCGCGCCCGCAAGGCCTAGAGGTTCAAATCTGACGCTCGGCGCCCGGCCGTGGATGGGCGGTAAGAAGCTTTTGTGCGAGGCGCAGCCCTCGTGCTGGGGCGCGTAGCGAAGCGAAGCCTCGAAGCCCACTCGGTTTACGCCGGCGTTTCCGCAAGGCCGCGCCGCAGGCTGGCGCGTGTGGCGGCGCGAACTGGAGCGTGCTTCGAGGGCCGCTTCGCGGCCACCTCAGCACGAGAGCCGCGCCTCGCATGGCGCCGAGCGTCAGATTTGAACCCCTAGCGCGCGGCGCGCAGGCCGGAGGCTGCCGCCAGCGCCGCCAGCGCCGCCGAGATCAGGATGTTCCAATTGGCCAGCGACAGGCCGAGGACCCTGAGGCTGACCTCGTCGCAGCGCACCACCTTGACCGTCTCCAACTGCTTGAGCAGATCGCCGCTCGCCGGCGCCAGCGCCCCACCCGTGCAGGCCGTCGGGCCGATCCAGAACTTGGCCTCGACGCCCGAGTGATAGATCGCCAGCCCGGCATTGTAGAGAAACATCGCGGTCAGCAGCGCAAAGCCCGCGGTCAGCGCCGCACGCGGCGCCTTGAGCGCCGCCGCCACCGCGATCATCAGCGCCAGCGGCACGCCGCCGTAATAGGCATAGCGCTGCTCCAGACAGAGATCGCACGCCGGGTGGCCGGCCCACTGGAAACCCCACGCGCCGGCGATCGTGGCGAAGGCCAGCGCCGCGATCGCCAGCGCGCTCAGCGCCGATGCATCCTTGGAAAACAGCTTCAATTCGCCCTCGCCCTCATAGCGCGTGCGCGGCGATGACGAAGCCGAACACGACGAACGCCACCGAAATGGCGACGAACGCGGCGAAATGGCGCTCCATCACGCCGCGCAGACTATCGCCGAAAAAGTTGAGCGCCCCCGCCACCAGGAAGAAACGCAAGCCCCGCGTTACGATCGACAGCGCCACGAACCAAGCGAAATTATAGCCGAGCAGGCCACTGACGATAGTCACCAGCTTGTAGGGGATCGGCGTCATTCCCTTGACCAGGATGATGAGCGCACCCCAGCGGGCGTAGGCCTCTTTCAGCGCCGCCACCCGATCGCCGTAGCCGTAGAAATGGATCAGCCAATGCCCCACCGTGTCGTACAGCAGCGCCCCGATGGCGTAGCCGAGCATGCCGCCGAGCACCGAGAAGATAGTGCAGATGAGCGCGAAGCTCCAGGCGCGCTTCGGGTTGGCGAGCGCCATCGGCGCCAGCAGCAGATCGGGCGGAAGCGGGAACACCGAGCTTTCGGCGAAGGCGACGACGGCCAGCGCGTAAGGCGCGCGCGGACTCGCGGAAAGGGCGATGAGGCGGTCGTAAAGCGATTGCAGCATGAGATCCCGTCGGCAATGGCCAGGATAGATGGAGCTGAGTTAACGTAGCGCCCTACCCTTTCAACGCCGCCGCGGCGCGCGCCAGCGCCTCGATCTGGCTGTAATCGCCGGCCTCCAGCGCGGCTTTCGGCAGCATCCAGGAGCCGCCGACGCACAGCACGTTGGGCAGCGCCAGATAGGACGCCGCCTTGGCCGCATCGATGCCGCCGGTCGGGCAGAACACCAGATCGGGCAGCGGCGCGTAGAGCGAGGCCAGCAGCCGCGCGCCGCCGACCGCCTCGGCCGGGAACAGTTTTAGCGCCCGGAAGCCGAGCGCGCGCAAAGCCATCGCCTCCGAAGGCGTGGCGACGCCGGGCAGGAACGGGATCGGCGCCGCGGCGGCGGCGGCCGCCAGCGCCGGCGACGTTCCGGGGCTGACGAGAAACTTCGCGCCGGCCTTGACCGCCGCCTCGATCTGCTCCGGCTCGACGATGGTGCCGGCGCCGACATGCGCGCCCGGCACGGACTCGGCGATCGCCGCGATCGCCGCCAGCGCGGCGGGCGTGCGCAGCGTCACCTCGATCGCCGGCAGGCCGCCCGCCACCAGCGCCCGCGCCTGCGCGAGGCCGTCGGCGACGTCGCGCACTGTCAGCACCGGGATGACGGGCGCGAGTTTCATCGTTGCGACGACGGCTTCGTGACGGGCGTTGGCGTCCATGCGGGGCTCCGGTGTGGCGAGCCGTGTTTAAGCGAGGCGCCGGCGCAAATCCACCGGGGGTTAACATCCGCTGCGTTTGCCCTAAAACTCGCAGGGTCAATCTATGGGAAGGGTGCATGCACGGATTTGAACAGTTTACAGCTTACCGCGAAGCGTTGGTGTTCCTCGTCACCGCCGGAATCGTCGCGCCGTTGTTCCTGCGGCTCAGGATCAGCCCGGTGCTCGGCTATATATCGGCCGGCGCGTTGCTCGGCCCCTATGGCCTCGGGCGGCTCGCCGGCGAGGCGCCCTGGCTCAAGGGCGTGCTGCTGAGCGACGTCGATGAGATCCGCGTGCTCGGCGAAATCGGCGTCGTCATGTTGATGTTCACGATCGGGCTCGAACTTTCGTTCGCGCGCCTGAAAAGCCTGCGCCGGCTGGTGTTCGGCCTCGGACCGGCGCAACTGCTCGTCTCCACGGCGCTGATCGCCGGCGCGGCGCTGCTCATCGGCCAGACTCCGGCGGCGGCGATCGTCTTCGGCGCGGCGCTCTCGCTGTCCTCGACCGCCATGGTGGTGCCGACGCTGGCGGAGGCCAAGCTTCAGCGCGGGCCGATCGGCCGCTTCGCCTTCTCGGTGCTGCTGTTCCAGGATCTGGCGGTGGCGCCGCTGCTGTTCATGGTGTCGATGCTGAGCGGCAGCGGCTCCGAGGGTTTCGCCTGGCGGGTGACGTTGATGGTCGCGCCTGCGGCGGCGGCGGTCGGCGCGGTGATTCTCATCGGACGATTAGGCCTGCGGCCGCTGTTTCGCTCGGTGGCAATGACTCGCAGCCCCGAATTTTTCATGGCCGCCTGCCTGTTGGTGGTGCTCGGCGCCGGCCTCATCGCCGCCGTCAGCGGGCTGTCGATGGCGCTCGGGGCGTTTCTGGCCGGGCTGCTGCTGGCCGAAACCGAGTACCGCCGCGAGATCGAGGTGACGATCGAGCCCTTCAAGGGCTTGGCGCTCGGCCTGTTCTTCGTCTCCATCGGCGCCGAACTCGACCTTTCGTTGGCGCTGGCGCAGCCGGGGCTGGTGTTCGGCGCGCTCGCCGCCTTCATCGGGCTCAAGGTGCTGGCGTTCTATCCGTTGGCGAGGGGATTTGGCGCCAGCCGATTCGCCGCGGGCGGCGTGGCGCTGGCGCTCGGCCCCGGCGGCGAGTTCGCCTTCGTGCTAGTCGGCGTCGGCCTCGCCGGCGGGCTCCTCGACGCCGACGCCAGTCGCATCGTGTTGCTGGCGGCGGCGCTGTCGATGGTGACGATCCCGTTCCTCGGCAAGGCGCTGGCGGCGCTGGCGACGCGACGGCGGGCGCAAAACGTCCCCGCCGAAGCCAAAATCGCGCCGCCGGAGGACGGCGAGCGCCGCGCCATCCTCGTCGGCTACGGCCGCGTCGGCCAGTTGATCGGCGACATGCTGGAGGTCCACGGCATCCCCTATCTGGCAGTGGATTCGGACGCCAACGTTGTCGCCGCCGCCCGGCGCGACGGCAAGCCGGCTTATTTCGGCGACGCCTCGCGGGCGGAGTTTCTGCGCAATTGCGGCATCGAGCGGGCGCGGGCGGTGGTGGTGACGACGGACGCCTTCGAGCGCGCCGAGCGCGTGGTGATGCTGGCGCGCGAGTTGCGACCCGACATCACCCTCGTCGCCCGCGCGCGCGACGCCGAGCACGCGCGGGCCCTCTATCGGTTGGGCGTCACCGACGCGGTGCCGGAGACCATAGAGGCGAGCCTGCAACTCTCCGAGGCGGTGCTGGTCGATATCGGCATCCCGATGGGCCTGGTCATCGCCTCGATCCATGAGAAGCGCGACCAGTTCCGCAAGATGTTGGTGGCGGCCGGCGCGCCCGAGCGTCCGCGCGGCGCGCGGCGCAAACCGCTGTTTCGCTGAGCGCACGGCGCTTAGCGCCGGCGACGGATCGCCTCCGCCTCGCGCTCGATCGGGTGCGGCGGCGGCCGCGACAGGCCCAGGCGATAGGCGACCAGCCAAAGCAGCAAAACGCCGAGCACCCAGGCGAGGATCTGCCAAGCCCAGATCGAGGGGATGCCGAAAAGCCACGCCGCCGCGCCGGCGTTGGGGGCCCCGAACAGGTCGACGCCGAACAGCGCGCCGGGCCCGATGGCGAAGAACAACCAACCCATCGCCGCCGCCGAGGCGAGCGGTCGCCAGGCGCGCGAATCGCTAGCGCGCGGCGCCGCCTGGGCGAGGAAATCGTGAAAGCGCATGCGGTGCGCGCGGTTCGAGCGCTTTTGCGTCAGCGCCGAAAACAACAAAACCACCGCTGTGTTGACGGCAAGGCCCCAGCCGGCGGAATGAATCGTCCACGGCCAACGCCCCCACGGAATGTCGATGTCGAAGAACGCCGCCAGCGAAATGCCGAGCCGGTCGGTGAACAACACAGCGACAAGGCCCGCGATCAGGCCCGATATCGCCGCATTCGGCGTGATCCACGCAAACCAGCAGACCGCGAGCGCCAGCGGCAGCAATTGCACCGCGGCGGGCAGCGCCAAGGCGCCGAAGGCGGCCTGTGCATGCGGCGCGAAGGTCGCGCCGAGCAGCGCCAATAGCATCGTCATCCCGACGCCGATGCGGCCGAACAACTTTTGGTCGCCATCGCTCGCCTCGGGGCGCAAATAGCGGCGATAGAAATCGCGCGCGAACATCGTGCCGGTGGCGCTGATATAGAGCGCGGCGGTCGCCTGCGTCGCCGCTACGCAAGCCAGCGCCAGCAGGCCCAGGAACCACGGCGCGCGCTGACCGAGCGATTGCAGATAAAAGGCTGCCAGCCCGGTCTCGCGGCCGCCTGCCAGCACCGGCAAATCGTGGCTGACCGCCAGCCCGGCCTGATTGACCGCCGCCGAGGCGCCGAGGAATTGCGCGCCCAATCCGGCGACGACGGCGAAAAACACCAACCCGCAGCCGACCGCGGCGGCCGACAGCCACACCTGCTGCGGCGCAAAACCGCGCGCGTCGCGGGCCGAGAAGGCGACGACGACGAAGGCCGGCGCCAGTTGCAGCCCCATCAGCGACAGCGCCGAGGAGAACACCATCGTCGTCGTCCAGACGCCGCCAACCGGCGCCGCCTTGCCGAATCCGGCGACGAATTGCACGACGCCCGGCATCGCAAACAGCGCATTATAGCCACCGCCCGACGCGCCCCAGGGGCCGAGCTTCGAGGCGCCGAGTTTCGCCAGCAGATCGACGAAACGGCCGAAGCCGCCCAACTCGACCCAGGCGATGGCGCCGACCGCAACCAGCGCAGCGACGAACAGCAGCGCCTGCAAGACGCCGACATAGGCCGCCGCGCGCAAGCCGCCGAGCCCGACATAAAGAAACACCAGCGCGCCCAGCGCCCACATCGCAAACACCCAGGACACGTAGCCGCCGGACAGAATCTGTAGCAAATAGCCGGTCGTCGCCATTTGCAAACCCAGAAACGGCAGTGCAAACAGCACCGCGATGCCGAGCACGATCGGACGGATCAACGGGCCGCCGATATAATCGGCATACATCTCGACCGGCGTCACGAAACCGAAGCGCCGGCTCAACATCCATTGCCGGGAAAGCACCAGCACACCGCCGAGCGGAATGACGATGGCGCTGAGCGCCAGCGCCGAGGCCTGAAAGCCATCGCGAAAGATCGTCGCCGGCAGGCCGATGGCGACCCAACCGGTAAAGGACGCCGCGGTGGCGCTCGCCGCGAACGCCCAGGCAGGCAGCCCGCGATCGGCAAGAAAAAACTCCATCGCGCCGCGTCGGGCGCGCGCGCAGTCGAGGCCCCAGTATACGCAATAGCTCGCATAGAGCGCGAAGAACACGGTCAACCAGGCGAGCCGCGCGTCGATCATCGCCCACGCTCCGCGGCGTGTTGGCGGTAGACCATCCGATAGGAGCCGCGCACGCCGTAGTTGACGACGATATAGAGCACAAAGGCGCCAGCGAGCCCGCTGAAGCCGATCAGACCCGTGGCGACGTCGATCTCGCCAAAGCTGGGGTCAAACAGCACACTGGCGATATAGCACAACGCGCCGACCGTATAGGCGCCGAGCCCGAGCGCAATCTGCGGCGGCGTGAAGCCGGCGCCGAAGATCGCATTGACGACGATGTGCGCGACAAACCCGGCGATCAGCAACGCAAAGCCCGCCAGCCCCGCGATCATCGACGGTTCGGAGAAGCCCGACAGGATCAGGCAAACGCCGAAGCTGGCGAACAGTGCCCAGCCCGTCATCACCGCCAGACGATGCTCCCGCGACGCGGGCGCGGCGCGCGGCTTGGCGGCCTCAACCATGAGCCGGAGCGCCGCTCAGCGCGATCATTTGCCCTTCTCCTTCGGCTTTTCCAGCCGAACGTTGAGGTCGGACAGATCGCTCAAGTTGCCCGGCGTCAAGCCGACTTCCTTGAGCAGATTGTCGACGAAGGGAATTTGCGAGCGGTAGCGCATGGCGGCGTTGACGACGCTCTCGGCGAGATTGCCGGGCCTGCCATCCCCCCCGCCGCCGCCGCCCTCGCCGCCGCCGCCCGATCCGCCGCCGACGCCGTTGCTGAAGCCGGGCAAGCCTTCCACCTGCATGATCTTGATTGACTCGATGCGCTCCATCGGCTTGACGCTCTCGCGGATGATCGCCGGCAGATTGTCGAACAGACTGCGGTTGAGCGCGGTGCGGCGCGAGGCGTCGGAGCGCAGGTTCTCCGCCTCGTTGAGCAGCCGTTGGCCGGCAGCGTCGGCCTCGTAGCGATGGCGCGAGGCTTCGGCGCCGACCTTCTCGGCCTCGGCGCGCTCGCTCGCCGCCGTCCGCTCGGCGGTCGCCTGGGCGGTGATCCGGATGGCGTTGCGCTCGGCGATTTGCCGGGCGTCAATCAACTCGATCGCCTTGCGGCGCTCGGCGATCTCAGTCTCGCGCGCCGAGATCACGGCCTCCTGCGCCTCAGCCAACCGCGTGCGCGCCCCCTCGGTGACGATCTGCGCCTCGGCCTGCTCGCGGGTCTTGTCGGCGATGGCGATCAGCCGCTCCTGCTCCTGCACCTCGATCGCCAATTCGCGCTGAATCTGCTCGGCCTCGACCGCGAGCCCCGCCCTTATGCGCGCGCGCTCGACCGATTCCTTGGCCCTCAGATTCGCCTCGTCGATCTCGCGCTCACGGTCGAGCTTCTCGAACGCCACCTCGGCGCGCTGCTGGGCGCGGCGTAGCTCGATGTCGCGCTCCTGTTCGAGCCGCGCCAGCTCGCTTTGCTTGCGGATCGCCAGCGCGCGCAATTCGGCTTCGAGGTTCTTGGTCTCGACGGCGACCAGCGTTTCCTGTTCGACTTCGTTGCGGCGGCGCTTGCGCGTCTCGCTTTCCTCGGTCAAGCGAGTCCGATTGGCGGCCTCGTTGACGGCGACAGCCAATACACGGTTCTGCTCGTCCATTTCCAACGCCTGGCGGCGCTGAATTTCGAGCCGCGCGATCTCCTGCTCGCGCGCGATGGTCTCGCCGTTGATAGCGAGTTCGTGCCGGATGCGCGCCCGCTCGACCGCCTCCGTGGCCTGGATCTGCGCCTCCTCGATATCGCGGTCGCGCGCCGCCTTTTCGGCGGCGACTTCGGCGCGTTGCTGGGCCCGGCGCACCGAAATCTCGCGCTCTTGCTCCAGGCGCGCGTATTCGCTTTCCTTTTCGATGGTCAGCGCGCGCTTCTCGGCCTCAAGATTCTTAGCGCGAATGGCGATGATCGAATCCTGTTCGATGTCGTTGCGTTTCTTTTTGCGGGTCTCGATCTCCTCGGTCAACCGCGTCATGCCCTCGGCGTCGAAGGCGTTGGAGGGGTTGAACAGCTTGATGTCGGTCTGGTCGAGATTGGTGAGCGAGGCGGTTTCGAGTTCCAACCCGTTGGCGGTCAAGGACTCGGCGACCAGCGTGCGCACGCCGCGAATGTAATCGGCGCGGTGTTCATGGATTTCCTCCATCGTCATCTGCGCCGCGACCGCACCCATCGCATCGACGAAACGGCCTTGCACGAGATCGCGCAAATCTTCCGGGTTGAGCGTGCGATTGCCGAGCGTGCGCGCCGCCGTGGCGACCGCCTCCGCCGTCGGCACGACGCGCAGAAAGAACTCGACGATCACCTCGACGCGCATGCGATTGCGGGTGATTAGCGATTTCTCGCCGGCGCGGCGCACCTCGATGCGCAGCGTGTTCATGCTGACTTCAGTGATGTCATGCACGATCGGCAACACAAGCGCGCCGCCGCCCATCACCACGCGCTCGCCGCCAAAGCCGGTGCGCACGAACGACAGGTCTTTCGACGAATGCCGGTACAGCCAATGCAGGAGATAAACCACAATGGCGATGACGATCGTCGCCAGAATGATGATGGCAATCATGTCAGCGCCGTTCATGACGACATCCTCCGCCAAACCCTTGCACGCTCAAGTTTCATGTCCGGCCCGCCCTGCCTGTTGCTGTCAGCGCGAATGCGCGGAATCGTTGATCGCGGTAGCGAGCACCGCGAGCACGAAAGCAATCTGGTTGATGAGATCGGCGAGATTGTAGATCACCGAAAGCTTCGCCACTTCGGCGCCGCTGCCCAGCCGCACGATCAGATAGGCGAGCGGGTAGAGCGCCCAGCCGACCGTCAGGATCAGCCGCAGCCAGAAATAGCCGAGTTGCACGGAATCCCCGCCGCTTTCGGCATTGATCTCGGCCAGGCGGCCAAAATAGAATTCGCCTAGCACGTAGAGCCACAGGATCAGCCCGATCAGGAAGCCCAACGTCGGATAGAGCAATCCGGTTTCGCCCATATAGCGCGCCAGCACCATCGCGATGCTGGCGATCAGCAAGCGCCAGAACAGCCCCGTCGGCGTGCTGGCGACGGTGCGGACGACAAAATACAGCGCCAGAATCTGCACCGGCTGCGCGATCATCCAATCGACATAGCGAAACACCACCGGCGCGTCATGCGTCCTCAACCAGACGAGCAGCGCGAGGTCGTAGTGCAGAAGGCCGACCAGCGGCACCAGACTGGATAGCGCCACCGGAAGCCGCCAGCGCGGCGACACCCAGGGGCCCGCCATCAGCATCAGCACCGTGGTCGCCGCCATTGCTGCGGCCAGCAGCAGGAAGGTTGCGCTCGCGACATCGAGCGGCAGGAATGGCGAGGCCGTCATCGCGCCACCCTCGCGTGAAGTTCGCTGAACGTTGCACCGGGCGGATGGATCATCGAATTGCGCCCTCTAGATCTGCGTGCGGATATGCGGCGAGCGCGCATAGAGCGCGACCATCGGCAGGATCAGCAAGCCATAGATGAATTGTTGCCATTCGTATTTGAGCCCGATGCCGACCAGGAACGCGGTGAGCACCTGCAACACCAGGACGCCGATGACGGTAAAGCCATAGCCGCCCTGACCGCCGAGCAGCGAGGTGCCGCCGATCACCAGCGCCGTCAGCGTCGTGAACAGATAGGGATCGCCGACGCCGATGAAGCCGCCGCCGCTCCACCCCAACAGCAGCGATCCGGTGAGCGCCGAAGCGAAGCCCGAGATCGCGAAGGCGCCCCACCAATAGCGGCGCTCGGAAATGCGGATGCGCTGGGCCGAGGTGCGGTTGCCGCCGAGCGCATACAGATAGCGGCCGTAAACTGTGTTCTTCATGCCGTAGATCAGCGCCGCCGACACGACGATCCAGACAAAGATGACGGGCGGGATCTCCAGCCCGAACGTAACGCCGTTCATCGCCGCGACATTGCTGAGCCAATGCGGCACCTTGCCGAAAACATTGCCGGCGAACTCACTGCCAATCGAGGTCAGGATTTGCGTCAGTCCGGATGTGGCGAAGCCGACGCCTAGCGTGACGATCAACGCCTGCCCTTGCAGGGGGAAGCTCAGCACGCCGTTGAGCAACCCAATCAGCGTGCCGATGGCCAGCACGATGATGACCGCGATGACGGAGGGAATGCCGAGGCCGATAAGATAGAGCAAGCCGACATTCGACGAACCGATCAGGAATGGGATCGCCAGATCGAGGCCGCCAAGCAGCGCCACCAGCGTCTGGCCGACCGTGGCGAGGCCGAGGAACGAGGCGAACACCAGCATCGACTTGATGTTGGCGCCGGAGAAGAAGCCGGTGACGTTCAACGAGGCGACGACAAACATCGTGCCCAGCACCATCAGGCCAATAAAGGCGCTGCGATTGTCGGCGAAGGCGCGGCTGGTCAGGGTGGTGAAAACCAGCGAGGCGGCGAGAAACAGCGTAGTGAACAGGTTGGTCCAGGTGAGAAAACCACTGACAGTCAGCGCCAAAATCAGGTACCCGGCGATCAGGATCGCCAGCCCCGCCAGCGCGCCCTTGTTGCGCCACAGAAAGCCGCGCAGCGCGGCGCGGGCGGAAACCTGGCGGCCGGCGCGCTCGGCCGCCGCCTGGGTGTACAACGCTGATTCCGCCGCCCAGCGCAGAAAGAAGCCGTTCCATATCCACAGCGCCACTGCGAAGGTGGCGATTGTGACGAAGATCACATAGAGCGTCGGCGTCGATTGCGCGAAGCCGAAGCCGGCGGCGATGGCGGCGATGAGGCCGGCAAGCGCCAAGCCGATCCAGCGCAGCGGCCGCACGATCGGCGCGGTCAGCGGGGCGAACAGCGGGCTGTCGGTCATCTGCCCCTCCTCACGGCCGCAGGTTGGAGACAAAGGCGTTGGTGTCCATCAGCAGCCAGACGCCGAGCACGCCGCCGATTGCAATCGCCGCATAAAGCAGCGGCGTCACCCGACGCGCGTCCGCCTGCGAGACGAGAATCCGCAACGCGATGACGATCGCCAGCAACAACACCGCGAGTTGCGATAGCCGCGTCGAGAACAACGAGCGCAGGAAGTTCGGCGCCTGCTCGACCTGTTCGAGCGGCGGCGTGGCGATCCAACCGGGCGCGGCGGCCGGCGCGGCGCCGCCGAACGGCGCCAGCGCGGTGTAGTCATAGGTGGCGTGCAGCGCGACGCCCGTGAAGACGAGGCCCAGCACCACGAACGCCTGCAACGGCGAGACATAGCGCAGCCAGCGATGCAGATAGGGCAGCGCCACAGTCAACAGCAGAGACAAAACCAGAATGACGCCGTAGCTGAGATCGGTGACGAAACCCTGCACGGCGCCGAAGTCGAATGTGGAGAGCACATAGCCGATCAGGAACAGATTGAGCGCGCCGAGCAGCGAACCCAGCACCGTCGCGCGGCCGCCCATCAGGCTCGTGCCGCCGAGCACCAGCGCGGTCACCGAGATCAGCGTATAGGTCTTGCCCTGCGAGGGATCGCCGGAGTTGATCAGCGCGGTATAGGAGAGCGCCGCGAGGCCGGCGAACAGGCCCGAAACCACATGCGCGCCGACCCGCACGACGCCGATGCGCACGCCGCTGGTGTAGGCGGCGCGCTCGTCCGAGCCCATCATGCGCAGATGGCCGTAGAAAGCGGTGGTCGAGAAGATCAACCAGCCGAGCGTCGCGGCGGCGACCATGAACAGGCTGGGCGCCCAGATCGAAGTGCCGGCGCCCCAGTCCGCCATCCAGTCCGGCGCGACGCCGCCGGGACGCGGCAGGATGACGAGATTGATGCCGGAGAGGGCGAGAAAGCCGCTAAGCGAAACAATGATCGGCTGTACGCGGACCCAGATCACGATCAGCGCGAACACGATTTGATAGATGACGCCCGCGCTGAGCGCGTAGACGAACACCGCGATCGGAGAGGTAAAGACATGAGCGGCGCTCAATTGAACGAGCGTAACGTTGATGAAGCCTAGCAGCGGCCCGATTGACAGATCGACCGTGCCGCGCCCGGCGACGACGGTAGCCATCAGCGCGTAGGTCGACAACACCAGCGGCGCGACGACGATCTCGGCGCTGCCAATGCCGGAACTTGTAATCAGGCTGGGACTGCGCAGCACAGCAACGATCAGCAGCCCGAAGAACAGCAGGATCGGCACAAGCAGAAAGGTATCGAAGGTCGCGCCGCCGGCGCGCGCTTCACTAGGGCTCATCGCACACGGCCGGAAATCTCCATCGACGTGTTTTGCTCATCGCGCCGCCTCCTTCGGGTCCGTGCCTCACCAGCGACGCGTTGGCGCGCGGGCGTTGGCCTCGACGCGCGCCTCGCGACGTTCAGGCGCCGCGCCGGGGCGGCGGTCGCGAGCGTGAGCGAGCAGGCGATCGAGCACCGGCATCAGATATTTCTTGAACAACTCTGGGTTCTCGCAGGTCGGGAAATGGCCGATGTCCTTCATGATGACGCATTCGGCGTTGCGGATCTTGTCCGCCGTCTGCTCGGTCATCTCCGGCGTGCAAGCGAAATCATAGGCGCCGGTCAGCATGACGATCGGGATGCGACCAGAGATTTTGCGGCAGAGGTCGCGGAAATCGTGATCGACGCTGTAGAAATTCAGATCGCCCTTGAAGATGCCGGGGCCGCCCTGCGCATAATACCACCAAGTCTCCCAACGATATTCGTCCGGACTCTGCGGCGCCATCAGGCCGAAGATCGCCGTGGCGCAGACTTCGCCGCCGTGGATATGCGGATGGTGGAGCGGGTCGATCCACCATCCCGGCGAATGGTCGCAAGCCTCGATGGCGATCAGCGCGGTCAGGTCGTTCTCATAGTTGAGCGCCAGCGGCAGGCAGACGTTGCCGCCCATCGAACTGCCCATGATGATCGGCTTTTCCAGCTCCAGCGTCTCGCAGAACGCCATGATGAATTCGGAATAAAATTTCGAGGTGAGCGCGTATTCCTCCTCCTCTTTATAGAAGTGCTTGGGCGGAATCGATTTGCCGTGACGCGGCATATCGAAGACGATGACGCGAAAGTTTTTCGTGATGTCGGGGTCGCATAGTTGATGGCGATATTCGCGGCCATCGGCGCCCGCGGTGTGCAGGCAAACCAGCGGCACGCCCTGCCCGTTCTCCTCGTAATAGACGCGATATTCGCGCCCGGCGTAGGGAACGTAGACATATCGGCCAAGGATCGGGTCGACTTTCGCCATGGCGGCGTCCCCTGAGGTTTGCGGTTAGTTCGGGCGCATCTTCGACAGCATCCACGTCAGCGCGCGCAGATTTTGCCAGAAGACCTTTGTGTCGCCCTCGATCTTGAGCTTGCCGTGCAGCGGATGCGCCATCGCCCAGATGTCGTTGTACATCGGCGGCGGGACCGGCTCGACGAACTTGCCCCACGAACTCGCCGGCGCACGCAACGCAAATTGCCAGCCCAGCAGATTGGCGTTCGGCTCGTCGGCGACCATTTCGATGACGCCGTTGCGCACCTGAATGTAAAAGTCCTTGTCGTCGACGCCGATGACGAAATTGGCGGTGAAGAAGCGTCCGATCACCTTCAGCACGCGGTCTTCGTTGACGCGTTTGGCCCAGGCGACGATCCAGTCGGAATCGAGTTGAGTGGGCGTCGAATAGCGTGTCATCCCGGCGCTCTTTCGTGACGGAGGGGGGCGGGCGCGCGGCGCCGCGAGCGGACCAACGGTTGTAACGGGGCGTTCACGCGTGGGCCTCTTGGTGCGCCGCCGCGCGGCTTGCCGAGAGCTGGCCAAACATCGCCGCCAAGATGCGATCGCCGTGAATGGCGTCGCCGGTCAATTCCTCGAACACGTGGCCGTTGCGAAACACCAGCACCCGCGAGCAGAAGCCGACCAGTTCCTCGATCTCGCTCGACATATAGACGACCGAACGCCCGCTGGCGGCGAAGTCGCGCAGATGCGCGTAGAGATCGGTCTTGGCGCCGATGTCGACGCCGCGCGCGGGGTCGTTGAGGATGAGAATGTTCGGGCTCATCGCGAAGGCGCGGCCAATCAGCACTTTCTGCTGATTGCCGCCGCTGAGCGAGGTGATCTTGTCGCCGCGATCGCCCAGGCGGATCGACAGCTTCTCGCGCTCCCATTCAAAGGCGCCGACAAGCGCCGGCCAGTCGATCAGCGCCAATTTGCCGCCGCGTGATTTGGCGCGATACAGTGGCGCCAGCATATTCTCGAATATGCTGAGATTGGCGAAGATGCCCTCGCGCTTGCGGTCGCCCGAGACATAGCTGACCTTGTGGCGCGCGGCGTCGTGCAGATTGTCGATGGCGTGAAAGCCGCCGTTCTCGCCGATGACGATGGCCCCAACGCCTTGCGCGCGCTGCACGCCGGCGAGCACGCGCACGAAATCGGACTGGCCGTGGCCGTCGAGCCCGGCGACGCCCAGGATCTCGCCGTGATGCAAGCGGAAATCGATCTCGCGACTGCGCGGCCATAGCTTCATCGCGTCGGCCTTCATGACCACGTCATGTTCGCGCGCGTCGGCGACGGGGGTGTCCGGTTTTGCCGCCCGCTCCGTTTTGCCGGCCATCAGCGCCAGCAGATTGGCTTCGGTAATCTCGCCCTTGACCAACACGCCGACGTCCCGCCCGTCGCGCAGCACGGTGACGCGGTCGGCGATGCGGGTCATCTCAGCGATGCGATGCGTGACGATCAGCACGCAGGCGCCGGCGTCGCGCAATTGCCTGATCCTGGCGAACAGACGCTCGGTGGAATCGAGATCGAGCGCGGCTGAGGATTCGTCGAGGATCAGGACTTTCGGGTTGGTCAGCAGCGCCCGTCCAATCGTGATCCAGGCCTTCAGGTTGAGGGGTAACGCGCCGGCGGGCATGTCGAGGTCGAGCGCTTGGCCGGTGAGTTGGATCATCAGCATCTCGGCAGCCTTGAGCTTGGCGGCGCGCGTCTGCGTGCGCGACCATAAGCGGTCGGCGCCGAGATAGAGATTGTCGAGCACCGAGCTTTCGTCGGCGACCAGCACTTCCTGAAACACCGTCGCGACGCCGATCGCACGCGCATCGTGCGGCGAATTGGGGCTGTGGCCGAGGATGTTGAGCTGCCCGGCATCGATTGGCAGCACGCCGGAAATGACTTTCGCCAGCGTACTCTTGCCGCTGCCATTGCCGCCGAAGATGGCGTGAACTTCTCCGGGCGACGCGCTGAACGAGACCCCGTCGAGCGCCTTGGTGACATCGAAATATTTTTTCACGCCGACGACGGAAACGCCGCGCGTTCCAAATGGCTTGCTGGTGGCCGTCTTGGCGTCAGCCATCAGCGCGCCTCGCGTTGGCAGGCGGGGCGCTCGTGCAGGTGATGCAGCTATGCGCTTTTGTAGACACCGATTCGGTTCCGATGATGCTGAGCGCTACGCGCGGAGTTCCACGCCGCCTGCGCGGGACGCCGCGCAAGCGATGGACGCGATCCTTCATTTTGCCTTGTAGGCTTCGGGATCGGCCGGGCGCAGGAAGAAGCCGTCGAGGCCCTTCGTGCTGCCGTACTTCTCGGGGCCGACAGTGTACCATTTGGAGGAGTCTTCGCTGCAATTTTCAGGCAGCGTCGCCTTGATGTCGTCGTAGCTCAACCTTGTCGAGTCGGCCAGCACGGACTGCACCTTGGGGCCCTGCCCCTCCATCGTGCGCATCATGATGTTCCAGGTCAGTTCCATTTCGTCAGCCGGCGGCCAACCCTGAATCGCGGCGGAGATATAGTTGGGGTGATGGCGCCAATAGCATAGCGCGCCAAGCTCGCCGCCGATGGAGACGGGCGGCATCTTGCGCCCGGATTGCTCAAGCGCGCGCAACACGCCCATTTCCGCCGCCGACTGGACAATGACGCCGTCGAGTTCGCCGGGATGATTGGCGAGCCATTTCTGCACTTCGGCCTGCGCGACCTGGTCGGTCCACATGCCGGCGACATCGCCGACGATCTTGACGTTCGGGGCGGTGGCGAGGCCGAGTTTCATGCCGCGATCGAGCGAGTCGGACGTGCTGGTGCCGGGGATGCCCTCGACGACCAGCACATTGCCCTTCTTACCCATCTGGTCGACCATCCATTCGCCCATCTTCTTGCCGGTGACGACGAAGTTGGTCGAGGAATTGACCGCATAAGGCGAGGTGACGTAGCCAACCATGGAGAACACCGGCACGCCCTTATCATAGGCGTACTTGACCGTCTGGTTGAGTGCGGTCGGGTTCGAGCAGCAAATGATCAGCGCATCGACGCCGCGGTCGACAAGTTGGCGCATCTGCTGAATCTGCACGGAGTCCTTGAGATTGGACTGGGTGACGATGACGTCCTTGATCAGTCCGAGCTTTTTCCACTTCGGGATCAGCTCCTTCTCCAGCTTTTCGAGCGCCGCCGCGCGCCAGGTGTTGCCGGCATAGGAACTGGCGTAGCCGATCGTCCACGGCGGGCCCTTTTTCGGCTTCCAGTTCCGATAGGCGCTGGTGCCGACCGGCTGCTGCGGATCGATTTGGGCTTTGTTGTAGAGACGGCTCTGGATGTCGGGCGGCAGTTCGTCGACGCCAGCCGCGATGGCGGCTCCGGCGAAGCTGATGATGCCAGCAAGAACGGCGGCAACGCTCGCAATGCGCTTCATAGGTTTCCTCCTGTATGCCACGGCACCAAACCTGCGTTGGGCGCAGGAATCTGATCTACTCGTCAGTTGCGGTCACGACAGCGCCGCGGTCGCCTTTTCGTTTTGTCCGCGAGATTAGGCCGATTCCATCTGCGGTTTCTATTTGTTTATTCTGAAGTGCGTCTTCGTCCTGGCTTAACAGACGACCCTATTGGGGCCTGCGAATTCGTCCCTTCAGAAGAAGCGCGGCGGCTCGCCGGCTTGCGCCAGATCGAACAACAGCGCGCTCCAGCGCTGCATTTCCGCCGGCGTCGCCGCGCCGGAGAATGCCGCCAGGCCGAGCGCCTTGCGCTCAATTTCGGCGCGTGACAGCGTATTGCCGGGGTCGCCCTTCGGCTCGTCGACGCGAGCCGAAAGGCGGCGTCCGTCGAAGGTCTCGACCTCGACTTTGCCGATCCAGCGTGCGGGATAGGCGGCTTGCACCTCCGGGTCGAACGCCATCGACACACGGTCGGCGAAGGCGACGGTCTCCGGCGCCTGAAAATAGCGTTCGAAATCGAACATGCCGGCGCTGCGCCGGGTGGCGGCGAGCGCCAGCACCGAGGCCATCGAGAATTTAGCCTGATGTACGGTCTGCGGATTTGTCACCGGGCCGAGCACGTCGATGGCGGCCTGATGCACGCGCGCCGTGACGTGGCGGATGTCGTCGGGCTTCAGCGCGTTTTGCTGCATCGCCTGCAACAGCGCGTCGGCGGCGGGATGGGTGTGGCGGCAGGCGGCGTGGAATTTGAACGACGTCTCGGTAAGCGCCCAGCGTTCGCCGAGCCGGTCGGTCAGACGCGCCGGGTCGCCGTCGCCGGACATGCCGGCGGCCATCGCCTGCGCGCCGGTCAGGATCTGTTTGGCGCCGGTGAAGCCGTCGCGCGCCAGATAGGCGGCGGCGAGGCCGGTGGCGGCGGCATGGGCGGTGTGTAGCGGCTTGCTGTCGGCGGCGTCGCGCAGGAACTCCCACAGGCCGGCGGCTTGCGTGCCGGCCGAGCCGAAGGCGTGCAGCATCGTCTCCGGCGACAGGTTCAGCAATCGTCCGACCGCCGCGGCGGCCGCCAGCGGTCCGGCGGTGCCGGTAGTGTGAAACACCTTGTAATGCGCCTGCCCCAGGAACTCGCCGACGCGAATGCCGACTTCATAGCCGACGGTCGCGGCGGTCAACAATTCCGACCCGGTGGCGCCGATGGCTTGCGCGACGGCGAGCGCCGGCGAAAACACCACGGCGGCGGGATGAAACACCGAGCCGTTGTGGACGTCGTCCTGCTCGGCGACATGGGACGAGGCGGCGTTGACCATCGCGGCGAACAACGGCGAGGTCGTGCGCCGGTTGACGAGAATCTCCGACGGGCCGGCGGCCGGACCCATCGTCTGCGCGAAGCCGGCGATGATCTCGACCGGCCGCATGCCCTTGCCGGCCAGCGCGGAGCCGAACCAATCGAGCAGCAGATCCTCGCCGCGGCGGATTACCGCGGCGGGGATGGCGTCGAAGGCGAGAGTGGCGGCGAATTCGGCGAGGCGTTGTTCCGGGGGCAGCGACATGGTCATGTTCCTGTGACGGGGCCGGGGCGCGCCGGTTCGGGGTCGAGGCTGACCGACCCTTCCATGGCCAGGCCGCCGCGCGCGTCCTCCGCCCAGAGATCGATCTCGGCATCGTCGCGCGGGCGGCCAAACAGACACACCGGCTCGGTGTCATAGAGCCAGCGCTGCGCCCGCAACTCGCAGGCGCGCAGGCGCGCGCCGGGCAAATGTTCGCGCACCATCTGGATCAGCAGCGCCGCCACCAGTTCCCCCTGCACGACAAGGCCGGGATGACCTTCGACGAACAGAGCGAACGGGCGGTCGTAATGCACGCGGCTCATGTTGCGCGTCATCGCGGAGTAACGGAACAGATCGCGGGTATCGAGGCGGAACTGGCGCGACCACGCGGCGCCGCCACGCCGGCGCAGGGGTTGGCTCGCCGGCCACGCCTCGTCGCGCGCCATATAAACAAGGCGCCGTTCCTCCGACACCGCGACGCCGCTCATATCGGCGATCTCGTGGCGCAACAGCAAGGTGACGATTGGTCCGCTGCGCCCCTGCGCCTCCGCGACATCGACGACGCGGGTGAGCCGCGAGATCGGATCGCCGATGCGGATCGCGTGGTGGAAACGCAACCGGCAGTCAGTCCACAGGCGGCGCGGCAATTCGATCGGCGGCAGCGCCGGATCGTGAAAGTCGCCATTTTCGCCGGTCTCCGAAGAGCGGCCCCAGGCGGAAAAATACAACCAGTGCGCGAGCGGCGGCAAATCGGCGCCGACCTCCGGCGTCGGCCCGGCGAGGTCGAGCAAATCAAACAAGGCGGCGAGCGGCGACGGCGCCGC
>Ga0134128_10002987_pt1 | contig 20737 bp, 19 predicted proteins | sample KB31754_FD_96462 | JGI IMG/M metagenome (GOLD analysis project Ga0134128, IMG submission 96462) | Terrestrial soil microbial communities with excess Nitrogen fertilizer from Kellogg Biological Station, Michigan, USA - KB3-175-4 | ecosystem: Environmental > Terrestrial > Soil > Unclassified ...
GACCCGGCCGAGGTCACCGCGGCCTGGCAGGCGACCCCCGAGGCGAACGTCATCCTCGTCACCGGCCGGGTATTCGACGTACTCGAGGTGCCCGCGCCGGTCGGCACGGCGGCGCTGGCCCGCATGGAAAAAGCCGGCATCAGGCCCGGCCCGGTCGCGATCAGCGCCGGGAACCGGGCCCTTTTCTTTGTCGCCACCCGTGGCGCGCCGGCTAACGAGGACGAATGGTGGTCGTGCCACCTGGACCGCGAGCCCGAGATCCTGGCCGACGTGGCCGGGCTGGCCTGGCACTGCCGCGACAGCTATGTGCTGGCCCCGCCGTCCCGGTTCGGCGACGGCCAGACCGCGCGCTGGGTCCGCGATCCGGCCGCTAGCCCGCTGCCGGATGGCGTGCGGCTACTTGAGGTACTCGCTGACGTCTGTGAGGAGCTCGGCTTATGAGCAACGACGGCTACGGCGACGCGGCCCGCCCCGGCTCGGCGCGGCTGTTCGACCGCGCCCGCGAGGTGGTGCCCGGCGGGGTGAACTCGCCGGTGCGCGCGTTCGGCGCGGTGGGCGGCAACCCGGTCTTCATGGCCTCGGGCAGCGGCCCGTACCTGACCGACGTGGACGGCCACCGCTACGTGGACCTGGTCTGCTCGTGGGGCCCGATGATCCTGGGCCACGCCTGCGAGCCGGTGGTCGAGGCGGTGCGGGAGGCGGCGCTGCGCGGCACCTCGTTCGGCACCGCGACCGAGAACGAGGTGCTGCTGGCCGAGGAACTGGTCAGCCGCGCGCCGGTCGACCAGGTGCGGCTGGTCAGCTCCGGCACCGAGGCCACCATGTCGGCGCTGCGGCTGGCCAGGGGCTTCACCGGCCGCCAGCTGGTGGTCAAGTTCGCCGGCTGCTACCACGGCCACGTGGACGCGCTGCTGGCCGCGGCCGGCTCGGGCGTGGCCACCTTCGCACTGCCCGACTCGCCCGGTGTCACCGGTGCCTCCGCGGCCGACACGCTGGTGCTGCCCTACAACGACGCCGACGCCGTGCGGCAGGCCTTCGCCGCCCGCGGTGACGAGATCGCCTGCGTGATCACCGAGGCGTGCCCGGCCAACATGGGCATCGTCCCCCCGGCCGACGGCTTCAACGAGCTGCTGGCGGCGCAGTGCCGCGAGCACGGCGCGCTGCTCATCATGGACGAGGTGCTGACCGGCTTCCGGGTCACCCGGTCCGGCTGGTACGGCCGCGACGGTGTGGCCGGCGACCTGACCACGTTCGGCAAGGTCATGGGCGGCGGGCTGCCCGCCGCCGCGTTCGGCGGCCGGGCCGACATCATGGCCCGGCTGGCGCCGGCCGGGCCGGTCTACCAGGCGGGCACGCTGTCCGGGAACCCCCTGGCCACCGCGGCCGGGCTGGCCACGCTCCGGCAGTGCACCGCCGAGTTGTACGAGCGCGTGGATCTGGCCGCCGCCGCCGTGGCGAAGCTGGCCGCCGACGCCCTGATCGCCGCCGGCGTCCCGTTCTCGCGCCAGGAGGCCGGCAGCCTGTTCTCGTTCTTCCTGGGCGTGGAGGGCCCAGTGCGCGACTTCGCCGCCGCCCGCCGCCAGTCCGGGCCCGCCTACGCCGCGTTCTTCCACGCCATGCTGGACGCCGGCGTCTACCTGCCGCCGTCCCCGTTCGAGGCCTGGTTCCTGTCCGGGGCCCACGACGACCAGGCCATCTCGGTTATCGCCGAGGCGCTGCCCGCGGCGGCCAGGGCCGCCGCGGGCGCGCTCGGCGCCTGACGAGCCCGCTCGGCCCGCGGATCAGCCCTCCGCTGAGCCCGCGGCCTTCTTCGGCTTGGTCACCGAGCCCGGCGGCGGGATCGTGCCCGGGCCGGTCACCTGGCAGGTCAGCGTCTTCGGGTCGGTGTCGAGCAGCGGCCGGGCCAGCGTCGGCCTGTGGAAGGCCGGGCTGCTCAGGTCCAGCATGTCCAGCATCGGGCTGGCGTTGGCGTCCCGGTGGGTCATCGCGGGCAGGTTCCACTTGTGCTCGACCAGTGAGCAGATGCTGGTGTGGTCGAAGACCTCGTGCGACACGTAGTCCGGCCGGGCCCACGGTGAGATCACCGCGCACGGCACCCGGAACCCGTACTGGTGGAAGCCGTTGTAGTGGTCCCCGCCCGGCGTGTCGGGCGGGATGCTGTCCGGTGCGATCGCGGCGGGCGGCGGCACGTGGTCGTAGTAGCCGCCATTTTCGTCGTAGGTCCAGATCAGCATGGTGTTCTTCCAGGCCGGGCCGGCGATCACCGCGTTGATGATGCGGGCCGCGAAGTCCTCGCCGAGCGCGATGCTCTGCGGGTCCTCCTCGGAGTTGAGCACGTAGTTCGGCTCGACCAGCGAGAAGCTCGGCAGCGTGCCAGCCGCCGCATCCCGGTAGAAGTGGTCGATCGAGACGATCTTGCTCAGGTTGTCCAGGTACAGCCTCGGGTACAGCTCGGTGGTGGTCAGCACCTTGCCCAGTGAGCAGTAGTCCTTCCAGCCGATCCGGTGCTTGTTGAGCGCGTCGAAGATCGTGCCGTTCTTGGGGTAGTCGATCGGGTTGGGCACGCCGTCGTTGACCATGCCCATCGAGGTGCCGCTCATCAGGAAGCGCCGGTTGGGGAACGTCTGCCCGAGCAGCGAGGAGAAGTAGCGGTCGGCGATCGGGAACTGCTTCGCGACCGAGTAATAGAACGGCTGGTCGGCCCACTGCCAGTAGCCCATCGACACCGCGCCGCTGGCCGATTTCACGAAGCCGTCATTCTTGCCGTTGTCGAAAGAGGTGTGGCTGTCGTGCCACGTCTGGCTCGGCTTGCCGGAGATCTGGCAGGTCGTCGGCATGCGGAACGCGTGCTGAATGTTGCCGTTGGCGTACGGGTTGGTCGCCGTCGGCTTCCCGTTCGCGCCGAACGTGAACCCGTCCGCACCCGGGCGCTTGAGCATGCCGAGCTTGTTGTCGTAGGAATGGTTCTCCATCATCAGCACGACGATGTGCTTGATCTGAGGGATCGTGTCCGCGCCCTCGGCCCGGCCCGGGTAGGGCCGCGACCCCGGCTGGCGCAGGTGGGCATGGACGCTGGCCGGCTCGGGCGCGCCGCCCGGTGCCATCCGCCAGGCTCCCGTGCCGGCGGCGGCCCCGGCCAGGAGCGCACCCTGAAGCAGGCGCCGTCGGCTGGCCCCGGAGCCAACCTTGGTGCTGGTGTTGCTATCGGGGCTGCTGGGCTGTTTGCTCACGATGCTCTCCCGATCAGAGGAAATGTCATCCGCATGGGATTATTGCAACTCAATTCGGCGGAACATGGGGCCGGAAAATGAAAGCCGCACGGCGCGCAGTGAACGCGGTCGCTAATGGCCCGCGGTCGGCGGGCGGCTGGTCAGGCCGGTAGCCGCGGGAACCAGTGCGGTGCCGGGCCAGGCGTTCCGATATGTCACGGCTTGGTCGTGCGCCTAGCGGCGCTCAGTCTCCCGGCGGACGATCGACACGCCCTGGGGCGGGAGCTCGAGCCGGCCGCTGACCGTGGCGCCGGACAGCAGGTCTTGCCCGGCGGCGGCCAGCGGCACCGACGCGGGCTCGCCCCGGTGGTTGATCAGGAACTCGTAGCTCGCCCCGGCCGTCCGCCGCACCACCCGCTCGACCCCGGCTGTCGGCTGGGCGTCGCGCTCGCCCAGGACCTGGGCCAGCAGGCCGCCCAGCGCGGCGGTGTCCAGCCGTGTGCCGACGTAGACCGTCCGCCCGGCACCGGCCTGCTTGCTCAGCACGGCCGGGTAGCCCGCCCACGGGCCGGCGGCGTAGCGGGCCAGCACCTCGCCGCCGCTTTCATCTACAAGGTCTTGCCACAGTGTTCCCGCGGACCGCCGCCCGTCGGTCCAGGCCACCTCGACGGTCTGGCCGGGCTGCAGCGGGGCCACGTCCACCACGTCGCCGCCGATCAGCTCGCGCAGCGGGCCGCCGTAAGGGCCCAGGTGGACGCGGTCGTGCTCGTCCACGATCCCGGACCAGAACGAGATCACCGCCGTGCCGCCGTTCTCCACGTACCGGCGCAGGCTGGCCCCCTCGGCCTCGGTGAGCAGGTACAGGCTCGGGACCAGCACCACCGGGTACGCCGACAGGTCCTCGCCGGGGGCCGCGAAGTCGGCCGTCACCCCGGCCTCGAACAGCGGCCGGTACATCCAGCGCACCTGCTCCAGCATGCGCAGCTCGGCCGACGGCTGGCCGATCTGCTCCACGGCCCACCAGTTCGGCCAGGAGAACAGGATCGCGCAGTCGGCCGCCACCGTGGCCGTGGTCAGCTCGCCCAGTCGATGGAGCTCCTCGCCCAGCTCGATGACCTCCCGCCAGCCCGGGGTCGCGGTCCCGGCGTGACCCAGCATCGCGCTGTGGAACTTCTCGGTGCCGGCCGCCGAGGCCCGCCACTGGAAGAACAGGATTCCGGCCGCGCCCCTGGCCAGCGCCTGGTAGCTGCCCCGGCGCATCTCGCCCGGCACCTTGGCCGCGTTCACCGGCCGCCAGTTGACCCGGAACGTGGTCTGCTCCATGACCGTCCAGGGCACGTCCTTCTTGAGCGACCGGATGAGGTCGTAGTGCATGGCCGTGAGCATGGGCGAGTCCGGGTCGGCCGGGTCCGGGTAGTTGTCGGTCGAGCACAGGTCCTGCTCCCGCGCCCAGGCGAAGTAGTCGAGCGGCTTGAAGAAGCCCATGTAGTTGGTGGTGATCGGGATGTGGCTGGTCACCGAGCGCAGCAGATCCCGCTCGGCGATGTACTGGGCCAGGTAGGAGTCGCTGGAGAACCGGCGGTAGTCCAGGTGGTGGCCGGGATTGGGCAGCGCCGGCACGACACGGGGCGGCAGCACCTCGTCGAAGTCGCGGTAGCGCTGGCTCCAGAACGACGCGCCCCAGGCCTCGTTCATCGCCTCGACGTTGCCGTAGCGCTCCCGCAGCCAGGTCCGGAACGCCGCGGCCGAGAAGTCGCAGAAGCACTGCGGCACGTGGCAGGCGAACTCGTTGTGCACGTGCCAGATCCGGATGGCCGGGTGGTCACCGAGCCGCCGGGCCAGTTCGGACACGATGCGCATGGCGTGTGCCTGGTACTCGGGGTGGTGCACGCAGAAGTGCTGGCGGCTGCCGGGTGAGTACCGCACGCCGGAGTCGGTCACCGGCAGCACGTCCGGGTGCGCCACCGTTAGCCACGGCGGCGGCGACGCGGTCGGGGTGCCCAGGGCCACCCCCACGCCCGCGTCGTAGAGCAGGTCGAGCACCTCGGTCAGCCAGCCGAAGTCGTACTCGCCGGGCGCGGGCTCCAGGCGGGCCCAGGAGAACACCCCGACCGTGGCCAGGTTCACCCCGGCCTTGCGCATCAGCGCCGCGTCCTCCCGCCACACCGGCGGCGACCACTGCTCGGGGTTGTAGTCGCCCCCGTAAAGGACGTGCGGTGCCGGCCAGGTGCCCGGCTCCCAGGAAGAGATCATCAGCGTCTACTCTCCGGCGATCGCGCCAAACGTGAGCCCGCGGGCCACGTACTTCTGCAGGAACGGGAACAGGATCAGCAGCGGCAGCACCGAGACCAGCGATCCGAGGATCACCTCGGGATACAGGGGCTGGCTGGTGCCGGCCAGGTGCAGCTCGCTGGCCCAGGTGGCCAGCCCCACGGTCAGCGGGAAGCGGGTCGGGTCGCCCAGCAGCACCAGGGGCAGGAAGTAGTTGTTCCAGGTGCCGATGAAGGCCAGCAGGAACAGCGTGGCCATGCCGGGCATCAGCACCGGCCTGGCCACCTTCCAGAAGATCTTCAGCTCGCCCGCGCCGTCGATCCGGGCCGCGTCCATCAGCGTGTCGGGCACCGCGTCCAGCGCGTAGATGGACATGAAGTAGGCCCCGAATGGATACACCGCCAGCGGCAGGATCACGCCCTGGTAGCTGTTGTTCAGGTGCAGGTAGCTCTCCAGCATGAACAGCGGCACGACCAGGGCCGTGGTCGGCACCATGAGCGAGCCGACGACCAGGCCGAAGACCGGCCGCCGCATCCGGAACCGGTACTTGGCCAGGCTGTACCCGGTCAGCGTGGACACCCCGGTGGCCAGCGCCGCGGTGACGGTGGCGTAGACGGCCGAGTTAATGATCCAGAACTTGAAGTCGCCGCCGCCGTAGGAGAAGAGCGAACTGGCGTTGGCACCCAGCGACAGGTGCGCCGGCGGCAGGAACGTCGAGGTGGAGAACAGCTGGCTGGAGTTCTTGGTCGAGGCGATCAGCAGCCAGTACAGCGGGGCCAGCACGTAGGCGGCGGCCAGCACCAGCAGGGCGGTGCCCACCGATACCTTGACCCGGCGGACCCGCACTGCCCGGCGTACCGCCCCCCTCCCCGCCTGCGTCCCTGCGCTCGTCATCGCAGCCTCCTTGTCGCACCGAAGGGATCGGCCCGCCGCCGGATGATGCCGTAGAAGGCCACGGTCGCCCCGATGGTGATCGCGGCCAGCAGCACCGACTGGGCCGCGGCCAGCGGCTCGTTGCCGAACGAGAACGCCGTGTTGTAGATGATCTGGTTCGGCGTGTAGCTGCTGCCGATCGAGGCGATGTCGTTCAGCAGGACCGGCTCGTTGAACAGCTGGAGCGTGCCGATGATGGACAGGATGACCGTGAACATCACGGTGCGGCGGATCAGCGGGAACTTGATCCGCCAGGCGATGCCCAGCTCCGAGCAGCCGTCGATGCGGGCCGCCTCGACGATCTGCCGGGGCACGTTGGTCAGGCTGGTCAGCAGGATCGTCATGTTGTACCCGGCGAACTCCCAGGTGACGATCAGCATGATCGCGTACAGCGCGAACCGGAAGCCCAGCGGGTTCAGCGGCCCGCTGGCCAGGCCGAGCAGGTGCGGCACCTTGAGCGCGCCGTCCAGGTCCGGCTCGAGCAGGAACGCCCACATGATGGCCGCGATCACGCCCGGTACCGCGTAGGGCAGGAAGTAGACCAGCGCGAAGAACTTCCGGCCCACGCAGTAGGTGCTGTCCAGGTACAGGGCCAGCACCAGGGCCAGCCCGATCATGATGGTGACCTGGATGACCCCGAAGTAGGCCATCCGCTGGACGCCGCCCCAGTACTGGGCGTTGCCGATCACCGCGTGGTAGTTGAGCAGGCCCGCGAATGCCCCTGTGCCGCCGGCTTTCAGGCTGAGCACCAGCGAGTAGATCAGCGGGCCCACGAAGAACACCGCGAACAGCACCAGGAACGGCGCGGTCATGCCGGCCGCCACCCGGCGCTGCGCGCGGGGCGCGGGCCGGGGCCGGCCCGCGCTGGTCCGCCGGTCGGCGTCCCCAGCGCGGCCGGCCCCCTGCCGCAGCGTTGCCGTCACCGCTGGCCTAGCCCACGACCTGGTAGCCGGCGTCCTTGGCGTAGGAGAGCAGCTGCTGCTGCGCGACCTGGAGCGCCTTGGTCCAGGTCTCCTTGCCAGCCGCGGCCGCCGGGAGCTGGGCGGTGATGAAGTTGCCCCACTCGGTGTCCCACGGGCTCCACTCGAAGTTGGTCGGCACGTTCTGGGCGTTGGCCGCGAACACCGCGTTGACGTGCCCGGTGAAGTCCGGTACCGGAGCGCTGAACTGCGGCACGGCGGACCGGTTCACCGACGCCGGGAACAGCCCGCGGCCGCCGCCGCTGGCCGTGGCCGGCTTCTCGTCCACGGCCAGGCCGCTGCTGGAGGTGTTGATGTAAGCGGCGAACAGCGCCGCGTCCGCGACCTCGTTCGAGGGGCAGTCCTTGGTCACGGCGTTGGTGGAGCCGCCCCAGTTGGCCTCGGCGTTCGCGCCGGCCGTCCACTGCGGCAGGCTGGTCACGGTGTAGGCCTGCGGATGGGCCTTGGTCAGGTACACGTCGACCTCGTAGGTCGGCGACCACGCCGCGCCGATGAACGACGCGTACATGTCATTGGCGATGTGATGGCCCCAGTCGGCCTGGAAGTCGTTCTCGGTCGCGATGGCCTTCTCGTCCACCAGCTTGCCCCAGTAGTTGAGCACCTTCTGCTCGATCGGCCCGTCCACGCTGATCTTCCACTTGCCTCCCGGCAGCAGCTGATACGGGCGCGCCCCGGCCTGCCAGAACAGCGCTTCCAGGTAGTCGCCGTCGTTGACCGGGAAGTAGGCCAGGTACTGGGACGGGTCGGCCTTGTGCAGCGCGACCGCGTCGGAGGCGAAGGTGGTCCAGGTCGTGGGCACCGGCAGGTGGTACTTCTTGAGGACGCCGGGCTGGTACATCAGGCCCATCGGGCCGATGTCCTCGGGCATCGCGTACAGGCTGCTGCCCTGCGTCACCTGACTCCACACCCAGCTCGGGAAGTCGCTGGAGTACTTGGAGTCGTACTGGGCGATGTTCACCAGGTCGTGGGCCTGGGTGAACTGCGGCAGGTGGTCCAGCTCCACCTGGCTCACGCACGGTCCGTTGCCCGCCGCCAGCGCGGTGGTCAGCTTGGAGTAGAACGTCCCGCCCGAGCCATAGGACGGCGGGGTCGGGATCTTGATCCAGGGGTACTTGGCCTCGAAGTTCTTGATCACGTCCTTGGGGTTCGCGGTCCAGGTCCACCAGGTCAGCGTGACCTTCGTGTGCGAGCCCGCCTGCGGGGTGCCAGCAGAGCTGCCGCCGCAGGCGGCGAGGAGCAGCAAGCTGGCCGCCGCTGCGGCGACGCCGAGCCGTCTCAGTCCTGTTCTGTTCATGCCGCGGTCCTGAGTCTCTGGGGGGTGTCTGGGGTAGGAACGCTTGTTGGGAGCGCTCACAACGTTGTGGGCCAAACCGTAAGCTGCTCCGTGGCGGGTGGTCAATGCATGATTTGGGCAAACTTTTCCGGTTGTATCTGAGCCGGTGCCCGCACGCAGGACGGGCTTGACACCGCCCCGCGCGGTGATCATCCTGGGAGCGATCACAGCATGGGCCGCCACTGGGCGGCACGGGGAGATGCATTGGCCACGGCAGAGGGGGGCCGCCCCGCCCGGAGCGGACGGCCGACAATCGAGGACGTCGCGGCGCTGGCGGGCGTGTCCCGCGGCACCGTCTCACGGGTGCTGAACGGCGGCCGCAACGTCAGCGCGCCCGCTCTGGCCGCCGTACGCAACGCCATCAGCAAGACCGGCTACGTGGCCAACCATCACGCCCGCAGCCTGGTCACCCAGCGCTCAGGCTCGGTGGCCTTCATCCTGTCCGAGCCGCAGGAGCGGCTGTTCGAGGACCCGAACTTCGGCATCCTGCTGCGCGGCTGCACGCAGGCGCTGGCCGAGCTCGACATGACGCTCCTGCTGTCGGTGGCGGGCACCGAGGAAGACCAGATCAGGATCGCCCGGTTCGTCGCCGCCGGGCACGTCGACGGCGTGCTCCTGATCTCCACCCACTTCGGCCACCGGCTCATCGGCGACCTGGCCGACCGCGGCGTGCCCGTGGTCGCCTGCGGCGAGCCGCTGGGCCACGAGAGCCGGCTGTCCTACGTCTCGGCCGATGACCGCGGCGGCGCCCGGCAGATGGTCGGCTTCCTGCGCTCGGCCGGCCGCAGTCGGATCGGGACCGTGACCGGCCCGCTGGACGCGCCCGGCGGGGCCCAGCGGCTGGCCGGTTACCGGGACATCATGGGCGAGGACGCCGCCGCCGAGCTGATCGCCTACGGGGACTACACCGAGGCGGGCGGGCTGGCCGCCACCGAGGAGCTGCTGCGCCGGGTGCCCGACCTGGACGGGCTGTTCGTCGCCTCGGACCTGATGGCGCGCGGCGCCATGCGCGCGCTGGGCCGGGCCGGGCGGCGGGTCCCGGAGGACGTGGCGGTGGGCGGCTTCGACGACTCCTCGGCGGCCGTTACCACTGATCCGCCGCTGACCACGATTCGCCAGCCCTGGCCGCGGCTGTCGAGCGAGATGGTCCGGCTGCTGCTGGCCCGGATCGCGGGGGAGCCGCCGTCGGGGGTCATCCTGCCGACCGAGCTGGTCCGGCGGGGCTCGGCCTGACGCCTGAGGCGGCCGGTAGGCTGGGCGCGCTATGACTGCTGATGCCGCCCCGGCCGCCGGGCCGCCACCCGACGACGCCGACCCCGCCGGCCTCACGGTCGTGCACCTCGTGCGCCACGGCGAGGTCGCCAACCCGCGCGGCGTGATCTACGGCCGCCTGCCCGGCTATCACCTGTCGGCCGACGGCCAGCTGATGGCCAAGGCGGCCGCCGACTACCTCGCCGACCGCGACGTGGTCCTACTGCGCTGCTCGCCGCTGGATCGCGCCGTGGAGACGGCCGCCCCGATCGGGCAGCAGTCCGGCCTCGAGCCCGAGATCGACGAGCGGCTGATCGAGCCGTGGAACTACTTCGAGGGCATGACCTTCGGGGTCGGGGACGGGTCGCTGCGCAAGCCGCGGCACTGGAAGGCCCTGTGCAACCCGTTCCGGCCGTCCTGGGGCGAGCCGTACAAGGAGGTCGCGGCCCGGATGCTGGCCGCCGCCACCGACGCGGCGCGGGCCGCACGGGGTCATGAGGCCGTGTGCGTCAGCCACCAGCTGCCCATCTGGGTCACCCGGCTCGCGGTCGAGCAGCGCCACCTGTGGCACGACCCGCGCAAGCGGTCCTGTGCCCTGGGCAGCGTGACCAGCCTGACCTTCTCCGGCGACAGCGTCGTCGCCGTCGACTACGCCGAGCCCTCCGGCAGCCGCGGCAACCGCGTGGCGGGTGCCTGACTGGTGGGTTGAGCATGTGTCCGGACCAGGTAAGGCCGCCCCGCCGTCGGAGCAGATCCCATGGTCGGGCACAATGGACCGCGGTACTACCCTCTGTAGGAGATCACGCTGTGTTCCGCCAGCCGTATCCCGCGTACTTGCGCGACGAGCGCGCCCGCGGTGGCCGGTGCCGCCGCGTATGCGGTGACCGGCGGCCCGGGCGGCCCGGATGATCCGCCGCGCGGCCGTCACCCTCGTGGCCACGGCGGCCGTCGTGCTGACCGCGGCCGGCTGTGAGGGCGGCGCGATCGGCCAGAGCACCGCGCTCAGCAACGGCCAGAGCTTTGTCAGCGGCACCGGCACCACCTTCCTCGATGCCGCCCGCCGGCCCAAGGCCCCCGAGATCTCGGCGAAGACGCTGACCGGCTCCCGGCTCAGCCTGTCCCACTACCGCGGCTCGGTGGTCGTCCTTAACTTCTGGGGCTCCTGGTGCGGGCCATGCCGGGCCGAGGCGCCCGACCTGGCCGCGCTGGCCAGCCGGTACCGGTCGCGGGGAGTACGCTTCCTCGGCATCGACATCCAGGACAATCCCGCGAACGCCAAGGCGTTCATGCACACCTTCCGTGTCACTTACCCCAGCTTCAATGACCCCGGAGACGAGATCGCGCTGGAATTCCGCCAGACCGTGCCGCCCGCCGCGATCCCGACCACGCTGGTGATCGACCGCAGCGGGCGGATCGCCGCCCGGATCGTCGGCGGGGCCACCTACAACGGCCTCAAGGCCCTGCTCGTCAAGGTGCTCGGCGCGCACGCCGCCGGAGCCAGCCAGTGAGCCGCGGGCCGGCGGGCGGGAACGTGCGCGAGGCCGACTCGCCCGCGGCCGCCGCGCGCACTGGCGAGCCGAGCGAGGCTGAGGTCCTGGCCGAGGCCACCGCGCCGGAGCCGGGCAGCCCGGCCGCCGGGGTCCAGGCTCCCAGCCCGAGCGGGCTCGGCCTGATCGGCTGGCTGCGCTGGGCCTGGCGCCAGCTCACCTCGATGCGGACCGCGCTGATCCTGCTGTTCCTGCTGGCCATCGCCAGCGTGCCGGGGCCCGTGCTGCCGCAGGAGGGCATCGACCCGTCGGCGGTGACCCAGTACTACACCGCGCACCCCGCCCTGGCCCCGATCCTGAACAAGCTGTCGCTGTTCAACGTGTTCGCCGCGCCCTGGTTCGCGGCCATCTACCTGCTGCTGTTCCTGTCCCTGGCCGGCTGCGTACTGCCCCGGACCTTCCGGCTGGCCGGCTCGGCCCGGCAGAAGCCGCCCCGCGCCCCGCGCTATCTCGCCCGGCTACCCCTGTCGGCCAGTTACGCCACCGCGCTGACCCCGGCCCAGGCGCTGGAGTCCGGCGGCCGGAAGCTCGCCGGCAAGCGGTTCCGCCTGCGCACCGGGGACGGCTGGATCTCGGCCGAGAAGGGCTACCTGCGCGAGATCGGCAACCTGCTGTTCCACATCGCGCTGCTGGCCCTGCTGGCCTCCGTCGGGCTGGGCGGCATCTTTGGTTACAAGGCCAACCGGCTGCTGGTAGCGGGCCAGTCCTTCGCCGATACGCCCACCGCGCTGGACACCTACCACCCCGGCCGCCTGGTCAGCGCCACCGACCTGGCCCCGTTCTCGGTCACCCTGAACAACTTCCGGGCCACCTACGTCACCTCCGGGCCCGAGCAGAACCAGCCCCTGACCTTCAACGCCGCGCTGAGCTATAACCGCTCGCCCGGCGATCCGGTCCAGCACTACAACCTCCAGGTCAACCGCCCGCTGGTCATCGACGGGGTCAGCATCTACCTGATCGGCCACGGCTACGCCCCCGAGTTCACCGTCACCGACGGGGCGGGCAAGGTCGTGTTCTCCGGCGCGGTGCCGTTCATCCCGGTCGACCAGTCCGGTCTCACCTCTGAGGGCGTCGTCAAGGTCTCGGACGCCTCGCCCACCCAGCTCGGCTTCGCCGGAGTCTTCCTGCCGACGGCCGCCGACGAGAACGGCCAGCTGGTATCGGTCTTCCCGGCCCCGCTCCAGCCCCGGGTCAGCCTCGTCTCCTACGCCGGCAACCTCGGCCTGAACAGCGGCCCGTCCCAGTCCGTCTACCAGCTCGACACCTCCGGCATGCACCGGCTGGCCGTCGCGCCGCGCCCCCTTTCCGTCGGCCAGTCGATCACCCTGCCGAACCGCGAGGGCAAGCTCACCTTCACCGGCTACCGGCAGTGGATCAGCCTGGCCATCACCCACGACCCCGGCCAGCTGCCGGCCCTGATCTCCGCGCTGGTCGCCCTCGGCGGGCTGATCTTGTCGTTCATGGTCCGCCGCCGCCGGGTCTTCCTCCGGGCCGCCGCCGGGCCCGACGGCCGGACCATCGTGGACTTCGGCGGCCTGGCCCGGTCGGATGCCGCGGGCGGCTTCGAGGTGGAGTTCGCCGAGCTGGCCGAGGAACTGCGCACCGCGCAGGACGGCGTGACTCAGGCCGGTGTTACCAAGGCCGGCGGCGACGAGCCCGAGACCAGCCAGGACGACAAGAGCCCCGATGATCCGGTCCCGGCCGCGGCCGGGACCGAGCCGGGCGGCAGCGCACCTTCCAGCGGTAACCACCAGGCCCTCGGCCCCGCCGAGGATGCCAACGGGGAGTGAGGTTTCAGTGCCCGCTATCAACCCATCGCTGGCCGACGCCAGCAACGCCCTCGTGCTCACGGCGGTGCTGCTGTACGCGCTCGCCATGCTCTGCTACGCCTGCGACTTCGCGTTCCGCAAGGAGCGGCTGCTGGCCCCCGAGAAGGAGGCCCAGGCCCAGGCCAAGGCCAAGGTCCCCGAGCTGGTCGGGGCCGCCGCCAGCGCGACCACGGCCGCACCCGACGGTCCCGTCTCCACCCCGCCGCCGCCCCCGGTCACGGCGGCGGCTGGCCGCGCCGCGGGCACGAGCCGGTGGCCGACCGGCTTCTGGCTGCGCACCGCGTTCACCCTGACCTGCCTTGGCGTCCTCACCCACGTCGCCGACATCGTCGCCCGCGGCTTCGCCGAGCACCGGGTGCCGTGGGGCAACATGTACGAGTTCATCGCCGCCATCACCTGCATGGCCGTGCTCGTCATGATCGCTGTCTCGGTCAGGTTCCGGGCCTACTACATCGGCCTGTTCGTCCTGCTGCCCGTCGTGCTCTCGCTGGCCGTCGACGTCACCGTGGTCTACACCCCGGCCGGCAGCCTGGTCCCCGCGCTGAACTCCTACTGGATCGCCATCCACGTCACCGCGATGATCGTGGCCATCGGCCTGTTCCTGGTCGGAACGGTGGTCACCGTCATGTACCTGGCCGCCGACCGCAACGAGCGGCGCCTGGCCGCCGGGCTGCCCTCCAGGATTGAGGGCCTGATGGTGCACCTGCCCGGCACCACCGTGCTGGACCGGCTGGCCTACCGGACCATCCTGTTCGCCTTCCCCGTCTGGACCTTCGGGGTCATCGCCGGGGCCATCTGGGCCGACCACGCCTGGGGCCGGTACTGGGGCTGGGACCCCAAGGAGACCTGGTCGTTCATCACCTGGATCGTCTACGCCGGCTACCTGCACGCCCGCGCCACGGGCGGCTGGCGCGGCCGCCGCGCCGCCTTCATCCAGCTGGTCGGCTTCGGCTGCCTGCTGTTCAACGTCATCGGCATCAACCTCTGGGTCACCGGCCTGCACTCCTACGCCGGCATGGGCTGACCCGCCCCGCTCTCGACCAGGAGCTAGCGGTGGTGGTACCTGATGGTGACGGTCGTCCTGGTGCCGTTGCTGTTGAGGTTCCCTATTCATCTCGCCACTGCGCATGAGGTGCGGACCGAGCTCAGCGCCTTCGTCTGCTATGGCAAGCGCCTCCGTGACTCGGCGCAGGCCCTGGGACTTCCCGTGGAAGCCCCAGCCTGACGGTTGGCCCGCCAGGGCACGGGATGCAGGTGGGCTAGCGGTCGCCGTCGGACTCGCGGATGCGGCGCTCCAGTTCGAGCAGGAACTCGGGGTCGTCGTCGGGACCCATCGGGCGGGGCGACCGGGACCGGTACTCGTCCTCGTGCGGATCCAGGTCCATGGCCATGGCGCGGCCGGCCGGATGGCGGCGCAGGGCCTCGGCGGGCCCGATGGCCATGCCCGCGGTGGCGCCGCGCGGCAGGAGTGGCAGGCGGCGGGGACGGTGACGCGGGCGCCCGATGATCAGCCAGGCGGCGCAGCCGAAGACCGACAGCCCGATGGCGATCAGGAGCCAGGTGGCCTGGGACAGGGTGCGGATCGCCCACGGCGGCGTGGTCATGATGTCGATGACACACGGCACCACGAGACCCACCGTAAATAGGGCAAAAATCAGACAAGCCAGCACCATGGAGGCAGCCTAGCGGCTGCTATGACCCGCCGTGGCGAATTGCGGCAGTCCGTCTTCGTCCTGATAGCTGACCATAATTAGCTATGGACCGGGACGGCGGTGACGCCGCGGGCGATCCGGCATAGCCTGGCGGCCTCGGCGAACCCAGATATAAGCAGATATACGCGGGGAGAGCGCGATGCGGCTTTGGCTACTTGGCCGACGGCGCGCTCGGAAGCGAGCCAGGCCAGACACCCGTGACCCGGTCGGGCGGGTACTTGGTCCGCCGGAACAGGGCCTGCGGCCGACGACTTCGCCGGGCAGCCATCGCCGTACCAGTCCGCCGCGTGGTGGCGGCCGCGGGGGCGCGGGCCGCGGAACATGGCCGGGTTTCGGCGCAACTGGAGACGAATCGGCGGTGCGCCCGCCGACGGGTGACCAGGGTCCGGCCGGGCACGGGCGCGGCGGGCCCGCGGGCCCGGCTCGCGGTGGCGGCCCCGACGCCGGCGGCGCGAGTACCTGGCCAGGCAGCAGCGGGCGCCCAGCGGGCGGCGCAGCGCCGCCGCAGCCTGGCCGGACTGGCGGGGGGCGGGCGGCGGCCAAGGCCGAGCACCGGCGGTGGGGGCTGGCCAGGGCGGCCATCCGCACGGCGCCGGGGTCGGCGGAGGCGAAGCGGGCCGCCACGCCGCGGGCGCAGGCCGAGCAGCGGCCGGCCGTCAGGGCGGAGCCGGCGGTGCCGTGGTACGAGATGGCCCGCGAGAACCGGACGGCGGCCGGGTGGCGGGACTGCGGGAGCCTGGAGCAGGTGCTGCACCGGGAGTGGGAGCGGACGGCGGAGCCGCCGGCCGAGGCGGTTAACGCGATCAACCGGCTGGCCGACCTGCCGCGGCTGATCAAGGACCGGCTGGCGGCGGGCCTGGACGCGATCCACGTCGGCGGCGGCGGGGTTCCGGACCTGGACGACATGGGCCGGCTGAAGGGGGTGCCGCTGCCGTCAGGGCGGGCCACCTGGGACGCGTGCGCGAGCGCGTACGGCGACCGGAAGATCGTGGTCGGGTCGCGGCCATCACCGACGCCGGACGTGATGTGCCACGAGGTCGGGCACGCGCTGGATGATATCGACGGGGATCCGGGGCACTGGCAGTCGGACTCGGACGATTTCTGCGCTCTGTATGAGAGCTGCCAGCCGCATCTGATCAGCAACCTGCACCGGCAAAGAGGGATTCTCGGCCGCAGAGAGTTCTTCGCCGACGCGTTCGCGGCCATCGCTTCCAGGCAGCGGCCCGCTCTCGTCGATATGCTCGGCGGAGACACCAGGTCGGCGCTGAACGTGATGCTCTATTTCAACATGCGCTACGGCATCTGATGGAGTGGGCAGGCGAGCGATGTATGTAATACGGCTACCCAATGGCAACCTGCTGGTCCCTGACTCCGTGATCAGCGACGACGGCCAGCTCATGAGCGAGGCCTATGTCGAGATTGGCCCGGCCGACGCCGAGTACGCACGGCTCGCGGAGGGCGCGCTGACGCAGGAGGAGTACGACGAACGGCGCCGACGCTGGCAGGAGGGGGACGAGCCGCTCCGGCGCGAGTTCCTCGACTTCCTGGCCCGCCATGGCAGTGCTGGCTACGGAAGTGGGGGTGCCGGGCCGGATCCGGCCGACGGCGCCTAACTAACTTCGCCCGAGGACGAGCCGCGCCTGCCCTCGGCGGGTATCGGCGGGTATCGGCGGGCGCGGAGGTCGTCAGATCGCGGATTCGGCCGCCGTGCTGGCGTCCATGCCGAGCAGCGCCCGGACCTCTGACTCGCGGAACCGGCGGTGCCCTCCCGGCGTGCGGATGCTACCGATGCGCCCGGAGGCGGCCCAGCGGGTGACGGTCTTGGGGTCGACCCGGAAAAGTGCCGCTACCTCGCCTGGTGTGAGCAGCCGCTCACTATTTCCCTCCACGGTCCCCTCCTGGTCGTGCGGACATCTGTCCTAAGTGTGGCAGAAGATAGCGACAAACGGCGTTTTTATCCTTAGATTCCGTAAAATCGGTTCTGATAAGCCTTGTGACACCCTGACGGCCTATGGTCGTCCTGGGTGGTAGCGCAACGGCCACATGTGACCCAGGCAACTCATGAGTCCCGCCTATTACCCCTGGTTGCCCCGGGCCGCCGGGACGGCGGGCGGGCGGCGGGTGCCAGGGCGGCCGGCACCAGGGAATATGCTGGCCGCTATGCGTGCGACGATGAATTACACGGTGCTACGGCTGGGGATCTTCGCCGTGGCACTCGGCCTGCTGTACCTGGCCGGCGCGCGAGGGATCCTGCTGGTCGGGCTGGCTGCGGTGGTCAGCGCGATCGTCAGCTTTATCGTGCTGGCCCGGTGGCGTGAGGCCATGGCCGGGTCGATCTCGCGGCGGATCACGAACGCCCGCGAGCGCCTGGACGAGGGCACCAAGATCGAGGACGCCGACTAAGGCGTGTCCCGTAGATCACGGGCAGACGCGCTGCCGCGGGCAGCCCGGCAACGGCGAGGCATCGCGCAACCCGCCAACCCGCGCAACCCGCTAACCCGCGCAACCCGCTAACCCGCGCAACCCGCGCGACCCTCGAACCCCGGCTGCCCCACCGGACTCGCTAGCGGCGGTCCGGAACCAGCTACGCGGCCCCGCCGAAATCACGATCGATCCTGGCGAACGACGTGGTTGTTGCTGTCACGTCGCTAGTACGACGTGATAGCAACAACCACGTCGCTGCGCTCGGGCGGACTCGACTCGGGCAGGGCCCCGACGCGGTCAGGACTCGCCGCGGTCAGGACTCGGGAGCCGTCAGGACCTGGGAGCGGTCAGGACTTGTCGGCGGCCAGCCAGCCACCAGAAGTCAGCAGGCGCAGCACGGCCGCCACGGCCTCCTGCTCGGTCAGCACCGAGGTGTCGATCACCAGGTCGGCGTCGGCCGGCTCCTCGTAGGGGTCGGAGATCCCGGTGAACTCCTTGATCACCCCGGCCCTGGCCTTGGCGTACAGGCCCTTGCGGTCGCGGGCCTCGCAGACCTCCACCGGCGTGGCCACGTGAATCAGCAGGAAGTCGCCGACCTCGCTGACCATCGCCCTGACCCTGGCCCGCGTGGAGGCGAATGGCGCGATCGGGGCGCAGATGGCGATGCCGCCGTGCCGGGCCACCTCGGCGGCGACGAAGCCGATCCGGGTGATGTTGAGGTCGCGGTCCTCGCGCGAGAAGCCCAGCCCGGCCGACAGCAGGTTGCGGACCAGGTCGCCGTCGAGCAGGGAGACTCGGCGGTCACCGCGCTCGCTGAGAACGTCGCGCAGGTCCCTGGCGATGGTGGACTTGCCCGAGCCGGACAGCCCGGTCAGGAACAGCACGAACCCCCGCTCGGCCCGTGGCGGCCGGGCCCGGCGCAGCTCGCGGGCGACCTCGGGCGGGGTGAACCACTCGGGCACGGGGGCCCCGGCGTCGAGCAGGTCGCCGAGCTGGTCGGCGGACAGGTCCTCCTGCTCGGTGCCGGCCTCGATCAGGGCCAGCGGGCGCCAGACCTCGGCGCGCGGGTCGTAGGCCCAGTCTCCGGCGGGCAGGACCAGGATCGGCGCGCCAGGCAGCTGGTAGCCGCCGCCGACGGGGGACAGGCCGGTGAGCGCGCCGGAGTCGGCCATCAAGTGGGAGGCGCCGTAGGCGGCGGCGATCCGGGCCCGGATGGCCAGCTCCCGGACCTGGCCGGCGATGACGGCGCCGGCCTCCCGCTGGCGCGGGGCCAGCGGGACCGGGATGACCCTGGTGTCGGGAGGCAGGCTGCCGGCGGCGGCCAGCGTGGCCCGGACCAGGGCCTCGGGCCTGGTCACGACCTCGGCGGGGCCGGCCACCAGGGGCAGGATGAGCAGCCGGGCCTTGAGCTGGCCGGCCATGTGCCGGAGCTGGCCGATCTGGCGGCTGTTGAGCGGCCTGCGACCGGCCCAGGCCAGCACGGGGCCGTCGGGGGCCTGGGCCCTGGCCATGGCCGGGGTCAGCATGAGGCGCCGGAACGGCCCGTGCTCGGGAACGCGTTGCGCGGTGACCGGGCCGGCCAGCCGGACCAGGCCGGTGTCATCGAGCGGCGTGCGCTCGGTGATCTGGAGCACGGCCAGCGGGGTGCCCTCGGGGTCGGCCAGCGCGACGCGGGCGGCCTCCTGCGGGACGGCCCCGGCCGGTACGTCCAGCGTGACCGGCACTGGGAAGGGCGTGCCGTCGGCGAGCTGCCAGGAGTCGGCCACGGCGGCCACGTCGGCGATGGTCATGAACCCGGCCAGCGGGGCGAACGCGCCCGACAGCAGCAGTTCCAGGTCGGCCAGCTGAGTGTCGCTGAGCTTGAGTGAGGGGACGGCGGTGAGGTCACCGGGGGCGCCGGCCGCCGCGCCCGCGGGCTGGGCCGTGCCGTAGCTGGCCTGGGTGGGCTGCGAGTCCGCCTGGGCGTGCGCAGTCACGTCCATCCTCCGTACACCCCCGGTCCGCTTGGGACGTAATCGTGCTCTGAGACGCCTCGGCGCCTGCCGGGCCACCATGAGGCTACACGCGAGCGGTGCCCTATCTCACAGCCATCATCGGTTCGTTCGCCTCCGGGCGCGCCTCCCGGCGCCTCCGGCTCGCTCACAGCCATCATTGGCTCGCTCGCCTGCGGGCCCCACCCACCGCTCCGGCCCGCTTCACTGCGTCGCCTTCCCTCGTCACTCGCTCCCTCGTCACTCGCTCCCTCGTCACTCGCTCCCTCGTCACTCGCTCCTTCGTCACTTGCTCCTTCGTCGCTCGTCACTCAGTCCAGGCAACGCGCGCCCTCCGGCTCGCTCACAGGATGCGGGCGAAGCGGTCTTCCGGCTTGCGGATGACGTAGCCGAGCGTGTCGTGGCCAGCGGTCAGCCGGCCGCGGGAGACCGCGGACACCACGGCGCGGGACGCGGCGATGACCGGGCGCCGCTGGACGGCCAGCTCGCTGGTCGCCTCGCGGCCGGCGACGACCAGCCCGTGCCGGGTGGCGAAGGCCTGGAGCCCGCGGGCGGAGGTGAGCGGCTCGTAGACGGCGGGATAGGGGCCGGGCTCGCCGGGCCGCAGTCGTCGCCAGGTCAGCGCGCGCAGCGGCCGGGGCAGGGTCCGGTCGAGGAAGCCGGCCGCGGTCTGCCGGTCGGCGGTCCGCACCAGCAGCAGGCCGCCGGGGCGCAGCGCGTCTACCAGCCGGCTGAGCAGGATCTCGGTGTGGCTGATCCGGTCCAGCAGCCGGCCGCAGTGCACGACATCGACCGAGCGGGGGGTTAACGGCACGGCGCGCAGGTCACCCAGGATGGCCTGGCTCAGGCCGGGCTGGCGGGCCACGGCCGACCTGGTCACCGCGTTGTCGTCGTCCAGCATGGTGACCGCGAACCGGTAGCGCCGAGCGTCCTGCCCGGTCAGGTCCAGATCGCTGCCGGCGGTGACGCAGCCGAGCTGGAGGACCGAGATGACCTGCCCGCTCTGGTGCGCCGCGTAGTCGAGGACGGACCGGGTGAACAGGCCCGTGCTCGTGCGAGACCCGGCCCGGGCGGCACCGGGCCGGCGGAGGCTCGCGTTCGGGGCGCGCGCCCCGGGAACGCCGCTCCCGCCCGTACTCCCGCCCGTACTCCTAACCACGGTTTCTTAGCGTAGCCGCATGACTGCGCTTAGTGCTTGGATTACGCGGGCCCGGCCGGGTTGCGGTGGCGCTGAGCGTGGCCGGCGCCGGGCCGGTA
>Ga0134128_10002989_pt1 | contig 20714 bp, 43 predicted proteins | sample KB31754_FD_96462 | JGI IMG/M metagenome (GOLD analysis project Ga0134128, IMG submission 96462) | Terrestrial soil microbial communities with excess Nitrogen fertilizer from Kellogg Biological Station, Michigan, USA - KB3-175-4 | ecosystem: Environmental > Terrestrial > Soil > Unclassified ...
ATCTCCACGTCCCGTGATCGGCCAGAATCTTCGTCAGCTCGTCCTCGGAAATTATTCGGTAGATCATGGCCGTCCTTTCGTTTCGGTCGTTGGCGTCCCGCCGTCCCCTTCGGTCTTGATGGGGTGGGCGAGCGCCTTATCGGTGTCGTGCTCGATGAGTTCTCCATCCGTGCTCTTGAACGCGACGCCACTGGCCCAGAACATCCAGCGCCCAAGGAGTGCCTCCAGCTCGGACACGCGGGCCTCGGCTTCGCGCTCGTTCAGCTCGGCGATGATTCGGCCCTTTCGCGCCGCGTCCCGCTCCCCCTCTACGGCAGAGAGGCGGGAGCGGAGGCCGCCGAGTTCGCGTTCGGTCCCCTCGCGGTCGAACGACCTGTCACAGTTCGGGCAGTAGCACGCGCCTTCATGGCTCATCGTCGCTCCTCCAACACACGCGGCGGCCAATCGACACCTTCGGCTACCTGCCGCAGGCGCGTCGCCCAGCACCTCACGCAGCCGGCCTCCAGCGCCTCCCCGCAGACCGACCCGTCGCCGCCGCATTCGCAGCCGTCAACATCGCAGACGCAATCGCCGTCGATGTCCTGCGCGACCCCGAGTAGTTCGTTTTTGAGCCGAGCCACGCGCTCTCGCAGAGAGGCGGCTTCAGCGCGAGCGGCGTCGAGGTCGGCGCCCGTGCGCCGCAACTCGGCGCATGCCGTGATGTACCCTGCCGCCCACTTTGGTTGACAGGCGCAGTGGCCCTTGCACGGATTGTCCCACGCTTCAAGGGAGCCGACGCTCTCATTGAAATGGCCTCGCGCACATGGCCCACAGAGCAACGACGCGCAGTCCAGGCAGCGAATCGCGACGTCTGCATCTCCCGTCCTCGGATTCCACTCGCCTCCCTCTCGCTCCCAGCGCAGTTTCGCGTGGCACCGGTAGCATTCAGCGACCGGCTCAGCGGGGTGGACGGGGGTGGTCATCGTGGTCTCCCTTGTTCAGCGGCATCCCTGGTCCGCATCTTCCCGTTGGACCGACACGAGGCGCAGAGCCGTCCCGTGCGTCGCTTGACGAAGCACCTGGAGGGCGTCACCGCAGCAGCTCCACGGCGAACTCGTCGGGCAACTGCCGCAGTCCCTGCGCGCCCTTCATTGGGATCGGCGCCGCCAGGACCTTCCTCTCCCCGTCCGCGATCCAGGCGAACCGTCCGGGCTGCCAGTTGCCGAAGGCGCGCTCCTTGTCGGTCACCCTCTCGTCTCGGCGGGCTTCATGCGGCGCTTCGACCATCCGCCGGCAGTGGGTGAGCGTCACGTAGCCGAGCAGGGCACCGAGCGGGAGAGCCCCGGGGTGGTTGAAGCCGCAGCGTTCGAGAGCGCCCTTGAAGGGCTCCGTGAAGCAGAGGTGCCGCTCGGCCTCGGTGAAGTGCTTCCCCGCGTGAACGGCGATCTTCCCGCGGTAGTCGGTCCCCCAGTCGCGAGTCTCAATCAGTTTTTCGCCCGAGACCCACAAGGAACCCCACGGCTGCCAGAGGGAGAGGAACTTCATGCGACCACCGGGAATTCTCGGATGCGGAGGTCATCGGGCCACTCGGCCATGTCTCCGCCGTGGCTATCGGCGAAGCGCGGCGATCCGTCTGCGTTCGTGTGCGGCCCCTTCCACCATTTTTCTCCGTCCGGGTCCCACCTCGGCCGGGAGCCAAGCTGCTTCACGAACACGGGAGTTCCTGCCGCCTTGCACTGCGCGACGATGCTGCGGCCCCAGTCGAGATCGAAGGGGCGTGCGCGGTGGCCAGATTCTCCACCGACAATTATCCAATCGAGCTCCGGGGCGAACCCCGACCTGATCCACCTTGGGTTGCCTGCTTCCCGGTCGATCTCCAGCCATCTTCTGAAGTCGATCGGCCCCAACAATGGTTCCGCGCTCACCCACCGCACCGCGGACGGGCAGGCGAGCAACTCGGGTATGCGCTCGTCGGCGGCGCGCTGGTTCTCGCAGGAGACGCCGATCCAGACGTTCGGTAGCGGCCAAGGATCGTTGGCGTAGCCGAGGGGGAGTTTGTCCGTGACCGTCTTGGCGGCCAGGTCGCAGCGGCGCCTCGCGTCGTCGGCGACCCATTCGAACCACTCCCGCATCCGCCGCGCTCGCTTCGTCAGGACCTGGTGCGTGTGCTGCGGCGTCGCCGCCATCACCCCGAAGCAGGCCGCGATCCACTCGTTCGGCACCCACTCGCCGAACATGTCGGTCATGTCGCACCAGAAGATCTTCGCTGGCTTCCGGTGGCGCAGGGCGGCGGCGAGCTTGCTCGCGTCGAGGAACCACTCCACGCCTCCACGCCGCTGCTCATGGAACTCGGGCAGCCCGAAGCGCGGCTGCATGCTCGACGAGTAGCAGTTCTTGCAACCCGCGCTGATCTTCTCGCAGTAGTGCCCGACTCCGCTCGCGTAACCACCTTTGGTCAACGTCGAGCCGGCTAGCCGGGCGCGGAACGGGTTGTCAGTGAACTCGCTCCACTGTATTGACGTGCGCTGCATCAGCCGACTTCCGCCATCACGAGTATATCGATCAGTAGGTCATTGACGTTCGGCCGTTCGAGAAGAAATTGATCGAGGTCGCGATCCTTCTTACTGCTGTTACAACTGATGCAGGCCGGTGCGACGTTTCCCCTCGTGGTGTTGCCACCCTTTGAGACAGGGATGATGTGATCGAATGTCGTTGCGGGATCGCCGCAGTAGACGCAGCGGCCGTCTGTCTGCTCCATCAGAAGTTCGGCGTTAAAGACAGAGAGCTTCTTGACTCCACGTCGGCGGGCATGGGCATGCTGCCTGCGCTCGAACCGATAGGCTTCGTCTGTAGCATAACGGCGGCGCTCTACTTCAGCGCGAGTCCGCGGGATCAACTGTAGCTGCCTTGGTGTTCGCCGACAGAGGCTGCACACCGTCGCCAGCCCGTCAGAGCGGCTGCGGTCCACCCCGAAGATCTCCCTCTCTCGCCAGTTACGGCAACGCCGACAGCGCTTCAAGCCAGCCTCCAGATTAGACATGTATTCCGGCAGCGTAATCCCGAGCTTCGCCGCCGCCGCCTTAAGTTGGCCAGACCGCGTGCCGCCCATCAGCTAGCCTCCGGGCACTCGGCCGCCCAATGACCATCCTCGCCGCACTTGAAACACTCGCGCCCCGACGCCACCGTCGCGCGCTTCTCCATCGCCTTCTCGGGGTTCGCGCACGTCGGTAGGTGGTACCGATACCGTCGCTTCGACGCGAACGACGCGGGCCCGAGCTTGAGCCCTGGACCGAACGCTAGCGGACCGTCGACCACCGGCTCAGGGTCAATGGCGACGGTCCGCCCGTCTCGATGCGGGTGCCATTCCACCCTGGCGCCGCAGCCCTTGCAGAAGCTCAATCTGTCCCTCTCCGCGACAGGACAAATCTCCTGCCGCAATAGATGCTCACCGAGGCCGCAAACAGGCCAGTGGCGACGTTGCCAAGGCCGCCCCGAAGCCAGATGAGCGCGTACGCATTCGCGAGCGCCATCGCGGCGGTGAGCACCGTGTTGAACAGGGTGATCTTCTGATAGCGGTCCATCACCCTCGCGCCTGCGTCCGCTTGCGCCGCCGCTCCCGGTACACCTTGATCTTCGTCTTGGGGAGATCCTTGTGCTTCGAGCAGACCATTCCGAACACTGGCGCCGCGCGCTCCTTACAACCCGGCACCGGGCAGAGCTGGATCGGCCCCTTGCGACGTCCGCTCTTTGCGCCGCTGGCGCGCTTGGCGTCCACGACGGGCTTGAACGCCTTCAGCAGCCGGGCGGCCGCGGTCTGCGCGATCGCGAGCTCCACCTTGCGGGTGAACTCGCCGATCAGGTCGTTGATTCTCTTCTTCACGTCGCTCATCTCGTTCCTTTGGTTTGTGGTTTTGCCTACGTTCCCTTGATCTCGTACTCGCGCACCGAGCTCCAGCGCCAGGCGCGCCAACAGGCCTCGCCGAGCCCCGTGCTGGTGTCCACCTTGTCACCCGCGCACTGGCCGAAGCCGCCGCAAGCGACGCACGTCCCCGTCTCGGGCTGGAACTTCGCCCCTCGCTCGAGCTGCTGGCGGACCGTCTTTCCTGCCAGCGGGAACACGGGCGCGGGAATGGAGCGGAGGGGCTTGCCGGGGGGCGCCATCAGGCGACCGCCTTCCCTTTGGCCTTTGGCTTGAGCGTCTCGGCGAGGAATGGAAACTTTTCGAGCATGTAGTCGTCCGGGATCTCCCCTGACGTCCACGCGATGGCCTCGCCAATGAGGCGAAGGTCGTTCTCGACGGCGCCCCGAAAATATACGCTGACCGCCTTGATCCGCCTCGCGCTCGGTCGCGTCGCCGGCCCCCGGGTCTTCGGCTTCCCCGCCGGCGCCGAGAGGTCGACCTTGAGCCAGCGCTTCGCCGTAGCGACGCTGATTCCCCGCCGCTCGGCCGCCATCTCGATCGGGACCTCGAACTGGGTTACGTCCTCCTGCAGGGCCCGAATGACCGCGCGCTTGTTCTCCTCCTGGGCGAGCAGGTTCTCGGTCGCCATCATGCCGCGCACGTTGGCGATCGAGTCGTTGGCGGGGTCGCACTTGAGCCGACGCGGCGTCCCCCGCATCAGGGTGGTGACGCGCGCGACGAAGTCCGCGTCCTTCCGGAACTCGGCGATCGCCTCCTTCACCGAGGCCAGCGTCCCCTTGTAGCGCACCCCGCAGCCGATGGCGTTGGCGACGGCGGCGGACTTCGTGCGCTGGCGCCCGGTGACTATGGCGTTGCGGCCGTCCTCGAGGCGGCGCACGCGGATGGAGCTCGCCGGCGGCCCCAACGCCATCGCGAGGACCTGCTCCCGGGTGACGGGGAGCGCGTTGCGATCCTCCTGGTAGAGCGGCTCGCCCGGCTCGTCCATGATCGTCAGCTCGTTCGGGTCCGCCGAGAAGCCGGGGGCTCGCTTGAGGGTCAGTGCCTGTCCACCGCCGATGCCGCCCACGGTCAGGCCCCTTCCCCGCCGAGGATCGCCAGGGACCTGGACCGTAGGTCGCTGGCTTGCTTGGCCAGTTCCTCCGCCTCCGAGACCCGGGCGGCCAGCTGAACCCGGACGACGTTCTCTGCCTGCTCGATCGCGATATCGAGCGTGTCGGCCTTGAGCATGCCGGAGGGTTGAAGCATGAAGAATCTGACCCAGGGCCTGGTCGTCGCATCGTCGGTGAAACCGACTTCGACGGTCGCGCGATCGTCCACGGCGCGAACAGCTGCGACGAGCCGCCTGAGCCGTTGGTCGGTCGATAGTGGTTGTTGTTCGGTGGCCATGTTCGTCTGTCCTTTCAGGCCGCCTTATCGGCCTTTTTGACCAGCGTCCAGCGATGCTGCTTCGTCGGCGCTCCCTGCGTGACGGCGCCGACAGCCACGGCGCGCTCGTAGATCCCCGCGGCCTTGAGCGCCTTGATCGAGACCAGCTCCTTCCCCTTCTGGTCGATCGGCCCCCAGACCTTGCCGTCGACTTCGACCCCCCCGTGAACGGCGACGTAGGCCTTCGCGAAGTCTCGCGCGACCTCTTCCAGGTCCTTCAGCGCGGCGATCGCATTCAGCAGCCGTACCAGCCGCGCCGGCTCGATCGGCCTGTCGACGGGCGAGGCGATCGGCGCGAGCGCGCTTTCCGGACCGATCGCCATCTTGCCGGCGAGCTCGTCGGGCAGGCCCAGGCGCTTCCATTCCTCTTCGCGGTCGACCTCGAGGATCGCTGGCACGAGATGTGCCGGGCACTGCAAGCGGACCCAGCACTCCGCGCAGTGCGTCCCGAGCACGGCCTTTTTCGGATCGCGCAGGGCGGCGCCGCGGACGCGCTCCCACAGCTTCGTTGCCTCGGGCGTGTCGAGGTCGATCTCCGCCCAGAGCCACGGATCCTCGACTCCCTCGGCGCCGCGGTAGATGCCGAGCTTGACCTTCGTCTTGCCGAGCAAGTCCGCCAGCCCGAACACGTAGTCGAGCAGCTGCAGGTTCACGCCGGGGGCGGGAACGTTCCATTCGGCGCGAGCACCAGATTTGAAATCGACGACGACGAGCCACTCGCCGTCGACCCAGCTGCAATCGGCGGTGCCCTGACTGATGGCCTCGGGGCTTCCGTACGGCACGGCCAGCCCGTCGCGGTTGACGGCGATCGGCACCTCGAACTTCGCGTGCTCCGGCGGCGTCCAGCTCGCCCACAGACGCTGCAGCATGTGCGTGACGTCGGCGCCGTCGTCGACCGGGAGCACGCCGAACGCCACGGCCCGAGCGTCGATGAAGCGCTGCTCGTCCGGCCGGTAGTGGGCGGCGTTTGCAGCATGGAACGCGTCCCCCCGCATCGCGTAGACGGTCGTCGAGTTCGTCTCGATCGTCGCCGAGAGGCCGCAGTGCTCGGCAAATTCGAGCTTCGACGCCCGGATCACGAGATCGGCCCCTTCTCGTCGGCGATCACCGCCTGGAGCTTGGCGATCGCTTCATCGGCTTGCTGCCGGGTGAGCTCGTCCACCGCCTGCTTGTCGGGGAACCACTTCAGGACGTCGGCGACCTGCACCTTCGCCTGCCCGGCCAGGACGACGACGTCCTTCCGCTGCTTGAGGCTCGACAGCTCGATCACCTCGGACTCGCCCACGGCCGCCGGTGCAGCGGCTTTCTCCACCTCCTCGATGTCGATGTACTTCCCCGAGCCGTCGACATCCTGGCTCAGTCCGGCTTCAGCGCGCTCATCGAGAGAGATCGCGCGGGCCATGCGGTCCTCGACGGACGCGGGCGAGTACTTCGCCGTCTTCCGGATGCAGGTCTTTTTGGCCATCTCATCCCAGTGGACCTCCCAGGGATCGCCGTCGGGGTACTGCGACATGCGACGGATCCGCTCCACGTCGCGGGTGCTCATCACCTCGAAGTGGTTGCCGCCGCCCTTGAGCCGGAAGATGCAGTAGACCGCCTTCACCGCACCGCCGTGGTCGTTCTCGTCCTCGATGTCCTGGGCCATGTAGGGCCGGTGGACGAGCTTCTCGTTCAGCCCGTACTCGACGTCGAAGTAGTCCTTGTCATACACGACGCGGGCAACGACGTCGGTGACCTCGCCGGAGTTGCGCGCCAGCTTGATCAGGCCCTTGTAGCCGATGATGAGCTTGCACTCCTGGCGCCTGCGCTTCCCGTGAAAGAAGGGAACGAGGTGCGCGTGCCCCAGCAACCCGTCTGGCTCGAGCCCCAGCTGAGCGCACTGGACGATCCGGCCGAACAGGCTATCCGGGCTGCACTCGAAGAGCTTGGGCGTCTCCTGCATTGCCGTGCAGAGGACCCGGTAGAACCGGTCCCGGTCCATGTGGGGCGGAAGCGCGCTGGAGATCTCGCCCTTCATCCTGTCGAGCATCTTCCGGAACTTGTCGATCGGACGCTCGGCCACGACCTTCGAGTCCTTCGGTGGAGTGCTGCCCGCCGGCGCGGCCTTCGCCCCGTTCCCGTTCACCCCTGGCTGTGCGTGCTGTCCTGCGGTGGCCATATCTCACGTCCTTTCGGTTAGTTGGTAAGCGTCAGAACCCTCGCGGGTCCACGGTTCCAGCCTTTCACCGGAGGAGGCCCCGGTGGCGGTGCAGCAACCCCGCCCGTGGATGGCGTCTCGGTCCCCTGTCTGCTTGCTTGCCCTCGACCCAGGGGGTTCCGAAATGCGGCGAGCGGCCGTCATTTGGCGACCGCGCTAGGAAACCGCCGCTCGAGCAGCGCTCGGTTCCCGTTCAAGATGGGCAGGCCGGCGAGCGCCCGCGACAACGTGTTGCGCCCGATGCCGATGTCCTGGGCTGCGTCGACGTCGCCGACCTCGTCGACCAGCGCGGCGGCCGCGGCACGCAGGGCGTCGGAGACGGGGCGGCCTCTCTTATATCGTCTGGCTTGTTCCATGTTTCTTACGCCACTAATGCTCCACGTGAAACGTCCGTTGCAAACCCTGTGGGCGGACTGTGGGCGGACGGATACCCGCCTAGTCCCTTTCGAACACCTCGTACTCGCCGACAAGGCTCGTGGTCAGATTCCTCGCCCGCTCGATGATCTGCTCCTCCGTCAGCTCCACCGCGTCCCTCGTCTTCAGCACGCGAATCCCCTCGGCGAGCAGGTCGATCAGCGAGGCGTCGTCCGCCGGCCGCCGGGGAGCGGTGGCGACGCGGATGGCGCTCTCGATCGCGTAGCCGAGCTCCGAGACGGATCGGTTGAGGGTGGCGGTGCAGCTGGTGGCGCGGACGGCGTCGGTTCGGACGAACCCCAGCGCGTGAACGGCATAGCTCTGATAGCGGAGAGCGTCGGCGAGCTTCCCGGCGCGGAGGCGGTCCCTGGCGGTCCTCGCGAACCCGACCGCCTGGCGAAGCTCGGAGATTCTGAAGGTCACCATGCCGCCTGCCCTCCCATCTTCCTGAAGAGGCGAAACTCGTCGGTGCGCAGGGTGCGGACGTTGCCGTCCCGGTCGGCGAAGAGGCGCATGTAGCTCCCCTCGCAGGCCGCCTTGGGGTGGATAAACCGGTCGGGGTGACGGTCGTGCGTCCGGTTGGCCATGTCGGGATCGTGGAGCGCCAGCGCCTGGCGCCCGTCGAGGCCCGCGGGGAGGCGGGCGATCGTGCACCAGCGGCGGGAGATCGACTTCCAGCCGTCGGTGACGAGTTGACTGATCTCGGCGGTGGTCATGAGTGGATCTCCGCTTCGACCTGCGCCCGCAGCGTGGTCCAGACGTGGGGCAGGCGAACGACGTCCCGAAAGTGCCCCTCCAGCGACTCGTAGACCCGCTCGATGCTGGGCCAGCGGAAGAGCTCGTAGCCGGTCGTGTCGGGTCCGGTGAGCTGAGCGTGGAAGGCCCCGCCGGGGAGGCTGACGATCTTGAGGCGCCAGCCGGAGGGCGTCTCGACGTCCACGGAGAGCGTGGCGCTGGGGAGGTTGGTCATGGCGACTCCACATCGTCGAGTACCCGCCGCGCCCACATCGGACCCTTGAGATTCCAGGCGGTGACGGCGTGTTCCGACCCGCGCCGCGCAGCCACCGCGTCGAGGTACTCGCGCCAGGCGGCCGGGGTGCGCCAGCTGGCCTCCTCGAAGAGCAGCCGGACCATCCAGGGCGAGAGCGGCCCCTCGTAGAGCTCGCCGGCGCAGCTCTCGCAAAGCTCGTCGAGCAGCGGCCCTACGGCGTCGCACACGTCGCAGTGACCCTCGGTGAGGCTCATGACGCGAGCCCCATTCGCAGGAACTTCTCCCGGAAGCGGAGGCCGTGCTCGTACGCGGCCATCCGCAGCATCTTGTCGGCGGCGCTGGCCCAGGCATCGTCGAAATTCTCGTGGGCGAGGCCGACCTCGAACGCGCGGATGTACTCGACGGTCGCGAAGAGGCACTCCGCGGCCGCCTCCTCGGGGTCATCGCCCTCGGGCTGGTAGTGCAACAGCGCCGCGCCGACGGGGTCGATACCCCGGGACTGCGGGTCCTTCGTCCATCGCGGCGTCGCCAGGCTCGAGCAGTGGACGCCGCGGGAGCCGATGCGGACGTGGATCCCGCTGGCGCGGGCCCACAGGACGGCCGTCTCGATCAGGGTGACGGGGTGCGGATTCGGCTTCTCGAAGCCGGTGTCGTTGGCGGGTGCGGACATGGCTGGTCTCCTTGCATTTGCATGGGAGGCCCAGCCGCGCCTAGATTCGGCGCCAGCGTTGGGTGGTCCTGCTAGTCCAGGGCCTCCGTCGTTAGGCCCGTCGCCATCCTGCAAGATGACGACGGGCCGCTATAATTTCGGATCGAACTAGATGTGCGCCTCCGCGACGAGTCCGCGGTCGTCGGCCGAGAGGGTCAGCCCGCGTCGGCGGAGGGTCACCCTGATGGCGTCCAGCTCGGCGTCGTCGAATCCGCAGCGCGAGCCAGGGTCCTCCTCGTCCGTCAGCCCCGTGTCCTCGTAGTGGATCAGGTAGTCGCCGGGCCCGGCTTCGCCGGCCCAGGAGAGCGCAGCGGAGAGGGCCATTCGCTTCTTCGCCGCCTCCTCCGGCAGGAGATCGATCCAGTCGTTACCGGCCTGGATGTCGCGCACCGCCTGGTGGATCTGCTCGGCGACCTCATCATCGGGTCCGACGCACTGACCGCGGCCGCCGAGATCCTGCACCACCTCGACGGTCACGCCATACTGATCCGCCAGTTTCGCGGCCAAGTTCTCCGCGTAGCCATCGAGCGTCTCCTGAGTCGCGCCGGCGCCGAGGCCGCTGTAATCCGAGTCGATCCGAACGGTGTAGGTCGTCATCGTCGTCTCCTTGGTGTTTTCGTTTCGGGGGGGTGCAGGGACACGTCCCGGAGGATCAGTCCGAGCACCATTGCTCGGGCGTCACCCTCGACTCGCGTCGATCAAACGAACAGACACACAAAGTTCCCAACGTCACTCGCCGGCGTTCCCAGGCCACCGGTGGCTGCGCGTCTAGGCCCGCAGCGATCCACCTTCGATCTTGGGCACCATGGTTCCCTCCGAATTCTTGGCGAGCAGCCTGCGCAGCGCCTCGATCCCAGCGCCAGCGATCGCCACACCATACTCGCGATCGCGGTCCCAGCCGCCGGCGCCGTCCGAATCGTAGGCGTCGATCACCAGGACGTGACCAACGCGAGCGGCGCGGATCTCGCGGTCGGCGTCACCCTCGATCAGGGTCATCGCCTCGCGCGACGGACGGGCGCGGCTCACGCAATCGTTGCAGGCACAGTTGGACATGATTTCCTCACCTCTTTTTCGAGCATGCAGGGGCTGCAGTGGCAGGGCAATCCCTTGGGGCGACCGTAGAGCTCCCAGGCGGCATGCACGACGCACGTCCCGGTCTCCGCCATCCGCTTAGCGATGGCTGCGCGCTGTTCGATCGAGCGCTTGTCGCTGCCGGTCAAGACGGTCTGACGAACGACATCGCGGGCAGATTCGAGCGTGATCACGCGGCCTCCTTGTAAGGACACGGGGGAACGAAGTTCCGATCGCCCATCGGGCCGACGAACCGGTGACGCTCGAACCACTGATCCCAGCGGCGGCGGTCGGCCAGCTCGACGTCGGTCGGCACCTCGATCGCGAACCCTTCGACATCGGCGGTCCCCTCCTCGAGCCGGGCGAAGTAGAGCGCGACCTCGAAGGCATCGTGCGCCAGCATCAGCGGAGCTCCGTGCTTGTCAAGCACGGCCCACGAAAACCCGTCGGAGACGGCAGGCGTCCACGGGCCCACGGAGAAGCGCTCAGATGTCACGGGACCGCGCAGCAGGCGGGCGCAGAGCGCGGCCACGTCGTCAGCGGCGGACGTGAGGCGCGGCGCCTCGGGCTCTTCGTCGCGGTTCCAGGCGCGGGCCAGCTCTTTGGCGATGTAGAGACAATCGGCGGTCGGAGCTCCGGAGACCAGGACGGTGACCTCGCCAATCTTGAATGACGAGGACTGCTTCCCATCTCGGCCGCCGCCGTAGGTCGTGACGTCGGAGGCGCGCATCACGCGGCCCCCCTCGGGAGCGGAACGAACGCGAGGAAACGCGAGCAATCGTCGCGCCCCATGCCCACGAACGCCACGCGCCAGCGACGAACGAGAGCCCAAAGGGTCGGGTAGGTGTACGCGTACTCACCCCAGCCACGATCGGGGCGGTCCATGATCGAGACCTCGCCAGCGCGCGGGCCGAAACGCACGACGCCAGCCATGAAGGGGATCGCGTCGGCATGCGCGGCGGCGACCTCGGCCAGATCACGGAAGAGCAGACGCGTGTGATCGGGCAGCTCGCGATCAAGCTGCGCGGAGATCGCGCGAGATCCACGGTTGTAAGCGGCGGCGCCCATCATACCCACCCTTTGCGGCGCGCCTCGGCCAGGTTCGCGCGGCGCACGTCGGCGGGCGCGGTGTGCTGCCCCTTACGATGCCAATTCAGGCACGCGTAGCAGGTCACGATCGGCGCCTCGGGTTTCTTGGGTCGCGGCGCTGGCGCGAACGCGGCGCGCATGAATCCCTGTTTCATGAGATCGCAGAGGCGCGCGGTCGGAGACGTTGGATCCATCTAGCGCGCTCCCCCCAACGTCACGCCATCGGACTTCGGCGCCACTTCGGGCAGCTCTGACGCGTCGGCCTCGCCAGCGCCGGCGGCCACGGACGCGTCAGGCGCACGCGTCACGGTCGTAACGGTTTCGGTGGCGTCGTCGTCGGCTCCCTCGATCGCCTGAAACCCTGGCGTCAGGTCGGTGGTCGCGTGCACGGGCGCGACATAGACGTGCGTCGCGCTGGCGGACAGAGCGCCCACGGCCTCGACATCGGGCGCGGAGGCCTGGCGAGCGGTCGCACACCCCATGCTCGCCCCCAGAACGGCAGCCATGAAGATGACGCGCGTCGGGAGACGCATGCGGCGGGGAGCGGGAGCGCCCCACACAAGCGCGGCCATGGACTGGACGGGAATGGGGCGGGTCTCGGTGAGGTCGGGGTGTGTCGTTTTCATGGCGCGGATCCTTTGTCCAAGGGTTGCGGGTTACAGCATGTGGATCGACGGGCGCGGGTCCCCATGCATCGGGACCATGACGACACCCCAGCGCGGCGGGCAGAGCGCGCAATGGTCGATATGGGCGTTACGGTGGGCCTCCCCCTGGCACGGGACCAGCCTGTAGCCATCGCGGCAGGCATAGAGAAAGGTGGGCCCCTCGTTCGTCGAGCGGCTATCCATGGCCATCGCCTCAGCACGCGTGAGACCTTCGGCAACGTGGATCCCATCGGGGTCTAGGACGTGCCAGCACTTGCGGTTACCTGTCGTTTCGTTGGTTTTCATTGTGTATCTATTCTGTCTATACGGCGCCTAGTCGTCAACGGTCAGATCGAAGGTTCGCGAAAATAGCCTCACGTCGCGTCAATACGGCGCCTAGTCGATAGGCGTGCGTCGAATAGCTATTGTATAGCACCTTGACATCGTGTAGACGGAATGGATATCGTCCATGGAGATGCCAGGCAAGCGACCCAAGGGGTTCAACATTCGTTCGACCCCTGAAGAGATCAAAGAGTGGGAATGGGGAGCGAAGATGTTTGCCGAAGAAACGTCCACCGACGAGAACGTGAGCGCGTTCCTACGGGCGGCGGCGAAAGAGAAGATCAGGCGGTATCGGGAAGTGAAGAAGGGAGGCAAGTAGCCATGGCCGTACGAGAGCGATTGGTGGTGGACGATGACGATGTCTTCGGACGTCTGACGGTGGAGCGCGAGCCGGCGCCCCTGCTGCAGCTCATGCCGCTGTTCGTGCCGGTCGGCGCGGGCCGGGCGGTGTACGACGAAGCAGAGGCGAACGCGAGGGTCGAGGTCGAGTACATCGCACCGGGACGGGCAGCGTGAGCCAATATACGAGAGTCCTTCCGGTGGCGCTCTGGGGTTTGCTTTGTGCCTTGGTTGGCGGCGCCACTGGATATGTTTCCGGCCATGTCGACGGCTATCGCAAGGCGACGTTCGAATGTATCCGGGGCGCGCGATGACCACCGACGACAAGCCCGCGCCCCGGGTCCTCTACATGGACGGCCTCGACGGTGACGACGCGCCCCCGCCGACACCCAGATTTCCCCCGTTTCCGTCCCTGGCTCCCATCGTGGCAGGCGAGTACAGGTATTCGGGATTCTCGATGCTGCCGCGCCCGCGGTGGAAGCCGACGAGGTGCCGGATCGTGACGTGCGACGAGCAAGACGCCTCGCCGTCGACGCCCTTCTGCGAGCGTCACGGCAAGGCCAGGCGCGAGCGCATCCGCCGGCTGGCCGAGCGGGTCCAGGTTCCCGACGAGCCCGTCTGCGGCCTCGCGAACGCGCGCCGGGGGACGGTCGTCTTCGGGACGTACTACCTCGGAGACGGGCCGGACAACGAAGAGGGGTTCGCGGGAGACTTCTACGCGAGGGAGGCGGATTGTGCGCTGGAGGTGCGCCGGCGGAACTTCCTTGCCGAGGAGACGGCGTACGTGGTGAAGGAGTTTGTGCTCCGATGAGCGCCTTTCACTGGCGGAAGGCCCGCGGTAGCGAGTGCGCGACGCTGGTGGGTTCGCCGAGGGTTACGGTCGTCGCATCGGCATGCGGTCGCCTCGTCGACTACCAAGAGGCAGTGGGCGACCGGGACGAGGTGAGCTGTACCGAGTGCCTGCTGCCGGGAGAGATGGAGGCCATGCTGCGGCGTCTGTCCGAGAACTTCTACGGCGACCACGATGCCGCCGCCGATGACATCGAAGAGGTTAACACCCTTCTCGCCCGTATCGACAAGGCTTCCCGTGGCTGATCCGTTGAAGCCCTGGATCTGGCAGCTGGCCGGCGAGAGCGGCTGGACGCTGGTCGATGCCGAGTTCTACTACCTGGCCTTTGTCAACCGAGTGACGGGGTTCAAGGACGGAGACCCGAAACAGCCGATGGAGATACCGTCAGCGGTGACGCGAGAGCGGATCGCGCTGGTGCCGCTGATGGAGGAGCTGTTGCGGAAGGCTACGGGGGACGCGTCCTCGGATGACAGCCTGGAGTCCTGCATCGACAACCTGGTCGAGTGGTACAACGCCGGCCCCGACGAGCTGTTGGACCACGCACTCAACACGACGATCAAGGTGAGCGACCAGATGCGCGCCCTGCTGGCCCGGATCGACGCCGCGAAAGCTACGCCCGAAGTGTGACCGCCGGCGCGCTCGCGCTGATCCTGCGAGCATGGCGAACGCTCTCGGAATCGACGTCAGTCACTGGGCCGTAATCACTGACATCAAGGCCGTCGTCGCCGCAGGGTATTCGTTCGTTGGAGTGAAGGCCACGCAGGGACTTTCGTTCATCGACCCGAAGTTCACCTATCACCGTGACCTCGTGCGGGGCGAGCCGGGGATCGTCGGGAGCATCTTCTTCCACTACCCGAACAAGCAGAACGACCCGGCACACGAAGCCTCGTTCTTTCTCGATACGATCGGCCCGCTGCGGGACAACGAATGGCTGGCCCTCGACGTCGAGGAAGGCAAGAGCGGATCGGACCATCCGCCGATCGCATGGCAGGAGGAATTCCTCGCGGAATTGCCCCAGGACCGCGGCCGCCTTCCGGGCATCTACACGTCGACTCACGACTGGAACGAAATCGGTAACCCGCCCTGGCCGGACGCCACGGTCGGCAAGGTCTTTCTCTGGCTGAAGCGCTACGCGTCCGATTACGGCCCCTGCCCTTCGCCGTGGAGCTTCCCGACCTTCTGGCAGAAGTCGCAGTGCACGCCAGTGCCGGGCGTGAGCCAGCCGTGCGACCTCGATGAGTTTTGCCTCGGCGGCGTCGAGGAGCTCCGGAAGCGGTTCGCGCTGGTGCCCGCGTGACGCCCGACGAAGTCCGCGCCGAGCTCCGCGAAGCCGAGGCCGACCTCGATCGGCTGCGGCGCAAGATGGACGAGGCGGCCGACGCCGGCGGCGGGGCCATCCCACGGGAGCTGGCGGAGGACTTCCAGGGTCAGATGGAGCGCATCAACTCCCGGATCTGGTCGCTGAAGGCGAAGCTCCGGACGCCGGTTCCGACGGCCTAAGGCGCAGGCTCGAGCGCCTCGGTCACGATCCTCTTGGCCTCCTGGTCGGCGCTCAGGCCGGCCGCCTCGCCCCGCCGCTCGAGCTCATCCCGCGCGGCAGCCGGGAGGCGGAACGACACCGGGCGGGTCTCGCTGCTCCCTGTTGAGCGCGGGCGGCCGGCCCGGGGGGCGTGCTGGCGGCAGAACGACCGCCCGCCGCTACCGCGAGGCTCGACGACGGCCTTGCGCCGGCAGTCGCCAGCGTCGCAATAGTAGGGGCAGCGGTCGGTCGCCGGGCCGCCGTCCCGGTGAAAATCGCACGGGACGGCGGGAGTGCAGCGGAGGGCGCTCACCGCGACCTTATTCGTCGACGACGCGCGACCAGTCTGACTCTCCGGCCTCGTCGAGCAATAAACGGGCGCACGACCGCTCGACGCGGACGCGGACGCTTCCGTTGGCGGGATAGCTCCCGTGATTTCGGGCGGCTCGGTGCGAGGCTCGGATCTGCTCGGGCATGTACTCGACCAGTACCGTATCTGCAATAGGGCCGGACCACGCACACGCCTCACCGGTCCAGGCGCCACACTCGCACGCCATGTTGTTGGTCGCCATCGTCGTCTCCTTGGTGTCTGTCGTCGTGTCCATGCTCATCGCGTCCGCGTCCATATCACCTCTGGCTGGCTCACCAGGACTCCGGCGCCATCGCGCTCCACGCGAGTCACCTTGACGGTGTCGCCGATCCAGCCAGAGCCGGAGAGCTTGGCGGCAAACGTGCGCGCATCTGCCTCGTCGCTAAAATCATGGTGTCCATCGCGGTTGCTCACCTGGTAGGTCGTCACGATATCGGTCGCCATCGTCGTCTCCTCGGTAGTGGTGGATTTCGTCGTGCTCACACAACTACTCTACGCACCCACAGATTCCTGTCTACAGGTAATCGACGTGGGGTAGACGATTCGGACGCGGCGCGTCTAGCGCGAGCAATCTGCTAGCTCAGCGCGGCGGCCACGGGACGCGCGCACGGCGCGCCAGGAGCAGCGCCAGCGTCTCAACGAACTCCAGAGTGTTCCCGGCCTCAGTGAAAAGCACGCTGACGTCGGCGATCATCTCGTAGAGGCCAGCGCGCCTCCCGATGTCGAAGCCCGGGAGCGTCTCGGCCACTACCGTCGGGGTCGTCTCCTCGCGTTCGATCTCGGCCAGGTCCTCAGGGAGTAGATCGATCGAGGTCGCCGCGAGCTCGTCCGCCCACTCGTCGGCCGGCTCGTCGTCGTCGTCGTTCACGTTCCCTGAATCCTCAGCTGCAGCCGCTTGCGGTCCTTGCAGGTACGTACGTTGTGGCCAGGCTTGCGGCAGAACGAGCACGCGGGCTCGACGATTACGATCCGGTGGACCGGGCGTCGCTTCGACGTCGCGCTGCGCATGGGATCACGGGCGCTCCGGCGGAAGACCGAGCTCGCCGCCGGTGTCGTCGTTCCTGATCTTCGCCAGGCCCCGCACCTCGACCTGCCGGATTCGTTCGCGCGTGAGGTTGAAGATCCGCCCGACCTCCTCGAGCGTGATGCCTCCGCGGTCGGCGACGTCGAGAGAGCAGGTCTCCGCCATCTCCCAGACCTCGAGGTGCGGGAAGTTGAGCTTCAGCGCGCCCGTCTCGGGATTCACGTCCAGGTACAGGTGGTGCGAGCAGGACACGAACGGGCACGGGCGGGCCATCTCGCTGCATGCGCCGCGGGTCTGCGGGCGATCCACGTCCTCGGGGTAGACGGTGTCGTCGGCCGCTGAGCGCTCGTCCTTCGTCAGCTTGCTCGGCGCGATCGTCCTCGCGCGCACGCGGCCGTTGGGCAGGACGGTCAGGTGCTTTCGAGCGCGCTCGACCGCCGGGACCGCCTCTTCGTCTGGCAGAGCCCCGACGGCCATGTCTTCCACGCCGATGAGCAGGGTCGCGCTCAGGCCTTGGGCGGGGCGGCCGGCACGGCGGAGCCCGCGTGCTGGATTGGGCTCTTGCCGAGATACCCGACTACGATGGCGGCGCCGGCGACCACGGACCAGATCCAGGCATGCACCCCCGACGGATGCCCAGCCGTCAGCGACGCGTGCAGCGCGACACCGGCCGCCATGAACGCCGAGACGCCGTAGAGCACGCGCGCGACGGCAGCGCTCACCATCAGAGGCACGTACCCGAACCCAGCCAGGAGGCCGGCCCCTGAGAGCACGAACTCCGAGATGGGCAGCGGAACTCCCGTGATGAGTCCGGCCGACATGCAGCCGCCGACAGCGCCCACGATGGTCGCAAGAACGGTGAGCAGGATCTTGAATGCTTTCATGACGGTCCCTTTCGTTCAGAGCGGGCCCCAGCGGTCGGGGCCGTCGTTGGTGATTCCTACGTTCGCTTCGAAGATCTCTTCCTCGAGACGACTTGCTTCAGCGTCCGCTCGGGCGCGCTGCTGCTTCCACCGCTCGATGAACGCCTCGCACTCATCCGGTCGAGTGCTGCGGACGCGAGATCCAAATAGGCCCCAGGCGTTTCCGAGGCTGGTATAGGCGACCTCGAGATCGACGCTATCCATCTCGACGGCAGAGAGGCGACGGTCCCGTTCTTCACTGGTCATTGCCTTTCACGGGGCTTTCGGTTTTTCGACGTGGTCGGTCGCGATGGTTGGTTGTCCGGTCGCGGGGAGCTCGGCCGGCGGTGTGCTTCCGCCGGCGCGGACCCAGCGCACTGCCTTCACGACGCCAGAAACCGCTGTCCCGGCGGCAGTGCCGAACCCAACCACGGCAGCAACGACCTTGGCCCAGTGCTTCATCCGGTGCATCAGGCGAACGTCCCACTGCAGGAGGACGTCCGGGCGCTCCCAGTACTGCTCTCCCTCGTCGATGGCCGCCTGCTGGGCCTCCTGGATCGTTGGGTGCCGCTTTCGCACACGTCACGCTGCGGTCGCCGCGGAGGCGGCCTCCTGCTGAACGGGTCTCGCGTCTTCGGCTCCCGTGAGCGCCGCCACGCACCGAGCCCGCGCCGCGTCCGACAGCCCAACGGCCTGGACGGTGATGTTGTGGCGCCGGTAGACCACCCGGATCTCGGTGTCGTCCGTCGACACCTTCATCTCGGCAAGGATCGCCTCGACGCGCATCCGGATCTCGAACTCGCTGGGCTCAGCCCGCAGCTCGTCGCGCAGGGCGCGCACGCCGTTGGCGAGGGCCTCCCGGAACGTCGGGGTCACGATCGCGTCGGAGACCGCACCGACCTTCTTGTCCAGCCCCAAGCGGTGCGCCTCAGCGTTGATGCCGATCTCGATGCGAAACCAGCGGGCGCCCGGATTGCGGGCCACGATGGTCTCCTGCTGCTGCGCGATCTTGGCGATCTTCCGCTCGATCGCCCTACCCCGCGACGTCGTCCGAGTCTGGCCGAAGCGCTCACGGGCTTGCGACAGCTGGGCCGCGGTGCGGGATTGAACCGAAACGCGCTCCGCGTCCGCCGCCTCGAGCTCGAACAGCACGGCCGCCAGCCGATCGCTCTCTGCTCGGAGCCGTGCGTCTTGTGCCGCTCGCTCTTCGAGGACGCGCGCCTGAACCTCGCGGTGCTTCTCCTGGGCGAGCAGGACGTCGGCCCGGTGGGACTTCGACGCCTCGGCCGCGACAACGGCGGCCGCTGCCTCCGCCTCGAGCCGCTCGATCTCCAGCGCGTGCGGCTCGGCTGCCGCTTCGCACTGCGCCTCGATCGCCTTCAACTCAAGGAGATTGTCCCGGCGGGCCCGCTCGAGCCTGATCAGGTCCCCAACGCGGGGATGCCGAGGTGGGAGGACGATCGTCGCCTGGGTTTCTTCGACCATGGGTTCCATCCTACGGATGCCGTGCGATTCCCCAACAGTTCCGTTGTTAGTTCGGCTTGGCGCGCTCGTAGATGAGGCCGATGTCGAGCTCGGAGGTCGTCGGTGCCGTTGCGCCGGCGACGATCTCGACTTGGCTGTTCAGCCCTTGGACGAGGTACTCCCAGGCCGTCTGCGCGTTGGCCAAGATCGCGTCGCCGGCGCCGTTCGCTGCTCGCCAGGTACTCGATCCCTTGTGCTGCACCCGGTAGAGCACCGTCACGGCCTGGTTGAAGAACCCGCTCACCACGATCCGGTCCGCGTGGCTCGAAGTGACTGTGGTGTCGAACACGACGGTCGTCTGGTTGTTGCCAGCATCGACGCCGACGATCGGGTTCAACGGGCCCAACCACTGGGTCGGGATCCCGCTGCCGCCGATACCGACGACAGGCTCGTCGTGGACGCCATGGTCGGGCGGCGTGCAGGCCGAGGCGAGGACGGAGAAGGCGATGACGACGAGAACGGTTCGGAGAGATCTCATGTGGCTGGCTCCCTTTCGTGCTGCCGCGGGCGCGGCTAGCTAGCTAGTGCTGCGTTTCACGGTCCCCACTTGCGGCGGAGGTACTGGTTGATCCGCGCATCCTGCACGGTCGACGGGATGGCCGTGACCAGCAGCATCTCTGCCAGGTCGATCCTCGCGTACATGGTTGGCGTAACGCCGTCCTCGATCTTCGCCCCGAGCGCGGTCAGGCACGTCGCCGCCTGCGCGAGAAATCCGCTGCTGCTGGTGAGCGGCGTGATGTTGTAGCCGCTGCTCAGGTACTTGTACTGCGTGATGTCGGTCGGCCCGGTACCGCCAGCGGCCCACTGCGCGCTGAACTCGATCGGGTATCCGATGTTCCCGTTCGTCGAGTCCGCGATCCCGTTCGTGTTGATGATTTTGAATCCATCACTGCCATTGGCGTGCTGGTCGAACATCACCATGACCGGGCCCCAACTCGAATTGGCGTAGGGCGCGAACTCGCTGTTGGTGCTGCCGGTCCCCTTGAGGGTGAGCAGGCTGTACCAAGTCCCGAACGTCGCCGGGCCGGTCGTCACCTTGTAGACGGCATACAGCGTCTTGGGGCCGGACGGCAGCGTGAGCGAAGCCGTCATGACGTCGGATGTGCCGTTGAACCTGACGCAGTTGCCGCCGTTGAACCAGCAGTTGGGCACGCATGTCGGGCTCGTCGCCCCCGGGAACGTCGCGAAGGTGGCAACGACACCGCCGGCAGGCGTCCGTCCGATGCTGGAGATCGGACCGGGCGAGCACTGGGCCGCGTCGATCCAGAGCGCGATCTGCGACCCCACGTCAGCGTCCGGCGCGTAACTCGGTGTCGCGTAGGCGTCCGGCGAGAACAGCCTGTTCGCCCAGATCAGGTTGTTGACGATGATCTGACCGAGGTACGGGCGCCCGCGCCAGTTGG
>Ga0134128_10002990_pt1 | contig 20712 bp, 16 predicted proteins | sample KB31754_FD_96462 | JGI IMG/M metagenome (GOLD analysis project Ga0134128, IMG submission 96462) | Terrestrial soil microbial communities with excess Nitrogen fertilizer from Kellogg Biological Station, Michigan, USA - KB3-175-4 | ecosystem: Environmental > Terrestrial > Soil > Unclassified ...
CAAGATCCTCGTCATCGCCGAACATCTGGACGGCAAGCTGAACTCCACCACCGCGCGCGCCGTGAGCGCGGCCGCGGCGATGAAACCCGAAGCCATCGACGTACTGGTGCTGGCCGACAACGTCGCCACGCTCTCCGCCGAAGCCGCGAAGATCGACGGCGTCAGCCGCGTGCTCACCGTCGAGCGCGCCGAGAACGCCCACCCGCTGGCCGCCGTGCTGGCGCCGCAGATCGCCAAGGTCGCCGCTGGCTACAGCCATGTGTTCGCGCCCTCCACCACCTTCGGCAAGGATGTTGCGCCGCGCGTGGCCGCCCTGCTCGGCGTGGCCCAGGTCAGCGACGTTATGAGCGTGGAAGGCGCGCATGCCTTCAAGCGCCCGATCTACGCCGGCAACGCCATCGTCACCGTCGAGGCCGAGCCGTCACATCCCGTGGTCGCCACCATCCGCACCGCTTCATGGCCGGTTGCCGCGACGGGCACAAACAACGCACTGGTCGAAGCGCTTGCGCTGGACGTGACGCTGCCCGGCCACACCCGCTACATCGGCCTGCAATCGGGCAAGAGTGATCGCCCGGATCTACAGAGCGCCGGCAAGGTGGTCTCCGGCGGCCGTGGCGTGGGTTCGAAGGAAAACTTCGAGATCATCTACAAATTCGCGGACAGGATCGGTGCCGCCGTGGGTGCTTCGCGCGCAGCGGTCGACGCCGGCTACGTGCCAAGCGACCTGCAGGTGGGCCAGACCGGCAAGATCATTGCGCCCGAACTGTACATGGCCATCGGCATCTCCGGCGCCATCCAGCACCTCACCGGCATCAAGGATGCCGGCACCATCGTGGCGATCAACAAGGACGCCGAGGCGCCGATCTTCGAGGTGGCCGATTTCGGGCTGGTGGGGGATTTGTTCAAGCTCATTCCGGAGCTCGAGCAGGCGCTCTGAGACCTGTAAGGAAATGGCACTCGCATGTACGGAAACCGCATGAATCTCAATTGCTTCAAGGCATATGACATCCGTGGCCGGGTGCCAGACGAACTCGACGAAACGCTGGCCCGCCGGATAGGTGTGGCCATGGCGGGCCAACTCGGTCCCGGACCGGTTGTACTGGGGCGCGATGTCCGCCTATCCAGTCCTGCGCTCCAAACCGCGCTTGCGGACGGCTTCCGCCATGCCGGTCGCGACGTTATCGACATCGGGCTCGGCGGCACCGAAGAAGTGTATTTCCAGACCGCCCATCTTGGCGCAGCCGGCGGCATCATGGTCACGGCCAGCCACAATCCCATGGATTACAACGGCATGAAGCTGGTGCGCGAAGGCGCGCGGCCGATCAGCGGTGACAGCGGGCTGTTTGCGATCCGCGACTTTGCCGTCAGCGAGCAGGCTCCGATCCCGACGTCCCCTGTGGTGCCTCGTGCGGTGCCGGACAAATCCGCCTACATCGCGCATCTGCTGGGCTACATCGATCGCGACCGGCTCAAACCCCTGAAAATCGTGGTCAACGCAGGAAACGGGGGGGCCGGCTTGATCGTGGATCAGCTTGCACCGTACCTCCCGTTCCAGTTCATCCGCCTGCAGCACGAACCTGACGGCCGCTTCCCCAACGGCATCCCCAACCCCCTGCTGCCCGAATGCCGCGCCGCCACGGCGGAGGCCGTGCGTGCGCACGGCGCGGATTTCGGCGTGGCCTGGGACGGCGACTTCGACCGATGCTTCTTCTTCGATGCCGACGGACGCTTCATCGAGGGCTACTACCTCGTGGGCCTGCTGGCCAAGGCTTTGCTGGCGCGACATCCGGGTGGGCGGATCGTTCACGACCCCAGGCTGGTGTGGAACACCGTGGACATGGTGCACGCTGCCGGCGGCGTGCCGGTAATGAGCAAGACCGGCCACGCCTTCATCAAGGAGCGCATGCGTGCCGAGAACGCCGTATACGGCGGTGAAATGAGTGCGCACCACTACTTCCGTGACTTCAACTACTGCGATTCGGGGATGATCCCCTGGTTGCTGATCGCCGACCTCGTTTCCAGCACGGGAATGTCGCTGGCGGAAATGGTCGAGGACCGCATGCAAGCCTTCCCGTGCAGCGGCGAGATCAACTTCAAGGTTGACGACGCGCGCACGGCCATCGATCGCGTCATGGCCCATTACGCGCGGTTCGAGGCGGTGCTCGATCACACCGACGGCATCAGCGCCGACTTCGGCAACTGGCGCTTCAACCTGCGCAGTTCCAATACCGAGCCGCTGCTGCGACTGAACGTGGAGTCACGAGCTGACGCGTCGCTGATGCGCGAGAAGACCGCCGAGATCTCCTCCCACTTGCAATGACGCCTTGTCCGGTGCATTAAACAATTGGCAGTTTCGGTATCACCACCATGTTCACCACAGAGCTTGCCAAGCCCGGGAACTTGCCAACCCGATTTCCCGCCTATTTCCGGAAATCATCCTGGTTGGCGAGAAACCATTCATAGGCATCTCGCAGGCCCTCTTCCAGTCCTATTTCAGCTTTCCAGCCCAGAGCGTTCAGCCTCGAGTTGTCCAGCAACTTGCGCGGCGCACCGTCTGGCTTGCTGGCGTCGAAAACAAGACGCCCTTCGAAGCCAGTCACACGCGCTATCGTCTCTGCGAGTTCGCGGATTGTGCAATCGACACCTGTACCCACATTGATATGCGACAACATGGGTTGCGTATTAGCTTTCCATGCGGCTGACGGAAGTTCCATTACGTACACGCTGGCGGCAGCCATATCATCCACATGCAGGAACTCGCGCATCGGCCTGCCGCTTCCCCAGATCGACACTTCCTCCACGCCCTGCTGCACAGCATCGTGGAAACGACGCAGAAGCGCTGGGATGACGTGACTATTCTCCGAATGAAAGTTATCGTTCGGACCATACAGGTTTGTGGGCATCACACTGCGATAATCGCGCCCATACTGCCGGTTGTAGCTCTCGCACAATTTGATGCCGGCGATCTTGGCAATTGCATAAGGTTCGTTGGTCGACTCAAGCGTGCCGGTCAGTAATGCATCCTCGCACATAGGCTGCGGTGCAAGCCTGGGGTAGATGCAGGACGAGCCGAGAAACAGCAGCTTCTGTACGCCAGCCCCATGAGCGGCCCGTGTGACATTGCACTCCATCACCAGATTTTCGTAGATGAACTCGGCCGGATAGGTATTGTTGGCATGAATGCCGCCGACCTTGGCTGCCGCCAGGTACACTTGATCGACGCCTGCATCGCGAAAAAATTCCTCGACATCGGCTTGGCACGTCAGGTCAAGCTCTGAATGCGTGCGGGTGAGAAGATCGACACTGCTCCCATGCGTCGCCTGCAGGCGGCGCAGGATCGCAGAACCCACCATGCCGCGATGACCGGCAACGAAAATACGCGGATTCCCAGCCATCATCAGTGCTCCTGCGGCAAGCTGACGCTATAACCGTGTCGCTTCAACAACGCATGCCTACGCGCCTCGGCGAGATCGGCGGCAATCATTTCGGCGCACATTTCACGTGCGCCGATCTCGGGCACCCAACCAAGCTTTTCTTTTGCCTTGCTTGGATCTCCAAGCAGGGTCTCGACCTCCGCTGGTCGAAAATAGCGAGGGTCCACCCGAACAATGACGTCTCCGGTCTTAAGTGCGGGCGCCTTGTCACCTTCGATGCGCTCGACGATGGCTCTTTCCTGCACGCCACTACCCTCAAACCGTAGAAATACACCAAGCTCCTCGGCAGACCAGCGAATAAAGTCACGAACCGACTGCTGGACCCCGGTGGCAATGACAAAATCCTCCGGCTTGTCTTGCTGCAGCATCAACCACTGCATGCGCACATAATCCTTGGCATGCCCCCAGTCGCGCAAGGCATCAAGGTTTCCCATGAATAAGCACGCATCCAGACCGTGCGCAATATTGGCAAGGCCACGTGTGATCTTGCGCGTCACAAAGGTCTCACCGCGCCTCGGGCTTTCGTGGTTGAAGAGGATGCCGTTGCAAGCATACATGCCATATGCCTCGCGGTAATTCACCGTAATCCAGTAAGCATAGAGTTTGGCCGCCGCATATGGACTCCGCGGGTAGAACGGAGTCGTCTCACGCTGTGGAATCTCCTGCACTAGCCCGTAAAGCTCTGATGAGCTGGCCTGATAGAAACGTGTCTTTTTTTCAAGCCCGAGGAACCTGATGGCTTCGAGCAGTCGCAACGTGCCGATTGCGTCGACATCCGCAGTGTACTCAGGCGACTCGAAACTGACCGCCACATGGCTTTGCGCGCCGAGGTTGTAAACCTCGTCCGGCCGCACTTGCTGCAAGATGCGCGTCAAGTTCGAAGTATCTGTGAGATCGCCGTAGTGTAGTACGAACCGCGCATGATCAACGTGCGGATCTTGGTAGATGTGATCCACGCGATGCGTATTGAATAGCGATGCACGGCGTTTGATACCGTGAACCTCATATCCCTTGTCAAGCAGAAACTCCGCCAAATAAGAACCATCTTGACCAGTTACACCAGTGATCAATGCCTTCTTCATCATAACCTCAACTTTGCACCCGACACGGTTTTAGCGAACGCAGCACATGCCGCCATATTTAACATCTGTCGGACTGCGCTCTGAAGCGCGTACAATCACGAAACTTCAAACCCCATGAAACCTCAAATTTCGCATCGAGCATATCGCGCTACTCGGTATATCAATGACAGCCAGGCCGCAATACAGTCAGATGGCCGTCGAGGCATCCCATGTCGCGCGCCTGCATGGTACTGCAAGCACCGGCCACCAGGCCCACAAACGCGCACCATATAGTTCCATCGGCATGCACCCTTGTGATGTTGCTGCAAGTGCAACGACGCATATCGTTTCACGTGGCATATAGCACTCATGCGAGCGCAGGCACGCCGACTAGAACTGATGGAGTGGCCACTGGGTCCTACTTGCGTGTACTTTTTCTGCCAAACCCAAGTGTAACGGCCTTCAAACCGTGTGGGAAGGAGGCTCTGGTGGCATTGAGAGATCGACGCGGGGCGAAGCATTCCGGAACTTAATTTCCCACCTGGCGCGTCCCCTGATATGGCGCGGGTAGACACGCAACCGTCCGAACGGACGAAGGAGGTGTCGTGATGAAGAGCCTCGCGCAATTTCAGCTCTGCATGAGCCTGAAGACAATTCTCAACCGCCGTGGCACCAAGGCGCAGCGCCGCAAGCACGCCGCACGACAGCGCGTGGCAAGAGACCGCTGACCAGCAAGCCCCACATTCACGCTGAGTCGAGTTGCGCGCAGAACGGCCGCGGCGCTTCGCGCTTACGGGCCCACCTCACGCAACTATTTGCTCTTGCCCACGCCGCACGTATACTTCGCGAAGCGGTCGTATTTCACGTCCGTCAGCCGAAGTCAATAGTCGGGTGCCGACGGCCATACATATGTCGAAAGTCATCTTTACTTTAGCTGTGCCGTCGCAGTCCAGCGGCATGCTTGCTTTTTTGTAGCGTCAAAATACGCAACGCTTTTACTAAGGGGAAAGGGATGCAGACCATTGTTACAACGCTAGCGCATCGCTACGGTACTAGCGACGCATTCTGTGCCCGCTACATTAACAATCAACTTGGCGAGCTGAGTGAAGCTACCGATCCCGTAGCATTTGAGCAAGCGCTGTCGCCTACGCAACGACTGTACCTGGAATACGCCCTGTCAACCAACCTCAGGGGCAGAGACCTCGCGCGGCTTTATCCACGCACGACCAGACATGCCCGCATTCTTGACATAGGTTGCGGCTATGGCGGTACAATTCGAGCGTTTGCCGAAGCGGGATACGAAGCGCTGGGGCTTGAAATTGATCCGAACTTGGCTGAATTTGCGCGCTTGAACATCGAGCACATCAGCAATGCACGTGTGATGTGCTCCGATTTTGTTACTGAGGATCCCGCAGCATTGGGCTCGTTCGACCTGATCTTCTGCACCGATGTCATCGAACATGTCAGTAACCCAGATCGCGCGCTAGAGGTGGCGGCCTCGCTACTCAGAGCCAGTGGCCTTCTTGTACTTCAGATTCCGAACCGCAACAGTGTGCGGCAAGTGCTTTCCGACGGGCATTTCTGCCTGTTTGGATCCACGTTGCTGAGCCGACAAGAAGGTCGGGAGCTCAAGCGTCAAATTCAAGGCTGGGATGATCCCTACCATCACATGGGCGAACTCATGCCGCTTGCTTATTACACCAGCCGCCTACGCCAACATGGCCTGACTGTCCATGTGGCGGAATCAGATATTGAATCTTCGGCTGACGTATTAACTATGTTCGGCGACTGTTGCAAAAGGCTTGCGGAATCCCAGAGCGATTCACGGTTGTCATGGTTCACCCGCCGAGAGCTTGCCCAGGCTTTCTCGGAATATGGGAAAAGCCTTTTTGAATCCTATTCCTCGGCGATGCAGACTGGCGAGCTGGACTCGTTTTTTCTCCGCTACGCAGCCCCAACTTGGGCAGTTACAGCTCGACGGGACTAATTTTCTAGGCGCTGCTTCGTAACACTACATAGCTTTGGCCGCATGATACGTAAAGACCAGGAAGTAGCTCCAAAAGGGCTCGCAAACCAACCCAACGCCTCAGTTCCGGCGGCGACACTCGGCCGGAGTCATGAACGTAACAGCGATACCTAGCCAAGTCGGGCTAAAAAGTGGATTATTCGAGGGGCCCACAAACATCAACGCATCGCGTACAAATTGGTGTAACTTACGACATCATCTAACGCATTGATGTCTTTAACCTTCAAAAGGCCCCGCGAAGAGTCTCGATAGAGACAAAAGCCCATACCTTGCAAATAATCGAACAAAAGAGTCGCCCCCCCCCCCGATCGATCCAGCCCCTCTGGATAATACTCAAACATCAATCGAATCGCGTGATTTTCTGTCAATACACGATTCGCGCCGCGCAATGCGTAATATTCGTAACCCTGAATGTCCATCTTGATGAAATCAATTCGAGTACCGGGCGAAAAATAATTATCCAGCGCAACTGCCTGGATGCGGGTTTCATTTCGCCCGTCACCGGGGTCATAGGTACGATGATCCACATTCAAGCTCGGCGATGCAAATAGAACCAAATCTTGATTCGTTTCCGCAACGGCCTTATGAACCAGCACTACATTGTCTGATTTTACAAACCTCGCATGCATGTCACAATTTACCTGGTCGGGCTCAAATGCGTGGACCTTGCCATTCTTACCGACCAAATTTGCAAAAAACGAGGTATATATACCGATATTCGCTCCAACGTCGACGACCGTCATCCCAGGTTTGATGTATTGCTTTGCAAACGCTCGCTCATTTCGATCACTCAGCGCCTTGTAGATCCGATATAGGAAATGATAAGTGCGCGTAGCTCGCCGAAACAAAGCCTTCTGAACAAACGCATAAAGCATCTCTGAACCTGACATCTGCACAACCCTCGATTTAATGAAAGTACCGTCGTAGCCTACTGATTACGTTTACCGACTTTGTGCTTTCTTATTATTAGATATCTTCCGACATCACGATGCCGGATGCCGCTACCGCAGAGCCTTAGTTCTTGTTATTCTCTTCGTCGACTACTTCAAGCCGAAATTCCGTCGCGCCGGCAAGTCCCCATGCAGCACCTTGATCAGGTCGCTCCGCTTGCAATCGCAGCGTAACGGACTGATCGCCTTGTGGCATATCAACGAACCACCAGCCTGTACCAGAGATTGCCGCGATGTCATGCTGGTGTACGATCACACCGCCAACAATCGCCTCCTGCACGATCCTGCCCGGTAATCCGCCAGGCGCATAACCGTCGTGTACCGCAATCCTCAGATGATCCTTTTGACCCGACTCAGCATTAGCCCTGCAGGTCACTTCCGCAAAGTCCCCGGGGGCGGGTTCACGCGCCAGCTGGAAAGTGCCGCCATTACCGTTCAAGGCAGACAGCTGTCCATGGTTCATTTGACACTCCGCTGAGGCATGCGGCAAACGAAGAGTGAAGCGGTAGCGCAGGTCGGGGCGATTCCATTCCTGTATTTCGACCCACATTTGCAGCTTGGGATAATAGTGGTGTATTCCGAGGTAACACATGCTCGTCACCGCCGCAGTCTGCACGAACATCCAGCCCATTCGAGGATTGGAGTTTAGACGTAGCACAGCCAATCCAAAGACTATCGCCTCAAGCGAATCTGTCACCATGAAGAAACGCGCCTGCATGGCAACGAGCAGGTGGATGCCGATCTTCAACAGGATCACCAGCACCAAGACCAGCATTGCCTGATTTCGCTCGCGCAATGCAATGAGCGCGGCGCCGATGAAAAAAGCATGGAGCAACAACAACCCCACGAAGACGAACGGGTGCATTTCGCCAGCAAATTTGGCTGCTGCTGGCTGCGTTGCCGTAGGCTGCACGTCCGCATCCGTCAACGCCCAGTATTCCAGCGTCCCATCCATGCCGCTGATGGCTGCATACAGGGCACCCAAGCGGCGAATGGCATGAAAGCCTGGCCGTCGCAGGATCTCCGCGATGGCGAGCTTCATCTCTTCGTGATCTTTATGTGCCCCCCAATAGCTATCGATAAGCTCACCCTTGCCAGAACGCGGGATCTGTTTTACTTGTTGACCTGGCGGAGGATCAAGCAAAGCCGGCTCCTCGGCAGCGATGAAGGGGCTGGGATCGACCCAGCCGAATCCGGCACCTGGCGCATAAGAGCCAAGAATGGATGAACCGCCGTGGCGGGTCATCAACGAAAAATTGCCGGTGGCTGCATATCGCTGCGATGCGATGCATATCAACAGCAGCCACGCGACGCCGACGAATGCAAGGATGCGTTTCAGCTTCAGGCGCGAGTCGGCCAACGGCCAGCACGCTGCTATCGCCAATGGCAGCGCAACGAGATACATCTCCTCTCTGACATAACCAGCGACACACCACAGCAACGCGGCCCATATTGGATAGCCGCCCCGCCTTCCCCACAGGTTTCGCACCATCAGGCACGCCAACGCGACAGTCGGCAGCATGACCCAGTTGTCTTGAGCCACCACACTGGAAAAAACCACTTGAGCAGGTTGAAAAGCCAAGACGACCGCAATCAGCAACCGTCCCCGAGCCGACACAACGCCACGCAACAGCAGAAGCGGTAGCAACGGAAGCAAGCCAAGCATGGTCGTTGTTGCCAGTCGAGCCGTGCTGACGGGATCAAATGGCACTACCCGCATGACCAACGACAGCAAGGTCGGGGTTCCCGCGCTGAAAAGATCCCAAAACCAGCCTTTGGCGGCCGGCCCATGCTCAGCTAGCGCACTGGCAAAGACAACGATTGCATTGAAATCGGAAGTTGGTTCCGTAGGAAACCGCAGTGCCAATATGATGCGCACGCCGACAGATGCAAACATTACCAGCACCATTGCCGCCAGCAACAACTTTGTCGTGCGCATCGATTTCACTTGTCCGCGATCTGTATTCATGTCCATGCTCAATGGTTCTCGATCAGATGAACTTGAGCTTTCGGCTCGCGAAAACGAGCATCATCAACAACAATACGCCGTGTCGCCAGCGCGATATATTGGTGGTGCCATACGTGCGTTCACGATAGGTAATCGGAACCTCGGTAACCTGCAAACCCATCCGCGCCGCACCGAATATCAGGTCGAAGTCGCCAAACGGGTCGAAGTCGCCAAAATAGGCCCGATTCGCCGCCAAACGCTGATAGTTTTCACGCGTAAGCACCTTGGTGCCGCACAGCGTGTCCTTGAAACGTTGCCCCAGCACAAACGAGAAGGCCGCCGCGAAAAACCGATTGCCAAGCAGGTTGAGAAAACGCATGGCTTCCTTTTCCATCGGATAGACAAGCCGCGAGCCATTGACGAATTCGGCCTTGCCACTGGCGATCGCGTCATAGAACTTGGGCAGGTCTTCGGGTGGAACGGTGAGATCCGCATCCAGGATCATCAGGATGTCCTTGCTGGCCAGGGCAAAGCCCTTGCGTACCGCATCGCCCTTACCCTTGCCTTCCTGTCTGGCCGCGATTATCTGCCGACCCGGACATTTCGCCTTGATCTCCTGGATGCGCTGCCAGGTATCATCGGTCGAGCCGCCCTCAACAAAGATCAACTCATCATCCGGTCCCATCGACGGAACGCGGCTGACGATATTTTCAATATTGCCAGCCTCATTGCGTGCTGCGACCACCACACTGACACTTGGCTTTGCCACTACCGCCTGCTTCTGTACTGGTCGTGCCACAAACAGGTTGACCATGGACAGTGCGCGCAAGCCCGGAAGCGGTGCCAGGTAGCGATTCATCAGCCATGAGAGAAAGGGAATCGGAAAAGGCAGCAGTACGCGATCGTCCTTGCGCACCAATTCAAAGTCGGTCAATCGAAAGAAGTTCTTGATATCTCCATCATCGAGCCAGTTGGATTCCAGCGTTTTGCGACGCCAGCCACATGCCGTTGCCAGCCGGATCAGCGGTCGCCAAAAGCTGTTGTAGGTCACTACGACCAGTCGGGTACGCGCACCGATCTCGCCACGCAGCTTCTGCAGATAAGCCTGGACATCCGGCACATAATGCAGATTGCCGTTGAGTATCAGATAATCGATCGTCTCCACGTCACGTATCGACGCAAACTGCTCTGCCGAAATCGATTCGATCCCGACAAGGTTCTTGCCAAGTTCATCGGACATGGGATCCATTTCGACCACGCGATCGGATTCACGCGCGTAAAGTCGAATATATTTCGACATGATGCGATAAAAATATTTCCTCACGTTCTTCTCCAGCACATGTCCTGCGTCAATTTTTCAGGGAATCCGGCTGATGTCTGCGCTTCATGTACCAGATGAATGCCCCAGGCAAGGTGGCGATCGCCGAGCCAAATCCAAATAGCAGCGAGATAGCCAACGCCGATTCCTTTGTTACCGATAGCGCCGACAGGCCTACCACCATCGCGCCCTCACGAACCCCCCAGCCATTCAGGGAGATCGGCAGTAACGAAAGGAATATCGCCATCGACACGACGGCCAACAATTCCAGATAGTGAACCTCGACCGCCAATGCTGCTGCGATCCAGTAAATCGCCATGATACTCACGCAATAGGTAACAACGCTTACCAAGAACGCACGCATCGAATAACTCGAAAGTACGCTGCTGCGAATTGCCAATGCAAGGTCGATCAGCTTGCGTCGCCGCCCAGTGCCCTCAAATCGCGCGATGAACGGTACCTTTGCAAGCAGCCATATCAATGTCAGCCCCACTAACAGTCCGGTGACCAAGGTCAGACCCAGTGCCCGGAGGATCATCGGCAGGTGTTCCCAGATCAGGGGCATGCCGGCCGCCATGACAAAGATCACCGCAGCGACACCGATCAACCGGTCGAGCACCAGCGACTGTAGCGCATGAGCGAGTCTGGCCCGACCGTGGACAAGATAGGCCAGTCGAATCGCATCTACGCCAATGCCTGCGGGCAAAACCTGTCCCATAAACGTTGCCGCATAGGTCGCCCTGAAATAGAAGCCTATCGGCAAGTCGATTCCAGACGCGCGCGCGCACAACCTCCAACGCCACGCAACCAACAGTGTTGTGGCGCACAACGCCAGCATGGCTACCACCAACAACACCGCATCGGCTCTGGCCAAGGTTGCCTTCACCTCCTGCCAGTCCACGGTGCGGATCAGGATCAGGAACAATCCCGCTGTGATCATTAGCTTGGCTAGCTCGCGTATCCAGGTCTTCCAGCGGTCGCTCCGGGCAAGGTGGGGCAAGCCACCAACTTCCTCATCAATCATGGCAAATTCTCCATCCTTGGGATGAACCATGTTGTGTTGCCGATCGATGGATAGCACCGCTACAGACATCTGCCAACACCATCGCTCTAGCCTTCCAGCTATGTAAAGCAACCGATGCCATTGACAGATCCAGTCCTTCCAACAGCCTTCCAGCCGCCTTCATGTCACGCAGCAGAGCCAACTTCCCACTCAATGCATCTACATCGGCAGCCACTGTCCACCCCCTGCGCAACTGCGTGACTAGTGCATTCACAGGGTCACTTGCCTTCTGGTGTACCTGCAGCAAAGGGCGACCGCTGCCCAGATATTCATAAACCTTCCCTGGCGTCTGCACCGGATTCGCATTGCCAAGACAGACAAGCACGTCCGCATGCCGTTGAGCCTCAAGTGCACATTGATGGGGCAGGCTTTGCTGAATGCGAATGGACTTCGGATGCTTGCGTGCATAAGCCCGCAGTTCAGCCGGAACATCTGGCGTCGCAATATCAAGCACCACGCCAGGTGTGCGCACTACTGCCTCAAACAATTCCCGACCGCTGCGGAAACGATAAAACCGACCTGTATATAAAAGCCGCAATTCCATCTTCTCGCCCTCCGTGCCCCCACCTTCCATTGACGGTGCGAATCCCTGCGGCACAACGGCAAATTTTTCAGCAGCGATCCGGTGGCGCTCGCCAAGCAACTCACTTGTTGCGGCACTGGTGGTAATCAGCGCGTCGGCAAGTCGGCAAACCCGCGACTCGAGTCTCAATGCCGCACGCCGCCAATGCGGCAGCGTATAGTCAGCCAATACGGGATCGCCCAGATCCACAACCCAAGCCAGCCCACGTTGAGCACATTCCTCACCCAGCAGCAGACTAACCGCTGGCTCGTGCGAACTGATGACCACATCCGGCTTGTTATTGCGCAGCCATTCGCGAACTGCCTTTCGCGCAGGCCGCAGCCATGCGCGACGACCATCAGGAAAAACCAACCAGTCCGTCACACGCAACAAACCTGCAGCTATACGTCCCCGCCATGTGGAAGTGCCGACTGGAGCCTGCGTATCTGACAACGCGATGGCGCGCTTTGTCGACCTGCGGCTCCTCGCGACTATGCGAAATGAATTGTGAATCAATCCCGAGGCAGGCACTGAAATCACCACTGGACCCGCTGCCCAACCACAGGGTGCCTGCGGCCTACCAGGTGGAGTGGCACAGAGTACAGTCACTTGGTTCCCCAATCGATGCAGCTCGCGCGCGAGGTACCCCCAGCGCAGCGCCTGCGGAGAGTCGATTGGCGGATAGTCGTGAGCCAGCAGAAGTATCCGCATCGCGCGGAACGTCTCGACCGGTGCCTTGCCTTCAACCACTGAAGAGATTCCGCTTCAATATCTCCACGATCCGTCCAGCCGAATGTCCGTCACCATAGGGTGATACACCGCGAGCCATCTGACGGTAGGCTTCCTCATTAGTCAGCAACTCGTCCGTAGCCTGCACGATTGCGTCGCGGTCTGGACCAATCAACCTGACAACTCCAGCAGAAACGGCCTCCGGCCGCTCGGTCTCGCGCCGGAGAACCAGTACCGGCTTGCCCAGTGCCGGGGCCTCTTCCTGCACTCCGCCGGAGTCGCTCAGCACAAGATACGAGCGCCTGAGCGCGGCAATGAACGGCAGATAGTCAAGCGGGGGGCAGAGCGTGATGGACGAATGTCCGCCGAGGGTATTCTCAACCACGTTTTTCACGTTGGGATTGGGATGCACAGGGTAGAGAACATGTACGTCTTCGTGTCGATTGACGATATCGAGTACAGCTTGGCAAATCTCCTGCAAGGGATTCCCGAAATTTTCCCTTCGATGCGCCGTGACCAGAACAAGCCGTTTGCCGGTCGGCAACGCAAGACCCAGCTCCGGGTCGCGCGAAGCTACTTGCATCAGCGCATCGATCACCGTGTTTCCGGTTACATGGATGGATGCGTCGGCAAAGCCTTCGCGCAACAAGTTCTGTCTGGCGCTCGCTGTGGGTGCGAAATGCCAGCGCGCCAGATTCCCTGCCACGATCCGGTTCATCTCTTCCGGAAAGGGATTCGCGATATCACCGGTGCGCAGACCTGCTTCGACGTGCCCGACCGGGATGCGGTGATAGAAGGATGCCAGAGCCACCGCCATGACGGTCGTGGTGTCGCCCTGCACCAACACCACGTCGAACTTCCGCTTCTGCAGGATCTCGTCCATAGCGGCAAGAATCCTTGCCGTGAGCTGCGTAAGAGACTGATTCGGCCGCATGATATCGAGATCGATATCCGCCTTGATGGAAAAGGCATCAAGCACCTGATCCAGCATCTGTCGGTGTTGCGCCGTGGCCAACACCGTGACGTTGGCCCAGGGCTGCTCGCGCAGCGCCAGGATGACCGGTGCCATCTTGATGGCCTCCGGTCGCGTGCCGACTACCGCAAGGATATTTCTTTGCAAACTCATCAACTCGATCCTTGGAGGGTGACTCCCTCTTCTCTGGTTTCAGTAAACCCAAGATCACCTATCAACGCTTTCCAATCACCGCTGAACGCCTCGTTGCCAAACTTGATCGCTCGTCGCTTCATCAACATCGAGCACTCGTCGTAACGGGAAACCATCTTCTCGATACGATCGGCGCCGGCGACCGGATCATCCGGATCATAGAGGTGATCGATATCACCCCCCATCAGCTCAGAGTGCTCTGGCAGATCGGAGAGCAGCACCGGCAGGCCCGCCGCGATGGCCTCGGCAGCCGCCAGACCGAAGGACTCGCCTCGCGATGGCGAAACCATCAAGCCACCGCGCTGATGCCACGCCTGTAGGAACACGGACGTCCTGAGAAACTGCAACGGAGGCATGCGCAGAATCATGCCATGCAGCCCAGCCCGTTCAACGCGTGTGTTGAAATCGTAGCCGGGCACCTCGGGGCCAACTACGGCACCGAAATACTTCCCCGGTCTGTGTCGTTCGAGCTCGCGCAGAAGATCCAGAAAGCCCTGTGGATTCTTCAACTCGTCGAGGCGACCGAAGTACAGCAGTGGTCGCTTGCGCCAAGCAGGCAATTTTGGCGGCTGTTCGTCGCTGCTGAGTGATACGCAATTGCGCAGTACGCGGATCCGATTTGCGAATGCGGGCCGTTCCGCTGCCAAAGTCTGCGCAAATGTTGCGGATGGCACTGCTATCTCGACAACATGTCTAGGCAAAGCATCCAGATAGGCCCGGTTCGTCCGATAGGGGGTATGACATTCAACGACCCAGCGTGCTTTACCAGAAATATTGGCAGGCAGCATGTCAGGAGAGTCAATCACAAAGACGACGTCATAGCGATTTTGGTCGAACTCCCTAACCACACAGATCCGACGCTCCAATCCGGACGCTTGAATGGCTCTGACAAAAGCGGCCAAGCCGCCACCATCTGCGCCGTAGTAAACATCAATCAGGACGTCTTCACCTATCGCCTCGAAGGCGTGAGCCCGGTTGAGAAATACCCGCTCCACGCCTCCGTAGGTTGCCCACTGATACACAAAACAAACCTTAAGCGACATACAGACTCCGAATGCCGGCCCCATCCTTGATCACTCGCAACAGGGTGTCAAAACGCGCATTCCAAGTGGCCTGCGACAGGCTGGACAACATCTGCGGATAATCCAAATCGGCTCGTGCCAGTTCCTGACAGGCGACGACAAAATCCTGCGCGCCATCTACGACGCGAACGGCAGGTAGGCTGGCCAGATGCGGAATGCCGGTGCACACCGTCGGCAGTCCGAGATAGAGATATTCGTACACCTTGATCGGATCGACGGCAGCCGCCAATGGCCCCGTTTTGAATGGCACCAGCGCCACATGCCAGAACTGTGCGTGCTCCCATAGGCGGGATGGCGGAATTTTCCCCAATAAACTGACATTGGGCACCTCAGCAATCACCCCCTGTACCCATTCCGGCTCGCCATAGCCAATGATTTCAAACTTTGTTTCCGGCATCATTCGTGCGGCAACCAGCACCATATCCCAGTCGAACCAAGCATCGGTCAGATGTCCAAAGTAGCCGATACACATCGGGCGGCCGGCGCTACGTGCCCGGCGCGCGCACTGAGCATGTTCCACGCCCAACGCGTCTCCTTCGTAGCCATTGCCGATGACATGGATATCGCTACGCAAATCTGCGAACTTCGCTGCAAGTGACGGCGACACCGCGGCAACTGCATCAGCGACCAACACGATTTCCTGCTCATGCGAGCGATCAAACCAGGGAGCCTGTCCAACTTTCGAAAACTCCTCCCATTCATCGAGAATGTCGTAGACAACAGCCAATGCGCGCTGTCGCATGGCCTCATGCAACCGCACCAGAATGGGCGCAGGCAGGGTGACAAAAAAAATCGAGTCTTGGTCGGAACGCTGATCAAGACCAGACATACTGTCAATCAAGTCAAACAACCCTATTTGCCAGATGCCTGGAAATACTTGGCTACCGGAGCGCAACAGCCTCTCATCGCGATGCCACTGCCATGCGACGAAAACCACCAAGTAGCCATGTTCCGTGAGATATTTTGCCAGATTGATCGGTCGCTGGTTCACCAACTCGTCAAATTCGAACGCACATGGAACAATCGCAACTTTTGCCGCGGAATTGGCCAGCGCAACCCAGTCGAAGGTAGGAGTCTGGGTAACCGTCGAGATGACCGCTGGATTCGAGGCATTGATGCGGTTTCGAACGAATCGCCCTCTCAAACCCATGAGACTATGCCGCGTGCGCTCGGGCAGTCGCCAATAGCCCGAGCGCATCGCCGAGTAAAGGAGCTCACGGCGCTGCGGCCGTGATCCCACCAGCAACGCACGAACAAAGCGTAACGGATGGGTGAGTCGCCAGGACAGACTGGAATCCTGCCGAGCCAATTGTTCGGAGACTGTTCCGAGTTTCGCAAGCGTTTCATCCAGCGATCTGGTGCACATGGCATGAGTCGCCTTCAGAGCCGTAAGCTCCAAGTCGATGGCGGCCCTGCTGGCATGCGCCTGTTCCAGCTCCGCGCTGAGTCGCTCATACTGTGCCTCTGCGGCATTGGCCGCGGCGCTGGCCGCCTTTTCACGTTCATGCATCGCCGCCTGGTATCGACTCTCCAGCACCGCAATCTCGCATCGCGCGTCATCACGGTCCCTATCAAGCGCGGCCAGCGTCTCTCGGATTTGCAGCATGGCCTTGGCAATATCTCCGATCTCACCCGGCTCGGCTGCCTCCGTGAGCCTCATCTTCCGCTCATGCGCAATTTCGTACTCGAGTACCCCCACCCGCTCGACAAGCATTTCGGCGCGTGTCTGCGCCTGCACGAGCTGCCGCAATCCGCCGCCCGTAAGCAAGGCTGTTGTTGACTGCCCATCAATCCGAATATTTGCCAGCGTGATCCCACTCTGTTGCAAGGCATCGGCGCGAGTATAAATGACAAGAATCTGCTTGCCGTTCCAATAGGACGCCTCTTTCCCGGAAAGATCCTCCACTGCGGCATGCGTGAGTACAAATTCTCCACGCGTAAAGGCCATATCATTAGCGTCGAAAGTATGGAAATGTTCAGATATGCGTTGATATTCCTCAAACGGAAGCAGCATAACGACGTGTAACCGCGCAAATCCCGACAGCCGATCAAATATCCGCCATGGCTCCTGGAAATGCTCCAACGTATTCGAGGAAAACACTATGTCATAGATCGGCATATCCTCGACCAGCACATCGCGGCACAGAAACTTAAGATGGCCATGCGCTGATGTGGCGCTCGCAATGGCGTCCGCGGAAAAATCCACGCCAGTCACAGGCACTGACAGCCCGGCAGCCAGTTCGCTGGTGCCACTCCCCTCCGCACAGCCCCAATCACATACCGTCAGATGATCGATGCGGGCCATGCGCACAAACCAATCTGGCATGTTGTCCAATGCGACTCTCGAAAAAAACCGGCTTTGTGACGGGCCGCCGCTGTTGCGCCAATCGGTTTGGAATCGTTGCTCCCAGTATTCCTTGCTGTTGATGTTATCAGTGCTCATCGAATCATCTCCATTGCACCATTCAACGCATGCATCTCCTGGGCAATCGACGGCAGGAAAAGACCGAATAATCTCTTTGACTGAACCGAAGAAAAGTAATGAGCTCCCTCAATATATTCATAGTATTGAATCGTAGCCCCCGCCCTTTCCTCAAGGGCCACCACAAGCAGGTACTGGCCAGTGTTCAAACAGTTTTCGAAACGAAACCGAGCTTCGTAGTGGTCAGTATGGCCATCGAAACGAACCACATCCGAATCCGCGCTTGACGAAACTATCAGGTCAGAGCCCTTAAGATCCTTGATCGAGAAAGCCACACTAAGCGTATCCCGCGCCGCACCATGTGGCACGCTGAAGGCAATTCTCACCTCAAGCAACTCACGATCGTGAAAGGCATCGCGGCGCTCCCCAAGCACATCGTGGATGCCGGCAGACTCGATAGAGCCCAAGTGAGAGCCCCAGTGGTTGACTGGCTTGGCGCGATTCATTGGCTCCAATTCCCCAACGATATTCACGTCCACTGCTGTCGCTGGCTGATCGACGGGTGTTTCCGATGCGTCGAACAGATACTCCATGTACTGGGCAGTTACCGGGAACACCGAACCATTCAGGCGCATCACGCCGCCATCGAGCCAGACTGCGCGATCACAAAGTGTCCGTACCGAGCTGACATCATGGCTGACGTAAAAAATGGTGACGCCAGAATCTCGCAGACTCTTGATGCGGTTCAAGCACTTGATCTGAAAGCGGGCATCGCCTACCGACAACGCTTCGTCAACGACCAAGAGCTTAGGATCAACATGGATTGCGACCGAAAATGCCAGGCGCACATACATGCCCGAAGAATATGTCTTAACCGGCTGGTCAATGAAGCGACCGATCTCGGCAAATGCCTCGATCTGGTCGAATCGATCTTCAATCTCGACATGGCTTAATCCGAGAATTGCCGCATTCATATAGGCGTTTTCACGACCGGTGAACTCCGGATTGAACCCTGCCCCAAGCTCAAGCAGCGCTGCTATGCGACCGTTTACGTGGACGCTACCATTCGTTGGCGTCGCCGTGCCACAGATCAGCTGCAACAAGGTCGATTTACCAGACCCGTTCCGGCCGATGATTCCGATGGACTCACCTTTGCCAACCTCAAGGTCGATATCCCGAAGCGCCCAATACTCTCTGTACAACGGCTTGCGCCAGCCAAGCACACCTTGCATCAGCCGATGATGGGGTTTGTCATAGATGCGATAACACTTGCCCAAATTATGGAGCGAAATGATCGTGTCATCGTTGGGTGCTGAAACAGTGCTTTTAGAGAACATCGGCAAAGCCACGACGTGTTTTCTGGAACAAGGCGAATGCAACGAATGCAGCGGCGAATGCCTCAAGCGTGTAAATGGCAAGACCATTGAAATCAGGCATTTTCCCCCACAACAACACAGATCGCGCCTGTTCGACAAGGAAAGTGAGGGGATTGATTTCAAGATAGCCCCTGTACTTCTCCGGAACGGCCTCGATCGGGAAAAATATTGGCGACGTATACATCATTACCATCAGAAGCACGCCTACCGTCTGGCCGATATCGCGCACATACACGCCGAGCGAGCAAAGCACCCAACTCGCAGCTAAAGAAATAACTAACAATGGGAAAAATACTAGCGGGAAAAAAAAGAATGTCGCCGGAATCGATCCCACAAAGACGAGCATGAAACCGATGTACACCACCAAGCTGATCAAGGCATGAAACAGTGACGCCAATACGGACGCCACGGACAAAATATCCAATGGGAAAATGATCTTTTTAACGTAATTTGTATTCGAAAGGATGAGCTGAGGCGCTCGACTGGCGCATTCCGAGAAAGCGCCATAAATAATGAGCCCAACGAACATCGCGGTAGCAAACGACCCGCGACTCCCTCCGCCGCCGCCCCAGCGGGCCTTGAATATCTCGGTGAAAAAGAATGTATAGATTGTCAGCATCAACAGCGGGGTGATGAAAGACCACGCAATACCGATCATGGAGCCCCGATACCTTGCTAGCACATCGCGACGCGCCAGTTGCCAGATGAGATGACGATTGACGACCAGCGAACGCAACGCACTCAGAGGGGAAAGAGAAACAGCTTCGTTCGTCATTTGGATCGCCCCCCTCCTAGTGTTGAGTCGAGCTCGGCCTGCAGGTCGGCCACATCCTCCACCCCGATCGACAGCCGCACCAGCCCATCATTGATCCCCAGCCGCTTGCGATTCGCCAGCGGCACCGAGGCGTGGGTCATGATCGCCGGGTGCTCGATCAGGCTTTCCACGCCACCGAGCGACTCGGCCAGCGCGAACAGCTCGCAGCGCTCCAGCATGCGGCGCGCCCTCTTCAGGCCGCCCTTCACCTCGATGGTGACGATGCCACCGAAGCCATGCATCTGGCGCTTCGCCAGCGCATGTTGCGGGTGGCTCTTGAGTCCCGGGTAGATCACCCGCTCGACCGCCGGGTGCTTCTGCAGCCAGCCCGCCAGTTCCAGCGCACTTTCGCAGTGCTGGCGCATGCGCAGGTGCAGGGTTTTCAGGCCGCGCATGGCGAGGAAGGCATCGAACGGGCCGGCCACGGCGCCCACCGAGTTCTGCAGGAAACCCATCTGCTCGGCCAGCTCCTTGCTGTTGGCGACGACGATGCCTCCCACCATGTCGGAGTGGCCGTTCAAGTACTTGGTGGCCGAGTGCAGCACGAGGTCCGCACCGAATTCCAGCGGGCGCTGCACCATCGGCGAGCAGAACGTGTTGTCCACCACCAGGATCAGGCCGTGCTTCTTGGCGAACGCAGCGACCTTGGCCAGGTCGACCAGCTTCAGCATCGGATTGGTGGGCGTCTCGGCCCAGATCATCCGCGTGTTGGGTTTCAAGGCGGCCTTCAGCGCCGCCATGTCGTTCAGGTCGATGAAGCTG
>Ga0134128_10002991_pt1 | contig 20711 bp, 13 predicted proteins | sample KB31754_FD_96462 | JGI IMG/M metagenome (GOLD analysis project Ga0134128, IMG submission 96462) | Terrestrial soil microbial communities with excess Nitrogen fertilizer from Kellogg Biological Station, Michigan, USA - KB3-175-4 | ecosystem: Environmental > Terrestrial > Soil > Unclassified ...
CTCATATGAAAGCCGCGGTTGCGCAACCGCACCGACCAGCTGCCGTTGAAGCGCCAATTGCCATGATTGCGGCGTCGCAGGACGTCGCTGCCCCGGCCGATGTGCTCGAGGTATCGGGTGATGGGTTGCGCGAAGGCCTCGAAGAGTCCGCGTATCGTGGGGTCAGTGTTGCGTGTCAGATCCTGGGTGGTCTCTGTCCCATGAGGCAGGGATTGGAAGAGGAGCGCGTGCCCGTCGGGGTCATGCAGGCGGTTGAGGCTTGCCGTCAGATCCGTCAGAAAGGTCGGGAGATCCGTCCAAGGGGCGGGCGGCTCGATGAGCAGCGGCAGGACGAGATTCCGGTAGTCGCAGAGCCGCGCATAGCCCTCATCGCCGAGGAGGCGCAACGCGGTCGTCTGCAGCGCGATGAAATATTGATCGTCCGGCGATTGCGCCAGCAATGCGTCGCAGTTCTGCAGTGCGGCGCGCACTTCACCGACGCCGAGCTGGGCCGCGGTGAGGAGGCTGCGGGCGGAGGTGTTGTCAGGCAAGAAGCGTATGGCCCGTTGTGCGAGCGACAGCGCCTTGGCGGGATCGAAATCGAGTGCAGAGAGTCCCGCGCGCACGAGCAACACGGGCGGCGCTTGGGCGCGCTCGACGCGCGGCGCGAGGCACTCGTAGGCACCCCGGGCATCGCCCGCACCCTGGAGAATGGCTGCCTTTGTTGCCCAGAGCGCATCGTCATTGCCAAAGGCTCGCAATGCCTGGTCGAGTGCTTCGGTCGCCTGCGCGAGATCGCCTGTGCGTACCCATACCAGTTGGGCGAGGCTGTTGTGTGCGTCCGTGAGGCGCGGTTCGAGCCGGAGACAGTCGCGTAACGCGGTCTCGGCGCGATCGTTGGCGCCCTCTGCCATCAGACTTCTGGCGTACGTCAGACAAAGTGTCGCAGTCCTGAAGCCTCGGGCAAGCGCCCTGTGCGCAATCTGAGCGGCCTCCGCATGGCGGCCACCCGCGTGCAGGGCGATGGCGAGCGCCTGGGCGGGCACGGGGTTGTCCGGCGCCGCGGCGGCGAGACCGCTATAGACGGAGATGGCATCCGTGTGCCGGCCCAACGCGACGAGTGCCGTGACGTGCTGCGTGGCAAGCTCCGCGTCCATTCTGCCCTGCACGCAGAAGGGCGTGATGGCGGCAAGAGCCAGCGCTGCCCGGCCGGTCGCGTTGTAGTGGCGAGCGAGCACCGCTGCGGCCCGAGGGTCCGGCGCTCCTCCCGCGAGCGCGCGTTCCAGCACTGATTCCGCTTCGGTCCCTCTGCCGGTCGCGAGCAGCAGCTCGCCCAGCGTCGTGAGGGAGGGCGTCCAGGCAGGATCCACCTCGAGCGCGCGTCGCAGCAGCGCTTCCGCGGCCGTGGGATCGCCGAGGGCGAGCTTCGTTCCGGCAAGCAGACGCTGCGCCTCGGCGAAGGTGGGATTGGCGGCGACGATTGCCTCGAGACGATCGTGCGCGGCGCGAAACTGGCCGGCCTGAAGCTGGGCGCTGACGGCGCGCATCGCCTCGAGGACGGAAGCCGGAAGGCTCACTTGTAATCGACCCCGGGGAGTGCCAGAACTGCCGATGATTCTCGCACGGGGAGGCCCCGTGTGCGCAGGGGGTCGCGGCCTGCGCTGCCTCGAATCGCCTCGCCGCAGTCCCCCTCGCGCCGGACGGCGCGAGGGGGAGGCCTGTCTCCGTAGCTTTACCAGTAGTACTTGGCTGTTACATTGATCTCGCGCCCGAGGATCGAACGGCCGAACCCGACGTTGTTCTGGACCGTGTTGCCGCCGAACCGGGCATTACCCTCGGTCAAGCCGAGCTGGTTGGTGATGTTCGAGCCGAGCACCCGCAGCTCGAATTTCTCCCCGATCATGGCATCTACGCCGAAGCCCAGGTCGTAATAGGAAGGCAACGGCGTTAGGTTCGATTCGTCCTGGAAGCGCTTGCCAATGTGCTCATACGTCAATTGCTCGGTCAGCGTGCCCCAGTTGAAGGACTGGGTGTCGCTTGGCGTCACGCGAACCTGGAACTTCGGCAGACGCGCAAGCTGATTGCCGTTGATCGCGCCGCAGACCAGCTGGTTGTTGATGTTGGTGTATGTGAAGCAGCCCTGGAAGTTCTTATAGCTCGCATCCTCAAAGATCCCGTTGATCGCGATCTTGAAAGTGCTCAGGACCGGGTTATCACTGGTTGCGAACGGAGTCACGCTGCCGTCGATTCGGCCTCCCTTGGAGGTCGACCCAAAGGTCGAAGCCGGGCCGATCGGCACGCTGTTGATATCCGTGGGTGTATAGGCGATTCCCTTGAACTCCTTGTCGTAAACCGATGCATCTATCAAGGTCCAGCGGTTCTGGATCTTGAACCCGAACTCGTAGTTCCGCACGGTCTGCAGGGGCGTCCTGTTGGGGCAGCCGTTCGAGCCGTCGTAGACGTTGCAACGGACGGCGTCGAAGTTCTCGAAGAGCACGCCGTTATTGACGCGAACATAGGCGCTCATGTTGTCGTTGAACTCGTAGTTCGCGCCTACGGAGAACGTCGGCATGGTGTTGTTTTCATGCCCGTGCGAGTACGTGCCATTGGGCAGTTCGACCGCGTTGTCCCACAGATCGAATTGCGACCCCATCTGAACCGGCGAGGAGTTCGTCGTCTGCTGGCTCAGGCTGATGTGCTCGACGCGGACCCCGGCATCGAACAGCCAGCGATCGATCTTCCATGTGTCCGAAATATAGGGGGCAATGTTCGTGGCGCGCCCGTTCTGGAGAATGTAGTAGCCTCCGTTGGCATTCACGATGCCCTGCGGGCTGCTCACGTGGTAGGTGTTTCCACCTTGGGTGGCCGACAGGATGATCGGTGACGCGTTCGGCTGATTGGTTATCAGTACGTTGGAGCTCAACGACCAGTTGTCGTTCATGGTGTAGCGGGCTGCGTATACACCAAAGGTCAGGGTATTGCCGAAGCCGAGATCCTTGTTCACGCGGAATTCATCGATCGCGCTCACGATCTTCTTCTGCACGGCCCAGACCTGCTGAGTGACCACGCTCTGGCTGGGGCTCACCGCCTGGCCGTTGGTGTAGGTGGCCAGCACCATGGCCGGGGTCAGGTTGGCGGGCAAGGTCAACTGACTCGAGATGTAGTCCGACAGCGTCGAAGGATTCCCGTTGTTGATCAGGGCGTACGTGGGTAAGAGCCCGCCGTCGAATATGAAGTTGTTGCTGATAGACCAGCCGTTGCCGAATGCCTCCTTCAGCTCCGATCCCAGGTAGCTCAGCTGGGCGCCACGGCCCCGGCTGATGTCATCGTTCTGAAAGCAGTTGCATGATGGATCCGGTATCCAGAAATTCTGCAGCAGCTTGCTGTTGTAGGTGGAGTCGAGCTGATCGAAGCCGGGGTACGTGTCGACCTCTCCGTTGTTGACGACATAAGGAAAGTCTGCGACCCACTGATTGTGATCGTGCAGGGTTCTGGCCCAGAACATGATCGATCCGTTGTCGAGGGTGTGCTTCAACGTGGCGGTCAGCTGCCCGCCGACGTCAGACAGGTATTGCGGATCGCGCACACCGTTGGATTGCCGGTAAAAGCCACCGATGCTGCCGTACCAGCCGTCGGCCAGCTTGCCGCTTTCGAACCCATCGACGCGGTACATTCCCTCCGAGCCGTAGGTGACACCCAGCGACCCGGACTCCTTGTCGGAGCCGGTCCGCAGGATGAAGTTCGCCGTCGCACCCGGCTGGCCCGGGCCGAAGATCGCGCTGGGTCCGCCCTGGACGATCTCGACGCGCTCGACCGTATCATCCATGCGCATCAGGGAGCTGTTATCCATGAAGGACAGAAATGGCGCGCCGTAGAGGGGCGTACCCTGGATCATGGTCGTGAAATACGGCGAGTCGCCGCCGCCCAGGGGGAAGCCGGCCACGTCGATGTTGACGCCGGTTTCGCCGCCGGAAGCTTCCGGCCACACGCCAGGGGAGAGTTTGTAGATTTCGGCCGTGCTGGCAGGATTCGCCATGGCAATCTGCGCCATGGACGCCGATACGATGTTGTAGCTCGCGTCCAGCTTTCTCACTTGGGTCGCCGTGGCGGTGACCACGACGGTTTGCAGACTCTGGGTGGCCTCCTCGGAGGTGGGAGGAGCTGCCAGTGTCGTCGGCGCGGCCTGTGCATGCGCGCTTCCGGTGACGGCAAGGCCGCTCGCGCCGAGAATCCCGGCGACGACGGCCGCCACGGTGTTCGGCGTATGGATGGACTTGATGGCCCGTTGCCGGGCCGAATGAACGCCCCGGCGGGGCGCGTACTCGTCTTTGACTCTCATGAAAATTCCCCCAATAGGAAGTGCCGCCTGCGGCAGGCAGCGAGACCCAGTGAAATGATCACCCTCATCCGGAAGCGGCTGTTGTGCGATCGCAACGTCCCCGGCGTGCAGCTCGGGCGGAGCCTGCGAGCGGCACAATTCTCCGAAACGACCGGTGCGGATCGAGCGGTCATCTTGGGAGTAGACGTTCGAGCCGGGAAACTCCGCTATTCCCAGTGCACTGAAAATTTCAAAGAGGGGCGAATCGGCAGCGGCATGCCAGCGAGGGCCGCGGCAAGGGTGACGGGCGCGGGAGAACAGGCTATAAGTCGCCGATTCGCCACAAGTCGGTCGAGGACGCTTTCGCCCATGGTTGTTCATTCCCGAGCCTCCGTGATGCTGCGATCTGCCGCAGCCGCATGCCTCCTCGCAGGCCTGTTCCCGGCGTCGCCGCCGGCGCTCGCTGTATCTCCGCAGCTCGCCTTCCAGGTGCGGCAAGGCAGGATTCTCAATTACTTCCTCAGGCAGGGGCCTGTCGCGGCGCACCTCGTGCTTCGCTCCGGCCCGCAGCCGCGCATCCTCATCGCCTTTCCCGCCGGAAATAGCGGCGTCGGCCTCTGGTTCGCGCGTCAGCCGGGCCACGCCGCATGGCAGATCCGGGGCGACCCGCAGGCGGTCCATGCGCGCGATGCCAAGGGGAGGGCACTCTACGGAATTTCGGCCGAGGCCACGCTCGCGGATCGAGAGCTCGACATTCACGGGGCGGCGCTCTCCAACATTCGGGTTCTGCGGGACTACGAGTCTCTCGGAACCGTCCCCCACGGAGTCGGCGTAGCTCCCGCCGTCACCGGTCATACCCTGACCTGGTCCCGCGACCGGCTCGATGGCGCCGCCGGCTACGGGCTGACGATCGAGGTGCTGGACGGCCGGGTGAGCGGCAAGCGCATCCTCGCCGGGACCGATGGAAAGATCGGACTGCGGATCACGGGCGTCACGGGCGAGACGCCGCTCGCTCCGCTCGCCGGCCGGGATCTTTTGCGCAATCCCGCCGCTGCCGATCCCGCCGCCCGCGAGACCTTGGCGTTTCTCGCCTATCGCGAGAAGCTCCTCGCGGGTTCCTGGCGCTTCGATACCTATTTCGGCCGCGACACGCTCATGAGTGTGCGGTTGCTGATGCCCGTGCTGAGCCCGACCGCGGTCGAGGCCGGCCTGGACTCCGTTCTCGCGCGCCTGTCACCCCGGGGCGAGGTGGCGCATGAGGAGGATATCGGCGAGCAGGCGGTGCTCGACCATCTGAAGGCCGACGGGTCGCCCTCCGCGACGCCGGTGTACGACTACAAGATGATCGATGAAGATTACCTCCTGGCGCCGGTCGCCGCCGCATGGCTGCTGCAGCCTGGCGCGCAAGCGCGCTCGACGGCCTTTCTCGCCGCTGCTGTCGGCGGACCGCTCGAGCGGCGAGGGTCGCGCGGGGCGGCGCTCGTGAGGAATCTGCGCTATGTGGTGCAAGGCGCGGTGGCCTTTGCGCGGGCGCCGGGCATAGCGCACCTCATCGGCCTGAAGCCCGGCCAGACCGTCGGCGACTGGCGCGACAGCGGCACCGGTCTCGGCGGCGGGAAGTATCCCTACGATGTCGACGCTGTGTTGGTTCCGGCGGCCCTCGGTGCGGCGGCGCGGCTCGCACGGAGCGGGCTCCTTTCGCCTTATCTGACCGCAGCGGATCGCGCGCTGTTGGCCGATGCGGCAAGAATGGCGGCCGTCTGGCGCGAGCATGCCCCGCCGCTCTTCGCCGTGACCGTGAGGCCCACGGCGGCCGCCAACGCGGTCGAGATCTACGCTGACGCGCAGGGCGTCCTGTCGGCGCCCGCTCTGCACGCATTGGATGCGCAACCCGTGCGCTTTCACGCGCTGTCGCTTTCGGCCTCGGGTGAGCCGATCCCTGTCATGAATTCGGACGAGGGCTTCATGCTCCTCTTCGAGGACCCGCGGCCACAGGAGCTCGACCATCTCGTGTCGGCGCTGATGCGTCCTTTCCCGGCGGGGCTCATGACTGGCGTCGGCATGGTGGTTGCCAACCCGGTTTTCTGCACTCCCGCGCGGCAGAAACTGTTCAGCCGCAATGCCTATCACGGCACGGTCGTCTGGTCCTGGCAGCAGGCGCTCTTCGCGGCGGGGCTCGCCCGCCAGCTCGAGAGGCACGATCTTCCGGCCGCCGTACGCGCCGATCTCGCCAAGGCGCAGCAGACCCTATGGTCGGCGATCGATGCCACACGCTCCATGCAGAATGCGGAGCTGTGGTCGTGGTCCTACGGATCGGGTCATTACCAACTGCGGCCTTTCGGCTCCTCCGCCGCCGACGTGGACGAATCCAACGCGGCGCAGCTCTGGAGCACGGTCTACCTGGCGGTGAAGCCGTTGCAACTCGCTCATACTGCTACAGGCGGCGCGAGATGAGGAGTGGCCGCCGCCACGGCATGTCTGCGACCGGCCGCATCGCGTGCATCTTCCTCTGCACGCTGCTGCCGTTCCTTGCCTGCGCAGAGCCGGCCGACAGCAGCTTTCGTCTGAGCACCGGCTTCGAGCAACTGCCGGCTTATTTTCCCGGCCTGCTCGGCAACGGCTACATCGCGACTGTCACCACGCCGCGTGGCATCGACGCCGCACAGACCTATCTGGTGGGTCTCATGGATTACAGCCCGGGAGACATTTCGCGTCCCGCGCTGGTCCCGGGCTGGACGGCAATCGACTTCGCGCCGGGCGATGCGGGCTCGAGAGCCGGCTGGGTCGACGAGGCGCCGTTGACCGCGGAGCATTTCACCGGCTACCGCCAGACTCTCGACATGCACGAGGGGACGCTCGCCACCCGGTACTCCTACACCGATCGGGGACAGCGGCTCGCCGTCCGGGCCATTGCTTTCGTCAGCGAGGCCTCACCGCATATCGCGGTCGTTCACCTATCCATCACCCCCGACTACGACGGTTGGGTGCGGCTTTCCTTCCCGTTGACGATGTGGGCGCGGCACACCCCCAGGTTTCCACTCGGCCGCTGGAGCGGACCCGAGCAGGAGAAAATGCTCGCGGCTCGTGGCATTTCGTTGCAGCCGCGGCCGCCGGCCACTGCCGACCGCGCCGCCCTCTGGTATCCGGGCTACACGGAGGTCGTGAAGACCGGCGGCGATGCGCGCGCGCTGTCACTGTGGCTGTCAGGCAGCGCCGCGAGCGGTCTGACCATGGCGATGGCGGCGGCAGTCGACTTGCCGGTGACGGGGGCGGGCTCCGCCAGAGTGAGCATGAGTCACGATGCGCACCGGCTCGCGCTCGAAGTGGCTTTGCGCGTTGCGAAGGGTCACACGTACGCTTTCACCAAGTACGTCGCTCTGTCGCGGGCGGGTTGGGGTGGCGATGCGGCCGAGGACCTCACGCTGGCGCGGCAGGCCCGGACGCGGGGATTCGCCCGGCTCCTGGGCGCGCAGCGGGCGGCCTGGCGCGCGCTCTGGCAGTCGGACATCGTGATCGAAGGCGATCCGCGGGCGCAAGAGGTTGCGCACGCGCAGCTCTACTCGCTCATCTCGAGCTCGACTGCCGACACCGCCTGGTCCGCCGGGCCGTGTGGACTGACCGTCTGCTACGCGGGCCACGTTTTCTGGGACAGCGACACGTGGATGTTCCCCGCGTTGCTGCTTCTCCATCCCCGCCGCGCGGAATCGATCGTAGCCTTTCGTGAGCGTACCCTGGAAGCGGCGCGCGATCGCGCGCGGCGTCACGGATACCAGGGTGCCATGTTTCCCTGGGAGTCGGACCCCCAGAACGGCACCGACCAGACACCCTACTCCGCTCATCAGCTCTCCGAGAGTGAGAATCACGTCAATTCCGAGGTCGCGATCGCACAGTGGCAGTACTATCTCGCCACCCGCGATCGCAACTGGCTGCGCATACACGGCTGGCCCGTGATCCGCGACGTGGCGCGCTTCTGGGCGAGTCGCGTCACCCCCGATCCGGATGGGAAGCGCTACCACATCCTGCATGTGACGTCGGTGGCGGAGTCGAATACCGACATTCCGGACGATACCTTCACCAATCTCGGCGCAGCGAAGGCACTCGACATCGCCGTCGCCGCTGCGAAAATGATAGGCGAGCGCCCCGATCCCGATTGGGATCGCATCGCCCGCGGGCTGTATATCCCGATGGCGCCGAACGGGCAGTATCACCTCGCGTTCGCGCCGTCGGCGACGGTTCATGGCAAGGATTTTGGCGGCGGTCCCGTCGCGCTGCTCTTCCTGCCGGCGCTGGATTTCCGGATGCCGCCGGAATTGCGGATGAATGATTACCTGCATGCCATCCGCAGCGACACGGCGGAGTCCGTCGGCCGGGTGAGCATGGGTATCCTGCCGCGCGTGGCCGCAGCGGGCGAGGCGGACCGTGGGTCCGCGGCCGCGGCCTGGGCCAAACTGTTCGAGACCGGCGGAACACTCAAGCCACCATACGATGTCTGCACGGAGACGGCGAGCAACGAAGTCGGCCCATTTCTCACCGGATCCGGATCCTATCTGCAAAGCCTGATGTACGGCCTCACGGGGCTGAGGCTTCGTGAAGCCGGGCTCGTGCAAGCGTATCCTGCGGCTCTACCCTCCGGGTGGCGCTCGCTGACGCTGCGCGATGTCAGCTTCCGGGGCCGCCGCATGTCGATTCGCATTGCGCGCGATCCCAAGGGCGTTGTGCGCCTCAGCGGTTTGCCCTGAGGGCTCGAGGTGAAACCCGTGCTGCAGTCATTCGATGTCTTTCCAACCCGGATCTGGCAGGCCGATCTGGACGCTCTCCAGCCGCGCTTTGCCGAGTGGACGAGCTGGGTGCTCAGCTCTCGCGCAGCGAGTCCCACGCCCGCGGGGAGGACCAACCGTGGCGGCTGGAACAGCAAGGACATGGATGTCCTGGAACGGCCGGTGTGGGTACCTCTGCGGCAGGCCGTCCACGCGGCGTGCGTAACGGCGCTCGGCGAGATGGGCCGCGGTGGCCAGGCGTTCGAGATCCAGTCGTGGGTCAATCTGCACGACCGCGGGGGCTTCAACTTCCTGCACATGCACGAGCGCTCGCTCCTCTCGGGCAGCTTCTACCTCAAGGTCCCCGCGGGCTCCGGCGTGCTCGCGTTCCGCGATCCGCGCCCCGGAGTCACTCACTCGGCCTTCAAGGGCTCCTTCCCGAACGCGCACGCTGACATCCAGCTCAAGCCGAGTACCGGCCTGTTGGTGCTCTTCCCTTCCTGGATGGAGCACTACGTCGAGCCGCACGACGGCGACGAGCCGCGCATCTGCATCGCGTTCAACGCCAATCAGTAGCGATTTGGCGGTGGCTCGTGCCGCTGTTCGCAGCCATCCGACATCACTTCCCGCAGCACATCGAGATCAACAGGCTTGACGAGATGCCGATGGAACCCGGCGTCCTTGGCCCGTTGCCGATCGGTTTCCTGCCCCCAGCCGGTGACCGCCACGATCTGCGCAGCCGCCGCCCAAGGCTGACTCGCCAGCCGGCGTGCCGTCTCATAACCATCGAGGCGCGGCATACCGATGTCGAGCAGCACGACGTCGGGCCGGAAGAGCTCCGCCGCCTCCAATGCTTCGATGCCATCGTGGACGACGCGAGTGTCGTGACCCATGGACTGCAGCAGCATGCTTAGGCTGACCGCCGCGTCATGATTGTCGTCCGCAATGAGTACTCGGCAGCTGACGGAGAGCTCCGGATCCATGCGACGGGGGAGCCCGCGTTTGGCGGGAGTCGCCGCGATCGCCGGGAGATGGATCACGAATTCGGTTCCCTTGCCGCGGCCCCCGCTGCACGCCTCGATACGACCGCCGTGCAGGTCGACGAGCCTCTTGGCGAGGGTGAGTCCGATCCCGAGTCCGGCATCGGGCCGCTCGTACGATCTGTCGAGTTGGGCGAAGGGCTCGAAGATGTGATCGAGCATTTCCGGAGGAATGCCCATGCCATTATCACGAACGCTCACCACCGCGTGTTGGTCTGCGGTGCGCAGCGCTATCTCGATCTTGCCGCCTGGCGGCGTGTACTTCACGGCATTGTGGAAGATGTTTGAAATGACTTGAGTGAGCCGGATGCGGTCTCCGCTCACGTAGACCGACTCGGCGGATGCCACGAGCGCGACCTGGTGCCGTGCGGTCTCCGCGGAATGCCGATAGGTATCGATGATGGTCTTCAGGAGCTCCTTGAGCTCCACTGGTTCCGGGTGCAGGCGGATGCGTCCGCTCGTGATCCGCGATACATCGAGGAGATCATCGACCAGATGGGTCATCTGCCGCGCCTGCCGCTCGAGGATGGCGGTGGCTGCCCGCAGCTCGGGCGCCAGACTCTTGGCGTGCTTGAGCAGCTCCGCCGCGGCGCAGATGGGAGCGAGCGGGTTGCGCAGCTCATGGGCGAGTGTCGCGAGGAATTCGTCCTTGCGCCGGTCGGCCTCGCGCAGGAGTCCCTCGTCCCGCTTGCGCTCGGTGATGTCGCGCGCGACTTTCGATGCGCCGATGATGGTGTCGTCCTCGCCCCGGATGGGGGAGATCGTTAGCGAGATGTCGATGCGACGTCCGTCCTTGGCGAGGCGCACGGTCTCGTAGTGGTCTATCCGCTCGCCGCGGCGCAATCGAGCGAGTATCTCGACCTCCTCGGCGTGGAGCTCAGGCGGAATGATGGTCGTGATCGGCCGGCCGACGATCTCGTCCGGCTCGTAGCCGAAGAGGCGGGTTGCGGCTGGATTCCAGGAGGTCACGATGCCGTCCAGCGTCTTGCTGGCGATGGCATCGTCTGAGGACTCGACGATGGCGGCGAGCCAGGCGCGCGTGAGCTCGGCGCGCTTGCGTTCAGTGACGTCCCGGAAGACCACGACGATACCGATCAGCTCCCCGTTCGCGAGCCGTACCGGAGCGCCGCTGTCGTCGATCGGAATCCGCCGGCCGTCGCGAGTGACCAGGACCGTGTGGTTGGCCAGGCCGACGATGCTGCCCGTCTCCAGTACCTTGGCGACGGGATGCTCCACCGGCTTGCCGCTGAACTCATTTACAATCCGGAAGATCTTCTCGAATGGCTGATTTCTTGCATCCGCCATGGACCAGCCGGTGACGCGCTCGGCTACCGTGTTGAGGAATGTCACACGGCCCGTCACGTCCGTAACTATGACGGCGTCGCCGATGCTCTTCAGCGTGACTTCGAGCGTTTCTCTCTCCCGCCGGAGGTATTGTTCATTGTCGCGGCGGTCGGCTGTCATTCTCGCAGGGGGTCCATGGCGATCCGGCGTGGCGGTTCGTATCGCAACTATCGTGCCTGAACGCGATCCAGCCTGCGGTCGGGTTGTCCCTGAAGGCGATCAACTTCGGTCGGGCGCCCGGAGCTCCGGGTGCAAGGCGGTCAAGGGTGGCTCGTTCCTTATTCGCCAGCCGCGCGATTCGCGCTGAGTTCCGGGTACCACGTACCCGTGCGCAAGGTGACGGGCGAATAGTCGATGAGAGCGCCGCGCAGGGTCGCCGCGCGCTCCCGGTACCACCCGCGCGTGACCTGGAATCGCCAGATGCGCTCCGCGCCCGAAACGAGGGCCGCGGCCGAGGCGCTCCAATCGATGCTCGCGAGCCCCTGCAGCTGCAGCAGATCGCCGCTCTCGAAGTCGAGGAAGAGCAGCGACGCGCGTGGCTCTCCCAGGAGATTTCCGAGCGTGTTGAAATAATGGTTGCCGCGGAAATCGGGAACGAGGAGCGTGTCGGCCTGGAGGTGCACGAAGCCCGGCCGTCCGCCGCGGTGGGAGATGTCGGCGCCCCCGGCCGGGCCGATATTCGCTCGCGATCTGCTTGCGACGAAGAACGTGTCGGCGCGCAGTATCAACGAGCGCGCCTCAGGATCGAGCGATGCCAGTTCGCGGCCCGGGCCCCCGGACGCGTGTGCTCGCGTGATGGCGCGCCGCTGGATGTACTGCGGGCAATTGCCGAAGCTCTGCCTCACCGCGATAGTGAATCCCGCCGCATCGACGCCCGTCACGATGCCATTCGCGCGGTTGCGCCGGCGCGTTCCGAAGTCGATGCCGAGCAAACCGATCTCGTCAGCGACCCGGATCATCCCGGCCGCCGGATCGGCCGTATGCGGCAGTGCGCCAACACGAAGCGTCACGGGGTCCGCAGAGGCGATGAATCCCGGATCGCCTTCCAACAGGGTGGCCAGCGGCCAGCCGGCGGCATCGCTCGTTGCGACCAGCAGATACGGCAGCGCCGCGAAAAAGGTCCGGTGCTGTTCCGGCATGAAATCGCGAATGCCCGATCGCATCGTCACCGCGCCCGCGCGCGTCTGCGCGGCGACTTCATCCGTATGGAATGCCCTGTAGGTCACGGAGGACCCGGCATCGGCACGAAGCGCGGCAACGCCTCGATCCGCGACAGCCAGTTGCGCAGCGCCGGGTAGGGCTGCAGAGAGACGCCGCCTTCGGGCGCATGCGCGGTGTAGGAGTAGCAGGCGAGATCGGCGATCGTCGCGTGGTCGGCCGCGAGGTATGCGCGCTCCCCGAGGTGCGCTTCCATGAAGCGAAACACACGGTTGGTGATCTGCAGCGCGCAATCGCGATCACTCGGGTCGCCCCACTGCACGATGACGCGTGCGAGCGCGGGACCGTACTTGATCTCTCCCGCCGCGATGGAGAGCCACCGCTGTACGCCCGCGGCCGCGAGCGGCTCTTCCGGCAGCCATGGGCTTCCCGGTGCGTAACGCTTCGCGAGATAGACGAGGATCGCGTTGCTGTCGCAGATCACGGTGTGGCCGTCCTCCAGCACAGGTATCTGGCCCAGCGGATTGAGGCGCAGGAAATCGGCGGACCGGCGTGCTTCGACCGGCGTGTTGACGAACCGGTACGGAATTTCCAACATCCTGAGCAGCAGGACCACGCGATGGGCGTGGCCGGAGCGCTCGGTGCCATACAGGGTGAGTCGAGGAGGGTGACTTTCGCTCATGGTGTTGATGCTCCCGCGGTTGTACGCGATTGTATCCTTGCGGCATACGAAGTAAATCTGGCATTCTCGCAACTCATAATTGCGGTATGAGGAATTATCCGTGGATCGTCTCGATGAGCTGGCCGTGCTCGTCGCCGTCGTCGAGCAGAGAAGCCTGGTGGGCGCCGCGCGACGGCTGCGCCGCTCCCCGCCTGCAATCACGCGGGCGTTGTCCGCACTGGAGCGGCGAGTCGGTGCTCGTTTGATCGAGCGGACCACCCGCCGGCTGTCGCCCACGGAGGCGGGCCGCGCGCTGGCCGAGGAATCACGGGGGCTGTTGAGTGCCTATGACGAAGCGGTGACCGCGATCTCGCCCGCCCCCGTGCGCGGGCCTCTTCGCGTCACCGCGCCGGTACAGTTCGGAAAGCGCCATGTGGCTCCCCTGGTGACAGCATTCCTGCAGAAATTCCCCGAGACCCAGGTGGAGCTGGTCCTCAACGACCGCTACCTCGATCTGATCGATGAAGCCCTGGATGCCGCCATCCGGATCGGAGCGCTCTCGGATTCCTCTCTCCTGGTGAGGCGCGTCGGCGAGGTGCGCCGTCTGGTCGTTGCAAGTCCCGACTATCTGGCGCGCCGCGGGACGCCGGCAAAGCCGGCGGAGCTCGCCGCCCACGATACGATCTTCAGCACGAGTACTACCTCGGAGCTGCTGGAGTGGCGGTTCGGATCACGCGGCCGGACGACGGTCGTGCGGCTCGCGCCGCGCCTGCTCGTCAACGACGTCGACGCGCGGCTCGCCGCGGCACGCGCCGGTCAAGGGATCGTGCGCGTGCTGTCGTATCAGGTCGCGGAAGACCTGGCGGCGGGCAAGCTGGTTCGCGTGCTGCGGGCCTACGAGCCACCGCCGCTTCCCGTGCAGCTCGTGACGGCCAGCCGCATCCACATGCCGCCCAAGATCAGGGCCTTTCTCGATCTTGCGGCGGAGCAACTGACGACGCTGCGCGTGCTGCAATGACTTTTCGGTTGAACCCCGCAGACCGAATGAGCGACATACGGGCACCAACGATATAAACTGCCCTTCTCACTCGAGCGGTACCGAGGTCCTTCCATGAGTGACTTTGATCATGATCCTGCGGAAGGGAAATCGTCGTCTCCGACGCGTCGCGAATTCGTCGCGACCTCCGCGGCCCTCGGGCTCGTTGCGGCCGCGGGAGTGTCCGTCGGGGCGGAGCGCGACGTCATCGAGAAGGACGTCGAAGTAAGGACCGCCGACGGCGTCTGCGATGCCGCGTTCTTTCATCCCGCGGCTGGAGCGCATCCGGGCGTGCTCATCTGGACCGACATTTTCGGACTGCGGCCGGCATTCCGCGCCATGGGCAGGCGGCTCGCGGCGCAAGGCTATGCGGTGTTGGTGCCGAATCCGTTCTATCGAACGGCGCGCGCGCCTGTCGTCGTCGATGCCTCGAAGTTCAATTTCGACGATCCCGCGGATCGCGCTAAAACCCAGCAATGGACTACACCGATCAAAACACCCGGTGCGATCGAGAGTGATGCCGAGGCGCACACCGCCTTCCTCGACGCACAGCCGCAGGTCGATCGCGCGCACAAGCTCGGCACGCAGGGCTATTGCATGGGCGGACCGCTCGTCTTCAAGACAGCCGCCCACGTGTCGGGCAGGATCGGCGCCGCGGCAACCTTCCATGGCGGCGGACTCGTGACCGACAAGCCGGACAGTCCGCATCTGCTGATACCGCACATCAAGGCACGCATGTATCTCGCGGTCGCCGCCAGCGACTACTCGAAGCAACCCGATGCGAAGGACAAGCTGCGCGCAGGCTTCGCGGCGGCTCATGTTTCCGCCCATGTCGAGGTCTATCCCGGCACCATCCACGGTTGGTGCGTGCCCGACATGCCCCGGCACGACGGCAAGCCCATCTACAACAAGCCGGACGCCGAGCGCGCCTGGGGCAAGCTGCTGGAGCTCTATCGCACGGTGCTGGTGTCGATTCCAACGGCAGACTGACAGCGGATCCCGCAATCGTCCAGTCGTCGGGAATCGCGCGGATCGACGGCGGCGCTCTCCGCCTGGCGAGAGCCGGATCAGGCCATTACCGGCCCACCACCGAGAACGGCCGGCCGGTGAGCTCGTGCTACGCTTTTCGGGTGCGGTTCCAGCTCGAGGATGAATGACGCTTCAGTGCGCTCCTGGCAGGAACTGTTGGTCGAAATACGCCGCGGTCGCCTGATCGGCCTGCAGCCAGGAGGCGTACCGCAGAAAGCCGTGGATCTCGTCCGGGATCACGATCTCCTGATAGGGCACGTGGTGCAGCTGCAGCCGGCGCACCAGATCCACCATCTGATGGAAATGCACGTTCCGGTCGTCATCGCCCTGGATCAGGAGGACCGGCGATTTCCAGGTGGCAATGGCCGAATCAGGCGATGAGAGCCAGAAGATCTTCTTCAGCGCCGTGATGTCGGGCATCTCGTAGCGCTCGAGCGGCTTGCCGAACCAGTCGCCGGCAAACATCGACCAGTCGTGCACGCCATGCATGTCGACACCCGCCTTGAAGATGTCGGAATTGCGCGCCAGCCCCAACGCTGTCAAATAACCGCCGTACGATCCGCCCCAAATGCCGATCCGCTTGGGATCGACCTCGGGATCGCTTTGCAGCCACTTTGCGCCCGCAACCACGTCCTGATATTCCGCGGCGCCAGTGGGTCCCCAGTGCTCGGGGTAGTGGAAGTCGTGGCCATAGCCGATCCCCAGCCGGTAGTTGACCGACAGCACCACGAACCCGTGACTGGCCAGATACTGGTTCACGGCGTACGAGTTGCTGTAGTAGTCCATGTAATGCCAGGTGAGCAGCATCTGCCGCGGCGGGCCGCCGTGGACGAAGATGATGCCGGGCTTGCGCGCCATGCCGCCGCCCGGAGCGGCGAAAAGCTGACCTTGAACGGCCGTGCCATCCGCCGCGTGGAACTCGACCGGCCGCGGAACGACGAGCTCGTTCGTGGGGAAGTCGGCGGGCAGGGCGTCGCCGCCGGCGCCGTGCCAATTCGTACCGGTGATACTTCCCCACAGTACCTCGGGGGGTTGCCTCGGCCCGGCATCGATGAACGCGAGTGTCCCGCCATTCGCCGTCAGCGCAGGCGTCCAGGCGCTGTGGCCGCCACGAGTGATGGCGACGGGAGCGCCGCCGTCCACCGAGACTCGATAGAGGTGCCGGCGGTCGTTATCTCCGGGGGTGGAGCCGGTGTTGGCGTTATAGACCAGATACCGCCCGTCAGGCGTCATGGCGACGTCCTCGACCATGAACTGACCGGGCGTCAGCAGTCTCGCCGTCCCTCCCGTTGCGGACACGGTGTAGAGATGTGGCCAGTTGTCCGATTCTGACACGAATGCCAGCCGGTCGCCCGCGGCCCAGCGCAGGCGCGCGCCCCCTCCGGGATACGAGCCATGGAGCGTGTCAGGGCTGCGCCAGACGAGTGCGCCGGTGTTTCGCGCCACGTCCGCCACCCATATGGACCACGGGCGGGGGTGCCTCTGGAGGACGGACTGAGGCGGTCCGCCCTCACCAGGTGTGCGCACGAAGGCGATTCGACTCCCGTCCTGGGACCAGTGGGGCTCCAAGTCCCGCGAAGTCGATGGCAGCAGGTACTCGATCGGCGTATTGGCATCGCGATAGACGCCGACGAAGCCGTGGTCGTCGCGATCGGAGACGAATGCAAGCGACTTGCCATCCGGCGACCAGCGCAGGTCCGAATCCTTGCCGAGATCGAAGAACAGGCGCTGGGCTTTGCCGCTGCCGTCGATCGGCGCCAGCCACACGCTTTCTTCGGGCAGATGGATGAAAGCTACGTAACGGCCGTCTGGCGACACCGCGGGGGCATCGCCTTGGCCGAATGTACGCGGTGCGCCCCCGCTCAATGAGACCACCCACACTTGCATTTGCGGCTGTTGCGGACTTGCCGCGGGATCGGGCTCCACCGACTCCGGCCAGTTGGCATCGTGATCGCCGCCTCGTACGTACACGATGTATTTGCCGTCACGCGAGAAGTGGAGATGGGTGATCTCCTGTCCGATGTCGCCGGCGTAGTTCGTCACCCGGCGAGCCCGGTAGTCGGGACCCTGTGCGACCCAGATGTTGCGCACGCCGCGCTCGTCGGAGACCCAGGCGAACGCGCTGCCGGATCGCTGCGCGACCAGGTCGGAAGGGAAGGGATAGCCCAGCACCTGGGCCATGGTGAACCGTCCTGCCTGCTGCGCCTGGCAAGAGCCCGCCGCGGACAGGGCGCCGACGGCCAGCAGAAGCGAACCCAGAAGCGTCGATACGCGATGCGACAAGGTAGCCTCTCCCGAGGACGGGGCTACGAGCCCGCTGCCCTCGCTGCAATGGTGATGAGGTGAAGGTTAGCAGAACACGGGCTGCGGCCGCTTCGGGTCGGCGCATGCCGAGGCCTTTCAGTCGCATGCGCCAGGATGGCGTTGCTAGGGCTGCCGGATCAGCGCGAGCTTCACTCCGAAGCCCAGGAAAACGACGCCCGTCAGCCGATCCAGACGTCTGATGACCGATGGGCGCTTCAGCGCACGCGCGATCGGGCGTGTGGCGAGGATCAACAGTGCGAACCAGGCGATGCCCATGAGCGCGTGGAGCACGGCCAGGAGAAAGATGAAAGGGCCGGCAGACACGTGCGCCGGCAGGAACTGCGGCAGAAAGGAAACGTAGAACACGCCGACCTTGGGATTGAGCAGGTTGGTGAAATACCCGCGTCCCAGCCAGCTGCCGCTGGCGGGAGGGATGGCGCTGGCGCGGTCGGCGAGCTGTAGGTCGAAACGCGACCGCGGCTTGAGCAGGAGGTGGAGTCCCAGCCAGAACAGGTAGAGCGCGCCAACCCACTTGAGCACGGTGAAGGCGAGCTCCGAAGCCGCCAGGAGCGCGCCGAGGCCGAGCGCCACGGCGGCGCCCCAAGTGAGGCAGCCCATCACGACACCGACGGCGGCGAGCGCCGCTCTGCGCGGGCCTTCGGCCGCCGCGGTGCGCAGCACGATGGCCGTGTCCAGGCCCGGTGCAATGGTGAGCAGGCCCGCGGCGATGCAGAAGGCGACGAGTGCTTGAGCGATTGTCATGAGTGGGTTGGCACGCTGGTTCTCGCGCTAGATTCCAGCATACCAGTCATAACCCTGATCTTCCCAGTAGCCGCCGTGACCGCCGGCGATTGCGCGGAAATCGCTGACCAGCTGGATGTGCCGGACGTACTTCGCCATCTTGTAACCGAGCTGCCGCTCGACGCGTAGCCGCAGCGGCGCGCCGTGGGCGACGTCGAGAGGCTTGCCGTTCATGTCGTAGGCGATGATCGTCTGGGGATGCATCGCATCGACCAGGCCGATGCTCTCGTAATACTGGCCCGGACTCTGCTCGCCGCCCTTGGCAGGATCGCCGTCGAGATTGTCTGCGCAGTAGAAGACGACGTACTTGGCCCCGGCCCGCACGCCGGCCGCGCGAAGCAGCAAAGCGAGCGGCACGCCGGTCCAGCCGCCGATTGCGCTCCAGCCTTCGACGCAGTCATGCCGTGTGATCTGACTTCGCGAAGGGAGTCTGCGAAGGTCCGCGACGCTCAAGGTCAGCGGATGGCTGACCATGCCATCGATTTTCAGATGCCAGTTCACGAAGCCTTCCGCTACGTGGCGCTCGTAGTCGTCGCCGCCCGGATTCAACGTTCCGTTTGCCTTGAAATGGGGAGAGATGTCGGATGGCTTGTATTCCTTCGCCATCTGGCCGCCGGCAAGGAAGAAACGCTGGGTGGCGCGAGTCCAGCTCTGAGCGACCGCCAGCACGCGCTGAAAGCTCGTGCTGTCGGTGAGGGCATCGACCTGCAGGATCCTGCTGCAGCCGCTGAGGAGCAGGCCCCCGCCCGCGAGTCCGCCGAGCAACGCCTCTCGCCTGGTGAGCAATGCCCTCTGCCTGGTGATGATCGTCATGTCAGTCGTGCTCCCCGGGGACGGCGTATCGGCCGGTGATCATCGAGCGCAACTCGTTGAGCGGTCCCGCGAGCACGACTTCAATGAGATGGACCGCGATGAAGAGCACGATCGCGGAGGCGAAAAGAAAGTGCAGCGTTCGCGCCGACTGGCGCCCGCCGAGCGCCGCGACCAGCCAGGGCGCAAACGCATCAAAGCCCGGGGACATGCAGAGTCCCGTCAACACCATGCCGACCGCGAGCGCCAAGAGGCCGACATACGCGAGCCGCTGCAGCACGTTGTAACGCTTGGCCGCCTCGCCCTTGGGATGCTTCAGCCTGATGTGATCGGCGATCGAGCGCGGAATGGCCCGCAGGTCGCCCGCGGTCGGCCACAGGTCCCGCTGGATGTGGCGGCTCGCGAGACTCCAGGCGAGATAGAAGGCGCCGTTCATGACCAGCACCCAGGCGAAGAAGAAATGCCAGTGGCGCGCATCGGCCAGGTCCATGTAGCTGGGCAGAGTCAGCCAATCCGGCCAGGGTCGCGCGAACGCCAGGAACGGCTTGTCGAAGTCAGCTCCGGCCTGGCCCCAGTAGAGCCGCGGGTGTGCGTTGAAGATGTTGAGTCCGCTGCCGACCAGGATGAAGATCGTCAGGGCGTTTATCCAATGCGTCAGGCGAACCGGCCACGCATGGCGGTAAATGATTTCCCGGCGCGGCTGGGCACGACGCCGGTCGGTCTCGGACGTGGCTTCGGCGGCGGAAGTCGGCATCGTCTCACCTTTGATCCGGCAAGGGCGGGAGCCATTGCGACCCCCATTGTCCACTATTCGCGGGCGATGGACGTCATGTTACAGAAGCTTCCGCGGGCCCGCTCACCAGCGTAGGAGCCGCCCCCCGGTCATGGCGCCCAGGGCGGTCGCGGCCGCGATTCCGAGCGTGTACCAGGTGGCGACGAAAGCCGCGGCCTGCTCGGGACAGTGCAATCCATATAGCGTCGCCGCGAGCGCGCCGGCGGCGAGCCCCGCAGCGGCGCCCGTCAGCACGGGACGGGTGGGCGCCAGTCCGCGAATTGCCGCGACCAGGCAGGCGTAGATCGGTATGGCGAGCAACAGAATGAGCGGCGAGCAAACCTTCCAGGTGTGGCCCAACCACAGAGGCAGTCGGCCGGCCGGCGCCGCGGAGAGTATCTGACCCGTCCCGATGGCGAGCATGGCCAGGATGACCACCCCTGTAGCGAGCGGAGCCGCGCCGACCCCTGTGCCTGGTATCGACAGCCGCCTCACGATGACTGCGCCTGTCAGTGCGAGGAGACCGGTGTAGGTGGCCTTCATCCAGAACCACGGCTGATGTGCGGCCGCGAGAAGCGGTTGACAGCGCAGCCCCAGCGCGACGATGGCGAGAGTCACGAGGCCGCCCGCGACCAAGGCCGCCAGCAGTCTTCTATTGACGATCCCAGGCGGGGTCGCCCGCACATCGTGCGCGAGGAGCTC
>Ga0134128_10002992_pt1 | contig 20710 bp, 30 predicted proteins | sample KB31754_FD_96462 | JGI IMG/M metagenome (GOLD analysis project Ga0134128, IMG submission 96462) | Terrestrial soil microbial communities with excess Nitrogen fertilizer from Kellogg Biological Station, Michigan, USA - KB3-175-4 | ecosystem: Environmental > Terrestrial > Soil > Unclassified ...
AGGCAAAGTCAGACATTTCTAGCTAAACTCATGGACTACGTCCATAAGGCTTGCCTTGAATTCTTCAGTGGACAATCCCCACTTGCCATATTCGTCTTTGAATGCATCCCATGAAGCTTCTGCCTCGCTTGCAATCTCTAATATTTTTGGTCCGATTGCCTTTGTGTTGACAAGTATTGTAACATTAGCTTGTTCTGTCTCTAGTATTGGAATCTTGATGAATATCATTCTTGATTCTTCAATGTGGAATCTGTCCTTTATCATGTTCTTTAGAACATCTCTCTCTTTTGCTTCAAAGTCTCCTTTCACTTTGACTAGTGCACAACAGGAATCTTTTGGACCTCCCTTATCTCTGATATCCACTTCATCAATGTCAAACAATATTCCATCTTCCTTCTTGTTGATGTGTTCTACAATTCCTTCCATGGTGTTATGCTTGGTACTTGTCATCAAGTCAGAGCTCCATTGTCTCTCTTCTGGAACAATTGGAATTACCCACGGGATTGCAAATCTTGGTCTTTTTGTTGCAAGCCATGTTCTATAGTTTGACATGTCCCATTCTGTCTCTCTTGCAAAAGATGCGGTAAACATGGACATTGCATTTGCTGCGATTAAATTCATTCCACGGTAATCCTTCCAGCCTACTTCGTGTTCTTTTGGGAGGTCGTCTATAATTGAAGACATTTTATCCAGTCTTTTTTCATGTCTTTGCGCAAGTTCCCTTAATCGCTTGTTTGAAAATAGAATTGAACAGTCACTATATTTTATCTGATGTTCTAGGTTCATCACTATGTTGATGGCTGATGCCTCTAGAATTACTGGGTCCCATCCAAATTCTGGTAATAATCCAAATGATGCTATCGTTGCATGCTCTTTTGTGTCTTTTTTGATATATTGCATAAATGCACTTGCAAATGAAGCACCAGTTCCTCCTCCCATTGCAAATGGAACTGTGAATCCTCTTACTGGTTCCGGTGATAGACTTGAAAGTTGTTTTTGCATGTCATATTTTGTACTAACTTCTTTGATGAATCTTGTACGTCCTTCTGCCCAGTTTCTTGCAGCACCACCTGCACCAGAGATGACATGTTTGTCCCTTAATGCAAATAGATCTGGGTATGATTGTAATATCAAATTGGCAGCTCTTGGATCTAGATCAATTAAGAGAGCTCTTGGAATAAGTGGAATCTCATTGCCACCATACGCATTTGGAAATCGTAGAATGGTACTTCCATATCTTTTGAGTATGCGGGATTCATCTTTTTCTCCCCTTAGTGTTGGTTTTAGAGGGTCTGCCCCGACATCAATTAATAATCTTCTGTATGTTTCAGCGCCAAGGCCAATGCCACAATGGCCAAAACATGTCATGATAACTGGCGCTGGTGGTAATGGGGCAAACTTTGACAATTTTAATCACTATGTGAAACCTTAACTTGTCTCTTTAACCATATAGTGCAAGTTTGTACAGTCTGTACTTGATACTTGTAGACATGTTGTAGTTTCAATCCTGTGATTGTGCGGGTCTTTCTGAATTTAAGATTTAAGAATCATTTATTCTTCCTCTGTCAAGGCTTTTTTGAGCACTCGAAACTCCTCTATTGATATCTTTCCTTCTGCAAGTCTGACTCTGAGAAGCTCAAGGGATGTATCTTTCTTGGGTTGAGGGATGGTCTGGGTCTGTTCTATGTCTGTACCATTAGGAGACTCTAGCAAGTTCTGAATGTATCTGTAATCTGACATTACCATTGGTTCACCAGTCTTTACGGTCTCTATTATCTCTCGCAATCTCTTTGGGTTTCCCTTGCCTGATGCCAACAAACCTTTGATTGTCTTTATCATATCTTCTGACATTTTATTTCACTATTGTTTTGAATCTGGGATCCCCTTTTATCTTATCGAATGAAGAGTCTTTGACTGCCCAATTCTTTATGGTTCTACCATAATGTGATATTGCCTGTGCCAAGAGGATTAACGCATCATCATTTTGTCCTAATTGTGCCTTGCTTCTTGCTTTTGCATAAATTATTGTGCCATTTTTTGGAAACTCTTTTAATATTTTATCAAATATGACAATTGCTTCATCATGTCTTCCAAGCTCTGACAATTCTGTAGCCTTGTAAAATATTGCCTCATTGTTATCAGGCTCTTTTTCCAGGATTTTATCAAAGTATGACAGTGACTCCTCATGCTTTTTCTGCTTGCCCAATACAAGTCCTTTGTAGTATGTTGCCTGCAGGTTTTCAGGTTCCTTGTCAAGTACTTTGTTTAGACAGTCAAGCGCATCTTCATACTTTTCAAGTTGAATTGATGCGATTCCTTTGTTGTATAATGCTGGAACGTATGCGGGATCATTTGTTAATGCCCTGTCATAATATGTGACAGCCTTTTCATATTGTTTCATCTCAGCAAAATGATTTCCTAGATTATTTAATGCGTCAACATGATTTGGGTCATGTTGAATTATTTTCTCAAAGCATGTCACCGCATCCTTGTTTTTCTTTAACTTCAAAAGAGACATTCCTTTGTTGTATAATGCGTCTACATTTGTGGGATCTTGTTTTAATGCCTTGTCAAAAAATGATATGGCATCCTTGTGTTTTTCAAGCTTGGCATAGCTTATTCCTTCTAAAACTGTTTTTTCAACCTGATTTTTTTCACTCATCTTGATATGCTAAATATTTTACATGTCTTGTTTAATGCTTTTTGATAACCCGTGGGAAATCCATAAATCTCTTATGAGTGAATTTATGAACTAGTTTAGCATCTTGTTTTTAAAATTAGACCGGGATGTGGGTTTGTCCCAACAAACAGAACTCGCATATTTCTCGAAAACTTGTATTTTATCAAACTACTAGTCTCAATCTATGAAACTACGTTTTTTCCTGCGACCCTTTTGAATCTGTTTTAAAAGCAACCATTTTTCGTCTATTTCATTAATTATTTGTTTTATTTCATCGTACTCAAGACTCAGCATCTTCCAGTCTTCCCAATTTGATGAGTCGATCACGTTGGTGTTCTTTCCAATTAAAAGTTTTTTTCGCAATTGCTCAAAATCTTTTTCAATGTTTTTTCTCTTTGATATCAATAATTCTATATCATCAATTATGATCTTAGATTCGTCTATAATTATTCTTGACACGATAGATTTTGAAAACATGTTCTTTTTTCTTTGCATCTGTGAATTTTTACTTGACATGGTTCATCACAACCTGCGCAAAATCCCTATCAAGACGACAGCATTGTTATGTTGTTCATCTTTTGCAGAAAAAACCAGCGTTATCATTTTGTGTTCTTTTTTGAGATTCTTGATTTTATCTAATGATGATTTATTCTCCTTTAATTCATAGATGTATTTTTTCGCGAAGGATTTCCATTTTTGTGGATCATGGGAAAACCACTTTCTTAGTTGATCTGTTGGTGCTATTTCCTTTAACCATAAATCAACATGTGCGTTATCTTTTGAAACTCCTCTAGGCCATAGTCTATCAATTAAAATCCTGAAACCATCGTCTGATGAATATTCTTCATAGATTCTTTTTATTTTGATCATTGTAATCACTTATGAATTTGATGTAATCATACCACATGATCTAGAATTACGGCCTTAACTTTGCTTGCAATGTCTTGGTTATCTTTTTTAAATTGTGACATTTGTTTGTATGATCTTTCATCAATATCATTATCTCATTTTCAGTCTTTGCGTTGCAATCCATGCGCAATCGAATCCCATGTAGGCACATTTGAAAATTTTGTTCATGGTTAACCATAACTTTTCTAATATTTAGCGAACATGTTTTAATTGCATTAAAATTCATGCATTGTTTACACTATCTTTTTTAGTTATCCATACAATATGGCTTTATGACTCAGGATTTTAAAAAAATGTTAAAAGTTAGTGAGGTACCATCAGGCCAAATGAAGACTGTGGAATTTGAAAATGATACCGTGTGTATTGTCAATGTTGGAGGGAAATTCTATGCAATAAACAATGTTTGTACACATGAAGGAGGGCCTCTTGTTGAAGGAACCTTGAGTGAGTTTGAGGTTGAGTGTCCATGGCACTCTGCAAGATTTGATATAAGAACTGGGGAAGTAAAGTCTCCGCCTGCAGAGTCACCAGTATCCACATATGAAATAAAAATAGACCAGGATGACGTATGGATTCGAAAATCAACCAAATAGGAAAATTAAAGAAAATTTGTAAGCGATGCAAGACAGAGTACTATGATGACACTGGATATCCAATCTGTAATTATTGTTTGAAACTGCTTGATAATTGGGAGTGACGTCTACTTGATCACTATATGTAATTATGCTATTTGACGATTAAAACTGGTATCTTGGATTTATGGACTACCGCATTTGACACACTGCCAAGAAATAGTTCTTTGACAGGGTTCATTCCTCTTGAACCTATCACTATCAAATCAAATTTGTTGTCAAACGCAAATTCCGAAATGTCTAACGTGACAATTCCTTTGATTATCTTTTCATTGAATTTTACTTTGTTGTTTATGCATATCTTTTTTGCATTTGACATGAATTTTTTAGCCTGTTCTATGATGTGTTTCTCATAGGGAATTTGTTTACCCATCAATGGTAAGGGTGAATATGATGGAATTACACATAATCCAGTTATGGAAGAATTACAGTGTAGAGCTAGATATACTGCCTCATCAAGTCCTTTAAACGAATTCTTCGAGCCATCCAAAGGTACTAGGATCTTTTTGATATCTTTGATGACCATGTTATTGACACTCCATATGTTTGGAAACTGCTGGTACACCGGAAGGATGGGAAAATATCTCTAGGTTGTTAAATACACTGTGTAGGTTTTCTACAACTTGGATGTGGTTTTCTGCTTTATCCATTAATGCGAATACAACTTTATCTCCGATGGGAATGATAACAATCTTTAGGTCTCCTCTTTGAGTCATGTTGTAATAAACAGGTTGTAATTCTGCATCAAAATCACTATGCATAGAACTTAGGAATTTAATGGACATGTAAAATATTTCTTTTTTGTCTTTGGAAAGTGGAAGATCATCTTTGCATACCATTTCATCCAGTTTACCGTTTTTGTTAATTAATCCAACACAACTAACTCCATATTTTACGATAGGTCGAATTAAGGTGATAATGTTTCTTTCTAATTGTAACATACTGAATAGTTATTGAATCAAGTAGAAAAGGGCTTGCACTGCACTGCATGAATTTTAATGCAATTGTCACCACATGTTTATGTAGATTTGAACTCATATCATTCTGGATGAAAAATTTTGATTATGTCATAGTTGGAGGAGGTTTGGCCGGCAGTCATGCATCTCAAGCAATACGTGAGAATGATCAAAATGGAAGTATATTATTGACAACTGATGAAAATCATCCTCCATATGATCGTGTACCTCTCTCAAAGAATTATCTTCTGGGAAAAATGAAGAGTGAAGTACTCTATGTTAAAAAATCAAATTTCTATGCAGATCAAAAAATAGAGTTACTTGTAAGTCACAAAGCTACCAAACTTGATCCAAAAAACCATGTTGTAGATATGGATGATGGTTCACAGGTTGGTTACAAAAAACTCTTGCTTGCAACAGGGGGTCGGGCAAGACGACTTTCTATTCCTGGGTCTGACCTGAAAGGAGTTTTTTATCTCAGAACCATCGATGACGCAAATGCAATACTTCATACAATGCAAGAGTCAAAAAATGCCGTAATAATAGGAGGTGGTTTTATCGGATGCGAATTGGCCTCTTCTTTTACAAAGAAAAACATTTCTTCTACAATAATTGAGGTAGGGCCAAAAATACTGGGGAGAGTGTTTGATCAAGACACCGCACGATGGCTTGATGATTACTTTACAAAGAAAGGAGTGAAGATAATGAAAAACACCACTCCAACAGAAATAGTAGGTAAGGAAGGAAAGGTTTCTGGAATAAAATTACAGTCAGGTCAAATCATACCCACTGATTTTATAGTTATTGGTATTGGAATAATTCCAAACACAGAACTTGCCAAGGATGCAGGTCTTGAGGTAGATAATGGCATAGTGGTGAATCAATACTTGCAGACATCTGACCCCGACATCTATGCTGCAAGTGATGTAGCGCGATTCTACAGTCCTGTATTTGGAAAGCAAATGAGATTGGAACACTATGATCTGGCTATAAAACAAGGCAAGTTAGCTGGCGAGAACATGGCTGGCAAATCTAAACAATTTGAAGAGTTGCCATATTTCTTTTCGTTCATGTTTGACGTAAGAATAGAGGCATATGGAGACCTGAGCAAATATGATGATGTGGTAACAAAAGGAATCCCTGCAGGAAACGGTAATTTTACCAAGTTTTATCTTGATAACGGTGTGGTAAATGCAGTCATGATGGTAACTACAAAAGAAAATGTAGAATACATCAAACAACTAATTCGTTCTCGCAGGAAACTCGATGATACTGGAGTACTGACAAAAGATGAACAAAAAATAGAGGCAGTCAAAACTTGAGCAAGTTTTACAATCAAAAAAGATTTTCAGTCCTGATGAAATGTGCTGTACAGACTGAAGAATGGAGTAAAAAAATAAAATGACTGTAATCAAGCCTCCATTTACTGAAGAAACAGCACGTGCCAAAGTTAAAGCAGCTCAGGATGCTTGGAATACACTAGATCCTGAAGTGGTAGTAAAGGGTTATTCCATGGATTCCAAATGGAGAAACAGGACTGAATTTTTTAGTGGGCATGATGCAATAAAACAATTTTTGAAAAGAAAATGGTCAAAAGAGCTAAATTACAAGCTAATGAAAGAATTGTGGGCATTTATGGAAAACAGAATCTCTGTTAGATTTGAGTATGAATGGAAAGATGTCGATACGGGCCAGTGGATGAGAACACATGGAAATGAACACTGGGAATTCAATGAAGATGGTTTAATGCATACGAGAGACATGAGTGCCAATGATTATCCGATTGATGAGTCAGAATGCCGTATTAAATGAAAAATACAACCAAGTATTTCTAGTTTGTATGTGAAGTCTTTGGAAGTTTTATTTTTTCATTTGACTACAAGTATATGAACTTTAGATTTATGAAGTACATAATTTGTAACACTTCCAAGAATGCTTCCTTCACACGACTCATTCCACGAGAACCCATTATTATAAGATCAAAGTTTTTGTACACTGCAAATTCCGTTATCTCCCAAGATTGATTTCGATAGATCATTTTTTCACTAAACACTATTCCATTTTGTGCACATTTTTTTTGCATCTACTCAGAATTTTTTGTTTCCTTTTAACATTAGTTTTTCAGTGAGGATTAATTGTCGCTACTTTATCACCAAGACGGGTACTTGTGATCTGTGAACAACGGCACTTGACACACTGCCAAGGAACAGTTCTTTTATCTCACTTCTTCCTCGTGAGCCTATGACAACAAGATCATATTTTTTATCATTAGCAAATTTCGCTATTTCTGTAGATGCTTCTCCATAGATCAGTTTGCCTTGAAATCTTACCCCATTACGAGATACTATCTTTGTTGCATCTGCCATGAACTTTGCCGCTCCATCCGTCATGTATGATTTGAAAGGCGTCTGCAATTCTGGCATGGCAACAGGAGGTGTTAGTGGAATAACGCACAAACCCGTGATTCTTGCACCGAATTGTTTTGCAAGTAAGATAGCTTCATGCAGGCTCTCTATGGAAAATTTAGAACCATCTAGGGGGACTAGTATTTTTTTAATATTATTATTTAGCATTTACTATAGCCTCACAAAGAATATTTTTAGATTGATATTCGTGTTCTAGGTTCATTATCTGTTGAATTTTTTTAATGATTTTCATGTGATCTGTGCCTTTCTTCATGATGGAGAGTATTTTGTATGAATGGAATGGCACTGAAAGTAGTTTGATATTTTCTCTCTCGACTACAAAATAGTCTACCTTTCCATATTCGTCATCAAAATCCTGAAGTAAAGAATGATGCAACCTAAAACTCATGTGGAGAATCTCTTGTTTTTGGTTAGACAAGTTTATTGTATTTCTTGATAGAGTTTCTTCGGCTCGTCCATTTTCGTTTATCATAATAATTTGATCAACTCCTAGGTCAAACAAAGATCTAAACATGATTTTGTACCCTGTAAGTTTTTTGTAACATATGGTGTAGTCTCAAGGAAACTAGAAAAAGGCTTGCAGGAATATGCATTAATTTTATTGCATGTTATTTATTGAATTTATGCATGATCTATCTGTGCCATGATGATGCCTTGTCCTTTTCAATTTTTATGACCAATGTATTGTCGGTATAATCAAACTCTGTCTTTGCTCCCAGATCATGAAAGATGTTTTGAAAATATGTCTTAAAGTATAATGACCAATTTTCGCCCATGTCATGTTGCATTACGAGTTCATGTTTTGTCTCATCTTCGTATTCGGTCAGGTTAAACTCTGATCTGGTACATCTAGCTCGTATCAAAGATAGCCAAGAGCTGAGATCATGTTTTCCTCTCATGTATAGTGAAATATCTTTTGCCATGCGTGAAGATAATTTTGTTGTTACTTTTTCAACTGTGCCGGCATCTATGACCTTGAATAGTTCTATGAGAAATGGTTTAGGCATGACAACCCACCCTGCGGCAGCTGCAGTTAGCTCCCATTCAAGATGAGAGTCCAATATCTGACTTACAAGTGCATTAGGACTCACTTTTTGTTTATTAGCTACAACTTTGAGTTTGTTCCATGTATTTTTATCAAGACGAAGTGAGACGGATTCAGTCTGCTTTGGTACTGCCATCCTACACACTATCTGTGATAACTTATTAACAGTTTGGAAAATTTGTCCGTGAAAAACAAATGTTTTCTAACTGTGATTTATGAGCATATGGACTTTCTAAAAAGAACGCTTTCTCAATAAACATAAAAAAATTAAGTTTTACCTTTACATAAAAAACTGGAAAGTTTTTTGATTTATCCGTATGTCTTTCCACATGTATTGCACTGCCAGTGATTTGATGTAACAGACCACTTATGCATATGTCCAACTTGATTAGATTGTTTTGTAGTTTTCAACAACTCATTATGAAGAATAATATTTTTGCATAAAAGTATGATGAATTAATTGCATTTTTTTTCATGCAATTGATTGCAAGTCTTTTTTATTAATCATGTAGATATTGATGCATGCCAATAGATTTGGAATTTCCAAAAAATCACAAACCCATGGGAAAATACAGGTGTTCTGATAAAGAACATTTTCATTTTGTATGTGGACCTGGAAAAGTAGATGCCGCGTCTTCGACTGATGAAAATATACAAAACGTCTACATGACACGGGGCAAAAAATATGTTCTGATAAGCGTACATGAAACTTTTGTTGCGGTAGATTGGGATTCATGTATATCTGATGGTGGATGTATTGAGGTATGCCCAGTCCAAGTTTACCAGTTGTATGAGGCGGAAAATGACGAGGAATTTGATGTACGATGAATCTATTTAATAAAAAACTACAATGCGAACAGTGTAACAAAAAATTTGTATCGTATGAAGAACTAATAGGCCATACTAGACACCAGCACCATCATGCCATCGTGAAATGTGATCATTGTGGAAAGGAATTCATCCATGAGAAAGACAGACTCCATCACTCAAGAGAAGAACACCAGAAAAAAATGGAAGGACGAGTTCATAAAAGTGAACACAAGCATGAAAACAAATCTCCATCTCCACAGGATGAGGTTGATGCACATATGCGGAATTTCAGTGATAATTTTTAACTGTAAAAACTGAATGTACTGTGACCTACGTAACAAATCAATGTATTCCACATTGTATTTTTGCCTCTTGTCTGGTAGTATGTTTACATCATAACATTTACAGCTTGTCATAAAAGTGTCTCAAAACATGACACTTGGGAAATACCTTTGTGGAATTTTGGCTACTGAATCACCCAGGCTCAAGATACAACGAATGTTCTTTTTAGGATTCCAAACCTCTGATGGATATTGCAATATTAGTTCAATACTCTATGGATTTGGATGATTTAATTTCCACTTACAAAAACTATGGAGTGCATCATAGACATGAAATTGTTTGTTCATGTTATCCTGATCATCTTTTGCGTTCATGCTGAATCCGTATGCAATAGCTAGCAGTCCTTCAGATTGCGGTGTGAGTGTTCTATTAGAAGTATCTGCCCCTCTTACTATCTTGGCAATCTCACCAAGAGCTGGATCTTTTTTATCCAAACTGTATTTTTTTATAATTGCATCAAAGGAGCATTCATCGTCATGATGGCCAAGTTCTACATCTGGCACATCAAATGGGGTAGCATTTTGTTCTTTTGCAACCTGCATTACCTTGTCAGATGGAACAAATAGAAATTCTGCATCCTTGTCTACAAAATTCCTGATCAACCATGGACAAGCTATTCTGTCTACCTTTGCATGCTCTCTTGTAACCCATTTCATGGCCATTCTACCGATATTTAGCTATGTAGATAATCTACTTATATAAGATTTGTTTGGTATAATATGCGAGTAATATTATGATAAAACAAAAGGGAATGAAAGTTGGAGCTGTCTCATTATGGCTATTGTTACTTTTGGCAGAGCGACCCATGTATGGTTATGAAATTATAAAAGAACTTGAAAAGAAATTCTCAGGATATTGGAAACCAAAAACAGGTACAATTTATCCTGCGTTGGAAAAACTTGAGAAGAGCAAGTCGGTAACAAGCAAGGTTGAATTTATGGATAAGGCACCAGACAGGAAACATTATGCCATAACAGCAAAGGGCCAGAATGAGCTTGCAGAATCCATGGTTCACTGGTCAAAGATGGCAGAGATAATAGAAAATCACTGGGAAACACATCAAGCTGTATTTCGCCATAAATCCGAAATGACAAAAGCTGATTTGGCAAAAGTCTTTACAAATATTGCAAAATCATTACAGGGTCCGTCAAACTTTGAAATGAACAAGATAATACCGTCTGCAAAGAAAGTTTCTGTAAAAAATCCTACTGAACCACTAGAATTCAAGTTTCTTTATGCCAAGGAAAAGAACAAGGAAGGAAAAGACAAGTTTGAAATCCATTTAGAATTGGAGTGGAATGCAAAAACATCCAAACATGACAAAGATTAATTATTTGATTTTGTGAGTCTCAAAAACTATGATCTTTGCATCCTGTCCTGAATAGTCTGGAATAGCAATGTATAGTCTATCTAATGTTGGTACAAAAAGAGAGGTTCTACCACCCTGGCCTGTTGGAATCTTTGTTATCTCTTGATAGTTATTTTGATCCTTTTGTGTTATGATGTCCAAATAACCCTCTCCACCAGTAAGGTAAACCTGCTTATTTTTATCATCAAACCAAATGTCATCTGCATCGTTTACGACATCTAATTTTGCTACTGGATTACCCGTATTGGTATCAAGCACAAAGAGTTGAGACGGGGACCTATAAACTGTGAATAGTCTATTGTCATTCAGGTCTAATGCCATTGGATAATTGCCACTTGCACCACCGTTTGGCCATTTTGTGACTATTTTTTGTACATCTATTACGGATATGGAATTGCTTTCTGGTATATTGACAAAAATTCTAGGTTTTGATTCATCTGAGATCTGAAAAGACTCTGGGTGACCATCTAGTTTTATGGTATCCACCAAGCTATTTTTTATGGGATCTATTACTGCCAAGCCCCCATCTCCATAGCCTACATATACTAATTTTTGATAAGCATCATAATGCATGTTATCTGCATCACTTGAAAGCGATATTGTTTTTACAAGAGAAAAAGTATTTGAATCAAAGATTTGAACAGTGCCGTCTCCTCCATTTGCAACAAAAATTTTGTCTACATCTGGAATGTACGCAATACCTTGTGGCTCATGCAATCCAGAGATGGAGTTTATACGTTTACCAGTTTTTAGATCAATAATATCTACAGAATTATTTCCAAGTTCTGATACAAACAGTCTTTGTCCTGAAATATCAATGTCCATATGATCTATCCTACCAGAGACATTTGATAATGATATGGTCTGAACCAAACCAAGTGATTTGTTATCAAGATTTGAAACATTTGTAAATTCATTTTCCATTGTTTCGTCTTTTTCTTTGTTTTGCATTGAATATGTGAAAAATACAGCAGCTGCAATTAATGCTACTCCTATACCTACAAAGATTTTTTTGTTTGTTGTAAACTGCATGATTTTCTATCTACTCATTAATTTCTGAAAAAGGCTTTGTTACGGTAAGGCCCTGATCATCTGTAATTGTAACTGTCTTTGACGATGATGGTGGAGACAAAACTATTCTTTCCCCAGGACTGAGGACTGGAATCTTGTCAGTATAGTTGCCACCATAGCCGACTTGAAGATTTGTTAGAGGTGCATAACCTGAGTTTTGAATGGTTACGTGTGATTCTGATACTCCGTCGCCTGTTTCAGTTCTGGCATCTACGTACAAGGCATATTGAGAGGTAGAGCCGTGAAGCGTTAATACCACTAGGACTATCACAACTGCGGCTCCACCGCCGATTGCTCCTGTGACCAGCGACTTTCTCATAGTAGATCTACTACCTAGGTAGATAATCTACTCATTTAAGAGTTTTTTGCAGATCGTGAAAACTACAATTAACTAAAATTCGATTAACCATCTCTGATGGGTTTTACGATATAAGTTCAAAACCCATTGAAAGGAGTTTAGACATTTTTTGGTTCCTGCATTGCCTCAGGAAATGCCTTTTTGATGTACCTTGAAAGAACGGGATACTGTATTATTAAAGAAGACAAGACTACTCCGAAAGTGATTGTCTTTAGTATCTCTTTCATCTCACTTTCAGGAAGGGTTGCAACAAGTGCAACTGACAGTGCACCTCTCATGCCTCCAATCATAACCACATGCCTCCATGCACCAGTTGTCTTTTCTTTTGTAAAACGGTGTGTTACTGCAAGTATTGGATATGTTGATACTGCTCTTGCAGCCAACACCGCAACAATTGCAAGTGCAATTAGAGGAAGATTCTGTCCTATTCTTGTCATATCCATGTTCAGTCCCAAGTACAAAAATGCTACAGAGTTTGCAAAGAATGCAATCATCTCCCAAAAGTTTGATGCATATGTTCTTACTTTTTCGCCTATGATGTTGGGTTTTCTCATTATCACACCAAACCATAATCCTGCTGCAGCTGCTGCCACAAGACCTGAAAAGCCGAGTGCATTTGAAATTACAACTGAGCCAAATAATGTTGCTACTGATAATGCGGTTTCAGAAAATGGCTCTTCTATCAACTTGTGTAAATATTGTGAACCTGCGCCAAGGCCTACTCCCACTGCTATACCGCCGAAAAACACCCATGCAAAATGTCCAATTGTTTCCAAAATGTTGACGTTGATACTTGAAATGTTGCCAGTAGAAAGTGATGACCCCTGTGATACTGCTATTGCCATGATCGAAGAAAATATGATTACACCTGTAGCATCATTGAAGCTTGCCTCTGACTCCATCAATGTTGCAAGTGTCTTTGGAATCTTTACTCTCTTGAATACCTCGATTACAATTGCGGCATCGGTAGGGGCAATTAGTGCAGCAAACGCAAACGCAACAAGTATTGGTAATCCGGCAAGGTATGTCAATAATAGTCCTCCTACTATTGTAGCAAGCCCTACTCCAACTGTAGCCAACGCAAGTGCCGATATTCTAATTGTCTTGAACTGTTCACGATCAATTTTCATCATAGCCTCAAAGATTAAAGGTGGAATAACAAAGTAGAGAATAAGCTTTGGATCTACCTTGAATCCTGAAATGTTTGGAATTCCATAACCTGTAAAATCTATTATAGATATGGTAATCCCAATCCCCACGAGGATCATGGTATATGGAATCTTTACCCTTGTTGCAATCAGGGAAGCAAGAAATATTGTTAAAAGAAATACTGGTATTACATACTCACTTGATAACAAGTGACCCAAACTTAATTCAGACATCTTTAGACAATTGTTGTCAAATTATAAAAATCGTTGCTAAATACGTAATTTTTTGATTATCTTCTCTTGTCCATCTCTTTTCTGTTCTTTCTTAGAACACGAAATCCAAGAAAAATTCCAAGTGAAATGTTTACCATTCCAAGTGCAGTCAGGATAAAGTTGGGCGTGTTAGATGCAATTAATCCCATGAATATGCCCCAAAATCCTCCGATAAAGAATATCACCGTGATGATTCCTAGTCTGCGACTGGAGGGATTAGTCATTAGCGATTTTGATTTTATGGCACTATTAAACATTGAGCGAATTATTCTTGATTCTGAAAATATGAAAAATATATCTAACTGAATTCTTTTCTTACACTTTGGACAAATCTTGCATGAATTCTTATCCTCTCCAAAGTCTGTGCAAGCTTCATCTCTGTTCCAGGAACATGATGTTTTGCAAAGAATTTCCTAACCTCTTTCTCTTTTTCCAAGTCTGCCTCAATTGAGACACTACCAATTATTCTATTGAGAAGTGGGTTTCCTACGCCAAATCTTTTTACAATTCCTTTCCAGTTTTGTTTTATCCATGGTAAGACAAGTTCTTTTCCTTGTGGATTTGTTATCATTCTTGCAATTGGCTGGAAAAGATTCTGGGTTCTAACTTCTTTTGAGAGCGTAAACAAGAGCGTTTTTGATAATAATTTCTTGTCCTGAAAGTTTGCAAGTGAGCTGAGTAATCTTACCATCTCTTCTTGTGTTGGAGCCTTGCGATATAGGCTGAGAATTTTCTGATATGTGGTATGGTCTCCTGTCCATGCTATTATGGAATAGATGGGACCGCGAAGGTCTGGATCTAATTTGCCAGTCTTTAGAAAATTTGCAAACCTTGACTTTGCTTCTGAAACTATCTCCTGGTCCTCTAGTTTTCCAAGTGAACTTAACACCTGCACACGTAAAAGCGCAGTTGTTGATCTCTCTCCCTTGATTGGATCCCATCCAAGTTTTGCAAATACCTTGTTAAAGAAATCACGGTTGAATTCTTTTATTTCATCCCAAAATGCTTCCTTTGATAATAACACATAGAAAAAGTTCAGACTAGATATGATGTCTGATAGTACAACATAATCATCTTCATCTTCATAGTGTCTTACAAAATCAAGATAATCTCTAAATGATACCTGGTTTGACATGCATAACGCAAAAAGATCATGGTGAATGCTCCATCTGTCTACATTTCATATCTCTTTTTCTTCAATTTTCTTGCCAAGTGCATCTAGTGCATTTTGGTCGTATTTTACTCGATAAAATCCCTTTTGACCTTCATTTACCTTGAACCAGTCTGCCTGATGTGATATCGTGATAGGTCCCTTCATTAATTTGGTTACCGTCTTGTTTCCGGTTCTCACAGAGAGTGGAATTATCCAATTTCCTTTCTTTGCTTTTCCCTTGTTTTCCAGGAGGAATCTGCTCTGAGATAATCTTAATTTTAAATCTTGTACTCTGGCCTCAATTACTGGATATCCTACTTGTCTTACCCATGTATTCATCATCTGCCTTACTGGTTGTCTTGATATTGAACCAAGAGAGTTCCAGAGATCTTCTGTTGTTGCATTTGCATATTCATGTTTTTTCAGATAGCTGTGTAACCCTTTTCTGAAGTTGTCATCTCCGATAAAATTCTCTAACATCATCAAGACACATCCTCCCTTGTTGTAGCTTATCTCATCAAATATCTGACGTACATCTGATGGACTTTTTACTGGCACGTCAATTGGATGCGATGATTTTAAAGAATCGAGGCTCAAGCCGCCTGTCATCTCTGAAATTAAGAACTGGTCCCAAAAATCCCACTCTGGATATAGAACATCAACTGCCTTTGTTGCCATGAATGTGGCAAAACTCTCGTTGAGCCATAGATCATTCCACCATTTCATGGTGACAAGATTACCAAACCACTGGTGTGCTATTTCATGTGCAATTACTTCGGCAATGTGTTGCTTTGTTTCAGTAGATGATGTCTTTGGGTCATATAGCAATATGGTCTCTCTGAATGTGATTGCACCCCAATTTTCCATTGCACCCGAAGCAAAGTCAGGTATTGCAATCATGTCGAGTTTGGGTAATGGATATGCAATCTTGAAATATTTTTCAAAGTATGATAGAAATTGTCTTGTAAATTCTAGTGAAAGTCTTCCTTGTTCTTTCTTTCCTTGTGTGGTGATTACTCTGATGAGTGTCTTGCCTGATTTGCTTGAAATTGACTCAAACTCTCCAACTGCAAGATAGAGAAGATATGTAGACATGATTGGAGTGGTATCAAACTTGTACTGGATCTTTTTTCCTGTTGCTTTCTTTGATGTTATAGGCATGTTTGAGATTGCAGTATGGTTCTTGTCAACTATCAGTGAGACATCAAATGTTGCCTTGGCCTCTGGCTCGTCCCAGCAAGGAAATGCTCTTCGTGCATCAGCTGCCTCAAACTGGGTTGTTGCAAGGTATTTTTCTTTTCCATTGTGCTTGTACTTGCTTCTGTAAAACCCAACCAGTTTGTCATTTAACTGTCCTACAAAATCAATTGAAAGTGTTGCCTTGCCTGATATCTTCTGAGAAAATGTGATTACAAGTTCTTCTGTTTTTTCATCAAGTCTTGTCTTTGGTTTTATCTCTTTTCCATTGCACGATATCTGACATTGTTTTATCTCAAGTTCTGCAGCGTGTAATGTTATCTTGTTTACAGGTCTTGGTATCTTGACGGATATTTTTTCTCTTCCTCGAAATGTGAATTTCTTAAAGTCTGGCTCAAATTCTAGATCATAATTTATTGGAAAGATGCCGTTCACAAGATTTTTCTTCTAATATACACGTAATATACTTTCTAATGCAGGATGTAAACTAGCCAGTGTACAAAATGTACGCCAAAAAATACGATGGCAACTGCCTTTACTGTCTTACCTGTTGTCATTGCTATGGAATATTTTACAATGTTGTATCGTTTGGTTCCAGCAATTATTGATACAACATCTCCCAGTATGGGAAGCCACGGTGAAAAGAAAATTATTGTAAACCAGCCATATCTTGTCATTATGTTGATGCTTTTTTGCTCATGTTTTTTATCTGGATTCTTTCTGAGTTTTTTTAGTAATCTACCGTTGTATCCTAGATAATATGCAATATATCCACCAATTATGGAGCCAACAGTCAATACCAAAAACACATCAAGCGGGTTTATTCCTCCAATCAATAAAGCTGAAATGGTAAGTTCTGTTGGAATTGGAATAAAGCTTGAAAACATGCCATTGAAAAAAAGTCCCAGTAAGCCGTATTTTATGAATAATGTGTCGTGCAATATGGCGTTTAATATGTCACCTAACATCGCCTCAACTCCATTCTAGCTCATTTTAAATGAATTGCCAGATTTTACATCGTGATCATAAATTGCGTTACCTATTTTTTTGAGAAGTTTTGCTTTTGATTTTTGTGCTTTCTTGTTATGGCTGTAATCTTTTTTTTCTATCAAACCGTGGAGACGCTCGAGCTCTGTTCTTGATAGTGCATTGACTCCTCTTGTAAATACTATGTCTAAAAGTTGTAATCTTTCAAGATCTTCACTATTGTCTTCTGGCACAATATTCGTATCTCTATCTTTAATATTTGTCTTGCATAAAAAAAGGAAGTGTTCTACAAAGTATCGGTATCGTTTCACAAAGACTATGTCAGAGTAAAAGGGGATTTAATAGAAATTGGCATCATGGAAAAACCTGTAAACGGAAAAGCAAATGTGGCGATAATAAAACAGATTGCAAAACACTTTGGATTATCAAAGTCATGTGTGCGAATAGTTACAGGAACAAAATCCAAAGACAAGATAGTTGAGATAGTATAATAATTTCTCCAAACCCTAAAAAACAAGTCAAACTCAAATCATTTTGTGATCAAGTCTGTTATTTTGATGATTTTTGCTGTTGTGGTGGTATCTGGCATGACACATCCTGGGTATTCACAGGTTGCCAAGTCCACTGCTACACTTGAAAATGGTGTATGGCACACAACCGTTGGAAAACAAGTGCAAGTGACAACCGATGTTACAAACGGACAAGATAGGGCGCAGCCATTTGCATACATTGTCCAAATAGAAAACCAGGATGGGGTTGTGTATTCCTTATCTTGGATTACAGGAACACTTGATGCGGGCCAATCTCTTAGTCCCTCTCAGTCATGGACACCTACTGTTCCTGGGACATATACAGCGCAGATCTTTGTATGGGCAAGTGTGGGAAACCCAGATGCCTTGTCTCCTCCGCTTACAATGAAGATACTGGTAGATTAGCATCAGTTATAATTTAGAAATTCAAAGTATAACATGTGGATATTAAACGAAGAATTCCAATCTTCTTTGTCATTGCATTAGCCTTTGTCTTTACGATTTACTTTTTTGCCTCCCCTTTTATGTCTGGTTCCGATCAAGGTGGCGCAATACCGCCACTTAACCAAAGTCCTGATTCAATTTCAACACTGTCCAGTGATATTGATGCTTGTGTATCTGCACCAACTTCAGACTGTGATCAAGAAATGTTGCAGATAAAAAATTATTGTAGCAATAACCGGGGTCAAAACATCCCGATCTGTTCTGACGTAAGAGTACAAGAGTATATTGACAGCAGGGGACTAGAACGTCCTGTAATAAACACTGGATGATTGTTTCTTTATTTCTGAGCTTCTTGCATGAATCGTTCCATGTTCTGTTTTACAAGAGGAATTATCTTTTTTGTTATGATTTGATGAAAATCATCTGCATCGGGGTCAAATGATAACAACAACACATGGGCAAGTCTCCTGTTTTCATCAGCAATTGGTATTGTAGCCCTGATGATCTTTGCATAGTGTGAACTTGCGTAAGAAATCTTTCCAAGCAGGTATTCCCATCTGAGCCTAGTGTATTGTCTTGTGGCTGCCGTTATTGCATACTGCGCCCTCTCTTCTGGCTTCATGATTGCTGCAAGGCCTGATCTCTCAGATACGCCCTCTAATGTTCCATCCCCGTCTGCAATTCCTGCAAATCTAATTTTCTTGTCTAGTGCCACTACACTTTTACAAAAGTCTTCAAAAAATGCCATTCAATATTGAATATCAGTTAAGGTATATTTGCTTTCTGGGAAATTTCCCTTCACATGTTGTCTTGTTTTATGCTAGCAGGTTTTGTCTTTTGGAATATGAAGTTACATAACAACATGAAACCAATCCATATTCCAAGCATCAGTATGGGTGTATAGTGACCTATGCATTGGCCACAAACAAATCTGTTCACAAGAAATACAATTATACCTCCCACTAGTGCGCCTGTTGTATAATCTAAAAACCTCCACCAGAAATATTTCATTTGTTATCCAATGATCTGTCCAAAATATAAGATTGATTTTATATGCTAGGAAAAGTGTCGCTTGATGTTATCCACTTCAATTTTTATCCATTCACAAAAGATCTCCCAAATTGCATCCGGCGTGGAATCATATTGGAAAAAAGTAAACATGACTGCTGTGGATGTATTCTGTAAAGAAATTATTCTCATGTATGCCGGTGTCATGTTGTCTTCAGTAGGTCCTGCATAGATGTCAATCAGACCTGCCTTCTTGTCTATGTCCAGTCTGATGAACACCTCTCCAATTGGAGTCAATGCCTTATACTTGTTGTCTACCAATGTGAGTTTGCTGACAAACTTTGTGGCCCACTTTGGAATATTTTCAATATTTGATAAAAACTCAAAAACGCTGTCTCTTGGTACATTAACTACACAAGTCTCAGTTACAGAGTTCAATATTTTGTGTCAAAATATCGATTAATTAAATGGTATTCTGGTACCAAACAAAAGAATGACTCATAAATCCATGAGTTGATTTATTGCAATATCATGTCTCTAAAACCAAAGAGTGCTGAAGAGTCACGAGCAGAGATGACTGTGAGGATGTTTCCATCTGACGCAAACCCTGCAGGCAATGTCTTTGGTGGCGAAATACTACGACAGATTGACTTGATAGCAGGACTTGTAGCTCAGAGACACTGCAAGAAAAATGCAGTAACTGCATCAATAGATAGAGTAAATTTCCTAAAACCTGTGATGGTTGGAAATGCACTCATACTAAATGCCAGGCTTAACTATGTCTCACGTTCCTCAATGGAAATTGAGATTAGAGTCGAAGCGGAGAACCTGCTTACTGGAATTAGGACTCTCACAAACACTGCCTATGTTACCTCTGTTGCATTGGATGAATCTGGCAAGCCTACAGATGTGCCTCCACTCTTGATTGTCACAGATGATGACAAGAAAAGGTTTGCAGAAGGAGAGCAGAGAATGCTACAAAGAAAAAGAGAACGTAAACAAAACTAGAATTTTTCATCTGATATCTTACAATTTTGAAATAAAAATCAGAGAGTGTGACTGGATGTCTGATTCCCTCTGAGAAAATCATTGCATGCATGTTTTGCAAAAAAGACCATACACAAATTATTTTCAAAATTTAGTTTGCGATATTTGCATATATTGCTCGCTACCTATTGCAGCTGAGTTTTCATAAACAAAGCTTAGCTGATAAGATGTATATGGTTACAGTCTGGACATGTTAGTAGAAATGACTTTATCTTATGACATTAGGCAATCCTGTATTAATCAAAAAATAAAATTTGCACTCGCATCTTGTCTTGTAGCACTTGTTAGTGCATTGACATCCTGTTTGATTATTCCACCTGCTGAA
>Ga0134128_10002993_pt1 | contig 20708 bp, 20 predicted proteins | sample KB31754_FD_96462 | JGI IMG/M metagenome (GOLD analysis project Ga0134128, IMG submission 96462) | Terrestrial soil microbial communities with excess Nitrogen fertilizer from Kellogg Biological Station, Michigan, USA - KB3-175-4 | ecosystem: Environmental > Terrestrial > Soil > Unclassified ...
AGGGAGGACCGGGGCCAGCCGAGCAGCAGCAGCTCGATGAGGTACGCGCCCGCCAGCGAGAGGAACCGCGCCGGAACGGCCAACGCCGCAGTCAGGAGGACATAAAAGGCGATCGCCCCGTGGCTGCCGAGATGCTCGAGCTGACCTCTCCATGCCGCGAGCCCGACGAGAGCCCATGCCAGCAGGAAGCTGAACAGCCAGAAGAAGGTCTTGATGACTCTCATGGTGGCGGGCAAGGCTCGCACGAGCGGCCGTGCGTGGATGCGAGTGTATTCGAAGGAATGCGCCCTAGCCGAGCGGGTGTTGCGTGAGGGCGAGGATCATCCGCCCGAGCGGCGACATCTCGGCCGATCCCTTCCGGGAGCGCGCCGAGGGCCTGCTGCGGATTCATCGTCAGCTCCTCGGCTGCGCGTTCGAGTTCACGACCGAGAGTCCGGAGTTGATGCGGCTCGTCCGCTGGGCCTATGACGGTCTGCCTCGGCATCGCCTCTCGGCACCGCCGGCGCGGATCGCGCTCAGGCTGGTACTGGGCGGTCGTGCGAAGGCCGGGCGCGGGCGCGGCGCCCGGATGCGCACGGCGGATGAGCCCGGCCCATTGACGATGCTCTCCGTACCGGGACTCCTTTGCGGTGCCAGCGGCTGCTCGACCGTCGCCGTCATGTCCGCCGCGCAGCGCGCGGCTCTCATAGTCGCCGCGAGCGAGTTGCTTCGCTACCCCTATCATCTGCGGTACGGGCTCATCGAGCTCGCCGTGTTCACGCTCGCCGCCCGGGTGCAGGGGCTGATGCCGCTGCACGCTGCCTGCGTCGGCCGCAGGTCTCGGGGCCTGCTCCTCATCGGCGACAGCGGCGCCGGCAAGTCCACCGCCGTGTTGCATTGTGCTCTTCGGGGGCTCGAGCTCGTGTCCGAGGACAGCCTGTTCGTCGACCCACAGTCGCTGCTCGCCACCGGCGTCGCCAACTTCCTGCACGTCCGGCGCGAATCGCTGCGCTTTCTCTCGCCTGCGGAGCAGCGCTTCATTCACCGCGCTCCGACGATCCGCCGCCGCAGTGGCGTGCGAAAGTTCGAGATCGACCTGCGGCAGCGGCGATTTCGGCTTGCACCGCGGCCACTGGAGATCACCGTGCTGGTGGCGCTCTCCGCCTCTGCTGCGGGGAGCGGGCCGCTGTTGGTGCCCATCGGGCGCGGCGAGGCGCTGGCGCGGCTGCGAGCGAGCCAGCCCTATGCCGCCGGTCAGCCCGGCTGGGTTGACTTCGCCAAGCGCATGCGCGCGATCCCTGCGTTCGAGCTGCGCCGCGGCGGGCACCCGCGCGAATCGGTGGCGGCACTCGAGCAGCTGCTGCGCGGCAATGTCGCGGCATTGCGGTGAAGATCCCGGGGTATGAAGCTCGCGCTCGTCGTGCCCGGGGGTGTCGATCGCAGCGGCGAGCGCCGGGTCATCCCGGCGTTGTTGGCGCTCATCGAGCGGTTGGCGGCGCTTCACGAGCTGCATGTCTTCGCGCTGCGCCAGGAGGAGCAGCCGGCGAGTTGGAAGTTGCGTGGAGCCCGGGTTCACAATATCGGCGGCAATTGGACGCGCGCGCGCGCGGTGCGCGCGATCCTGGCCGAGCATGGCGTCGCGCGCTTCGACATCGTGCAATCGTTCTTCTCCGGGGCCAGCGGGCTCGTAGCCGTCTGCGCTGCGCGCCTCCTCGGGATCCCAAACGTGGTGCACGTCGCCGGGGGCGAGCCGGTCAGCATGCCCGCCATCCGCTTCGGCGGGCGCGCTACGTGGCGTGGCCGATGTCAGGAGGCGGTAGTGATGATGGGAGCGGGCGCCGTCACGGCGGCGAGTGAGCCCGAGCTCGAGCTGCTCTCCAGTCTCGGCATCGCCGCGCGCCGGGTGCCGCTCGGCGTGGATCACATGCGCGACTGGCCGGCCCGGGGCCCGGTGGCACGCCGGCTGGGAGAGCCCGCGCGCCTCATCCACGTCGCGAGTCTCAATCGGGTCAAGGATCAGCCGACACTGCTGCGTGCGCTCGCGAGACTCGCGCCGAGTCATCCCGGGCTGCAGATGGACATCGTCGGCGAGGACACGTTGGCGGGAGAGATACAGCGACTCTCGCTCTCGCTCGGTCTTGCCGAGCGGGTCCGCTTCCATGGATTCCTCACTCAGCGTGAGCTTCATCCCCTGATGCAACAGGCGCATGTGTCGGTGATCTCTTCCCGGCACGAGGCCGGCCCCCTCGCGCTGCTGGAGGCGGCGGCGGTAGGTATTCCGACCGTCGGCACCGCGGTCGGGCATGTCGTGGAGTGGGCGCCCCACGCTGCGATTGCCGTCCCGGTCGGGGACTTCGAGGCGCTCGCGGCGAGGCTGCACGAGGTCTTGAGCGATGAGCCTCTGCGGCTTCGTCTGGCGCACGCAGCCTGGCACGGGGCGCTGCGCGAGGACGCCGATTACACCGCAGTCTGCTTCCAAAAGCTTTACTCCGAGCTTCTGCTCCCGGCCCGATGACATCAGAACTCGACGACTCAGGCCGCGGCCGGGAAAGGGCTTCCTCGACGCGTCCTGAAGTACTGGTAGAGGCCGCTCGTGTGATGCAGCTGATCCGCTTCGGCGAGCCGCTGCTCAGCGGCTATGCGCGCTACGAAGAAGGTATGCGAGCCGATGGTCTCGTAGTCCAGGATCTCGAGCTCGCGTACGCGCAGCGCGCTTTGCGGGAAGGGGAGGGAGAACTCGCGTGAGTGGATCACGGGGCAGGGGAGCGATTGCCAGTCGGGAAGCGGCTCGCGGTGATGGGCGCCGAGCCGGTAGGCGAGCCCGCAATCCGCCGCGGCGACGTCCGAGAGGGCGACGCGGCGCGCAAGCTTCATCGCCGGTACCGATTGGCTGGTGCTGCGCAGCGCAAGCGTGAAGCGGTCGGGCGCCACGGGCCCAATGAGGTCCATCGGAAAGAGATTGCGGTGCGCGCCTTCCTCCACGGAGACGAGCACCACCTGCCGGGGGCAGATGTAGAAGATCATGAGCTGTTGCACCGCCTCGGGCGCCATCCAGAAGTTGCCCGGGCGGCGGTGCCTGAGTATCGACCGATTCTGCAGGTAGCGGTTCCACGGGCGGTAGGGCCACTCGAGGCAGTGCTGGGCCGCGTCTCCGACCTCGAACAGGGTGATCGGCGCCGCCTGCGTGCTGCTCTCGCGGATCCTGGTGAGTTGCAACATACCGACGCTCCGCTGTGACTCGACGTCGATGAAGCGCAGGACGGGCGCGGAGTACGCCCCGAGCTCCGCGCGGGCATCGTCGTCGAGACCGATGCCTACGGTGAGCGGCTGCAACGCTGCCACGACGGCCGCTCGGGTTACGTCGACCTCCCCTCGGCTGCCGCGCATCCGGATCTGCACGACCTGCTGCGGCTGGCGCAGGGCGACGGCAGACCATTGAGGCAGTGCCCCGATCCGGCGCTTCAGGGCCGCAGGCAGCGGAACTCTCATGGGGCGCTCCTCCTGCGGAAGAGCAGGAACATGAACCGGCAGCGGGTGAGGTGCAGCCAGGCGGTGCGCGAGCTCAGCGCGAAATCGATACCCGCGGCCTCATCGGCATTGCGCGGCGGCAGCCCGCGAAACACGCGCTCGAGCCTGAACCACGGAGCACACTCGGAAGCGAATACGCGCAGATCCCGCCTGATGATGTTGCCACGCGCGCCGGGAACGACGAGCCGGCCGGTACGCCACTGGCCGATCATGCCGCGCCAGCGCCAGCCGAGCGTGAGATCGCCGAGGAAGTAGGGGCTGAGCACGCTCGCGAGCAGCCCTCCGCCGGGCACCGTGATGGCGTGGAGCTTCTCGAAGAGTGCGGGCAAATTCTCGATGAGATCCAACGGGGCGAAGTTGGCAACCACGAGTTGCGCCGGCGGACCGCGCAGCTCCGCCGTGCGGGCGAGAAACTCGGCATATTCACCCGTCTCGGGCACGACTCGTCCGGCCTCGATGAGGTCCCGGCAGGACTCGGCGAGATACCCGCGCATCCGCGGGTCGTTGTCATAGACCCGAACGCACAGGCCCCGCTCGGCGAAGAACCTGGCGTCGATCCCGGCGCCGGCGCCGAAATCGAAGATCGTGCCGCCCGGCGGCACATGACTCAGCGCGAGCGACTGGAACGCCTTGCGGGCCTCGAGGTCCGACTCGAGCTGTTGTATTGCGCGGGCGTATTCCGCGCCGGCGTGCGCCACGCTCACGGCCGCTCGCCGACGATCAGCGTGAAGGTCTGGATGAAGTGAAAGTCCGCCCGGCGCAGCGCGAAGCCCGGATCATCCGGGGCGCAGAGGCGACGGAGCGCGTCGTAATCGGCGGGCGGGAGGTAAGGCCGCAGACGCTCGCCCCAGGTGCCCTTGAAGATAGCCTCGAGCAGGTACTGATGATCGGCGTGACCAAGGGGTGCCGTTCGCTCGATGACGAGCGTGCGCGCGGTGATGTTGCACAGTTTCGCGCCGTGCATCCAGCCGAGAAGGTTCCGCGCGCCGTCGAGGCCATGCTCGCCGAGACCGTAACGGTCCTCGTAGTATCGGCGTACCGCCTCGCTCGTCAGGCGCTCGAGTCTCGAGTCCCAGGCGAAGTAGAGCTCCGGCAGAAGCGAGCTCTGGCCGAGTGCGAGGCGCCCGCGCGCGCGCAGCAGGGTCGTCAGGTGCCGCAGGCCCGCGATCGGATCGCGAAGGTGATTGACCGTGTTGGCCGACCAGATGAGATCGAAGCTCGCCGGCGGCAGCGGCGCCGTCATCAGATCGCCCTGCATCACCGTGATGGAGCCGTCGACCGCCTCGCGCGCTGCCTGCACGTGCGCCGCGGAAAGATCCAGGCCGACGATATCGGTGCGCGGGCCGGCGATGAGGCGCAGGTGCTGCAACACTTCGCCGGTGCCGCAGCCCGCGTCGAGGAGGCGCATGCCATCCCGCAAGCTGAGGCCGCGGATCGCCTGCTCGAGCTCCGGTGCGGCGAAGGCGTTGAAGAGGCGAAGCTTGTGCGCATAGTCGCGCTCGGCCGTATCGCCGAGGAGGCCAGGCGATGCGCTCGGCAGGGTGGCGGCCCGCCGGCTCATCGCCTCGCCATGACGATGAGAAAGTGATCGCCGAGACCTCTGAGCAGGGGCCAGCCGCCGATGCGGCGGTCCCAGCGCCACAGCCGCTCGAACCAGCCGGAATGTTGCTCTTTGATCCAAGTCATGTAAGGCGGCGGGGCGAAGAGGCATAAGGCTCGGCAGTGCACGAGGTCAAAGTCCGCCGCAAACCTCCGATAGAGCTCCATGGGAGTCCAGTAGCGCGTCCACACCGTATGCCCGTTCATCCTGACGGGGGTCAAGCCGCGCGCAAAGCGCACGCCGATGCGCGTCCAGTCAGCGCGCGAAGCGTAGTATGCGATCTCCCATGGACACCAGCGGCCGATGACGGTGAAGACGAGCTGCCCGCCGGACTTGACGAGCCGGGAGCACTCACGGGAGACCGGCGCGAGGTCCGGCAGGCAGTTGAGCGGACCCAGGTTGGAATAGACGCCATCGAATAGGGCGCGCCCTTCGATCCGCTCGAGCTCATGCGCCCCGATCGCGGCCGTGCGGACCCGCTCGCCCACGCAGGCTTCCATCGCGCGTCCTCGAGTTCTTTCGACCATGCGCGGCGACCAGTCGGTTGCCAGCACCGTGTGGCCGCGCTCTGCCATGCGCACCGCATCGAGTCCCGTGCCACAACCGAGGTCGAGCAGATGGCTTTGCCCCGGGAAGCTCGCATCGAGCCAGCGCCACATCTCGCGGCGCATGTCCTGGATCAGGGCATTGTTGCCTTTGGGCCCGTCGTAGTTGGGTGCCACGCTGTCGAAGGCAGCGCGTGTATCGTCGAAGGCATGGGCGTATGTTCGTGATGAGGTCATGGGGCTCGATTCATCAATGAGCCCGCGAGAGTGCTGCGCGGACCGGCTGCAGGGTCTCCGTCCGCGTTGGACGTGAAGTAACCCATTGCAGGATGCGTCGAGCTTGCGATTGGCGGTGCCACAGCGGCTCTGTTGACCAGGGTCCGGTTCTCGATACTACCTCTATTTGCGCGCGCTGCTCTCTGGTGGGGAATACCCGCGAGCCGAGGTATCGCGCCGCCTGCATTGCCGAGCGGGCCCAGATGATGCCCGGGATGGGATCGATGTAGAGGTGCGAATAGGAAAAGTCGGCGAGCTTGCGCTGGCGTGTGATCCGCCGCAGGACCCAGGGACAATCGCACTCGAGCTGACGAATCACTTCCTGTGGAATCGCATCGGGGAAGTAGCGCGCCGTGAGGATGAGGGGCGGTGCTGCCCACCAGAGGCGTCGCTCCACGCCGTGCAGGCGCAGGACCTCCTCCCAATCCGCGCCGGTCATGCGCTGTGCGAGCCGTGTGACGTCGCAGAGCTGAATCAGCCTCAAACCCCGGTGCGTCATACTGCCCGCCGCATGCGCCAACACGTGAGCCAGCAACGCGGCGGCGCGGGAATACCCGTTGAGGCCTGGTTGGGCATGCGGCGGGAAGACGAGATCCGTCAGGTCCGTTGGAGTGAGCGGCAGGCGCTCGCTGATCCTGTGGTGCAGGTCGATCTTGATGGGATTGTCGGCATGCTCGCCGAGGACTGCGCGCGGCTCGGAGCCCGGCGGATCAAAGCCCTGATGCTTCCAGGTGGTGCCGGCGTCGCGATAGCTCAGCGCAAGAAGCACAGCCACTGCGGTCTCGACATCGGCGGGCCGTACGAGCAGATCAAGGTCCGCCATGGGCCGCTCGCCTGCGGCATACACGCCTGCCATCTGCAGCGCCGCCCCTTTCAGGGCGACAATGGCGATGCCCGCGCTGCGCGAGCGCTCGTGAATCGTCGCCAGGAGCTCTTCGATGCGTTGCTGTCGCAGCAACGTCTGGCGGCGCTGGTCGGTGAGAAACCGCGCCCACTGTGGTGGTCCTTCCCAGCGGAGGGATCCGGCGAGCAGCGGCGAGATGCCGTGGATGGCGGCTACCGCCGGCGCGAGCCGCCACTCGAGCTCGCTCCAGCCGGGGCGTCCGGCATGAGGGTCGCCGAGGCCGGCGGCGAGTGACTCGGTGGTGCGATGGAGCGCTGATTGCACCGTGGCAAGCGGCGGCATGCGGAGGGAATCGGTGCCCATGACGTACTCTCAAGGAAGACCGGCTGCCGGCGCTGCGGCGTTGGCGATTGCCCCGGGCGTCGTGTTGAGAAAACTTTCCTGCCGGGCGAGGAGGCGGTCCCAGCGCCGCTGCAGCGAGCGCCGCGTGCCGTACCCGGTGGCGCTGCGCAGCACGCCGGGCTGACTCGAGATCCGCACCTCCTCGTGCAGCAGGTCGCGAACCTCGCGATAGAACGGGGACGTATAGGTGCCCTGGAACATCATGGCGAGCTCCCCGCTCGCCTGCCAATGCTTCTTCTCGCCCAACTGCTCGCTCACGAGATCGTGGAACTTCGTGCCCGGCAGCGGGTAGGAGACGCTGACACCGACGTCGTCCGGGCGCGCGGTCTCAATGAGCTCCCGGGTCGCCAGGATGTCGGGCAGCTCCTCACCGAGGTAACCCAGCTGGATGAAGAAACCAACTCGGATGCCTGCGGCCCCGAGCCGCGCGCGCGCGGTGTGGATCTCCGCCAGGCGGATGCCCTTGTTCATGGCATCGAGCACGCGCTGACTGCCGCTCTCCGCGCCGAGCCAGGCCTCGTGGCAACCGGCCTCGCGCAGCGCGGCGGCCATGCGCTCGCTGATGAGGTCGGCGCGGGTCTGGATGGTAAAGGGAATGGATCCGCCCGATGCCGCGAGCGCACTCGCGAATTCGCCCACCCAGTCGACGCGAAAGCCGAAGATATCGTCGGCAAACCAGATGTGGTCGGGGGCAATCTCGCGCTTGATGCGGGCCATTTCCGCGGCGACCTCGGCCGCGGGGCGCTGCAGGTAGCGATTGCCCCAGATGGGCTTCGCACACCAGGCGCAGCGGAAGGAGCACCCGCGCGACGCCGCCATGTTGAGGCTGAACCGACCGTGTGCGCGGCGCCAGACATCGCGGTAGCGCCCGACATCGATGAGATCCCAGGCGGGCGATGGCAGCTCGCCCCGCGCCGGCGGGATCCGCATTCGTGCCGGGCGTCCCGAGCTGCCCTCACAGGCGCCAGCGGTCACCCCGACGACTCCCTCGACGAGCTCCGCGCTGTCGATGCCTGGGCGCGCATCGAGGCGCCCCAGCAGCACTTCCAGCGCCTCGATACCCTCCCCAGCGAGAACGGCATCGGCGCCGGCTGCCAGGTAGGCCTCCGGTTCGTCGGTGGCGTCGGACCCCGCGACGATCACCCGGGCTCCTGCGCGACGCGCGGTCGCAATCATGCGGCAGGCAGCACCGCGCATGCGCTCCAGACACATCTTGGTGAGGAAATTGTAATTGTCCTCGTAGAGCAGCACGAGCTGCGGCCCGACCGCGTGGAGCTGGCGCTCATATTCCCCGACGCCGTCCGCCAGCATCGCATCGAAGAAGTCCACCCGGTGTCCCAGGGCGCGAAGCCGCGCGGCGACCTGCAGGGTTGCCAGCGGGGGGTAGGGTTTTGCGCGCTGCCATTGCTTGGGGTCGAGGCGCAGGAAATAGGAATGGCCCAGGAGTATGGACAGCATGGTTCACGTAGGTGCTCGTAAATTGCTATCTGGGTTCATCGCCGTCCGGCGCAGCCTTGAACCGTGAGCCGTCGTGGGAGGTACCCATGCAGATGGACAAGGTGTGAGACGATGAAAATGGGTTGCAGGTATCTCGCGGGCCTGTTTGCGCTGGTGATCTTCTTCGGCTGCGGTCCCGCCTTCGCGGAACCGTACCTGGCGGTGCGAATGGGCCTGAAGTGCGCGACCTGCCACGTCAATCCGACCGGCGGCGGGCTGCGCAGCGATTTCGGCGATCTCTTTGCGCAGACTGAGTTGCCCGCGCACTCCATTAAGGGGTGGGGCCCGTGGACCGGCGAGGTGACCAAGTTCCTGCGGGTGGGCGGCAACCTGCGCTATGACGCCAACTTCACTCAGACGCCGGACGCGGACACCAAGCACCAGCTCGCGGTTCAACAGGGCCGGGTATATGCCGAGGCGGTGGCCATTCCGGACCGCCTCCTCTTTTACGTCGATGCGCAGCTCACGCCCGGCACTCCCGCAAAACATGAGGCCTACGGCCTTTTCTGGTCGAAGAACCACGACTGGTACATCAAGGCGGGACAGATGTACCTGCCTTTCGGCTTTCGATTCGAGGATCAGACCGCGTTCGTCTATGACGTCAGCAGCATTACCATGTTCTCGCCAGACTACGGCCTGGAGTTCGGCTGGATGCGTGGTCACTGGGACACGCAGGTAGTGGTGAGTGAGGGCACTGCGGCGGGCCTGCTTCCCTCGACCAGCGGCAAGGAATACGGCCTGCAGGCGAGTTACGTCGAATCGAGGTGGCGCGCCGGCGTGGCGGCGCACCGCGACGATTCGCCGTTCGCGAGGCGGAAGGTAGTCGGCGTCTTTGGCGGCCTGCACGCAGGCCCGGTCGATTTCCTCGGCGAGATCGATAGTGTCCAGAACGAGTTCGCGCCGCTCAACGGAGCGCGGCAGGCGGCCGCGCTGCTCGAGGCCGACTGGCTCATCGCGCGCGGCAACAATCTCAAGCTCACCCTGGAGCGTCTCGATCCGAATCGCGACGTGCATGACAACCGCCGGACGCGCGTGAGCCTCGTCTACGAGCTGACGCCGGTGCAATTCGTGCAGGTGAGAGCCGGTGTGCGCGACTACGACGGACCGCAGGGGATTGCCTCCCAGAACATAAGGCTTTGGTTCATCCAGCTCCACGGATTCTTCTGACGGCCGTCACCACCGGAGTTGGCGCGCAGGCACGCACGGCCGCGCGGAACGCATTCGGCCACCAGCCCGGGTACCTGCAGGAGTGGGGTGCGCTCGAGAGGAGCGTCGCAAGCGCCTGTCTGCGTTTTCCCGATGCTGCGTGGCTGCGGGCGAGGCCCGCCTCGTGAAGCGCCAGCTGGCTGCGAAGGAGGCGCTCGGAGGCAGAGCCGGCCTCCTCGCGCAGCAGCCGCTCGAATATGCGCAGCCGATCCTCCCAGGCGATCACATCGCTGCCGGAATGCTGCCCGTGCCGCCGTATGAGGGTGAGGGTCTCCGCCACCACGTCGAGCTCGCTGCTCGCCGCCAGACGGAACCAGAGCTCGCTGTCCTCGCACATCCGCAGTCTCTCATCGAACGTGCCCACCTCCTCGAGCATCGCGCGCACGATCAAGACGCTCGGCAGCGCAATCGAGATCTCACCACGCAGCAGCGCCTCGCGAACCCAGCCGCTCTTTGGCTGATGAGCGCGGCGCGGTCCCGTATGCACGGTCGCTCCTGAGCTGTTGATCGTCGCGAAGTGAGTACAACTCCAACGGCGAAGGGGCTGGCGCTGGAGCGAGGAGATCTGCCGGTACAGCTTGTCCGGCAGCCAAAGATCGTCCGAATCGAGAAAGGCCACGTACCGGCCACGCGCCTGCCGCAGTGCCGCATTGCGCGCCACCGCGGGCCGGCCGCTGTGCGGGAGCCGTAGTACCGTGATACCTTGCCCTTCGCGGAGCGTGCCAAGGTATTCCAGGGTCGGGCCGTGCGAGCCGTCATCTGCAATGATCAGTTCCCAGTCGGGAAAAGTCTGAGCGCGCACCGAGTCAACGGCCGCGGGCAGGAACTCGAGACGGTTGAACGTCGGCATCACGATTGAAACGGCAGGACTCATGCCGCAGTCCTCCCGACGCTTGGGCAGCTCGTGCCGCTACGGACCGGCGTGCGCGACTGCGAACGGTCGCACTGACGACCGGGTGGACGGCGGCTCGATGCCCTGGCAACTGGCGCGAGCCATCGCGTCGGCAACTGCCGCGCAAGCGTTGATGGAGGTGAGCACCCCGGTGGGGGTGGCAAACTGTCGCGAGCTGTCGGTCAGAATCTGCTCGACTCTAGGGCCCGGCAACCGCCGGCCATCGGCGAGGAGGAGGGCAACGACGCCCGTCACTTCGGCCGTCGCAAGAGAGCTGCCGGACGCGAAGTCGTAGTGGCCTCCCGGCGCCAGTGTCAGGATGCCGTGGCCGGGGGCGAGAAGATGTCGGGAGGCCGCGGCGGCATCCTCCGCCGACTGCACGCCCAGCACACCGGGAATATCGGTGGGGAAAGTGTCGGTCTGTCCGCTGCTGGCCGGCGCAACGGCGCCAACGTAGATGATTCCGTGCTGCATGCCGTAATCGATGAGGCGCGCGAGCAGCGGATCGGGCGGCCCGGCGAGGCTGAGGTTGACCACGTCGGCGCGGGCCGTAATGGCGGCTTCGAGCGCCTGGGCCAGCGTGAAGCTGTTGCAGACGGCCTGGGCGGCATTGTCGGGCAACGGCCAGCATGCCTTGAGAGCGATCAGGCGCGACTTCGGGGCGACTCCCAGCAGTCCCTGCCCGTCATCCGCGGTCGCTGCGATCAGGCCGGCGACTTCCGTGCCGTGCCGGTCGTGCGCGAAGTCATCGCCGGCGACGAAGTCCCGCCGCGCAATGATGCGGCCCTGGAGATCAGGGTGCTGGTAATCCACGCCCGTATCCACTATCGCAATCCTGACGGCATCGCCCTGCGACAGTTTGTGGGCCTGGAGGACTCCGAGCTCCCTCAGGTTGACCTGCAGGGGGAGGTAAGCGCGCTTCTCCGGCTGCGGCGGTCGCGTTTTGCTGCTCGCGCCCGGCTCCGTGGTGGTCTCCGTCGTGAACTGGCTGAGCGGCTCCACCGACTCGACGCGTGAGTCATGCGTGAGCTGCGCGATCACCGTAGCGCGCGCAGTCAGGTCCGGCAGCCGCATCACGATGCAGTTGACCCGCAGGCTCTCGATCGGCCAGGCCGACACCTCGTGCAGCTTGTAGTCACGCTCCAGCGATTGGGTGACCGAGCGGGCGCTTGCGCCGACTCCGTACACGCCGGCGGCGGCATACCCCCGTGGGGTCGAGCCGGGGGTCGCGACAGCGGGCTGCGGTTGATTGCGCACCGTGATCACGACGAACCGCGCCGGATCCACCTTGGCCAGGGCCGGCAGTTCCGGAGGCCGCAGAGCGTTCTGCCGCAGCGCGCAGCCGGCTAACAGCACCGGTGCGGCAAGCGTGAGAAATCTGAGCGACGGCCGGCTCACGTCAGCGCACGCCGTCTTGCACCGGTTCCGCGAAGAGGACCGCCGGGTTGGCCCGCAGGTCGGTGATGCGCTTCTCGAGCGCTGCACGAGAGCCCGGTGGCTTCGCAAATCCCAACGTGTAGACGTTCCCGTCCGCCGGACCGTCGATGATGTGTGCGCCCGCACCTTGCAACACCGTCTGCAGGTCGCCCACGGACAGTTGCGTCCTGAAAAGGACCCGCACCCTCGGGCCGGAGTCGTAAGAAGGCTGGGTAGACGAGAGGGTCCGGTAACGGGCGGCGCTGTCCGCGCTGGACGACTGCCACGCCCAGGCGCCGAGGCCGAGCGCGAACGCCTGCAGGATCACCGCCGCGGCCAGCCAGCGTACGACCGGTGGGGTGGCCCGGAACTGCCGCATCGGCCGCGGCCGACGCAGGTCCTGACTTTCCGTCCGCGGCGCAGGGGTGGGGGCCTCCGCGCCGCCGGCTTCCGCGTTCTCGATGCGCGCGAGCAGCTTCTGATAGGAGGATTCCGCCGCGAAGACGAGCGGCCCCTCGGCGCGCATCGCCTCGCACACCCGAAGCTGCTCCTCGTAGTCCTGCTGGCACTGCGGGCAGCTTTCGATATGCTCGCCTACTGCCGGGTCGGGCTCGGAAGGGAGCGACCCGTTGACCAGCCACGGGATCATGAGCCTGGCGCGCGCATGGAGCGCGGAGAGTTTGGGACAGAATTTCACTCAGGATCTCCGATTCATTCGGGGCCCGCGAGGGTGGTCAGGAGGCCCTTCAACTTTCGGCGAGCATGGAACATGCGAGTCTTCACCGTGTTGACCGGGCACTGCATGATGGAAGCGATCTCCTCGCACGAGTGACCCACGTGATAGGCGAGCTCGATGACCATCCGCTGCTCGAGCGGCAGGCGTCGTAGCGCGACATCCAGCCATTCATTGAGCTCTTCCTGCTTCGTGGGCTCTTCAGTCGCGGCCTCCGCCTCGACGTCGAAATCCATGGGCGGGGGACCCGCGTAGCGCAGTGTCTTCAAGCCGCGGCGATACGCGATACCGAGAATCCACGTGGACACCCGGGAGGCGCCGCGAAAGTCGCCGGCGTGTTGCCAGACGACCCAGAAAGTGTCGTTGATGATCTCTTCCGCGAGGTCGTACCTCGTGGTCAGCCGCATGAGAAATCGCGCAAGCCGCCGGTGGTAGAGGAGGTAGAGCTCCTTCATCCCGGCGCTGTCCTTCCTGGCGATCCGCGCGAGGAGGGCCCGTTCCCGCTCCTCGGTCGAGGAACCGTTTCCGGATTTGGGGCCCTTCTCGGCCGAACTCATGGCAGTCTCTCGCTGGGGTACTTCAGCGACAGCATAATTGGCGAGCATGCCGGTGTGTACCTTGGCCGCTGCCCGGCGTTCACCTCGAGCAGGCTCAAAAGCGCCACAGCACGGTTGCCGATACCCGCCCGCCCGCCACGTCCCTTCCGAAGAGGCGTACCGCCCGCTCACCGGCGCGGAAATAGCCGATATCCAGCTCGAACGAGCCGGCTACGTGGCTGAACCCGACGCTCCAGAACCCGTATCCCTGCCCGAAGGGATCGGACATCCGGTCGTACCCGGCCGCCGCGGCGAGCGACACCCAGGAGGCGAGCGGCTGGTGCCATTCCACCCCGTAGGCGAGGGCGCTGCGGTCCTGCACCGCATGCAGGGGTTCGCTGTAAGGCTGATACCGCAGGGCATCGGGGGTCCAGTCCAGGGTGAGGTACAGGCGGTCCGCGAGGCTCCAGCTCATCCCGAGCTGATCGTAGTCGTAGCGCTGGCCATAGAGCTCGGCGTTGTAGTAGCCCCCGCCGGGGAAGGCGTAGCGGGTATATGTAAAGGTGACGCTGACACTCGTGGTCACCGCCACACTGTAGCCGCCATAGACATTGATCTCCTTGGCCCCGCCGCAGGGGTAGCCACCCAATCCCGCCGAGGCCCACGCCCCGAGAAAGGTGGCCCAGTAGCCTGCACCACGCTCGCGGACGTGCAGGTCGGCCTGGGCGGCGGGGTGGCCGCAGGTCTCGGAGATGCCCCGATAGACGTCATCCTGGGTGAGCGTGAGGGAGCCGCCGACATCGATCGCGGCTGCTGCGCCCCCCGGCCAGCCCGATAGCAGACAGCACGCGGCCAGCGCCACCGAGCGGAGAGCACCCATGGGGCGCATCTTGCCCTGTTTCCCGCGGGGCGGGAATCATTCGGGGCGCATTTCCGCGAGCGCGCTCGCCGGGATCATGTTGCCGTTGAGGTGGTACATGACCCAGATCGAGCCGAAAAAGATGAGCGAGACGATCAGGACGCCGAAGGCGAGAGCGAGCGCATTGTTGGTATTGTCGGGAGAGGTGGTGAGGTGCAGGAAGAAGACGAGGTGCACCCCCACCTGCGCCAAGCCGAAGACGATGAGGGCCATGACGATCCCCGGCCCGTAGATGACGTGCTCATCGAGAGACCAGAACGAGGCCGCTGTGAGGAGGGCGGCGAGTCCCAGTCCAATCAAATAGCCGCGCAGTTCCGAACGCAGGGTGGGGTGCTCGACCTCGGAGGGTGGGCGGCCGGAGACGTGATCCTCACCGACGTGCGAGCCTAGTTCGAAGTCATCGGGGTTCGAGCTCATGGCGTGAGAAATCCGATCAGATAGACGACCGTGAAGATGCCGATCCAGATGATGTCGAGGGCGTGCCAGAAGAGCGAGAAACAGAGGTAGCGGTGCCGGATGCTCTCCTTGAAGCCCTTCGCCGGGAACTGCGCCATCATCGTGCCGAGCCAGAGGAGTCCGGCGCTCACGTGCGCGCCATGGCACCCGACCAGGGAGAAGAACGCGGTCAGGAAGGCGCTGTGGGTGGGACCCGCGCCGCGCGCCACCAGCCCGAGGAACTCATGGATCTCGAGCACGAGGAAAGTGAGGCCGAGGAGGCCCGTCAGGGCGAGGGTGACCTCGGTCCAAAGGAGACTTCGGCGTGCGACTGCGAGGCTGGTCATTCCGCAGGCGAAGCTCGAGAGGAGCAGGCAGGCAGTCTCCTGGGCCGTGTTGCGCAGATCGAAGAGCTCGCGCGGCCCCGGGCCCCCATTGCGGGCGTGTATCAGCACCGTGTACGTGGCGAAGAATGCCGAGAAGAGAATGACGTCGGAGAGGATGAAGATCCAGAAGCCGTACCCCACCACGATGCGCTTCGGCGCGGGCCCTCCGGCGCCGTGCCCGGTGTACTCCGGCTCGCCCGTGGCCGGCACGTGCCCGATGTGGTAAGGGTCGCGGCCGGCGCGTAGTGCGGCACTCGGTGCATTCATTCGCGGGACTCCGGCTGCGACTCGCGCCGCAACTGCCGGTGGTGCAGCGCTGCACTGCGCGCGGCGCGGTTGGCGCGATCGAGGCGGGCGACTTCCTCCGCGGGAATCAGTATCTCATCGTGATCGCGCCACGCGAACACGACGAACGTGGCGTATGCACCTGCGAGCCCCAGCAAAACCAGCCACCAGATGTGCCAGATGAGCGCGAAGCCGGTGACGACCGCGAAGAAGGCGGTGACGAAGCCCGTCGGGCTGTTGCGTGGCATGTGAATGGGCTCGTACTGCGGCTCCGGCCTCGTGAGCTGGCCGATCTCGCGTGCGCGCGCCTTCATGTCCCAGTAGGGCTCCTGGTCGGTGACATCGGGCAACACCGCGAAGTTGAAAGAGGGCGGCGGCGAGGAGGTGACCCACTCCAGATTGCGGCCGTCCCAGGGGTCGCCGGTCACGTCGCGCCGCCGCTCGCGGGTGCGGATCGAGACCACGATCTGCGCGATCTGCGCGATGATGCCGAGGAGGATGATGAAGACGCCCCACTCGGCGAGGACGAGCCACGGGTGCCACTCGGCGACGTCGTAATGCTGCAGCCGCCGGGTCATGCCCTCGAGACCCACGACGTATCCCGGACCCCAGGCGACCCAGAAGCCGATCAGCCATAGCCAGAACGCCCATTTGCCGAGCCGCTCATCGAGCACAATGCCGAAAGCCTTGGGGAACCAGTAGGTATAGCCGGCGAAAACTCCGAACAGCACGGCTCCGATGATGACGTTGTGAAAGTGAGCGACCAGGAAGACGCTGTTGTGGAGCTGGAAGTCCGCCGGCGGCACGGCCAGCAGCACGCCCGTCATGCCGCCGATGGCGAAGGTCACCATGAAACCGATCGTCCAGAGCATCGGCGAGGTGAAGCGAACGTAGCCGCCGTACATGGTGAAGAGCCAGTTGAAGATCTTCACCCCGGTCGGCACGGCGATGATCATCGATGCGATGCCGAAGATGGCGTTGACGTCGGCGCCCGCGCCCATGGTGAAGAAATGATGCAGCCACACCATGAAGGAGATGATGCAGATGGCCATGGTCGCGTAGATCATGGACCGATAGCCGAAGAGCGGCTTGCTCGAGAAGGTCGAGACGACCTCGGAATAGATGCCGAAGGCGGGGAGGACCAGGATGTAGACCTCCGGGTGTCCCCAGGCCCAGATGAGGTTCATGAACATCATCGAGTTGCCGCCGCCGGTGTCGGTAAAGAAATGGAAGCCGACGTAGCGGTCGAGGAGCAGCATCGCGAGGCACGCGGTGAGGATCGGGAAGGCGGCGACGATGAGGAGGTTGGAGGCGAGAGCGGTCCAGCAGAACATCGGCATGCGGCTGTAGTGCATGCCGGGCGCGCGCAGCTTGAGGATGGTGGTGACGAAGTTGATCCCCGTCATGAGCGTGCCGATGCCGGAGATCTGCAGTGACCAACAGTAATAATCCACCCCGACTCCGGGGGAGTAGGTGAGCTCCGACAGCGGCGGGTAGGGAAGCCAGCCGGTGCGGTCGAACTCGCCGACGACGAGCGACAGGTTCACCAGCAGCGCCCCGGCGGCGGTGAGCCAGAAGCTGACGGAGTTGAGGGTCGGAAACGCCACGTCGCGCACACCGAGCTGCAGCGGCACGATGACATTCATCAGGCCGATCACGAACGGCATCGCCACGAAGAAGATCATGATGGTGCCGTGCGCGGAGAACACCTGATCGAAGTGCGACGGCGGCAGAAAGCCGGGTGCATTGTAGGCTGCTGCCTGCTGCGCGCGCATCATGATGGCGTCGATGAACCCGCGCAGCAGCATCACGCCCGCGAGGATGCAGTACATGATGCCGATGCGCTTGTGATCGACGCTGGTGATCCACTCGCGCCAGAGGTAGGGCAGGTAACCTCTGATGACCACCCAGGCGACCACGGCAATGATGACAACCAACACCGCCGCACCCGAGATGAGCGGCAACGGCTCGTTGAACGGAATCGCCTGCCAGGTGAGCTTGCCGAGGAGGCTCATTTGAGTCCCACCGGTGTGACGCCGGGAACCCCGCCGCGCGGACCATCACCCGGCGGCAGGCGCTGCATCACGATGTCGGCAAAGAGCCCGGGACGCACCGATCGGTAGGTATGCGGCGCTTCGATGCTCTGGCGCAGGAGCGCCCGGTAGGCCTGGCTGTCGAGCGTGGGACCGGCGCCGCGCGTCGATGCAACCCAGGCGTCGAACCGGCCCTGCGGCATCGCGTCGGTATCGAAATGCATGTCGGCGAAGCCATCACCGCTGATCATGGCGGACTCGCCACGATAGACGCCCGGATGGTCTGCCTGCAGATAGAGATTCCCCGCCATACCGTTCATGCAGTAGAGCATGCTGCCGAGCTGCGGAACCCAGAACACATTCCAGACCGAAGCCGAGGTCACCATCAGGTGCAGCGGCACGCCCGCCGGAACGACGAGCCGGTTGACGCTGGCGATGCCGAGCTTGGGATAGATGAAGAGCCACTTCCAGTCGAGTGAGACCACCTGAATGTCGACTGCGGGGGCCTTCGAGGGCAGGGGCTGCGCCGGATCGAGATCGTGCGAGCTGATCCAGGCAATGCCACCGAGGAAGATGATGACCAGCGTCGGGATCGACCAGACGAGGAGCTCGACGCGCCCGGAGTACACGAAGTCGGGCTGGCGGCGAGCACGTGTGTTCGAACTGCGGTACCACCACGCCACGCCGACGGTCAGGACGATCGTGGGGATGACGATCGCCAGCATGATCACCACGGAATTGAGGAGGATCGTCCTCTCGGCAGCGCTGATCGGGCCGGCCGGCTGAAGCTGTGCGCGGCCGCAGCCGGCAAGCTCCACGAGCGCCAGCAGGGCTACGAGAATAAAGCCGACATTGCCTGCTCTGGCCGAGGTTCTTTTCCGGTCGATGGCGGCGCCTCCTCCAGCAAGGCGGGATCAACGCCAACCTTACTTCAAAGTTCCCGGTCTTGCTCAAGCTGCTTGACTGCGCAGGCCTGAGCCATGGCTGCGCAGTAAATTGACGGCTCAGCCGCGCCACTGATATCGTTACCAACAGGATGCACAAAGCAGCGATCGCCACCGCCGCAGCGGCCACTCTGTTGTTGCCTGCCTTCGCCCCGGCCTCCGGCGCCGGGTCAATCACAGCCATGAGCGGCAATCCGTGTCCGGTGCCGAAGCCGGGAGGAGGCGCCGGCTCCGCGTTCGTGCACATGCTCCTCACGCCGGGCGCGCGCTTCGTACGGCCCCGGCAGACCGCCGCGGACCAGCGCGCGGCCGACAAAGCTGCGGCCCAGCAGCGGGCGCGCGACTGGGCGGACCTCTGCCGCTATCGCGCCGATAACGCTGCGCTCACTGGGCACCCGAGCGTCGTGCTCATGGGAGACTCCATTACGGATTTCTGGCGCGAAGGCGATCCGGGGCTCTTCAGCAGCGATGTCGTCGATCGCGGCATCAGCGGTCAGACGAGCAGTCAGATGCTGGTGCGCTTCTGGCCGGACGTGATCGCTCTGCATCCCCGCACGGTGCAGATCCTGGCTGGCACCAACGACGTTGCGGGCAATACCGGCCCAACGACGGAACAGGATTATGAGAACAACATCATGGCGATGGTCGCGCTGGCGCGGGCGCATCACATCCGCGTGCTGCTCGGAGCGATCCCCCCGGCAGTCTCCTTCTGGTGGACGTCCCGGCCCTATCAGCCGGCGGAGGAGATCCGCCGCCTGAATGCGTGGCTGCGCCGCTATGCCCGCTCCAGTGGCGCCGGGTTCGTCGACTACTACGCGCAACTGTCGACATCGGGCGGCGCGTTCCGGCCTGCCCTTTCCAATGATGGCATCCATCCAAACGAGGCCGGTTACAAAGTGATGAGCGCGTTACTGAAATCCCAGCTCGGCGCGGATTGAAGAGCCCGCCCGTCGCTCTACGAGGGGCGGCCGGGCTTGCCGCAAAAATCGGAAATGGGATTGGAGACCGGTTTCTCGAGCCCCTCGGCAAAGCCCTTCAGTCCTTCGATGAGCGGCGCCAGCGCGCGCCAGAGCTGCTCATCGCGCAGCAGCCGATAAACGCCCAACAGCCCGGGTGGCTCCGTGCGCGTGCCATCCTGACTGCCCGGCCGCAGTCCGCCGTCCCGTGAGCTCGCCGCCAGGCGAGCCGCTCCATCGGCTACCGCGAAAGCCAGGCGGTAGAACTCCGCCGGCGGGACGCACGAAAGCGCCATCAGGAGGACCGACAGATTCTGGATGGCATTGAGCGTTCCGGGTTTCTCGAGGCCGGCGACCAGGACCTGTGCCACATCCTTCTCTGCTGCGACGAGATCGTTGGCGAGCCGCAGGAGGCCCTGGCGGTGGCAGGTCTCGAGCAGGCGATCCAGCTCCTCGCGCGCCGTCATCTCCGTCTGCGCGGGTCTGACCTCGAATTGGATCGGTGCTGCCATTACATGCGCTCCGGATGCGGTTGATGAGCGGGTGGCGGCGTGTAGTCCGGACGGGACCACTTCGCCTCGACGTGCGGACCGCCGTTCGGTGTCCGATGCCCGTAACGATAGTTGTGGCGCGGCAGCGGCGGGTCTCCCCGCGGCTTGCGCAGCACCTCGAGCCGCACGGCCGTCTCCTTGTAGCTGGGAGTGTTGACGTCGGGATCGTGATGCTCGCTGGTGAGGGCATTCGCGGCGGGCTTCGAGTGGTGGATCGGCAGATAGAGGAGCTTCCCTCTGACCCGGTCCGTGACCACCGCGCGAACCTCGATTGCGCCGCGGCGCGATGTCAGGCATACCCAGGTGCCATCCTCGATGCCGCGCTCCGCGGCGAGCTCCGGGCTCACCTCCACGAACCAGTCCGGTACCTCATGCCGGATGCCGGGCGTCTTGCCGGTCTGGTTGGTCGCCTGGAAGTGCTCGAGCATCCGCCCGTTGTCGAGCGCGAGGTCGTATTCGGCGTCCGGTGCTTCCGCCGGGGCCTTCCATTCCAGGGGATGGAGCTTCGCCCGGCCGTCATCGGTGTGGAAGCGATCGGTGTAGAGGAGGGGGGTATCGGAGCCGTCGGGCTTGACCGGCCACTGCAGAGAGCGCCAGCCTTCCAGGCGCTCATAGCTCACGCCGCCGAACATCTCGGCGCTAGCGGCTGCCTCGGCCATGATCTGCGAGGGATGAGTATAGGGCCAGTCGTGGCCCATGCGTCGCGCGAGATCGGTGAGGATTCGCCAGTCGGCACGGCTGTCGC
>Ga0134128_10002994_pt1 | contig 20701 bp, 21 predicted proteins | sample KB31754_FD_96462 | JGI IMG/M metagenome (GOLD analysis project Ga0134128, IMG submission 96462) | Terrestrial soil microbial communities with excess Nitrogen fertilizer from Kellogg Biological Station, Michigan, USA - KB3-175-4 | ecosystem: Environmental > Terrestrial > Soil > Unclassified ...
CGGTGTGCCACGGCAATGCACGGCCAAACGACACGGGTCCCGAGCCGAGCAGATCGAATTCATGGCGCAACACTCGGTCGGCGGCGCGGACGATATCGGCTCGCGTACGCTGCGGCTCATCGGTGAGCCGGAGACTCGCTATCGCGAAGACCCTGTGCGCATGCTGCGAGCGGCGCGCTTCGAGGCGAAGCTCGGTTTCGAGCTCGACGGTGCGACGGCCGAGCCGATCGGGCGGCTGCGCGAGCTGCTCGCAAGCGTTCCTTCGGCGCGCCTCTTCGACGAGACGCTGAAGCTGTTTCTGACCGGGCACGGCGCGCGCAGTCTCGAGGTGCTCCGGCGGCGCGGCCTGCTTGCAGTGCTGCTGCCGACCGTCGATGCCTACCTCGTGCAGCATCCGGGCGGGCTCGTCGAGCGCTTGCTCGTGCAGGGACTCCTCAACACCGATGCTCGGGTCGCGGAAGGCAAGCCGGTGACGCCGACCTTTCTTTTCGCGCTGCTGCTTTACGGCCCGATCGCCCGGGCCATCGAGAGCTCCCCTCCCGAGCGCTGGCACGAGCTCGCGACGATTCTCGATGCCTGCGATCGCGCCGCCCGGGAAGCGCAGGTGGAGATCGCCATCCCGCGACGCTTTGCGCTCGGCGTGCGCGAAATGTTCGCTCTACAGCCGCGCCTCGAGCATCCGCGCGGCCGCCGCGCCCTGCGCCTGCTCGAGCATCCGCGCTTTCGAGCGGCGTTCGATCTGCTGCTCTTGCGGAGCCAGCACGGGCTCGCTCCGCATGCGATAGCCGAATGGTGGACGCGTGTTCAACAGGCGCCGGCCGCGGAGCGGGAGCAGATGGCCGATGCGCTAGCCGGATCGGGTACGCCGCAGCGCGCGGGTATGCGCCGTGGGCCACGCAGGCGGCGCAAACGCGGTGCTGCAAGGCCCGCGACACCGGACTGAGCACGCCGTGACCTCCGTCCCGCTCTGGCAGCCGGCCTACATCGGCATCGGCAGCAATCTTTCCGATCCCCGAGCTCAGGTGCTCGGCGCATTGGACCGGATCGCAACGATCGAAGGCGTGCGCTTGGTGCGGCGGTCCCGACTCTATCGCTCACCTCCGCTCGGCCCGGCCGATCAGCCGGACTACGTCAATGCCGCGGCGGGCGTCCTGACACTGCTCGCGCCGCGACCATTGCTCGCGGAGCTGCATGCGCTCGAGCGGGCCGCGGGTCGCCCGCCGCAGCACGAGCGCTGGGGGCCGCGCATCCTCGATCTCGATCTGCTCGTCTACGGCCGCGAGCGGTCGAGCGACGCCGAGGTCACCTTGCCGCATCCCGGGATCTCGGAGCGCAGCTTCGTTCTGTATCCTCTTGCGGACGTTGCGCCGGACCTCGATGTTCCGGGGGTGGGCCGTGTGGCCGATCTGAAGCGGCGCGTTGCCGCTCAGTCAATCAGCTTGCTCGATACCGAGCGGAACTGCACGCATTTGGCTCGCACCGCATGATGTCCGCTTCGAACTTTCGCTACGTCGCGATCGAGGGTCCGATCGGAGTCGGCAAGACGAGCCTCGCGCGGCGGCTTTGCGAGAGCCTCTCGGCCGAGCCTGTCTTCGAGCAGGCTTCCCAGAATCCCTTCCTCGAGCGCTTCTACCGCACGCCGAGCGCCGGTGCGTTGCCTGCGCAGCTCTATTTCCTTTTTCAGCGCGCGCAGCAGCTCGCTGCCCTCAATCAACAAGATCTCTTCGCGCCCGTGCGCGTTGCCGATTATCTGCTCGAGAAGGATCGGCTGTTTGCGAGTGTCACGCTCGATGAGGCGGAGCTCGCGCTCTACGAGCAGGTGTACGCGAAGCTCGACATCGCAGCTCCCAAGCCGGACCTCGTTCTGTACCTGCAGGCCCCGGTCGATGTCCTCATGGAGCGCATTGCGCGGCGCGGCATCGAATACGAGCGGCAGATCGACCGGAACTATCTCGAGAGGCTGAATGAGGCGTATGCACGATTCTTCCACGACTACGAGGCGGCCCCGCTGCTCATCGTCAATGCAGCCTCGATCGACCCGATCAGCAATCAGGCCGACTACGACGAGCTGCTCGCGGCTATCGGGCGCATGAAGCGCGGCCGGCTCTATTACAATCCGTTGCGCTCGCGTACGCTCTGAGAGATGTATACCCACCTGCAGCTGCGCGACTCGGCGCGCCCTCCCGTCACCCTCGCGACGCTGCAGAGCATGAAGGCGGGCGGGGAGAAGATCGCCGCGCTCACCTGCTACGACGCGAGTTTCGCCGTGCTCGTCGATGCCGCGGGCACGGACCTCGTGCTCGTCGGAGATTCGCTCGGCATGGTCATCCAGGGCCATGACACGACCGTGCCGGTGACGATGAACGACATCGTTTATCACTGCCGGGCGGTCGCCCGAGGTTTGCACCGCCCGTTCCTCATGGCGGACCTGCCTTTCATGAGCTATCCGTCGAAGGAGCAGGCGCTCGCGAACTCCGTGCGCCTGATGCAGGAGGGCGGGGCGAAGATGGTGAAGCTCGAGAGCGGCACGAGCCAGGTGGAAATCGTCGAGTTCCTGGCCGGCCACGATATCGCCGTATGTGCGCACCTGGGCCTCAAGCCCCAGTCTGTGCACAAGACCGGCGGCTTTCGCGTGCAGGGGCGCGGGGAGAGCGCGGCGGAGCAGATGCTGCGCAGCGCGAAGGAGCTCGAGGGGGCGGGCGCGGACATCGTGCTGCTCGAGTGCATCCCGGCGACGCTCGGTGAGCTGATAGCCACCGAGATCAAGGTGCCGGTGATCGGCATCGGTGCCGGACCGCGCACCGACGGACAGATCCTCGTGCTCTACGACGTGCTCGACATCACGAGCGGGCGCAAGCCACGGTTCGTCCGCAATTTCATCGATGGCGCCGGAACCAACCTCGGCGCGCTAGAGCGTTACGTGCGTGCCGTCAAATCGGGTGAGTATCCCTCGCCCGAGCACTCCTTCTGAAGGAGCGTCCTCCTCTGGATGCCCTAAAGAGCGGTGCAGACGTGGAAGTCATGACATCCATAGCTGCCGTGCGCGAGCGCGTGCGGCTCTGGCATCGGGAGCGGCGGCGCATCGCCTTCGTCCCCACGATGGGCAATCTCCACGCGGGCCACCTGAGCCTCATGGAGGCGGCGCGCCGGCTCGGGGAACGGTTCGTCGCGAGCCTGTTCGTCAACCCTATGCAGTTCGGGCCGAACGAGGACTTCGCCCATTACCCGCGCACGCCGCGCGAGGACGAGCGGATGCTGGCAGACGCCGGCTGCGATCTGCTCTTCATGCCGGATGTCGCGGAGATCTATCCGCAAGGCTACGCCGCCTCGACGCGAATAGACGTGCCCGAGCTCTCCGGGATCCTTTGCGGTGAGTTCCGCCCCGGGCACTTCGAGGGCGTCGCGACCGTCGTCGCGAAACTCTTCAATATCGTCGAGCCGGATGTCGCCGTGTTCGGCGAGAAGGACTACCAGCAGCTCACGATCATCCGGCGCATGGCGACAGACCTTTGCATGCCGGTCGAGATCGTAGGAGCCCCGACCGTGCGCGAGAGCGACGGCCTTGCCATGAGCTCCCGCAATCAATACCTGACCGGCGAGGAGCGGCGGCTTGCGCCGCGGGTCTTCGGCGAGCTCGAGCGTGCGGGGGCGCGGCTGCGGTCGGGCGGCTCCGATTATGCGGAGATCGAGCGCGCGGGGCGCGAGGCGCTCACGAGCGTAGGATTCCGGCCGGACTACTTCGCCGTACGCGCACGAGATCTCTCGGTCCCGGCGCCCGATGCCCGCGAGCTCGTCGTTCTCACTGCGGCGCGCCTCGGGCGTGCGCGACTCATCGACAACCTGCAAGTCAGCCGCTGAGCGTCATCTCGCGCATCGAACAGGCACGGGGCGTGCCTGCGCACCGGAGCTTTGCCGTGCGAGCGCCCACTCGATGTGCTCGCGCACGAGCGGGGAGGGGTCGTTCCGGCGCCGCTCGAGCGCAGCGATCACCTCCTCGGAGCGGGGCGCGTTACCGAGCGCCACTGCGACATTCCGTGACCAGCGCTCGTAGCCGATGCGGTAGATGGCCGAGCCCCGCATCCGCTCGTCGAACTCCGCCTCCGTCCAAGCGAAGAGCTCCGCGAGGCGCGGCGCATCGAGCCCGTGCCGCACTTTGAAATCCGGATGGCTTGCATCGCGGGCAAACTTGTTCCACGGGCAGACGAGCTGACAATCGTCGCATCCGTAGATTCGGTTTCCGATCGCTTCGCGGAACTCCACGGGGATCGCGTCCGGATTCTCGATCGTGAGATAGGCGATGCAGCGCCGCGCATCGAGCCGCTGCGGCCCGAGGATCGCGCGCGTCGGACATGCATCGATGCACGCCTCGCAGGTGCCGCAGTGGCTGCTTGCGCCCGTATCGATCGGCAGCGGTAGATCCGTGAGGATCTCCCCGAGAAAGAACCACGAGCCCGCATCGCGCGCGATGAGGTTCGTGTGCTTGCCGATCCAGCCGAGCCCTGCCGCTCGGGCGAGCGCCTTCTCGAGGAGGGGCGCGCTGTCGACGCACACCCGATAGCCGTACGGTCCGATGCGCCCGCGGAGGTCCTCGGCGAGTCGGGCGAGTCCCCGGCGCATCACCTTGTGATAGTCGCGGCCGAGCGCGTAGCGGGAGACATATCCGCAGGCGGCATCGCCGAGCGCCTGGAGCGGCTCGCGTGCCTCGGCTGGCCAGTAGTTCATGCGCACGCAGATCGCGCGCACGCTCCCCGGGGCGAGCTCGGCCGGACGGCTCCTCTTCGAGCCGTGACGCGCCATATAGGTCATCGAGCCGTGATAGCCCGCCGCAAGCCACTCGTTGAGGCGGCGCTCGTCCTCTTCGAGGTCGACACCGCTCACGCCGAGCGCATCGAACCCCAGCTCGCGGGCTCGCGCCGCGAGGTCGCGTTTGATCGCCTCGAGGTCGAGCTCGGCATATTCACGGGCGGCCTCCATCGCCAAAGTATAATCAGCCCATGTCGCTGCCGGTCACGCTCTACTCCGCCTCGCAAGTAAGAGCGCTCGATGCGTACGCGATCGGCGAGCTGGGGGTCCCCGGCTACGTCCTGATGAAGCGCGCCGGAGAGGCGGCACTCAGATTTCTGCGTACCCGCTGGCCGACCTGCCACCGGATCGCCATCGTCTGCGGCGGCGGGAACAACGGCGGGGACGGCTACGTTCTTGCGCGTTTCGCTCAGGCGGCGGGGCTGACCGTGAGCGTGCTCGCGGCGGTGGCCCCCGAGCGCTTGACGGGCGATGCGCGCCAGGCGCATGCCGACTTGAGAGCAAGCGGCGGGCGTGTGCTGGCATTCGACAGGGATTTGCTCTTCGATGCCGAGGTGATCGTCGATGCACTGCTCGGCACCGGGCTCGCACAACCTGTGCGCGCGGAGGCAGCTGAGGTGATTGCGGCGCTCAACGCCTCCGCACGCCCGAAGTTTGCGCTCGACGTGCCCTCCGGCCTCGACAGCGATACGGGTGAGCCGCGTGGTGCCGCGGTGCGCGCCGACTGCACCGTGACATTCGTTGCGCTGAAGACCGGCCTTTTCATAGGCCGCGGCCCGGAGCATGCCGGCACCGTGTATTTCGATGACCTCGAAGTGCCGATTCCTCCGGAGCGGGGCGAGTTCGCGCCGCGCCTGGAGCGAATCGTCGAGCCGGAAATCGCTGCGGCGCTGCCGCGACGTGCACGCACTGCGCACAAGGGAGACTTCGGGCGCGTGCTCATCGTCGGCGGTGGGCCCGGGATGCCCGGTGCGGCACGGCTTGCCGGCGAGGCGGCCTTGCGCGTCGGTGCAGGCCTGGTCACGGTCGCCGTGTCACCCGACAACATCGCTGGCATCGTCGCAGGAAGACCCGAGCTCATCTGCTTGCCGCTGCACGAGCCGAGCGATCTCGAGGAGCCTCTCGAGCATGCCGATGTCGTCGCGATTGGACCGGGCCTCGGTAGAAGTCGCTGGGCCGCGGAAGTGCTTGCGATTGCGCTGCGCGCCCAGCAACCGCTCGTCGTGGACGCCGACGCGTTGAATTTGATCGCGGAGCAGGCGCGTACCGGGCGTGCGGAAGGCCCACGCGGGAACTGGATCCTGACGCCGCACCCGGGCGAGGCTGGCCGACTGCTCGGCGTGAGCACGGCCGAAATTCAGCAGGATCGATTGAGGGCGCTCGCGGGGCTCATCGAGCGCTACGGCGGTGTGGCGATCCTCAAGGGGGCGGGGACGCTGGTCGGCGCGAGCGGTCGCACCCCGGGGGTTTGCGAGCGCGGGAATCCGGGCATGGCAACCGCCGGCATGGGCGATGTGCTGACCGGAGCGACGGCAGGCATTCTCGCCCAGTGCGGCGATCCCTGGCTCGCCGCGCGCGTGGCGGTGCTGGTGCACGCCATGAGCGGCGATGTTGCCGCGCGAGTAGGGGGCGAGCGCGGATTGCTCGCCGGCGACGTCGCACGCGAGCTCAGGACCTGCGTGAATCTATGATCCGGCGGCTCGCGCGCTCGGCCGAAGAAATGGAGCGCTTCGGTGCCGAGCTCGGGCGTGCCGTGCCGCCGCTGCCGCGCGGACCGGCCATCCTCTATCTCGAGGGCGAGCTCGGGGCGGGCAAGACGACACTTGCCCGCGGACTGATCGCGGCGCGCAGCTACTCAGGGCCAGTGCGCAGCCCGACCTTCACGCTGCTCGAGCGCTACGGGCTCGACGGACTCACGGCGATACACATCGATCTCTATCGCCTGCGCGAGCCGCGCGAGCTCGAAGCGCTCGGTCTCCGCGATTTCGCGGTCCCTTGGCACCTCTGGATCGTCGAGTGGCCGGAGCGCGGGGCGGACATCCTGCCCGCGGCGGATGTGCGCGTTGCGCTGCATGTCACGTCCGAGGGGCACCATGCCGCGGCAACTGCTCAGTCACCGCTCGGGCACGGCTGGCTCGAGACCATGCGCGGGGTTGAAATCGTCCCGCCGCCGACGTAGATTAGGCCGCAAGATCAGGCAAGAAGCCGATGATAAACATCGAATTTGTGGACGCTTGCCGCGCCGCTTCACCGAGCTGAGCGCCCGGCAATGCGGGGGGAGAACAGGGGATACGGGGGTTTCACGAGCGCGCCAGCATGGCTCGCGTGCTCGCTGTTCGCGTTCGCTGTGCCTGCGCATGCGGCTGCGCATCGCATCGAGCTCCGCGATGCGAGCCTCGCAGCCTCGGCGAATTCAGCCTCATTGACCCTCGATCTCGATCGCACGACGAGCTACAGGCTCTTCACACTGCCGGCACCCGGTCGCGTCGTGATCGATCTTGCCGATTCGCGTTTAGCGCGGGGCGCGCATCTGTCGCGGGCTGGCGGCATCGTTCAACAGTTGCGTGCCGGCGCGCGGCCTCACGGAGGCCTCCGAATCGTGCTGCAGCTCGAGCCGTCAGCGACGTCCGGCGGACGCGTTCGGCTTCCGGTGCACGCGCACTGGCAGCGTGAAGGTGCGCGAACAAGCTCGCGGCTGCTCGTCACGGTGGGCGACGCGTCCGACGCATCTATCGAGTCCGCAGACGCCGGTCGGGCTGAAGCCCCTTCGCTTGCGAAGCGCACTCGAACCGCTGATACCGCAACACACGAGCAACGCGACGTACTTCACCCCATCTCCGCGCCCCACGCACCGGCGCTCGCCGATCGTGATGTCGTGATTGCGGTGGACGCAGGTCATGGCGGCAAGGACCCGGGCGCGATCGGCCGCCACGGAACCGAAGAGAAGAATGTCACGCTCGCCATCGCGCGCGCGCTCGCGGCGCGAATCAACGATCAGCCCGGTATGCACGCGGTGCTGACGCGCGACGGAGATGTGTTTCTGCTCCTTCGCGAGCGGATGGACCGCGCGCACGCAGCGCACGCGGACCTCTTCGTCTCCGTGCACGCCGACTCCATCGGCGACCCGAGCGTCTCTGGAGCTTCCGTGTACGTGCTCTCGGAACGGGGCGCGACGAACGAGGCGGCCCGCATCCTCGCCGACCGCGAGAACGCCGCGGACCGGCTCGGGGGCATCTCGCTCGCCGACAAGAGCAGCACGCTAAGCTCGGTGCTGCTCGACCTGTCGCAGACCGCGAGCATCAGCGCAAGCATGACCGCCGCGCAACGCGTGCTGACGGCGCTCGATCGCGTGGGCGAGGTGCGCAAGGCGCGTGTGCAGCAGGCCGGCTTCGTGGTACTGAAGTCACCCGACATCCCTTCGATGCTCGTCGAGACCGCTTACATCTCGAATCCCTCGGAAGAGCGGCGTCTGCGCACGACTCGCGAGCAGCGCAAGCTCGCCGACGCGATTTTCGCGGGCTTGCTCGGGTACTTCGACGAGTACCCGCCCTCGGGCACGCGCTTCGCGCGGCTGCTGAGCGGCGGCTCGAACAGCGTGCTCGCAGGGGCGCCCGGTACACCCGCGAATGGCGCGAGGGCGGCTGTCGCGCCTTGATTGACGTCGGCGCCGAGGCCGGCATACTCGGCGCTCGATGCCCATCCGCGTCCTCCCCGAAGTGCTCATCGATCAGATCGCCGCCGGCGAGGTGATCGAGCGGCCGGCCTCCGTCGTCAAGGAGCTCGTCGAGAACAGTCTCGATGCAGGCGCGCGCCGCATCGAGATCGACATCGAGCGCGGAGGCGTCGGCCTCGTGCGAGTGCGCGACGACGGCGCGGGTCTGCCGGAGAACGACCTGCCGCTCGCGCTCGCGCGCCACGCGACGAGCAAGATCGCCTCGCTCGAGGAGCTCGAGTCGGTCGCGACGCTGGGGTTTAGGGGCGAGGCGCTGCCCTCGATTGCGGCGGTCTCCCGTTTCAGGATGGCCTCGCGCACGGCGGATGCCGAACACGGCATCGAGATCACCGCGGAGGCGGGCCGGCCGTGCGCGCCGCGTCCCTGCGCTCAGGCCGCCGGCACGGTTGTCGAGGTCCGTGAGCTTTTCTTCAACGTGCCAGCCAGACGCAAATTCGTGCGCAGCGATGCGACCGAAACCGGCCACATCGCGCGTCTCACCGAGCGGCTCGCACTCTCGCGCGCGGAGGTCGCATTTCGCTTGCGAAGCGCGGAGCGCGTGCTGCTCGATGCGCGTGTCGAGCCGGACGCAGCGCAGGCGGGCGAAGCCCGCATTCGAGCGGTTCTCGGGCAGGATTTCCTCGCCCGTGCGCTGCACATCGAGCACACGGCGGGGCCCGTCTCGCTCGGCGGATGGATCGGCCTGCCCACCGCCTCGCGCGCGCAGCCCGATGAGCAGTACTGGTTCGTGAACGGCCGCAGCGTGCGCGATCGGCTGCTCATGAACGCCGTGCGGCTCGGCTATCGCGACGTGCTCTATCACGGTCGGCATCCGGCATACGTGCTGTATTTGAGCCTCGATCCCTCGCTCGTCGACGTGAACGCGCATCCGACGAAACTCGAGGTGCGGTTTCGCGATGCGCGGCAGGTCCATGATTTCGTCATGCGGGCGGTGGAGCGGGCACTCGCTGCCACGCGGCCGGCGGCCGATGCAGCACCCGCAGCGGCTCCCCCGCAGTGGACCCGCAGCCCGTGGGCCGTCGCAGAGGCAGTGCGCGATCCTGGCGAGGTGCGCGACGCGGGTACCCTGCGCGCCGATCCGCAGTCCGTCGGGCGAGCGCGCGACGAGCACCCGCTCGGCACCGCGCTCGCACAGGTGCACGGCGTGTACATCGTCGCGCAGAGCCCAGAGGGGCTGATTCTGGTCGACATGCATGCCGCCCACGAGCGGGTGCTCTACGAGCAACTCAAGGCGCAGTACGCGGCGGCGGCCGTCCCGTCGCAGCAGCTGCTCGAGCCGATTCTCGTTCAAATGAAGCCGCACGAGCTCGATGCCGTGCTCGAGCGCTGCGCAGAGTGGGAGCGCACGGGGTTCGAGATGAGCGCGTTGGGGCCCTCGCAGCTTGCAGTGCGGCGCGTCCCGGCGCTTCTGGGGGCTCGCGAGGTCGCCTCGGTGCTGCGCGCGATGCTCGCGGACCTCACCCTCGATACCGCCGCGCACCACCTCGACGGGGAAGCCGACCGATTTCTTGCCACACTCGCATGCCGCACGGCGATCCACGCGCACCGCCGGCTCACCGTTCCAGAAATGGATGCGCTTTTGAGGCAAATGGAGGCGACCGAGCGCGCCAACCAATGCAATCACGGCCGCCCGACCTGGACCCGGCTCACCCTCGCGGAGCTCGACCAGCTGTTCCTGCGAGGCCGTTGAGCGCTTCGCGATGCGGCGGCGCCGAACGCCGCGAGTGAGGAGACCTGTCCGCGGCCATGCAATCGATCCGCGACGCTGACATAGCGGCTGTCGTCCTGACCGGCCCAACCGGGGCAGGCAAAAGCGAATGGGCCCTGCGTCTCGCCGAGGAGTTGCCCGTCGAGATCGTGAGCGTCGATTCCGCACTCGTGTATCGCGGCATGGATATCGGCACAGCAAAGCCCGATGCGCTGGCGCGAGCCCGGACTCCGCATCATCTCATCGACATTCGCGATGCGGCGGAGGTGTACTCGGCCGGCGAGTTCGTCGCCGACTGCACGCGGCTCATCGCGGACATCCGCTCCCGCGGGCGCCTACCGCTCCTCGTCGGTGGAACGATGCTCTACCTGCGCGCACTCGTGCGCGGCATAGCCGAGCTTCCCCGCGGCTCCCTGGAGCTGCGCCGCGAGATCGATGCGCGCGCGGCAGTGGAAGGCTGGCCGAGTTTGCACGCAGAGCTCGCGCGGCTCGATCCCGAGGCAGCTGCACGCATTCATCCGAACGACCCGCAACGCATTCAGCGCGCGCTCGAGGTCTGCCTCGTCGCGGGCCTGCCGCTCACGGCGTTGCAGCGCGCGACGCGCAGTCCTCTCGAGGCACCGCTCCCGCGCTGGGCACTCGCGCCTGCCGATCGCAGCGTGCTTCACGAACGCCTCGCGCGCCGGCTCGCGCAAATGATGGAGCAGGGCTTTCTCGCGGAAGTCGAGCGCTTGCGCTCGAGACCGGAGCTCACGGCGCGACATCCGGCATTGCGCGCCGTCGGCTATCGCCAGCTCTGGGCACATCTCGACGGCGCCTACGGGCTCGACGAGGCGCGGGAGCGAGCGCTCGCTGCGACGCGCCAGCTCGCGAAGCGACAGCTGACGTGGCTCAGGTCCGATCCGGAGATCCGATGGGTCGACTCGAGTGCGGCTGGCGCGTACGAGGCATGGAAACACGAACTCCGCCGCGAGCTTGTCGGCACTTGGCCGAGGACTGGGCGATCGTGGTAAACTGCTCGACGAGTTGCCTCGCGAAACGAGGCACGGAGCTTGCTGGGTCGCAGCCTACCGGAAGGGCGTTCGCGACCGTCACTCTCAACAACTACAATTCATGAGAACAAGGAGAAATCGATGGCCAAAGGCCAATCGTTGCAGGACCCCTTTTTGAATGCCTTGCGCAAGGAGCGCGTGCCGGTTTCGATCTATCTCGTCAACGGCATCAAGCTGCAGGGCCAGATCGACTCGTTCGATCAATTCGTGGTGCTGCTCAAGAACAGCGTGAGCCAGATGGTCTACAAGCACGCAATCTCGACGGTGGTGCCGGCGCGCAACGTGCGTCTGCAGCCCGAGGAGAGCGGCGCGGCGGTGGAGACCGCTCCGGAGTGAGAGTCTGACCCCGCGCGCCGTCCTGGTACGCTTGGGGATCGGCGGGCAGGTCGATCCCGAGGATCTCGAGGAGCTCACGCAGCTTGCGCTGTCCGCCGGCGCGCAGCCGGTCGCGACCGTGACGGGCCGGCGCGAGCGGCCCGATCCTCGATTCTTTCTCGGTAGCGGCAAGGCGGAGGAGCTGCGCTGCGTCGCGGAGTCGAACGAGGCGGATGTAATCCTCATCGACCACGCGCTCACGCCCAGCCAGGAGCGCAACCTCGAGCAGCACACCGGCCGGCGCGTGCTCGACCGCAACGAGCTGATCCTCGATATCTTCGCGCAGCGCGCGCGCAGCTTCGAGGGCAAGCTCGAAGTCGAGCTCGCGCAGCTCAAGCACCTCGCGACGCGCCTGGTGCGCGGCTGGACTCACCTCGAGCGGCAGAAGGGCGGCATCGGTATGAGGGGTCCCGGAGAGACGCAGCTCGAGACCGACCGGCGCCTTCTCGGTGAGCGCGTGCGCGTGCTCACGCGCCGGCTCGGGCGCATCAAACAGCAGCGCGAGACGGGTCGGCGCATGCGCAAGCAGATCCCGGTGCCGAGCGTCGCGCTGGTCGGATATACGAATGCGGGAAAGTCGACGCTGTTTCGCGCGCTGACCGGCGCCGACGCCTACGTTGCGAACCAGCTGTTCGCAACCCTCGACCCGACCGTGAGACGCATCCGGCTACCCGGTGGCACACCGATCGTGGTCGCCGACACAGTTGGATTCATCCGCGAGCTGCCGCATGAGCTCGTCGCTGCCTTCCAGGCGACACTCACCGAAGCTCGCGAGGCGAGCCTGCTGCTGCACGTCATCGATGCTAGCGACCCGCGCCGCGAGACCCATCGCACACAGGTCGATGGGGTGCTCGCGGAGATCGGCGCCGAACACATTCCGCAGGTGCTCGTCTACAACAAGATCGATCGTCTCGGCACGACCGCCCGCCTCGAGCGCGACGAGGAGGGGCGGGCGGCGGCGGTCTGGTGTTCGGCCGCGCGCGCCGAGGGTCTCGACCTGCTGCAGGAGGCGATCGCGGAGCGCCTTGCGCGCTCCGCGCGCGCCGTGCGACTGCGCATTCCACCGGCAGCCGGCGCGCTGCGCTCACGGCTTTATTCGCGGGGCGCGGTGCGCTCGGAGCGCACGCTCGAGGACGGCACGATCGATCTCGCAGTCGAGCTGCCCGAGGCGGAGCTCGAGGTACTGAGCCGCGCACGCGGCGTGCAGATTCTCGCCTCGCATGACACGGCCAGCGATGGCAAAGCATCGGGTGAGGCGCCTTGTGCCACTCACGACGCCTACCTACAATCAATCGTTTGAGATCGCGCGGCGCGCAAACTTAACCGATGAAATGGAATCGACCCGACGGCGGCGACCCTTTGCGCCGGCGCCCGGAGCGAGGGGGAACCGCCCTGGACGAGAAGGTCAAGAACTGGCAGCGCAAGATCGAGTCTCTGCTCAACCCGGCGAGCGAGACCACGGGCTCACTCGCGGGCACGGTCGTTCTCGTCGCCATTGCACTGTGGCTCGGCAGCGGGTTCTACCAAGTGGGCGCGGCCGAGCGCGGAGTGCTCACCAGATTCGGCAGTCTCGTCGAAGTGCGAGGCCAGGGATGGGGTTGGCACTTCCCCTGGCCGATCGAGGCGCTGAAGAAGGTCAACGTGATGAGCGTTGCGAGCAAGGAGGTGAGCCCGACCGTGCTCACCTCCGACTCGGGTCTCGTCGACCTGCGGGTCGATGTTCAATACCGTCGCGCCGATCCGCTGAAATTTCTCTTCGGCGTGCGCGATCCCGAGGAGGCTCTGCGCGAGGCGAGCGAGAGCGCGATCCGGGAGGTCGTCGGTCGCGGCCGCCTTGACGACGTGCTCGCCGGCGCCGACCGCCCGCAGCTCATGGCGCGTGCCAAAGCACTGATCCAGAGCCGGCTCGATGAGTACGGCGCCGGCATTCAGATCGCAAGCGTGAACCTCACCGACGTGGAGGTTCCCGATGCCGTGGTTGCCGCACAGCGCGATGCGAACAAGGCGGCAGCCGATCGCGAGCACTCGATCGAGGAGGCTCAGGCTTACGCAAGCAGCACCGTCCCGTCCGCACGCGGCGAGGCGGACAAGATCCGCGAGGATGCCGAGGCTTACAGGACCCGGGTGGTTACCCTCGCCGAGGGCAACGCTTCGCTCTTCAAGCAGATCGAGGCGGCGTATAAGCGTGCGCCGCAGGTGACGCGCGAGCGGATTTATCTGGAGACGATGGAGGACATTTTTGAGCGCGCGAACAAGGTGATCGTCGAGCCGAAGTCGGGTGCAAGCGGCAGTCTGATCTATCTGCCGCTCGATAAGCTCATCGGTCGGGGAGCGACCCCCTCCGATGCAGACACGCAGCCGGCGAATTCCGCGGCGAGCAGCCCTCCGCCCGCGGATGCCGAGACTACGGTGACGGTCGAGGGCGACCGCAGCCGGGGCCAGCGTTGATGAGCGGGCGGATCGTCTGGGTCTTCGTGGCGGCGGCGATAGCTTTGCTGGTCGCGCTCACGTCGCTTTTCACGGTTAGCGAGACGCAGTATGCGATTCGCACGCAGTTCGGCGCGATAGAGACTGCAGGATACGGCTCGGGGCTGCACGTGAAGTGGCCGTGGGATCAGGTGGTGCGGATCGACCGGCGCATTTTGACCGCCTCACACCCGATGTCGACATTCCTCACGAGCGATGATCGCGCGCTTATCGTCGATTTCGTCGTCAAATGGCGCGTGCGCGATCCGACACGCTACTACGAGGCGACGGGCGCCGATGAGGCGAGCGCCAGCGACCGGCTGTCCGCGATCGTCCAGGACGGCATCAAGAGCGTCGTCGCCGGCCGTACGCTTGCGCAAGTTGTGAGCGCGGAGCGTCCGGCCGTCACGAGCACGATGCTCGCGAGCGCACGGCACGCCGCCTCCGCGCTCGGCGTCGACCTCATCGACGTGCGCGTGGAGAACATCGACCTTCCCGATGAGGTCGCCGCGCGCGTCTACGAGCAGATGAAGGAGAACTTCCAGAAGAGCGCGAACGAGGTGCGGGCCGAGGGCGAGAGCTCCGCGAAGAAGATTCGCGCGGCAGCCGATCGTGAGCGCACCGAGATCATCTCGAATGCGCAGCGCGATGCGCTCGAGGTGAAGGGTGCGGCCGACGCGAAGGCGGCCGGCATCTACGCGCGCGCGAACGCTTCGGATCCCGAGTTCTACTCGTTTTATCGGAGTATGCAGGCCTACGAGCGGGCCCTCGGCAAGTCGAACGGCGTGCTGGTGTTGTCGCCCGACAGCGCATTCTTCAAATACATGAAAGACCCCGGGGGCGCGCGGCGCTAGTGCGCCGTGCCGCAGCCCGTTCAAGCCGAGAGGTTCTCTCGAGGTGTTCACGTTCCGCTTCTCAGATCTCGCCGCGGCGCTCGCGCTGCTGTTCGTATTCGAGGGCATCATGCCGTTTCTCAATCCCTCGGGGCTGAAGAGGGCCCTCGCTCGGCTCACCGAGGTGGGAGATCGGGAGCTGCGCATCGCCGGTCTCGGCAGCATGCTCGTCGGCGTCGCGATCCTGTTTCTCGTGCGGTAGCGGAATGGGCAAGTTCGTCATCGTCATCGGCACCCAGTGGGGCGATGAGGGCAAGGGCAAGATCGTCGATCTGCTCGCCGAGCGGGCCGCCGCGGTCGCCCGCTTTCAGGGCGGGCACAACGCGGGGCACACCCTGGTCATCGGGGGCCGCAAGACCGTGCTCTCGCTCATCCCCTCCGGAATCCTGCGCGCGCACGTGCGCTGCTTCATCGGCAACGGCGTGGTGCTCTCTCTCGAGGCGCTGATGCGCGAGGCGGACATGCTGCTCGCGCAGGGCGTACCCGTTTTCGACAAGTTGCGCATCTCGCCGAACTGCCCGCTCATCCTGCCCTCGCACATCGCGCTCGACCGTGCGCGGGAGCAGGCGCGAGGTCCGAACGCGATCGGCACAACGGGGCGCGGCATCGGACCCGCATACGAGGACAAGGTCGCCCGGCGAGCGGTGCGCGTCGCAGACCTCTTTCAGCGCGATCGTTTCGCCGCGAAGCTCGGTGAGGTGCTCGATTTCCACAATTTCGTGCTGCAGCAGTATTTTCGACAGCCACCCGTCGACTTCCAGGCGACACTCGATGAGCAACTCGCGCTCGGGGAGCGCATGCGGCCGCTGGTCGCCGATGTGAGCCGTGCGCTGAGCGTTCTGCGCGCGAGCGATGCGAACGTTCTATTCGAGGGCGCTCAGGCGGCGATGCTCGATGTCGATCTCGGCACCTATCCGTTCGTCACCTCCTCGAATACGACGGCGGGCTTTGCAGCGACCGGTGTCGGGCTCGGACCGAAGGCATTCGACGAGGTGCTCGGGATCGTGAAGGCGTACACGACGCGGGTGGGTGCCGGGCCGTTTCCGACCGAGCTCAGCGACGCCGATGGAGAGTACCTGGCGCGCGTGGGTCACGAGTTCGGCTCGGTAACGGGTCGCCGCCGCCGGTGCGGCTGGTTCGATGCCGTCGTGCTGCGGCGGTGCGTCATCCAATCGAGCGTGACGGGCCTTGCGATCACCAAACTAGACGTGCTCGATGCGCTCGAGACCCTGCGCATCTGTGTGGGCTATCGCATCGGGCGGGAGACCGTCGCTGAGCCGCCGCTCTGCGTCGATGCGTATGCCGAAGTGGAGCCCGTCTACGAAGAGTTGCCGGGATGGAAGCAATCGACTGCCGGCGTTACCGAACTCGCGGCGCTCCCCGCGAATGCGCGGCGCTATCTCGAGCGCATCGAGACGCTCGCGGGCGTGCCGATCGACATGATCTCCACGGGCCCCGATCGGGAGCGGACGATCGTATTGCGCAAGCTGTTTGGTTGAGCGCGTGGGAACGTTTCTTGCCAGCCGGTTCGGCGGACTCCCTTTCTGCGCGAGCATATGAGTACCTGGAACGATGTTGACGAGGACCTTCCCTCGGTCGATGAGATCGTCGAAGTCTGGCTCGATTTCGGCCAGGGCGGGGTGACCCGCCTGAGAGGCTATCGGCTCGCCGGCCCCGCCGGCGCGGAAACCCTGTGGCTCAATGCCCTGACTCACGAACCCTTCCCGGAGGGTTGGCGCGTGGTCCGCTGGCGCAAGGCCGAGGGGGAATCCGCCGTACGCGGCGCGGCTCCTCCGGCCGGCCAGGTGCACAAGCCGACCTGAGCTTCCGGTCCCCGAGAGGCCCCGGCGGCGCGTCAACGTCCGCGCCCGCCGTGCGCTATATGTCAAGTGAGCGCAGCGTCGCACTTTGCGCGTTTGTCGATGATGTGCGTCGCTCTATCGCGGTTAGCGCGATTTCCGTTCGAGTATGATCGGTGCGTAGCTTCCGCGGGACTCACCGCAGCAAAGGCCGGATGGGACGATGCGAACACGGCTCTACATGGGAACGATCCGCTGCGGTTTGCTCGCGGCTTTGTCTCTGTTGACACTGCCGGCGCTCGCGGCCCTCGGTGACAACGTCGTCTCTGTATCGAACGATCGCCTGCACATGCACGCGCAGCTGAAGGGTGTCACGTCTTCGGCTGCCTTCACGGTCCACGAGATGACGGCACCGTCTGGGACGCTGGTGCGTGAATACGTCTCTGCGAGCAGCACTGTATTCGCGGTGAGCTGGACGGGGCCCGCGAAGCCCGACCTGCGACAGCTCTTCGGCAGCTACTTTCCAGGGTACGTGAGCGCTTCGAGCAAGGCGCGCCATGGGGCCGCCACGCGCCGACATTTCGAGCTGAGAGAGCCCGATCTAATCGTGGAATCGGCCGGGCGCATGCGCGCTTTCCACGGTCGGGCGTACGTCCCCTCGCTCATGCCGCCGGGCATCACGCCCGATGAGATCCGCTAGCGCCGCGTCGGGCGCCGGAACGGACACGGTCTCAGTCCTCCACCGGAGAGCTTCCTCTTGCGCGCATTGATCAATGCTTCGATCGCCATGTTTGCCGTTGCGCTCTGCGTCGCCGCATGCAGCGGCGGCCCGAAAGGACCGGCCGTGGGAGGCGGAGGGGGCGGCAGCTCGAGCAGTTCGAGCTCGAGCAGCTCGAGCAGCTCCAGCAGCTCAAGCAGTTCCAGCAGCTCGAGCTCCAGTAGCTCGAGCAGCGTCAGCTGTTTGGCGACGGGCGGGACGAACACCGGTTCCTCGAACGTCGCGACGGTCGTCGTCGATGCCGGCCCGCCCTGTGCCGAGATCAACGCACAGGGCCAGGTGAACATTCTCTACACGACGGTCGTGCTCTGCGCTCCGGGGAGCACGACGAATTGCCAGACGATCGATCACGTGCAGGTCGATACCGGCTCCTACGGCCTGAGACTGATCTCGGATGCATTGCAACCCTCGCTGGTCGCTGCACTGCCAGCGGCGATGTCAGGTGGCCAAGCCCTTGCCGAATGCACGATGTTTGCGGACGGGTACAGCTGGGGACCGCTGAGGATGGCGGACGTGCAGATCGCGGGCGAAAAAGCTTCGGGACTCGAAGTCCAGGTGATCGGGGATCCGACGTACTCGACGGTGCCGCAGAACTGCTCGAGCAGTGGCGGCAATCAGGAGGACACCGTCCCGCTGTTCGGGGCGAACGGCATTCTCGGCGTCGGCCCCTTCGCCCAGGACTGCGGCACGCGGTGCGTGACGGGAACGGTTGGTTTCTACTATGTGTGTGCCTCACCGACCAGCTGCACCGAGTCCACCGTGGCGCTCGCACAGCAGATCGGCAACCCGGTGGTGTCCTTCACGAACAGCAGCAACGCTGTTCAGGACAACAACGGCGTCATCATCGAGCTTTCACAGATCGCCGTGGGCGGTGCGCCAACGGTTTCGGGGTCGCTCGTGTTCGGAATCGATACCGAGCCCAACAACGCGATGACCGCCACGAACGTGCTGCCCGGGGATCCGAGCACCGGTGAGATCATTACCGTGTACAACAGTCAGACGCTCTCGAAGAGCTACATCGACAGCGGCTCGAACGCACTCTACTTCGTAGACGGCTCTTTTAAAGCGTGCGTGAACAACGTGGGCTTCTATTGCCCCCCGGCGCTGACTCAGCGCACCGCCGTCAATGAGGGCACGGGCGGCACCCCGCAATCCACAGTGAATTTCTCCGTCGCAAATGCCGACTCGCTGAACGCGGCCAATGCAGCCTTCGACAACCTCGCCGGCTGTCCGGTGAGCTCCTCGGGGCCGAGCTCGCAGTGTCCCACGAGCGGCCAGACCTTCGACTGGGGGCTGCCTTTTTACTTCGGGCTCGATGTCTATACGGCCATCGCCTGCAACGATGCCGGGGCCGGTTGCAAGACGACGAGCAAGGGCTTCGGCCCGTACTTCGCCTACTGACGAGAGCGCTCCCCGCGCGAAAGCTGCATCGCGGCCATTGCGTGCTGTCTTTGCCGGCCGGGTGCCCGGTCTTCCGCGCGTCATCCGGAATTTCTCGCCGTCGCGCGCGTCCAACTCGGCAGGGATCGACCGGATGATCGGAACGGAGGCTGTATGACGGACCGCGGTCATGCCGCTCACGCGCGCGCCGTCGGAGCCGAGCCGGCCGCCGGGTCGCAACGACCCTGCGGCCGGTGACCATGTAGAATCCCTCTTTTCGCAGGGCTTCTTCCATTCCGAGCTCGGTCTCACTTCCGCGCGAGCGGACGAAGTTTCGCTGGCGTGTCCGCCGTGCGCTGCGTGAGCTGCGCGAGCGGTCTCGATTTCGCCTGGGGCAGGCGGCGGCGCGTGTGCTCGCTCGCCGTCCGCGCGCGGAGCGCCTCGATCCGGCGGAGCTCGCAACCATCCTCGTCTGCCGCATCAATGCGCGGATGGGAAATGCGATGTTCCTGACGCCGCTCATCGAGCGGCTGCATGAGCTCCTGCCGCATGCCGTCATCGATGTTGCGAGCGCCTACCCCTACGCGCGGGAGCTCCTCGAGCCGCTCCCGGGGGTGCGCCGTGTGATCGCCTTCCCCTACAAGGGACTGCAGCTGCCGTGGCGCTATACCGCAGCCCTTCGGGAAGTACGCCGCGAGCGCTACGATGTCGCGATCGACCCGGTACCCGACTCGACGAGCGATCGCATCGTGCTCACCCTCGCGCGTGCCCGATATCGGCTGGGATTCGCCTCTGCGAGCCAGTGGGCGCCGCTCACCCATGCGGCCGCCGTGCCGCAGGAGCGCCTCCATCAGGCCGTGCAGCCGGTGTGTTTGCTGAGCCGGGCGCTCGGGACGCCAGCCCGCGCAACGCAAGTGCGACTCCAGCTGCGACTCACCGAAGCCGAGCTCGACGCCGGCCGCGTGGCCGTCGAGCGCGCGATCGCTCGACGCCCGCTGCCCACTGGCCTCGCGCCAGCGACCGGCAGGGTATTTGGTTTCTTCGCGCATGCGACGGGGCACAAAACGATCTCGAGGGAATACTGGCGCGCATTCTGGGATGCCTTCCTCGAGCTCGAACCCGATGCAGTGCCGCTCGAAATTCTTCCCTCGCCCGACCGCGCCCCTACGGACCCACGCGCCGCGGTGCTGCATTTGAAATCACCCCGGGCACTCACGGCGGCGATGGCCTCCACGCGACTCTTTATCGCCGGCGACACGGGTCCGATGCATCTTGCGAGCTCGACGGACGTGCCGACCGTCGCCTTGTTTCAGGCATCCGATCCCGCACTCTACGGACCGCTCAAGCACTGCGATGTCGCGCTCGATCCGGCAAAGTGTCCGCCCGCCGAGCTTGCGCAATGCTGTCTTGATCTCTGGCGGAGAGTCGGCGAATGAGCGCGCCGCCTGCTGTCGATCGGCGCGCATTCCGCGATCTTGCCGGACTCTTTACGACCGGCGTTGCGATCGTGACGCTCGAGGCCCGGGGCGAGGTGCGTGCGATGACCGTGAATGCCGTCGCATCGCTGTCGCTCGATCCGATGCTGATGCTCTTTTGCCCTGCCAAGAAGGCTCACCTCTCCGAGCATCTCGAGCACATGCGGCAATTCACGCTCAATTTCCTGCGCGAGGATCAGGAAGCGCTCTCGACGTATTTCGCAGGCGGGTGGAAGGCC
>Ga0134128_10002995_pt1 | contig 20700 bp, 15 predicted proteins | sample KB31754_FD_96462 | JGI IMG/M metagenome (GOLD analysis project Ga0134128, IMG submission 96462) | Terrestrial soil microbial communities with excess Nitrogen fertilizer from Kellogg Biological Station, Michigan, USA - KB3-175-4 | ecosystem: Environmental > Terrestrial > Soil > Unclassified ...
TCGGCAACATGCTCGATCTGGTCAGGAACGTCTCGATCCTGGGCATTCTCGCGCTCGGCATGGCGCTCGTCGTCATCGCCCGCGGCATCGATATTTCCATGATCGCGGTCATGGTGATCTCCGTGTCCTGGGCCTTCGTCATCGCGCGCGCCGGCTATCCGCTTGAACTTGCGCTTTTGATTGGCGCCGGCTTCGCGATTGTCGCCGGCGCGACGATCGGGGCGCTGATCGCCTTCGGCGATGTGCCGCCGATTCTTGCGACGCTCGCGGCGGGATCGGTCATTTATGGGATAGGGCGGACGTTCTTCTTCACCCTGGAGATGCAGAACGTGCCGCCGAACGCCGGCTGGTTCAACGTCATCGGACAGGGCGTCGTCTTCGGCATTCCTGTCACGGTCATCGCTTTCGGACTCCTCTGCGCGCTCGTGCACCTCGTGCTCAGCCACACCCGGTTCGGCTGGTTGCTGTATGCACTGGGCAGCAATCCCAACGCGGCGCGGACGGCGGGAATGGCGACGCGCCCCGTCACCATGGCGCTTTATGCGATCAGCGCTTTCGTCGCCTACGTGGCCGGTCTGATCCTCGCCTCCTCGGCCGCGGCGATCAACGTGCGGCTATTCAACTCGACGATGATCTACGACATCCTGCTCGTCGTCGTCCTGGGCGGCATCGGCCTCAATGGCGGTCACGGCGGAGTTCGCAACGTCATCCTGGGCACCCTGTTCGTCGGCGTCCTGCTCAACGGCATGACCATCCTCAACATCGATTACACGATCCAGAACCTCATCGAGGGCATCGTCCTGCTGCTGGCGATCGTCGTGGACTCTCTCGTCAATCCTCGCGACGAGCAGACGTCGCAACAGGGGGATCTCTAACTTTCGGCTCAAACAACGTTCAATATCGGAGGAAAAAGATGAGACAAGCATTCATAAAGACACTGACGCTGGCCGTGACGGTGCTCGCCGCCGGTCTGACGGTTGCGAGCGCCGCCGACAAGGGCGTTGAGAACCCGCGCAGCACTGCGTTCCACAAGGCGCTCGAAGGCAAGACGGTCGCCTTCGTGCCCCTGTCGATGGGCTTCGACCTCACCGAGGGCTGGGCCGCCAAGATGCGCAAGCAGGCCGCCCGGCTCGGCTACAAGTTTGAGATTCGCGATCCGGCTTGGAGCACCGACGCCGGCGCCAAGGCGATTCAGTCGCTGATTACCGAAAAGCCGGACCTGATGGTCATCCACAATCCGGACATCCAGTCCTACGCGCGGCTTCTGAAACAAGCGCAGGCAGCCGGCATCAAGGTCGTCCAGATCAATCTTGAATCGAACACGACGACCGATTCCTATGTCGGCGCCGACTGGACGGAGATCGGCGAACAAGCGGCCACGGCGGTCGCCAACAAATGCGACAAGGGCAAGGGCGTATCGACGGAGATCGCAATCGACACCGGCGTGCCGACGGCGGCCTCGGACGTCTTCCAGCTTTACGGCATCTATAAGGTTCTGAAGCAGCATCCGGACATCCAGGTCGTCTCGCAACAGGCGACGGAATACAACCCGGAGAAGGCGCGCTCTATCATGGCCACAGTGCTGCAACAGCATCCCAAGCTGTGTGGCGCGATCGGCATATGGGACAATCAGGACACCGGCACGGCCTCGGCGATCAAAGCCGCTGGCAAGAGCGACCAGGTCTTCCTCGTGACGAGCGGCGGCGGAAACAAGAGCGCCTGCGACAATGTCGAAAAAGGCCTGTTCAATCTCTACATCAGCTACAATGTGCCGCTCCAGGGCGACCTCCTGAATCAAGAGATCGCCCGGCTCCTGATATCGAAGGCGGCCGCCGGGTCGGACAAGGCGGTCTACTTCAACCCGCTCACCCAGATCACGAAGGCCAATGTCAATCAGCGCAATTGCTGGACGCTGGACGACCTGAAGTAAGAGCAGCCTCGCCATGGCCAACAGCACGGCGCTGACCCGCCTGCGTCACAAATACTTCTCCGACCGCCTGGTCGGAGAAGTCTTGTCGAAGAGTTGGATCGACATCGCTATTCCGGTCGCCGCGCTTCTCGTCACGGTCCTTGTCATGGGGGCCTTGATCCCCGGCGCCATCAACGTCGCCTACATCAGCGATCTGTCGCGCCAACTTGCCGAATTCGGGCTGGTCTCGCTCGCAATGATGATCGTCATCATGTCGGGCGGGATCGACCTGTCAGTCGGGTCGATGTTCGCGCTGTGCGTCCTGACAGCGCTGGTCGGTATGAGCGTCCTCGATCTGTCCTTCGTCGTCGCGCTCGCCATGACGCTCGGCGCCGGACTCGCCTGCGGGCTCCTGAACGGCGTGCTCATTGGATATCTGCGGCTTCGCGCCTTCATCACAACGCTCGTCACGTTGGTGATCTATCGTGCAATCTACAACATCGCCTTCCCGGGAACAGCGAGCGCCATCGTCACCGGTTCGCCGGATTCGCCGTTGTGGGACTATCTCGGCTTTGGCGCCTTCAAGGGCATTCCCGCTTCGTTCATCGTCTTCGCCGTGATCGCTATCGCGATCCACGTCACACTGTCCCGCCTCGGCCCCGGCTGGCGGTTACGGGCCGTCGGGGGCGCGCGCAAGTCGGCCTACAACGCCGGCATCAACGTCAAGGCCACCGTCTGCATGGCCTATGTGGCGTCCGGCCTGCTGACCGCGGTCGCCGCCTTCCTGTTTTCCGCGCGGCTCGGAAGCACAGGGTCCGACACCGGCATCGGCATGGAGATATCCGTGTTGACCGCCGTCGTGCTCGGCGGGGTCTCGCTCGGCGGCGGGCGCGGGTCCGTGGGCAGCGCCATTATCGGCGCGATCCTCGTTCTCGTGCTGACCAACGGCCTCATCCGGCTTTCGACGCCGGGCTCCGTCAACCAGCTCCTGCTCGGCCTGATCCTGATCCTGGCGGTGCTGTTTGATGCGAAATGGGTCAAGAACCGCGGCAAAATCCTGAGTAAGCTCTATCTTTCGCCCACGCTTCTGGAGCTTCCCGCGCGCGTCAAGGCCAAGCACGATCCGTTCGCCCTTAACGATCGGCTCGGCGACGTGGAACTCATTGGCCTCGGCGAGGTCGAGGGCCCCGAGGACGTGATCCTGGGGGCGGACGACAGCCTTTATACCGGAACACGCCATGGGACGATCGTGCGCTTCCTCGCGCCCGACTACGCCAAGAGTGAGATATTCGCCCGCATTGGCGGCCATCCGCTGGGCTTGTCGTTCGACCGCGAGGGCAATCTTCTAACCTGCATCGGCGGCATGGGCGTGTACAAAGTCGGCGCCGACCGCATCGTCTCCAAGGTCACTGATGAGACGAACCGCAGTTGGTTCTCCGTCATAGACGATTCGCGTCTGCGGCTTCCCGACGACCTTGATGTGGCCGCTGACGGGCGGATCTTCTTCTCCGAGGCGACGATCCGCTACGAGATGGCGGAATGGGTGGTCGACGCACTCGAAGGGCGCGGCAACGGGCGCCTCATCTGCCACGATCCCACGACAGGCCGGACGCGGACGGTGATGCGGGGACTGATCTTCGCCAACGGCGTCGCCATGGCGCGCGACGGACAGTCGCTTCTCTTCGCCGAGACCTGGGCCTGCCGGATATCGCGCTACTGGTTCGACGGACCAAAGAAGGGCAAGCGCGAAATCGTCATTTCCAACCTTCCCGGCTATCCCGACAACATCAACCGGGGCTCGAACGGCGCCTATTGGGTCGCGCTTATGGGGCTGAGGACGCGAACATTCGATCTCGCGATGCGCAAGCCGGGCTTCCGGCGGCGAATGGCGCGGCGAATACCTTCCGACGAATGGCTCTTTCCCAACGTCAACCGTGGTTGCGTCATGCAGATCTCCGAGGCCGGCGAGGTTCTGGACGTCCTGTGGGACCGCAAAGGCGTCAATCATCCCTCGATCACCTCCACCTGCGAGCACAAGGGCTATCTCTACCTCGGGGGCGTCTCCAACAACCGCATCGGGCGCGTTCGCCTGCCGAACGCCGATCCCAACTGGACGGCGCAGCAGGACTATTGGGGAGCGAAATAATGGGGCTCCGGTCCGCGATGGCGTCCGTTTTCGGCCGTGGCGACGATGGCGCCCTGAGCGTGCCGCCCATGGACGGCGTGTTCAAGCCGAACAACCGCCTTGAGACGGCCGAGCGCGTCGTCGAGATTGCGGCGATCGACAATCTGACGGTCGCGGCCGGGGCCCTCTATGGCAGCAGCGGCGACGCCTTGATGCGCATCGATCCGAAAGGCGGCGCCGCTGCGATCGTGAGGCGATTCGACGGCGAGATCACGATGCTGACGGCGTCCCAGTCGGGAAGGATCGCCGTCGGCGTCCAGGGCGCCGGCCTGGCGCTCCTGGACGGGGCGAAGCAGGCGCAGGTGTTCGACTTGCCGGCGGACTGTCGCTCCTGCATCACCGCCGGGCTCTTCCGCGACGAGGACAATCTGGCGCTGGCGATCGGTTCCCGGCGGCATTCCTGGTCGGAATGGAAGTGGGACCTGATGAGCCACGGCGCGACAGGCGCCGTGGCGAATGCCCGCGTCTCAACGGGCGCCTTCGAGATCACGAGCGGCAATCTGGCGTTCCCGTATGGCCTCGCCGTCGGGGACGACGATTGCCTGTTCGTCAGCGAAAGCTGGCGGCACCGTATCGTCTCCCTACCGACCTCCGGGACGATTCCAAGGCCGGTCCTCTCAGAGCTTCCGGCCTATCCCGCGCGTATTGTCGCTGCCTGCGATGGCGGATACTGGCTTGCATTCTTCGCCCCGCGCCGGCAACTCACCGAGTTCGTTCTACAGGAGGACGATTATCGCCGCGAGATGATGGAGACGATCCCGCCCGAATCTTGGATCGGGCCCGATTTCGCGGACGGAAGCAGCGAGGAGCAGCCGCTCCAGGCAGGCTCGGTGCGGCAGATGGGGATCATGAAACCGTGGGCGCCCTCGCGCTCCTACGGGCTGGTTGTCCATCTCGATCGGAGCATGGCGCCGACGGCGAGCTATCACTCTCGCGCCGACGGCAGCACGCACGGCGTCGCCTCGATCGTCGAATGGGGCGGACAGCTCTACGCCGCGTCGAGGGGAGCCGGCGCGCTCATCAGGCTCGGGCTCAGCGCGAGTGCATCGACATGAACGACATCGTGGAATTCAAGCACGCCACCAAGGAGTTTCGCGGCGTTCCGGCCTTCCGCAACGTCGGTTTCTCGCTGCGCAAGGGCGAGATCCATGCGCTTCTCGGGGAGAATGGGGCCGGCAAGTCGACGCTGACCAAAGTGCTGGCCGGGCTCTATCCCCTCACATCCGGGGAGCTTTGGGTCGACGGCCAGCCGCGGACTTTCACGTCGCCTGGCGAGGCGCTTGCCCATGGCGTGGCAATGGTCTTCCAGGAGACCAATCTCGTTCCCTCCATGACCGTTGCGCAGAACCTTTTCCTCGGCGAGGAGCGCTTCTTCAACCGGCTGCGCGGCGTCAATATCAGGGCGCAGCAACAATTGCAGCGGCTGAGCTTCCATGTCGAGCCCACCGCGCTCGTCTCCTCGCTCGGCGCGGCGAAGAAGCAGATGGTGGAAATCGCCCGCGCCGTCCAGCACAAGGCGCGTATCTTCATCTTTGACGAGCCGACGGCGGCGCTCACTCCGGAGGAGAAGGAGCATTTCTTCGCGCTCGTCGAGCACCTCAAGGCCGAGGGCGGATCAATCATCTTCATTTCTCACGCCTTGGAAGAAGCGCTCGCGATCGCCGACAGAATCAGCATCCTGCGTGATGGCGAGCTGGTGGCGACCGACCAGACCCGCAACTTCTCGAAGGACAGCATCGTGCAAGCGATGGTTGGACGTCAGCTCAAGGACGCACTCTACAGTGGCGCGGCGGCGCGCGAGGCTCGGCCGGCCGGCCGCAAGGTGCTGACGCTCGAAAACCTCTCGATGGGCAAGGCCGTGCGCGGCGCGACGATGTCGGCTTTCGCCGGCCAGATCACCGGCATGTTCGGACTCGTCGGCGCCGGCCGTACTGAGATGATGAAGATCGTGGCCGGCGTGCTCAAGCGTGACTTCTTTCACGGCGGCCGCATCAAGTTGAACGGCAGGAGCGTTCGCTTCGGCGTGCCGCGCCAGGCGAGCAGACATGGCGTCGCCTATGTCACGGAGGATCGCAAGCTCGACGGGTTTTTCGACCGAATGGGAATTGCGCAGAACATATTTCTTGGCAAGCTCGTGAAGGGCGCCAATCCCCTATCTGTGGTCACGATGGCGCAGGCGGTCCGCGAGGCGTCGAAGTGGATCGAGCAGCTCAACATCCGCGCCATCCGGCAGAAGGCGCGGGTCGTTGAGCTTTCGGGCGGCAATCAGCAGAAAGTGGTCATCGCCAAAAGTCTGATCCAGGCGCCGCAGTTGATTATCTTTGACGAGCCGACGCGCGGCGTTGATGTCGGCGCCATCGCCGAGATCCATGCCATTATCCAAGAACTCGCCGATGCCGGCGCCGCCGTTGTCGTCATATCCTCTTATCTTCCCGAGATCCTTGCGATCTCGGACCGGATTCTGGTGGCGCGGCAGGGGCGCATCGTCGAGGAACTGTCGATCGAAGAGGCGACGGAAGAAAAGATCATGTATGCGGCGGTGCACTGATGGCGAACGAAAGGGCGGTGACGATCGTCGAGGTGGGGCCGCGCGACGGGCTCCAGAACGAAAAGCGCCCAATCCCCACAGAGTGTAAGCTTCAGTTGATCGCGCTTCTCGCCGATGCGGGGTTTTGCCGCATCGAGGCCACGGCTTTCGTGTCCCCCAAATGGGTTCCCCAAATGGCCGATCACGACGAAGTCATGCGGCGGGCCGTCCGCCGGCCGGGCCTCGCGCTGATGGCTCTGGCGCCAAACGAAAAAGGGGCCGTTGCGGCGATCGGCGCCGGCGCCCAGGAACTTGCGGTCTTCGCCAGCGCATCCGAGACCTTCGCCGCGAAGAACACGAACTGCACGATCGCTGAAAGCATCGACCGGTTCAAGCCGGTGTTGTCGCTGGCGCGGCGTCATCGCCTGCCGGTCCGGGGCTACGTCTCCTGCGCGGTCGATTGTCCCTACGAGGGACCCATCGCTCCGGCAGCCGTGCGCGCCGTCGCGACCCGTCTCATAGAGATCGGCTGCGATGAGATCGCTGTAGCCGACACCATCGGCCGGGGAGTTCCGGAGCGCGTCGAGGCGATGCTCGCCGCCTTGCTAGAGGCTGTGCCGGCCCATCAGGTCGCTTGCCATTTCCATGACACTTCCGGTTTGGCGCTCGCCAATGTCGACGTGGCGCTGGCGCATGGCGTCCGCATCTTCGATAGTGCGGCCGCTGGTCTCGGAGGTTGCCCCTACGCGCCCGGCGCGGCGGGAAACCTGGCGACCGGCCGGCTCGTCGAATGGCTTAACACGAAGGGCTATTCGCACGGAATTGACGAACAACTCCTGGATAGAGCCGAGCAATTTGCCGCTGCATCTCGACACGGAGAGGCTGGCGGCTTTCCTGAAAGGTCGTCGCCATCGACCACCGGCTGACGAACCATCCAAGAAACGTGGCGGGGACAAAGCCGAGGTCGACGCCCAGGAAAGCTTGTGGATTTCACACGCTGGTTGGATCGTGCAAGGGGCAATAGACGGTTCCCCGATCCCGACCTCGCCGGTATCGCCGGCGAGGCCCGTGGTTGATTTTCCAGTTATTTCGCAGCCGCTTCCACCTCGGAAAGTGTGCGCCCGTGCGCGGAAACCGATACCGGAGCGAAAAGCGCGAAGCCCGCGAAAGCCAGCGTCGCCAACCCAAGGAACCACCAGGCCGCGCTCGTGCCGTAGTTCGAAACCACTTCGCTGTAGATCGGCGGCATGGTCGCCCCTCCGATCGCGATGATCGTCAGCATAAGGCCAGTTGCGGTAGGCACGTCGGAAATATGCAGGGTGCGGTCAAGCTTCCCAGGCAGCGAAATCCACGTGACGAAGCTGATGATGCCAAAGCATCCCACCGCGCCGGCAGCGACAATCAGGCCAGCGACGTTGAGATAAGGAATCATGACGAGGGCGACGCCTTCGATGACGAGCCCGAGCAACAACGTTCCTTTGACCCCGAGCAGTTTGTCGCCGATCCAACCGCCTATGAATCCCCCCGGAATGCCCCCGAGCAGAAGGACGATGCTCAACAACTCCCCCTGCTCTGCGCTCGCGCCGAGATGTTCCTGCGCATAGTGCGGAAGCAACTGCGCCGCGCTCAGATAAGCGCCATAGGCGCCGAGGAACGAGAAGCCGACCACCCACAGAATAGGTTGCGTGAAGATGCGCTTCAGCGATGCAAGGCTCAAATGCGCGCCGCCGATCTCGCTGCTCTCGTTAGGCGGCGTCGGGAAGGCGACGAGCATCATAACCAACGTCACGAAGCCGACCACGGCCCCGGCGAGAAGCGCGGAACGCCAGCCTAAGGCTGCGACCAGCGGCGTCCAGGCGAACAAACCGATCGCGGCGCCGACCGTGAAGGCGACGCCGGTGACGAGCCCATTGGCCAGCACGAGCTCACGGCGACGGAACCAAGCCGTCGTCAATCCGACGGCGCCGCCGAGATAGATCGATCCGCCGATGCCGCAGAGAAAACGCCCGGCAAGCAGAATCCCATAGGATGGCGCCCAGGCGCTGACTAGCGCGCCCAGGCTCTCCACGAGAATCCCGATCAGAATTGCGGCGCGCATGCCGTATTTTTCGGACAACCACCCGCCGGGAATATGGGCGAGCCCGTAGCCGGCGACGAACGACCCGACGACCATGCCGATCTGCGGGAACGTCAGATGCATGTCCTGGATCAGGTGGTGAAACGTCGGAATGACGTTAAACCAGTTCAGCGTGAACTGGATGAAGGAAAGAAAGATAATCGTCAAGGCGACCCATCTGTTGGTCATCCCATTCCCCCTTTTGTTAGTCTCCGCGCTTCGCGCGGCGCAAAGCAAAGATCGGCAGCGCCCGAACGAACCCCTGACACACCGCGGCGGATGGCCTCCGGCGAACGGGATCGATCGAACGTCGCTGGTTAGATCAGTGATCGTGGTGACAATGCCCGTTGCACTTATGCTCGGCGCGCAGCTTGTCGCGATAGTCAGCCATCTGCTCGAACAGCTTCATGACGTCGGGCGCGTTGTGCTCTCCGACGAACTCTTCGTAGAGATTGAGCACCGTCACCACGATGCGTTCCGCATCGCCCCAATCCGCATAGCGGCCGAGCTTGATGTCGAAGGCGGCGTCGCGCGCGTTCATGCCCTTCTCGAAGCGCTTGCGCGCCTCGTATTGCGCGAATTCGAGATAGGCCTTCATGTCGCGTACAGCTTGCTTGTCGGCAATCGGACCGTGGCCGGGAACGACGACGTCGACATCCATTTCAAGAATGCGGTCGCAGGCCCGCACCCAGTTTGAGACCGGACCGGCCCAGGCAATCGGCGTTCCTTCGACGAACATAAGATCGCCGGTGAAGACCACCCGATCCTCAGGCACGAGCGCGACCGTGTCGCTGCGCGTATGGGCGCGGCCGAGGTCGATCAGTTGCACCGTCTTGTCGCCAACCTTGAGATCGAGCCTGTCGACAAAGGTGCGATCTGGCTTCTTCAACTGGATCTCGCTGAAATCGAACGGCTTGAACAATTCGGCGACGAATTGCGCGCCGCGCCCGAGCGTCTCGGCGTTGACCATCATGGAATGATAGTTTGCGGGATGCGACGGGTCCATGTCCTCGGCGGTGATCTCGGTGGCGATGATCTCGGCGCCTTGCACGAGTTGGTTGCCGAACGTGTGATCGCCATTGTGATGGGTATTGAACAGCGTGTTGATATGCTCGGACGCAGGAACGGCGCGCCGCATGTCGGCGAGCATCTCGGCGGTAAGCTTGAGGTCAAAGAGAGTGTCGACGAGGAGCGTTTGGTCGCCGTCGACGATGAGCCCGGCGTTGCTCCATCCCCACGACCCGTCGGGCTGAAGATAGGCCCAGACGCCGTTGCCGATGTCCTTCATACCTTTCGTGTATTGCCATTTTGCCATGGACGGTCTTCTCCCCGCTCAGACGCGCTTTTCGCACCGTTCGCGGAACCATGGCGCATTTTGATCGTGTTGACAAGTATCTTGATCGGTCGTCCAGTCTCGGGCTAAAGTCCGGCGTGGCGCAAGACGCAGGAGCCAACCCATGCCGCCAAAACCCCCGAAGCGCGCCCCCGAGGCCGAAGCTTCGGCGCGCGAGCGCATTCTGGCGCAAGCGGAGCGGGTGTTCGGGGAGTGCGGGTTCGACGGCGCTTCGATGCGGCAGCTCGCCGAGGCGGCGGGCGTTCCCCTCGCGCTTGTCAGCTACCATTTCGGATCGAAGGAGGGCGTCTATCGCGCGGTGTTCGTCAGGCGCGCGCCGGTTATTGTCGAGCAGCGGTTGGCGGGCCTCGCTATCGCGATGAGCGAGCCGGATCTGGACCGACGGTTGGAGCTAGTCGTCAAGGCCCTCGTCTTTCCCATGCTCCATCTGAGAGCCCACGACCGCGACCCGAGCTTTGGCCGGCTGCTCGCCAACGAGACGACGGAATCGAATTCGGAGCGGCGCGGCATCATTCAGGAGTTGTTCGATCCGATCGCCTGCGCCGTCGTCGAGGCGCTCCGCTCCGCGCTTCCCGATCGAACGGAGACGGAGATCTGGTGGGCCTATCATTTCATGCTTGGCGCGATGGTTCACATCATGCGTGACGTGGGCCGGCTTGAACGCCTCTCCGGCGGCCTTTGCCGGCCCGACGACGAGGCCGCCGCGGTTCGCCACATGGTGGCTTTTCTGACAGCCGGCGTACGCTACGGACGCCCCGCGGGGGAGCCGGGTCCGCCGCCGGTCAGCACAACCAAATCAACAGGAGGAAAAAAGCATGCGGCTGGTGACATTCCAAAACGGCGACGGAGCGCCGCGCGCGGGCGCGCTGGTTGACGGCGACGCGCGCATCGTCGATCTCGCCGAGGCGCACGACGCCGTCTTCGGCGCGCCCGGATTCGCCAGTGTCCTGGCGATCGTCGAAGGCGGAGACGCCGCACTCGCAAAAGCCTATGAAGCCTTAAAGAAGGCGCCGGCGAGCGCCTCGATCGCGCGCGCGCAAGTGCGGCTTCGCGCGCCGCTTCAGCCGCCGCCGCAGATGCGCGACTGTCTATGTTTCGAGCTGCATTTGCAGCAGGCTTTCGCGGCCAGCCGCAAGATAGGCGCGATGCAGGGCCCCGACCCTGAAAAGGCGCTCGCCGAGCTTGAACGAAATGGTCCGCAGCCGGCGCCGCCGATTTTTTACAAACAGCCGATCTATTACAAAGCCAACCGCTTCGCGGTGATTGGAACCGACGACGAAGTGGTCTGGCCGGCCTATTCGAAGTTTCTCGATTTTGAGCTCGAATTCGGGGTCTATCTCAAGGACAAGGTGACGGACGCGCCAAGGGACGGGGCGCTCAAGCATGTGTTCGGTTATACGATTTTCAACGACATGTCGGCGCGCGACGCGCAGGCCATCGAGATGGAGGGGCGCCTCGGGCCCGCGAAAGGCAAGGATTTCGACACCGGCAATCCAATGGGGCCGTGTCTGGTCACGGCGGACGAAATTCCCGATCCGTATAATCTCACCATGATCGCGCGGGTCAATGGTGAGGAATGGGGGCGCGGAAACTCCAGCTCCATGTATTGGAAATTCGAGGACCTGATCGCCTTCATTTCGCGCTCCGAGACACTTTATCCCGGAGAGTTTCTGGGCTCTGGCACAGTCGGAAACGGTTGCGGCCTTGAGCATATGCGTTTCATCAAGCCGGGCGATCTGATCGAATTGGAAGTGGAGCGGATCGGCATTTTGCGCAATCGCGTCGTCGCGCAAGCTTGAGGCGGTCGATCCCCCGCAAGCGCTCGGCAAATTCGGTCGATCGCCGAGCGCTCAAGCTTCTCCTGCCCGCATAGTTGTAGCAAAAAGTCGGCGCTTGGCGTTTTCTGGGCCAAGCGACGGCGCCAGGGAGGAAAATGTGAACGTCTTCACGCTTTTTTCTAATGCTGTCGCGGCTTGGCCCGAGAAGGTCGCCGTGCGCCACGGCGATCGCCGGTGGAGCTATCGAGAGCTCGACGCCGTCGCCGCCGCTTTCGCCGGGCGTTTGGCTTCGCTTGGGCTCGTCCCCGGAGACCGTGTGGCGTTGTTTATGAAGAATGGCCCGGCCTATCCGGCGGCGCTTCTCGGCGCCTTTCGCGGCGGCTACGCCGCCGTGCCCATCAACGCCAAGCTGCACCCGCGCGAAGCCGCCTACATCATTGAAAATTCGCAGGCGAAGGCGGCGCTCGTCGATGCCGATCGACACGACAGCGTCAAGGCGGCGTCGCCGGACACTTGTGCGTTCATTTCCACGGGGAACGCGCTTGAGGCCATCCTGGCTGGCGTCCGCGCAGACGCGTTATCGCCAGTCGAGCGCCAACCAGACGATCTGGCGTGGATTTTCTACACGTCCGGCACGACGGGAAAACCGAAAGGGGCCATGCTCAGCCACCGCAACCTAATTGCGATGGCGGTCAATTGCCTCGCCGACATTTGCGCCTTCCGGCCGGAAGACCGCCTCTTGCACTCAGCGCCCTTGTCGCATGGCAGCGGGCTTTATCTCATCCCCGCCCTCTCGCGCGGAGCGGAAAACATTATCGACGCCGGGACCTCTTTCGATCCGAATCGTATCCTTCGTTTCGTTGCTGATGAGGGTGTGACCGTGCTGCCTTTCCTGGCGCCGACCATGATCGTGCGGCTGCTCGATGCCGATCCGGCGATCCGCGCACCTGCCCTGCGCGCAATAATCTATGGCGGCGCGCCCATCCATGTCGAGCACCTGCATGCCGCCTTGCGCAGGTTCGGGCCGGCGTTAACGCAGCTCTACGGCCAAGGCGAAGCGCCAATGACCGTATCCTATCTGCCGGACTGGGCGCATATGGACGCGGACGACGAGACCCTGCGATCCGCCGGCTTCATCCGCTCCGGCGTCGAGGCGCGCATCTTGGGAGCCGACGGCGCGGCGCTCGCCTCCGGCGAGGTCGGCGAAATCGCCGTGCGGGGCGACGTGGTGATGCGCGGTTACTGGCGCAACGAAGCGGCCAATGCGGCGTCGTTGGCGGGAGGATGGCTGAAGACCGGCGACATCGGCCGCTACGACGCACGCGGCCGCCTGCATATTCTCGATCGTCGCCACGACACGATCATCAGTGGCGGCTCCAACATCTACCCGCGCGAGGTCGAGGACGTGCTGACCCGCCATCCCGCCGTCAAGGAAGCAATCGTCTTCGGCCTTCCTGATCCCGAGTGGGGCGAGAGCGTCGCGGCGGCCGTCGTCCGCCTTGACGACAGCGTCGACGCGGAGACGCTCATCGCCTTCTGTCTGGACCATCTCGCAAGCTTCAAGAAGCCGAGACGGATCGAATTCGTTTCGCAATTGCCTCAAAACGCCTACGGCAAGGTGCTCCGGCGCGATCTGCGCGACCGGTTCGCCAAGAGCGAGTAACGGCATTCGGCGCGGCCGCAATCTCAGCTCGACTTTGCGCCGTTTTGATCTTGGCTTTACATAAAGACCAAGAAAATTGGAGAGTCCGGCGACGATGCGCAGCGCTTCGTCGAGGATGGCGCCAGCGCTGCATGCGCAGCGACCAGTAAAGAATGTCGAACAGCCCGACGCATCCTTTGACCGGATTCAGGCCCCACGCCCGCCCTCAAAACGAAGCGCCGCAACCCCGGCGAAGTGCGACTGCGGTCGCTGAGAGTCTTCGATGCGCAACGCCTCGTTCCATTTCGCCATGCGTTCGGAGCGCGCGAACGACCCGACCTTCAGTTGTCCCGCGTTCCATCCGACCGCGAGGTGGACGGTGGCGACGTCCTCCGTCTCGCCGGAGCGAGCAGAGACGATTGTGCCGAATCCGGCCCGCTTTCCCGCGTCGCAGGCCTCTTTCGCCTCGGTGAACGTGCCTGCTTGATTGACCTTGATAAGGACGGCGTTGACACTGCGCTGTTCCGCGGCGCGCTCGACGAGTGCGGCGTTGGTGACCAGCAAGTCGTCGCCGATCACCTGCACCCGGTCGCCAACCGACGCGGTAAATCGTCGAAACCCCTCGACATCGTCCTCGGCGAACGGATCCTCGATGGACAGGACCGGATAGCGCGCGCACCAGCCCAGCAGATAGTCCGCCATCCCGTCGCGGTCGAGCTCGCGATTTTCGAGGCCGAGGCGGTAACGGCCATTCTTGCCAAACTCGGAGGCGGCGATGTCGAGCGAGATCGCGATCTCCTGTCCCGGCGTGTAGCCAGCGCGCTCGATGGCGATCATCAGCGCATCGAGCGCCTCCTCGTTCGAGGAAAACGCCGGCCACCATCCGCCCTCGTCGGCCACGCCTTGCAAGAGACCGCGCTCGCGCATGAGATCGCCCGCCGCCATATAGACTTCCGCCGTCATTTCGAGCGCTTCGGCGAAGCTCTCGGCCCCCGGCGCGATGACCATCAGGTCCTGAATGTCGATGCGCCGCCCGGCGTGGGCGCCGCCGCCGAAGATCTGAATCTCGGGAAGCGGAATGCGAACGGCGGCGTCGCCGGCGATGTAGCGCCACAGCGGCATATGTCGCGACGCCGCCGCGGCGTGAAGCACCGCCAGCGACGCTGCGACCGTGGCGTTGCCACCCAGCCGCTGCTTCGTCGCCGACGGGTCGAGCGCGATTATCGCCGCATCGACGCCCGCCTGATTGAAGGGATCGCGTCCAGCAAGCGCCGGCGCAATCTCGTCTCGGATGCTGGCGAGCGCGTTTTGAACGTCGTAGCCGCCAAGCCGCCGCCCGCCGTCGCGGCGGTCGACCGCCTCGCGCGAGCCACGCGAGGCGCCCGCCGGGGCGATGCCGCGCCCCGCAGCCCCGTCCGAGAGCGTGACTTCGACCTCGATTGTCGGCCGCCCCCGCGAGTCCCAGATGCGGCGCGCATAAAGGCGCTGGATGATGGGTTCACTCATGATTGGGCCCACGCGTTGACGATGGCGATCGGATCGCGCACGGGATCGGTGACGAGCGGCGCCGCGAAGGCGCGAACGGCCTGCCGCTCCGGCTCCGTTTCGAGATATTCGACCGGCGACTTTCCGTCGATGCGCGCCAGAAACAGCGCCGGCAGCAGACGCGCAACCCGCGCCGCGAGGCCGCCGCGCGCCTCCCAGTCGACGCCCGCCAGATAGGCGTCGAGCAGCGCGGCGAAGGCGGGACGATAAGCGGCGCGGGAAACCCCGCGACGCGCGCCCTTCAACAACAGATGGTTGAGGCAGAAGGCGAGGTCGAACGCCGGGTCGCCCCAACAGGCGCATTCCGCATCGAGAAACACGGGGCCTTGCGGCGAGTGCAGGATATTCTTCGGACTGACGTCGCCGTGCATCAGCGCCTTGTTGTTCGCCAGCGTCGTCTGCGCGATGGCTTCCAGGTCCGCCGCGAGAGCCGGGTGAGTCCGCGCGGCGGCGAGCAGATAAGGCTCGATGCGGATGGCGACGAAAGTTTCGGCATGGGCGAAACGGGCAGCCAGACCGTCCGCCGCGGCGCTCCTTGCGTGTACGAACGCAAGGTCGCCGCCAACTGAGGATGCAAACGCTTCGTCGGTCTGCCCGGCCATGAGTTCCGCCTTCCAGACAGGATTGTCATCGGGCGGCAGATAGGTCATGGCGAACAGGCCAAGCTTCGAGTCTTCGCCTAGCACGGCCGGGGCCGCACGCGGCCGCCAATCGGCGACGGCCCGCATCCACGCCGCCTCGGCGGCGTTGCGCGACAATGGCGCCTCCCAATGCGCCGTCACTTTCAACTTCTGGAGCGCGCGCTTTACAACGAAGCGACGGCCCGCTGTTTGCGCGAGATAGATGTCGGAGGAGACGCCGCCTGCAAGCGGCGTCAACGACAGCGCTTCGCCGGCAGCCGCAAGGCCCATCCTTCGCAGTCCGATCTCGATTTCCGCGGCGGACATTGGCGATCAACTCCCGCGAATCGGGCGCGGCCGACCTGTCTCGGGCGGCCGCGCGTTCTGGCTTAAGCGGGGGCGTAGCCGAGGACGCCCTTGATCTCCAAGAAGTCCTCCAGGCCGTATTCCGCGTATTCGCGGCCGTTGCCCGATTGCTTGTAGCCGCCGAAGGGCATGCCGGCGTCCCACGCGGGATAGTTGATGTGAACGTTGCCGGCCCGCATCTTGCGCGCCGCGGCGCGCGCCTTCTCGATGTCCTTGCTCTGGATATAGGCCGCGAGCCCGTAGCCGGTGTTGTTGGCCTCCTCCATCGCCTGCTCGACGCTGTCGTAGGGCATGATCGAAAGCACCGGGCCGAAGATCTCCTCTCTCGCGATACGCATGTGTGGTTGGACGTTGGCGAAAACCGTCGGCTGCACATAGTAGCCGCGGTTGAGGCCCGCGGGTCGGCCGAGACCGCCGGTCACGAGGTCCGCGCCTTGCTTGATGCCGCTCTCGATCAGATCCTGGATCTTGTCGTACTGAGTCTGGCTGACCACCGGCCCGAGCTTGGTGTCCGGCCCATCGGCCGGTCCGACGACATAGGTTTGCGCGGCTGCCTTCGCATAGGCGGCGGCCTCGTCATGCTGGGCGCGCGAAACGAACATACGGGTCGGCGCGTTGCAGGACTGGCCGCTGTTGCTGAAGCAACCCGCGACCCCCTTTTGCACGGCTCTCTTCAGGTCGACGTCGGGGAAAAGAATGTTGGCCGACTTGCCGCCGAGTTCCTGATGAACGCGCTTCACCGTGTCCGCCGCCGCCTTGGCGACGAGGATGCCCGCCCGCGTCGAGCCGGTGAACGACACCATGTCGACATCGGGATGGCTGGCGATCGCCTGGCCGACCGTCGGCCCGTCGCCGTTGACGAGGTTGAACAAGCCTTTCGGCGCGCCCGCTTCGTTCAGGATCTCAGCGAAGATGATCGCGTCGAGCGGCGCGATCTCGCTGGGTTTCAGAACCATCGTGCAACCGGCCGCAAGCGCCGGCGCAACCTTGCAGGTGATCTGGTTCAGCGGCCAGTTCCACGGCGTAATCATGCCGACGACGCCGATCGGCTCCTTCACGATCATGCCCGAGCCCTTCGGCTCCTCGAAGTGGAATCTTTTGAGAACGTCAACCATCTTTTCAAGATGAGCGAGGCCGATCGTCACCTGCGAACTGCGCGCGAAAGCGATCGGCGCGCCCATCTCGCGCGAGATTGCCGAGGCCAGCTCCTCGCCGCGCTTTTTGTAGACGGCGATGATCCGCTCAAGCAGTTCTAGCCGCTCTTTGCGCGTCGTGAAGCCGAATGTCTGGAACGCCCGCTTCGCGGCGGCGACCGCCTTTTCGACATCGGCTTTTGAACCCAGAGAGATGGTCGCAAAGCCCTCCTCGTTCGAGGGATCAATCACGTCGAGCGTCTTTGGCTCGACCGGATCCACCCATTGTCCGTCGATATAGAATTGCAACGCATGGTTCATGCTTCTCTCCACTCTTTCAACAGCCGGCGCGGCGCGCACGGAGCGCTTTCCCGCGACGCATCGGAGCGACTTTCGATCCAGAAAGTTCTATGTTTCCGTGTCTCAATATCACAGGGGCCAGGCGTTTGGCGACCCCGCAAAAAGCCCGTATGTCATCTCCGAACTCGACATCGATCAGCGCCGGCAGAGAACCGCCGCCTTGGTGCATACCGAGCATTTCGTATCCGCTCAGGATCTCGCCGCTAGTTCAGCGTTTCGCAAGTGACCATCCGCAACGATATCGGCGCCCTGGCCCAGGCCCGATTTGGGAAATCGGGAAGAGAGCCACACATTGAAGGATCTGGCGTCACTCCTTCACCGCGCCGGTCATGGCGGAGACATAATATTCGACGACGAAGGAATAAAGCACGATCAGCGGCAACGAGCCAACCAGCGCGCCGGCCATCAGCGTCCCCCAATGATATACGTCGCCATCGACAAAGTTGCTGATGATTGCGACCGGCACTGTCTTGTTGGAGGTCGAGGAAATAAAGGTAAGGGCGTAGATGAATTCGTTCCAGCAGAGAGTGAGCGAGAAGATGCTGGCTGAGATCAGGCCGGGAACGGCAAGCGGCAGAATGATCTTGGTCAGAATCTGCAGGCGCGAGGCCCCGTCGATCAGCGCGCATTCTTCGAGTTCATAGGGGATCGTCTTGAAATAACCCATCAGCAGCCAGGTCGAGAACGGAATCAGAATGGTCGGATAGACCAACACCAGCGAAAGCGGCGAATTGAACAGCCCGTATTTCTGGATTATGGTCGCCAGTGGAATGAACAAGATCGACGGCGGCACGAGATAAGCCAGAAAGATCAGGCCGCCGACCATCTGGGCGCCGCGATAGCGCAGCCGCACGATGGCGTAGGCCGCCATGACGCTGGCGATCAGCGATATGAAGGTCGACGCAAACGCCACATACATGGTATTCCAAAGCCAGCGCGGATATTGCGAATGAAATAACAGCTCTCTGATGTGATCGAGTGTCGGCGAAGTGACAAAGAACGGATTAAAGTCCTTCATGTCGATCAGTTGATTGTTCGGCTTGATCGCGGTGAGCACCATCCAGTAGAACGGGAACAGCAGAAAGATCAGGATCAATCCTAGCGGCAGATAGGTGGTGAGGAGTTTTCGCGGGCGCGTCTCCAGATAGCTCATGCCCTCCGAGGCGTCGATAAGACGCGCGGAAGCGAGCCGCTCCGCCGCCTCGGTGGTTTCGGGCGCCTCAGAGATTTCACTCATTGCCGGCGCCTTGCTGCCATTTGCGTTTCTGCAAACCGAACCACGAAAACAGGATTGCGGTCAGCAGGAACGGGATCATCGCGGTCGAGATGGCCGCGCCTTCGCCGAGGTTTCCGCCGAGAATCGCGCGCTGGTAAGACAGCGTCGCCATCAGATGGGTGGCGTTGACAGGCCCGCCGCGCGTCATCGCCCAGATAAGCTGGAAATCCGTGAACGTGAACAGCACCGAAAAGGTCATGACGACCGCGATGATCGGGGTCAGCAAAGGATAAGTGATGTAGCGAAAATTCTGCCAGCGCGAGGCGCCGTCTATGGTCGCCGCTTCATAGAGCGAGGGCGAGACAGTCTGCAATCCGGCCAGCAGCGTGATGGCGACGAAGGGCACGCCGCGCCAGATATTGACAAAAGTCAGGCACCAGCGCGCGTTCCAGGGATTGCCGAGAAAATCGATGTATTGCTTGATGAGCCCGAGTTTGACCAGGCTCCACGAAATGATCGAAAACTGCGCATCGAAAATCCACCAGAAGGCGATGGCCGAGAGCACGGTTGGCACAACGAAGGGGATGAGCACAATCGAGCGCAGAAGCGCCTTGAACCGCAAGTTTCTGTTGAGCAACAACGCGAGATAAAGACCGATCGCGAATTTGATCGTCGAGGCGACAATTGTATAGAAGCAAGTGAAGAATACGGCGCCCCAGAACACGAAATCGCCTGACAGCCACTCGTAATTGTCGAGGCCGACGAATTCGCCGGGCCGTCCGATCTTTGCGTCGGTGAACGAGAGCCAGACGCCGAGCACCAACGGATAGGCCAGAAACAGGATCAGAATGACGAGGGTGGGCGCCATGAACCAGAATCCGAGCCAGTCTCGGTTGGAGCGCAAGCGCGCCCATGTTGAGCGCGTTCTCGGCGCCGTCGCGTCGATCATTCGGCTTCCTCGTACATGCCGCCTCCGGGGGCTAGAGCCGCCGCCTGCGGACGGACGGCGGCTCGGCGCTCAGCTAACGAAAGATGTGCAGCGCCGACCGCTCGGCGGTCTTCATCGTCCCCTTTAGATCCTCCTGCCCGGTGCAGTAGCGGGCGAACATGTCGACGACGATGAAATCGGCGACGGCCTCGGCCACTTTCGGGCTTAAGGGTCCGATGCCGCTAATGGGCAGCGTGCGCGCGGAGGCTTCTTCAAACACCTTGTTCTGCGCATCGGCGGTCCAGACCGGATTGTTGTCGTAGGCGTGAAGCGTCTGCGTGAGATAGCCTTGCGCGCCCTCGAGCCAAGGGTTGTACTGCGCGGCTTCCATCATGAAGGCCACGAAAGCTTTGGCCGCCATCGGGTATTTCGTGAAGTTGAAAGCCAGGATCGGGAAGGCGAGTTGCAGCTCCGTGGGGTGGCCAACCGGGCCGACGGGTTGCAACGCATGGTTCATGTCGTCGGCGATCGCCTTCATCTTGGCGTCGCCTTTTTGGCCAGCGGCCTTGGCCGCGACATAAATGGAGATGCCGTTCAGCGTCAGATGGATATCGCCGGCCAGGAACGCCTTGTTGTTGGACGAATCGTTCCACGAAGGCGTGCCCGGAATGAAGGTCTTGTAAAGCTCCATGGAGTACTCGAGCGCCTTGGCGGTTTCCGGCGAGTTGATGCAGACCTTGCCGTTCTTGTCGATCAGGTAGCCGCCGTTGCCCCACAGAACCCAGTGCAGCCAGTCGTTGGCGTCCCCCGTGGCGTGGCCGAACGCGAAGCCCGCTGGCGTATTGTTCTTCTTCAGCCCCTGGCAAAGCGCAAGAAAGCCCGGAAAGTCAGTCGGGAATGTTTTGAATCCCGCCTTGTTCATGGACGAGACGCGGTAGTTCATGTAGCCGCCGGCGACGCCGACGGGGATCGCAATCCACTTGCCGTTATATTGGCCGTAAGTCGCCGGGCCTTTGATCCA
>Ga0134128_10002997_pt1 | contig 20695 bp, 19 predicted proteins | sample KB31754_FD_96462 | JGI IMG/M metagenome (GOLD analysis project Ga0134128, IMG submission 96462) | Terrestrial soil microbial communities with excess Nitrogen fertilizer from Kellogg Biological Station, Michigan, USA - KB3-175-4 | ecosystem: Environmental > Terrestrial > Soil > Unclassified ...
CCACTGTTAGCAGGCTCAGGCGTGCGGGCGCGCCAAGGAACAGCCAGCCCACGGATTTGAAGGGTGTGTCCTCCACAGTGACGACGGCGGCCGTTTCGCGGGCGGGACGTTTCCGGGCAAAGCCGCCCCACAGGAAGCGGGCGCTGTAGGCAAACGTCAAAATGGATCCAATGACCATCAGGGCCAGCACCGTGAAGCCTGCCGCGTGCCCGGCGGAGCCGTAGAGGGCATTGGCCTCAAAGGCCGCAAACACGGATTCCTTGGCCACAAGTCCTGCCAGTGGCGGCAGCCCTGCCATGGAGGCGGCGCTTATCAGGGCCACCACGCCCAGCGCGGGCGCGGAGCGGAACACCCCGGAGAGCTCGCGAATGTCGCGCGTCCCGGACTGGTGGTCAATGATGCCCACCACCAGGAACAGGGCGGCCTTGAACAGGCCGTGGGCCAGCACCATGGCCATCCCCGCCAGCGCTGCCTCGCGGCTGCCAAGGCCCACCACCACCATCAGGAAACCCAGCTGGCTCACGGTGCCGTAGGCGAGGATGAGCTTGAGGTCATGCTGCCGCAGCGCCCGCCAACCGCCCACCAGCATGGTGGCCAGGCCCAGCACCGTCACCAGGAGCTGCCAGTGCGCGGTGCCGGAGAAACCAGGCGCCAGGCGGGCTACGAGGTAAATGCCCGCCTTCACCATGGCTGCTGCGTGCAGGTAGGCGCTCACGGGTGTGGGTGCGGCCATGGCGCCCGGCAGCCAAAAGTGGAAGGGCAGCAGCGCGGACTTTGTCACGGCGCCCACCAAAATCAGCGCAACGCCGATGTCCAGCACGGTGCCCGGCGTGCCCGTGGCTGCCACAAGCTGCGGCGCCTTGGCCAGCACGCCGGAGATGCTGTACGTCCCGGCACCCTCGCCCACCATGATCAGCCCCACCAGCATGGCCAAACCGCCAAAGGTGGTGACCACCAGTGCCTGCAGCGCTGCGCGGCGGGCGGCTATGCGGGTACGGGCATATCCGATCAGCAGATAGGAGAGGACAGTGGTCAATTCCCAAAATACGAACAGAAGAATCAGGTTGTCCGCTGTCACCAGCCCAAACATGACCCCCGCAAAAGCCAACAGCTGGGCACCAAAGCCGCCCAGGCCGGCGTCGTCCGTCTTAAAATAGCGGGCGCAATAGGCCAGCACCAGCGCGCCAACACCCAGCACCAGCAGGCTCATGAGCCAGGCCAGCGCGTCCATGCGGAACGTCAGGTTGACGCCCAGGGCGGGGATCCAGGGGATGTCCAGCACCGGATTGATGCCTGTGGCGGAATATACGGCCCCGTACTGGGTCAGCAGCCAGGCAAAGCTGGCAGCGGGGACGGCTGCCAGCACGTAAAACGCGGCGCGGCCCCAGCGGGAAAAGAAAATGGGCGCGAGCAAAGCCATGATGAAATGTGCACAAAGGACAACCAACAAGGTGGACTCCGCAGGGTTCGGGCAGGGACGTCTGAATCACAGTAGAGGTCGGTTCCCGACCCTCCCAGCCTATCAAGGGCCATTGCACCGGCCCCGGGCGGCGCGGTGAACCGTTGCGTTAATGTGACAGCATTCACCGCGACAGGCCGGATAGCATGTGCCGTATGACTCAGTTCCCGCAGGCCATGGATTTCCCACCTGCCGCAGCGGACATCCCGCCGGGCACCAAGCGGCAGATCGTGGCGTGGTCCGCCTGGGACTGGGGCGGCGCGGCCTTCAACTCCGTCATGACCACCTTCATTTTCACGGCCCTGTACCTGACCGGCAAGGATTTCGGCGGCGCAGACCATGCCACGGCTGTCCTGGCGTTTGCCCTGTCGATCTCCGGGTTCGCCATCGCCCTCCTGGCCCCCGTCGCCGGGCAGCGAACGGACCACAGCGGCCGGCGAAAGCTGTGGCTGGGCATCAACACGCTCATCGTGGCCCTGCTCACCGGTGCGTGTTTCTTTGTGCAGCCGCATGAGTCCTACTTGCTGCTTGGCTGCATGCTCATAGCTGCCGGGCACGTGTTTTTTGAGATTGCCGGCGTGAACTACAACGCCATGCTGTTGCAGATTTCCACCAAGCACACCATCGGCAAGATCAGCGGCCTGGGCTGGGCGTCAGGCTACCTCGGCGGCATTGTGGCGCTGCTCTTCGTGTATTTCGCGCTGATCAAGCCGGAGGTGGGGATCTTCGGCATCACCTCCGCGGACGGCATGACCTACCGCGCCGTGGCCGTGTTCTCCGCGTTGTGGATCATCATCTTTTCCATTCCCGTGATGCTGGCCATCCCGGAAAGCGAGCCGGACCCGAACGAGCCCCATGTTGGCTTCTTCCAGTCCTACAAGGAGCTTTTCTGGACCATCGTGTTGCTGTGGAAGTCGGAGCGGCACACAGTGTACTTCCTGATTTCCTCCGCCATTTTCCGCGACGGGCTGGCCGCCATCTTCACTTTCGGCGCCGTGCTGGCGGTCGGATCGTTTGGTTTCAAGACCGGGGACGTGCTTATTTTCGCCATCGCCGGGAACGTGGTGGCCGCCGTGGGTGCCCTTTCTGCCGGCTTCTTCGATGACAAGTTCGGCCCCAAGGCCGTCATTGTCACGTCCCTGTGCGGATTGCTGGTTTCCGGCAGCGCCGTGCTGTTCCTCCACGGCAAGACGGCCTTCTGGATCTTTGGCCTGATCCTGTGCCTGTTTGTGGGACCGGCCCAGTCGTCGGCCCGCACCTTCATGGGCCGGCTGGCCCCCGAAGGGCAGGAGGGCGAACTGTTTGGGCTCTACGCCACCACGGGGCGGGCAGTTTCCTTCCTGGCGCCGCAGCTCTTTGGCCTGTGCATTGTGCTGTTTGGCGCCCAGCGGTGGGGCATCATCGGCATCTTGGTGGTTCTGCTGGCCGGACTGCTGCTGCTGTTGCCGGTCAAGGCCCCGCCGCACGGCGTGGCGGCGTAGTCCCCCGGGCCTTAAATTTTGGTGCGGTGAAAGTTCTTGAAGGAACGGGAGGCGGTGGGGCCGCGCTGCCCCTGGTAGCGGTTTCCGTACTGGCCCGAGCCGTAGGGGTGCTCCGCCGGGGAGGAGAGCTGGAAGAAGCAGAGCTGGCCGATTTTCATCCCGGGCCACAACTTGATGGGGAGGGTGGCCACATTGGACAGTTCCAAGGTGATGTGTCCGGAAAAACCGGGGTCAATGAAGCCGGCCGTGGAGTGGGTGAGCAGGCCCAGCCGGCCCAGGGAGGACTTTCCCTCCAGCCGGGCGGCCACATCGTCCGGCAGCGTGACGGTCTCATAGGTGGAGGCCAGCGCAAACTCGCCCGGGTGCAGGATGAAAGCCTCCTCCGGATCCACCTCCACCAGGCGCGTCAGGTCCGGCTGCTCCTCCGAGGGATCAATGTGCGCGTAGCGATGGTTGTCGAAGAGACGGAAGTACCTGTCAATGCGCACATCAACGCTGGAGGGCTGCACCATGGCGGGTTCGTAGGGGTCCAAGACAATACGCTTGGCATCGATTTCGGCACGTATGTCGCGGTCTGAGATCAGCACCCTCTAAAAATAGCGCACATGCGCTCCGGGGCTGGTGGCACAGGACTTTTTGGACAGCTTCCGGCGTTATATTTTTGGGCGTTTTTATCTATCCCGCCGCTGCCCGCGGTGCACGACTAAAGTGGGACCATGAATATTGAAGAGACTCCCCTCCCGGGCATCGGTGTCCGGAGGGAGCTGCGGCTCGGAACAGGGCGCCGCGTGGGCGTTGTCACCCACCGTGACGGCCACACCGAGCTGATCCTCTCCCGGGTGGACGATCCGGACACCTGCGCCGCGTCCATTCCGCTCAGCGCCGAGGAAGCCTCCGCCCTGGGCTCGTTGCTGGGCTCGGCGCAACTCATCGCGCAGCTGGCTGCGGAACAAAAGGACGTCCCCGGCGTCACAACCCACCAAATCCTGGTCCGTCCGGGCAGCACCTTTGCCGAGCGGCCCCTGGGCGACACCCAGATGCGCACCCGCACCGGCACCTCCATCGTGGCCTTGCTGCGGGACCATGAGGTCATTGGCTCCCCCCGCCCGGATGAAGTGCTGAAAACCGGGGACATGGTGGTCATTGTGGGGACCGATTCAGGACTCTTGGAAGCTGCTGCAATACTGCAGTCCCGGCCATAGGGTCCACGATGGATCCGACCACGCTCTCCCTCATCCAGCTAGGCGTAGTTTTCTTTGCGCTGGGATTTTTGGGCCGCCTGGCCGGACGCATTGGGATGTCGCCCGTGCCGCTGTACCTGCTGGGTGGGCTGGCATTTGGTGAGGGCGGCCTGGTCAACCTGGGCGGGATCGATGGTTTTGCCCACATCGCCAGCGAAATCGGTGTCATCCTCCTGCTGTTGATGCTTGGCCTGGAATATACGGCCAAGGAACTCGTCACGGGCCTGCGGCAATCCTGGATGGCCGGGTTGCTGGATTTGGTGCTGAACATGCTCCCCGGCATTGCCATCGCCTTGATCCTTGGCTGGGGACCCGTGGGCGCCTTGGTGATGGCCGGCATTACCTACAGTTCGTCCTCCGGCATCATTGCCAAGGTATTGGGGGACTTGGGGCGGCTGGGAAACCGTGAAACACCCGTGGTGCTTGCCGTCCTGGTGATCGAGGACCTGGCCATGGCCGCCTACCTGCCCATTCTGACGGCGGTCCTGGCCGGGGTGTCGCTGCTGGGCGGGTTGACGGCACTGGGCATTTCCCTCGCCGTCATCTCGGCCGTGCTGGTCGGGGCCCTGCGCTACGGACACCTGGTCTCCACAGTGCTGGACAGCCCGGACAGGGAATCCTTCCTGCTCAAGCTGCTGGGGGCAGCGCTGCTGGTGGCCGGCATTGCCTCCGCCCTGCAGGTCTCCGCCGCCGTCGGCGCGTTCCTGCTCGGCATCGCCATCTCCGGTGGTACAGCGGAGAATGCCACCCGCGTGCTGGAACCCTTGCGGGACCTCTTCGCCGCCATGTTCTTTGTACTCTTCGGCCTGAACACGGACCCGCGCACCATTCCCCCTGTTCTGGGGTTTGCCCTCCTGCTGGCCGTGGTAACTGTCGCCACGAAGGTCATTACCGGCTGGTGGGCCGCCTGGCAACAGGGCATAGCCGTCATGGGCCGGGCCCGCGCCGGCGCCGCCTTGATTGCCCGCGGTGAATTTTCCATAGTCATTGCCGGGCTGGCGGTCGCTTCCGGCGCCGTGCCCGCCGAGCTGGCCGCCCTGGCCACCACCTACGTGCTGATCATGGCCGTCTTCGGCCCCGTTGCAGCCCGTTTCGTGGAGCCCCTGGTGCGCCTGTTCCAAGGCAAAAAGCAACAAAACGATCCCGAGCTGATTTTCTAGCATGCGGCCCGGGCGGCCGGCACGGTGTACAAAGCACCCCTGAACATCCGCTAGACTTTTGTTCGATGTCCCCACTGCTTGACGGGGACGCTTCAGTGCGGGCGTAGCTCAATGGTAGAGCGCTAGCTTCCCAAGCTCGATACGCGGGTTCGATTCCCGTCGCCCGCTCAGCGCAAGCCTGGTGCCCCGGCCGTTGTCCACAACGGCCGGGGCACCCAGCCGTTTAACAAGCCAGTGCGTGTAGGGTCAAGGCTATGGGACCATCTTCGGTTCCACCTTAGGGAGCTGACATGGGCGACAAATCACCACGGCAAACTGCATCAAAAAAGTCCAGCAAGTCCATCAAGGAAAAGCGCGCAGACAAGCGCGCCGGCGAAGCGGGGCCCAGCATCGCCGACAAGCCCACCCCCGCAAAGAAAAAATGACGGCCGCAAGCTCCGGGCTGCGGCTCGGCGTCATCGGCACCTCGCGCAAGCCTGATGAGCGCCGCGCGCCGATTCATCCCGAGCACTTTTCCCGCATCGAGGCTGACATCCGCGCCCGCATGGTGGTCGAGGAAGGCTATGGGGAGCAGTTTGGCATGTCAGATGCTGCCCTCGCGGAGCTGGTGGGCGCCGTGTCCCGGCGGGAAGAGGTGGTGGCGGGTGCCGACGTCGTGCTTCTGCCCAAGCCGCAGGCCTCTGACCTGGCGGAACTGCGCGACGGCCAGGTGCTGTGGGGCTGGCCGCACTGTGTCCAGGACCGTGAGATCACCCAGCTGGCCATTGACAAGAAGCTGACCCTGATCGCCTTTGAAGCCATGAACCACTGGGCGTCCGACGGCGGTTTTGGCCTGCATGTCTTTCACAAGAACAACGAGCTGGCCGGGTACTCCTCGATCATGCATTCGCTGTCGCTGATTGGCTCCACAGGCGATTACGGGCGCCGGATGAAGGCCGTGGTGATCGGCTTCGGGGCCACCGCCCGCGGCGCCGTCACAGCCCTGAATGCCTTGGGCATCCGAGAGGTGCAGGTGCTCACCAGCCGCAGCGTGGCCGCCGTGGCTGCGCCGATCCACTCCGCCGAAATGGTCCAGTTCGATTTCGCGCCTGAGCCGCCCCACACCGGTTTTGTCATGCTCGACGACGGCGACGCCCCCTTGGCAGCGTTCCTCGCCGAGGCGGACATTGTGGTCAACTGCACGCTGCAGGACCCGAATGCGCCCATGACGTACCTGACGGAGGCAGACCTGGCCGGATTCCGTCCGGGCAGCCTGATTGTGGATGTTTCCTGCGACGAGGGCATGGGCTTTAGCTGGGCCCGCAACACCAGCTTCACCGATCCAATGTTTACGGTGGGCGACAACGTCAACTACTACGCCGTGGACCACACCCCCAGCTATCTGTGGAACTCGGCCTCGTGGGAGATCAGCGAAGCACTGTTGCCGTTCATTGAACCGGTGCTGGCCGGCCCGGCGGCCTGGGCGGAAAACGACACCATCCGGCGCGCCATTGAAATCCGCGATGGCATCATCGTCAACCCGGCCATATTGGAGTTCCAGCGGCGCCGGGCAGACTACCCCCACCTGCCGCTCGCGTAGCGCCCCCGGCCGGTGGTCACCCGGCCGCTGGGGACAGGATCGGCTCGAAAAGCTCCACCAGGTTGCCGGACGGGTCCTCCACCAATACCTGCCGGCCCCCGACTCCCTGGACCACGGAGCTGCGCAGCGGCACGCCCGCGGCTTGAAGGCTGGCCGCCTGCGCCGCAACGTCCGCCACTTGCAGGGAGATCCTGTTCCACCCACCGGGAACTGGGAGCGTGCCATCCGCGAGGGCCCGGCCGCCCCCTCCCGGCGCACCGTTTAGGTCCGTGGCGCCGGGGGCGCTGAGCAAAAGGCGCAAGGCGCCGCGGGACAGCATGGCGAAACCCGGAGCCGGGTGCATTACCTCCATAAACCCCAGCTGCCCCACGTAAAACCCAATGGCGGCGTCGACGTCATTGACAATGTACCGAACGCTGGCTTGTTCCATGGCCGCACTCCTTCCGTCTATCCCTATCCCCCACGGTACGCCCGGCGCGTAGCATGGAGGCCATGGTTGATTCCCTGACCAGGGACCAGCGCCACAAGGTCATGGCGAACATCAAGAGCAAGGACACCAAACCGGAAATGCAGGTGCGCCGGCTGCTTTTTGCGGCGGGCTACCGCTACCGGCTCCATGTCGTGGGTTTGCCCGGCACACCGGACATCGTCTTCACTGCACGCCGCAAGGCCGTCTTTGTCAACGGCTGCTTTTGGCATTCGCATTCGTGTCCCAATGGCACCCACAAACCGCAGACCAACCCCGAATTTTGGGAGGCCAAGCGCGCCCGAACGGTGGAGCGGGACGCCCAGGCACTGGCCCTGCTTGACGGCCTGGGCTGGGGCACCATCACGGTGTGGGAGTGCGGGCTGAAGGACATGGACCAGGTGGCCGCGGCACTATTCAGCTTTTTGGGGCCGGCCCGCACTTAGCGGAACTGGCGAACCAGCGGGCATTCAAAGGGATCTGCGGCGGAGAGCCCCACCCGGTTCAGGTACCTGACCACGATGGCGTAGGACTGCAGCAGCCCGGTTTCCGTCAACGCAATGCCGTTCCTACCGCAGGCCTCGCGCACCAGGGCGGTGCTGCGCCGCAGCTCCGGCCGGGCCATGTCCGGGAACAGATGGTGCTCCACCTGCCGGTTCAGCCCGCCCATGAGCGTGTCCATGAAGATCCCGCCGCGAATATTGCGGCTCGTCACCACCTGGCGGGTCAGGAAATCAACGCGGCTGCCGGCCTCCAAAATGGGCATCCCTTTGTGGTTCGGCGCAAAGGACGCCCCCATGTAGAAGCCAAACACGCCCATCTGCACGCCGATGAAGGCCAGCGCCATGCCCCACGGCAGCATGAGGAACAGCACCACCAGCAGTGCACCAAAGCGCAGTACCAACAGGCCGATCTCCACATAGCGGAACCGCACGCCACGCCGGCCAAACAGCGTCTTGGCCGAGTCCAGGACCAGGCTGAACCCCAGGAACAGGATCAGGGGAAACAGCAGCGCGCCCTGGTGCCGGGTCACGACGGCGGCAAACCCGCGCTTGCTGGCCGCACCTTCCTCATGGAAGGCGACCACGCCGGTGTGGATGTCCGGGTCCTTGCCCTTGGTGTTGGGATTTTGGTGGTGCGCCGTATGCTTCTTCACCCACATGGCATAACTCATGCCCACCAGCAGCGGCCCCAAAATCCGCGCCGTCCAGTCGTTCGTCCGCCCGGAGGCGAAGATTTGGTGGTGGGCTGCCTCGTGGGCCAAAAACGCGAACTGGGTGAACAGGACTCCCAGCGCGGCCGCGATCAACAGCTGGTACCAAGTCTGCCCCAAGAGCACGAACCCGGTCCCGGCGGCCCCCAGCGCCAGCACCAGGATGGCGAACACCATCCCATAAAACGCACGACGGCGGCGCATGAGTCCCGCTGTCCGCACCGTTTTCAGCAGGGCTGAGTACGTTTCGACGACGTGGTTGGGATTTGTGGGCATGGTGTCACCGGCGTAGGTCAGGGTCGACCAATCAAGCCGGCAATGAAAGCGTAAATTCTACGTCCTTCAATGGTAAATCCGATGCCTGGAAATGTCGCGTGCGGCCGTTGGCCGGGTGCTGAAGGTTACCCCCAGAACGCGTCACCTTTTGTCGTGTCGTCGAAAAATTCTCGGCCTTCTGTAATTTTGCCGTCGCGAACCTGGAAAGTGAGTGCCCCGCCCGAATCCAGGACTTTTCCGCTGCTCTCGGCGTGGGTGCGCTGCAAGGCAACAGTGGTGGTCTCCCCGCCAATGATGTCGTCCACGGTCACCTTCAAGGTGCCCTCCGAACGCGCCCCCAGCTCACCGAAATACGCCAGGATGGCATCACGCCCCTCCTTCGCACCCGCCAGCACATTGTTGCCGGCCACGTGCCAGACGGCGTCCGCCGCGAACAATTCGCCCAGCGTTGCCATGTCACCTGCGCTGAAGGCCTCGTATCCGCGACGGACCAAATCAGCATTCTCCTGAGCTCCCATGTCGGCACCTCTCCATCGTTGTTGTGGGGTAACTCTCGAATGATTTAAGGCTATTCCCGGGCCCCGGCATTGTCGAAGGAATTATGCCTCTTGTGCCCCGAATCCATTTTTCGACACGATGAAGACCGGCTGGCGCAGGCTGCGGAGATTAACCTTCAGGGCCAGGTGGCCGCGGCGGGCCAGCGTGATTCCGATGGTAGCGGCGGCCAGCGCCGGCATGCCGCCGGCCACCAGCATGGCCCAGTGCACGCCCAGGTGCTCGGCCAGCCAGCCCATGAGCGGGCCGCCCAGCGCCTGTCCACCAATGAGCACCATGATGTACAGGCTCATGACGCGGCCACGGACCAGCACGTTGGTGGACATTTGCACCAGTTGGTTGGAACTGGTCAAAAAGAGCAGTGACGCAAAGCCCGCCACCACCATGACGATGCCAAACGTAACCATGTTGGGGGAAAGCGACGCCAGCATCAGCACTACGCCGTAGGCGCCAGCAGCCGTGATCACCGAGCGCAGGCGCAGCACGGCAAACCGGGTCGAGGCCAGGGCCCCCATGAGCGCCCCGAGCGCAACCAGGGTGTTCAGCAGGCCGTAGCCTCCGGCACCGGCGTCGAACACGTTGTTGGCGTAGGCCGCCATCAGCACGGCCAAGCTCAGGCCAAACACGGAGATGAAGCCGGCCATCACGGCTGGCCAGAAGATGGTGGGCTTGGATCGCAGGTACCGCACCCCTTCCATGAGCTGGCCCTTGGAACGCTTGGCGGGGGCCGACTTGATGAGCTCGCCAGGGCGGATCAGGATCAGGGAAATGACGGTGACCGTGCATGCCAGCGCATTAACCGCGAAGGCCCAGCCGCCACCCACTGCCGTGATCAGGACACCGCTGACGGCCGGGCCGATCATCCCGCCCATTTGGAAGATCGAGGAGTTCAGGCTGATGGCGTTGCGGAGCTGCTTCGGCCCCACCAGTTCATTGACGAAGACCTGGCGGGCGGGCTGGTCGGCCACCACCACCAGGCCCAGGATGAAGGCGATGAGATAGACGTGCCACACCTGCAGGTGACCCGTCAGCGCCAGGGTGGCCATGATGGCGGCCAGTATCCCGGCAGAGCCCTGGCTGATCATCAGGATCAGGCGCTTGGAGTACCTGTCCGCCAGAATTCCGCCCAGCGGCATGAGCACCAGGGACGGGATGAACTGCATGAACACGGTGATACCCACGGCGGTGACGGAACCGGAGAGTTCCAGCACCAGCCAGTCCTGGGCCACGCGCTGCATCCAGACGGCGGTGACAGCCAGCAGGTTGGCCGTGGCAAACACGCGGTAGTTGCGTATCTTGAGCGAGGAAAAGGTTTGGCTCCACGGCGGGCGCGTGGTCACCATGTTGATGGGGGCGGTCAGGGCAGCATTCGGGGTTGCTGGTGGGGGCGTCAACGCTTTGATCCTGGGCTGGAAGGGTTTTTTGGGGGGGTCCTGCCGTTAACATTACGGAAGCATTCTTCATAGGGAAGAGGTATGGTGCCTATAAGTACCATTGCGAATCGTAATCGTGAGGTGATTTCCGGAATGCATGACACCCCCACTTTTGACCCGGCCCAGCTGAAAAGCTTCCTGGCCGTGGCGCAAACACGCAATTTCACGCGGGCGGCCGAACGGCTGGGCATCAGCCAGCCCACCGTCAGCCAGCACGTGCGCAAACTTGAGCAGGCAGCCGGGCGGATCCTGGTGGCGCGGGACACCCGCGACGTGCGGCTGACGGACAATGGGGACGCCATGGCCGGCTTTGCCCGCACCATCCTTGCCGCCAATGACGCCGCCACCCGCTACTTTTCCGGTGCCGCCATGCGCGGGCGGCTGCGCTTCGGCACGGCGGACGACCTCGCCATAACCGGGCTCCCCCGGATTCTGCGCGAGTTCCGCCAGCTATACCCCCAGATCAACCTGGAGCTGACCGTCAGCCAGAGCGACCAGCTGCACCGGCGGCTCCAGGCCGGGCTGCTGGACCTGGTGTTCGTCAAATGGGTCTCCGGAGCCCAGGAAGGCGAAGTGGTCAAGACGGACCCGTTCGCCTGGGTGGGGCTGGAACAGACAGTGCTTGAAGCGGGCGCCCCCGTGCCCGTCATCGTGTACCCGGCGCCGAGCCTGAGCCGGAAACTGGCGCTGGATGCCCTCGAGAAAGTGGGCCGGACGTGGCGGGTCACGTGCACCACCAAGCAGATCAGCGGAGTTCTTGCCGCACTCCGTGCCGGGATTGGCATTGCCGTCATGCCCACCTCCCTGGTGCCTGACGACCTGAAAATCATCACGAAACGCTTTGACCTGCCGCCCGTGGGAGACGTGGACTTCACCTTGATCCGCAACCCGCTGGCAAACACTGAGGTGGTGGACGCGCTGACCCGGGCCATCATGGGCCGCAAGCTGACTCCCGTGGGCCGCAGATAGCGATATGTTTCGGCTATGGCCCCGCTCACAGCAGCCCGCAAGGCCCCCGCGGTAAACTGGGGGCGTTATGAACCGAACCATGTTTAAGTCCAAGATCCACCGCGCCACCGTGACCCACGCCGACTTGCACTACGTTGGTTCCGTCACCGTCGACGCCGATCTGCTGGACGCCGCGGACATCCTGCCCGGCGAATTGGTCTCCATTGTGGACATCACCAACGGTGCCCGGCTGGAGACGTACACCATCGCGGGCGAGCGCGGTTCGGGGGTCATCGGCATCAACGGCGCCGCCGCCCACCTGGTCAATGTGGGCGATCTGGTCATCCTGATCACCTACGCCCAAATGTCCACCGCCGAGGCGCGCGACTATGTGCCCGCCGTGGTCCACGTGGATGCCAACAACAAGGTCGTCAAGCTCGGCACCGACCCGGCCGAGGCCGTCACCGAGGGCCTGTCCCGCCCAGCCCTCGCCGCACGGTAGGCGAGCCCCGGCACCTGCCCTGGCGCCGCCGTCGTGCTTCCCGGGGAAGCCGACAGGCTGACCGCTATTGTTCCTTTGGCGGCCGGAATGCGCTTTCTCGGCATAGGCTAGGGACGTGCCCGCCGTGAACGCCACCCTGCAAACCCCGCCATGCTAGCTGTCATCGAGGGGTTTTCGGTTGTCTGGCTGATTATCCTGGTGGGCTGGTTGGTGGGCCGGCAAAAGGTGCTGGGCGAGAATGCGCCAGAGGTCCTGAGCCGGTTGTCGTTTTTCGTGGCCAGCCCTGCGCTGTTGCTGGAGACCCTGTCCAAGGCGGACCTGGCGGAAGTGTTTTCCGCGCCGCTGCTGGCCGCGGCCCTGAGCGCCGTCATGACCGGCGGGCTGTTTTTCCTGATCAGCAGGCTGTGGCTGCGGCGCTCGGTCAGCGAGGCGCTGCTCTCCGCCATGTCCTCCTCGGTGGTCAACGCCGCCAACCTCGGCATCCCCATCGCGGCCTACGTTTTGGGCAATGCGGCACTGATCGCGCCCGTGCTGATTTTCCAGCTGGCGTTTTACACCCCGTGTTACTTGTTGCTGCTGGACACCACCACCAGCGGGCGCAGGGCCACCCCGGGTCGGGTGTTCCTGCAGATTTTCCGCAATCCCATGATTCTGGGCACCCTGGTGGGCCTGGTGCTGGCAGCCACGCACTGGAAACTGCCGGCCCTGGTTGCCGAGCCCGTGCACCTGATTGGCGGCGCCGCCATTCCCGCCATCCTGATCGCCTTCGGCATGTCCCTGGGCAGCAGCAAGCCGCTGGCAGCCAAGGACGGCTGGCGGACTGACACCTTGCTGGCCACCGGGTTCAAGCTGGCGCTGCACCCCGTGGTTGCGTACCTGCTGGGGCGCTTTCTCATGGGCATGGACGGCGCCGCGCTGTTTGCCGTGGTGGTGGCCGCGGCCCTGCCCGCCGCCCAAAACGTCTATGTGACGGCGCAGCGCTACCAGGTGGGCGTGACCGTGGCCAAGGACACCGTGCTGGCCACCACCATTTTGGCCATCCCGGCCATGTTTGTGGTGGCGCTGCTGCTGGGGTGATGTCCCGTCACTTTGAAACGGGGCACCGCCAGCCTCCCAACCGTGCTCCACTTGCCAAGTGGAGCACCGTTGGCCACTAACGGCGCTCCACGTCATGGTTCCGGCGCCGCGGACATCCCCCACGCAGATACAAGACGGCGGATGTGACGGCGGGTACGCTTTCGTTATGGCTACCAAGACACCCGCAGAGATCGTCTCATCCCTTCAGGCCGGCTACACGTTCAGCGGCTCATCCGTCGCCCTTGGCGCCGCCATTGTGGACGGCGCCGTCCACCCCGAGGCGCAGGTCAGCCTGCCACTGGCCATGATGAACCGGCACGGCTTGGTGGCCGGGGCCACGGGCACCGGCAAGACCGTCACGCTGCACATGATGGCCGAGCAGCTCTCCACCGCAGGCGTGCCTGTGTTCATGGCGGACATCAAGGGCGACCTCACGGGGCTGGCCACGGCAGGCACGGGCAGCGACAAGCTCACGGCCCGGACCCAGGGAATCGGCCAGCAGTGGGAATCCAAGGCCTTCCCCGTGGAATTCCTGGCCCTGGGCGGGGCCGGCAACGGCGTGCCCGTGCGCGCCACCATCACCAGCTTCGGCCCCATCCTGCTCTCCCGCGTGCTGGGCCTGAACGAGACCCAGGAATCCAGCCTGCAATTGGTGTTCCACTATGCGGACACCAAGGGCCTGGAATTGTACGACCTCAAGGACCTGCGCGCCGTCATCCAATTCCTCACTTCCGATGAGGGCAAGGCGGACCTGGAAGAGCTGGGCGGGCTGTCCAAGGCCACTGCCGGCGTCATCCTGCGCAACCTGATCACCCTCGACGCCCAGGGCATGAGCGACTTCTTCGGCATGCCGGAGTTCGACACCGCCGAGCTGCTGCGCACCGCCCCCGACGGCCGCGGCGTGATCACCTGCCTGGAACTTCCCAGCGTCCAGGACAAGCCCCTGCTGTTCTCCACCTTCCTCATGTGGCTCCTGGCGGACCTGTTCCGCGACCTTCCCGAAGTGGGCGACGCCGACAAGCCGAAACTCGTGTTCTTCTTTGACGAGGCGCACCTGCTCTTTACGGGCGCCAGCAAGGCCTTCCTGAACGCGATCACCCAGACCGTGCGGCTGATCCGTTCCAAGGGCGTGGGCATTTTCTTCGTCACCCAGACCCCCAAGGACGTCCCCGGCGATGTCCTGGCCCAGCTAGCCAACCGGGTCCAGCACGCCCTGCGCGCCTTTACCCCCGACGACGCCAAGGCGCTGAAGGCAACAGTTTCCACGTTCCCGGTCAGCGACTACAACCTCGAGGAAGTCCTCACCTCGGCCGGCATTGGCGAGGCCGTGGTGACGGTCATGAATGAAAACGGCGCCCCCACCCCGGTGGCCCTGACCCGCATGCGCGCCCCGGGTTCCGTCATGGGCCCTGCCGCCGACGACGCCGTCAAGGCCGTGGTGGCCGCGTCCTCGCTGCTGCCCACCTACGGGACAGCCGTCGATCCCGTCTCCGCCTACGAAAAGTTGCAGGGGCAGGCCGCCGCTCCGACCACCGGTCCCGCCGTGGGCACCCCGCTGCCGCCACCCCCGCCCGCAAACCTCCCCGCCCCCAAGAACGACGGCGGCGGGCTGGGTGCCGAGGTCATGGGCGCCTTGGGCGGTGCGCTGGGCGGCGGAGTCAAGAGCATGATCCGCTCCATGGGTTCCCAGCTGGGCCGGAGCCTGATGCGGGACATGTTCGGCACGGCGCCCCGGCGGCGCCGCTAGTTGGTGAAGCCGGCCCGTAATGCTGGTCCGTGCCGGATTCAGGGCGGGCAGGTGTGACCCGGTACAGTGGACCGCGTGAAGAACGGGGCCAAACTCATCAAGATTGGTGCCGCATGGCTGCTGATCCTGATGCTGGCCATCGCGGCCGCCATTGTGACCATTTCGGTGGTCAACGTCCAGTCCTTCGGCCCGCAGCGGACAGTGCAAAATTACCTGGACGCACTGCGGGCCGGCGACGGGGCCAAGGCGCTGGGGCTGCTCAACGCCCGGGTGCCGGCCGGAAATGCGGCCGTGCTGGATGGTGCCGGACTGGCCAAGTCCCAGGAGTCCATCAAGGATGTCTCCATCGGCAAGCCCGTGGACCAGCCCAACGGGCAGCGCAAGGTCACCGTCAGCTACCACGTCAACGGCACGGAGCTCGCCACCGATTTTGAGCTGGCGCCTGGGCCCAGCCACTGGCTGTTCTTTGACAGCTGGACCATCCTGCCCACCACCCTGCCCACCATCAACGTCTCCGTGGTCAACGCCACGGAGGCGCAAGTGAACGGCGTGGCCGTGAATATGCCGGGCGGCAAAAACACCTTCGCCGTCTTTTATCCCGGCAACTACGAAGCCGAATACCACTCCTCCCTTTTCGCCGCGGCGCCGGTGACCCGCTCCGTCAGCAGCCCCCTGGCGAGCGTTCCCGCCGTCGCGCTGGCCACGGGACCCACCAGCGAGTTGCTTAGCCAGGTGGATGCCACCATCCACCAATACCTGGATGGGTGCGCCAAGCAGGCCGTCCTAATGCCGGCCAACTGTCCCATGAGCGCGGCCACCGACAATAGGGTGGTCTCCCCCATCGCATGGAGCATTGTGAACTACCCGTCCATCTCGATCACACCCTATGGCGGGAAGTGGATCATGGGGCCGCTGACCGTCAAAGCCCAGGTGTCCTACCAGGAGCAAAACCTGTTCACCGGCGCCGTGGCCCCCGTCAAGCATGCCGAGGATTTTGGCTTCACCGCCAAGCTGGCAATCAGCGGCACCACGGTGAGCGTCACACCCGTGGTCAGCTACTAGGACACACAAAAGGTAATTAGCGAACGGAAGAGTGCCGTTATTGGGATACTATAGGCAAGCCAAGCCTTACTTCGTCCCACGCCAAGGATCCGCATGCCCGATTCCCTGCCCGCACCGGCCCCCACCATGGACGGCGTGGTTGCTGCTTACCGCAATTACGTCTCCGGCCAGCTCGACACCCTCACCGGCCAGGTCCTCTCCCTGAAGGCGTCCATCGGCAACAACAGTCTGGAAGCGGCACACAGGCAGTGGCTCGATGCACAAATGACGTGGCAGCGCGTTGGTGCGGCCTACGGGAGCTTCGGCGATCTCGGTTCGGCCATCAACGGCCTGCCGTCCGGCCTGCCCAAGGGCGCCGCCGACCCAGGGTTCACGGGGCTCCACCGGCTGGAATACGGGCTGTTCCACGGGCAGGGCCCGGCCGAACTGGCTGCCGTGGCCAGCAAACTGTACGCCGACGTCGTCGAACTTCACGGGAAGCTGCCCACCATGGAGCTTGCGGGCTCGGACATGCCGCTGCGGTGCCACGAAATCCTGGAGGACTCCCTCCGCGACAACCTTTCGGGCAACAACGACCAGGGCAGCGGTATGGCCCTGGCCCTGACCTCCGCCGACCTTGACGGCACCCGCGTGGTGCTCGCCCTGATGCGCACGCTGGTTGACACGCTTTCCTCGGGCTACACGGCCAAGGTGACGGCCACCCTGGACCGCTTGGGGAACGCCCTGGCACGGACGCAGTACAAAGGCACGTGGCCGGCCTGGCGCACCCTTCCGCTCGCGGCACGCCAGCCGGTGACCGGAGCGCTGGGCGCTGCGCTGGAGTCCCTGGCCTACGTGCCGGCCCTGTTTTCCACTGACGACTAACCCGGATCTGGACCCATGACCTCGAACCCAACCACGCCCGCACGCCCGGGACGCCGCTCCTTCCTGATCGGTGCCGGCTCAGGTGCCGCCGTCACAGCACTGGCCGCCACGGCCGCGAACGCCGCCATCCATTCCCCGTCAAGCACGACGCCGGCCGCCGCCACCGCGCCCGCCGTCCCCTTCCACGGGGCTACCCAGGCGGGCGTGTACCGCCCGGCGGACCAGCAGCGCCAGGCCTGCTTTGCCTCCTTCCGCGTCCTGGCAACGACCGAGGCGGAACTAAAGACCCTCCTGCAAGTGCTCACCGCGCAGGGCGTGAAACTTTCCACCGGCGTGCGTGCCGCGGACCCGGTCCCGGCCGAATCGCTGCCCGCCATCGCGGGCGGTCCGCCGCAGAACTCGGGAGTGCTGGGCGAGGACGTGCCGCCGGACTCCTTCACCATGACGGTGGGGCTGGCTGCCAGCATTTTCGACAACCCCGCCTTTGGGCTGGCCGGAAAGAAGCCCAAGGGCCTGACGGAAATGACGGTCTTCCCCAACGACACCCCTGACCCGGCGTGGACGGGCGGGGACCTGCTGCTGCAGCTGTGCGCGGACTCCACCGACATGGTCCACTACGCGCTGCGGGAAATCACCAAGGCCACGCGCGGCCTGCTGGCCCTTTCCTGGAAGATCAACGGCTTCCACTCGGCCCCGCGCCCTGTCGGCACCCCGCGTAACTTGTTTGGCTACAAGGACGGCATCGCAAACCCCGCCCAGGACGAGCAGCGGGTGTGGATCACGCAGAGCTCGGGGCAGCCGGAATGGGCCGTGGGCGGCACGTTCATTGTGGTCCGGCTGATCCGCATGCTGGTGGAGTTTTGGGACCGGGTGGGCCTGGGTGAACAGGACGGCATGATCGGCCGGCACAGGGTCAGCGGCGCACCCCTGGGTGCGGTGAAGGAGACGGACGTGCCGGACTACGCCAATGACCCGGACGGGCAGAACATCCCGCTGGACGCCCACATCCGCATGGCCAACCCGCGCACCAAGGCCACGGATGCCTCACGGCTGCTGCGGCGCGGCTACAACTACGACCTGGGCGTGGACCTGAACGGCAACATGCAGGCGGGACTGATCTTCGCCAGTTTCCAGCGGGACATCAAGGCCCAGTTTGAGGCCACCCAGCTGCGCCTGGTCAACGAACCCATGACGGACTACATTGAACCGTTTGGCGGCGGCTACTTCATCGGGCTGCCGGGAGTGACGGCGGCCAACGGCTTCCTGGGCGAGGGCTTGTTCGCTTAAACCCCCGCCGAACAGGCACTTAACGTGGATGTTGCGCTGAAACATCCACGTTAAGTGTCCGTTCGGGGAGGAGCTAGTCCATCCCGCGCAGGTCCAGCGCCAGCTCCGTGGCACCGTCGGCGGCCAGCAGCACGGGAATTCCCCAGTCCTGCTGGTACAGGTGGCAGGCAGCGTGGTCAGGGATTTCCCCATTGGCGTCCTCCGGGCCGTCGCAGGCCGCGGCGCGCGCCGTCAGGTGCAGCACGCCTTCGGGCACGTCGGGCGAGAGCACCAGGGTGCGGCTCAGGCCCACGGAGGTGCCTCCGCCGGACACCAGGAGCTCCGGCGGCGTGGAGGAAATCTTCAGCTGCGTGGGGTCCCCCCAGCGGTCATCCAGCTTCTGGCCGGTGGGGGCCGAAAAGTTGACCTTCAGGGCCAGCTCGCCGGGCGCCACATTCGTCTTGGGACGCTGGGTCTGGGCAGCACCTTCATCCACCTGCAGGGCGTTCTTGGGCAGGGGCAGGCGGATCAGCTGGTGGCGGTTCGCCTCCACCACAATCAGCAGCGGCACCTCGCCGGACTCGTCCAGCAGCACGTCGCTGGGTTCCAGCAGGCCGCGCGCCAGGGTGCTGACTGTCTGGGAGGCGGGGTCGTAGCGCCGCACGGCGCCGTTGTAGGTGTCGGCCACGGCCACGGAGCCGTCCGGCAGCACGGCAACGCCCAGCGGGTGCTGCAGGCGGGCCTGGCCGGCGTCGCCGTCGCGGAAGCCAAAGTCGAAGAGCCCCTCACCTATGGCTGTCTCCACCGTGGTGCCCCCGGGGCCAAACTTCAGCACGCGCAGGGCGGAGGTTTCCGAATCCGCCACCCAGATGTTGCCCTGGGCATCCTCCGTGACCCCGGACGGCTGGGCAAACCAGGCCTGATCCGCAGGGCCGTCCAGCAGCCCTTCCAGCCCGTTGCCCGCCACGATGGACACAGCCCCGCTGGCCGGCTCAAACGCGAAAATCTGGTGCGTGCCCGCCATGGCGATGACCACCGCACCCAGCGCCGACGAATACGCCACGTCCCAGGGTGAAGACAGCGCCACCTCGAGCGGCGCGGTCCCGAGGTGGGTCGCGGAGGCGGCAGCGCCGTCGTCGTCCACCCGGGCGGGGCCCGCCTCCAGAAGCCGCTGGACGCCGTTGCCGGCGATCGTGCGCACGCGGCCGTCGGCCAGCGTCACGCCGCGCAGGCGGTGGTTGACGGAGTCGGCCACGACCACGTCGTAGCCCACTTCCGCCGCCAGCTCACCCGGGAGCAGCGCCAGCCCGTGGGGCTCGTTGAATTCCGCGGCCTCGGCGGGGCCGTCGGCCAGGCCCTTGGCACCGGTGCCGATGGTCCGCACCACGGTGGCCAGGTCCGGGCCCATCTCCACGAGGCGGTGGTGGCCGGTGTCGGAGACCAGGAAGTTGCCGCCGGCCAACGGAAGGACCTTGCCGGGGAAGCGGAGGTCCCGGGCCACGGGCTCGGGTGCCACGTAGGGGCCGCTGCCGCGGTGCAGGGTGCCCTTGGCCTCGTGTTCGGCAATCAGCTCGGGGATGAAGGTGGCCAGCCCCGCGGCATGGCCCTCACCGGACAGGTGCGCCACAATGTAGCCCTCCGGGTCCACCACCACCAGGGTGGGCCAGGCGCGGGCGGAGTACGCCTGCCAGGTGACCAGTTCCGGATCATCCAGGACGGGGTGGGCAATGTCGTAGCGTTCCACCGCGGCGGCCAGGGCAACCGGGTCCGCCTCATGTTCAAACTTGGGCGAGTGCACGCCCACGGTGACCAGCACGTCGCTGTACTGCTGCTCCAGGGGCCGCAGCTCATCCAGCACGTGCAGGCAGTTGATGCAGCAGAACGTCCAGAAATCCAAAATGACAATCTTGCCGCGCAGCTTTTCCAGGTCCAGCTCGGCGCCGCCGGTGTTCAGCCAGCCGCGGCCCTGGAGTTCCGAGGCCCTGACGCGGACCGTGGCGGCGGTAGGGGTGGTGGTGGATTCCACTAGTGCATTTCTCCTTGTGAACGGCGTTCGGGTGTTCCGGGCGCGTGCGGGCCGGATGCGTGTGAACTTCGCAGCGGGCTCGACGGCGCGGAAGCGTCTCGTGCTGCCAACTGGGCAAACATGTCATTGTAAGCGTTGAGGTCGGCGTCCTTATTCCTGTCCGCCGCCCTGTCCTTGCGCTTCGTTTCCCGGGCATCGGAACGGGACCACATGTAGGCCACGCCCATGGCGATGGCCAGGGTGGGTATTTCCCCGACGCCCCAGGCCACGCCGCCGGCCGTCTGCTGGTCGACAAGGGCCGAACCGCCCCATGCACGGCCCATGTTGCCAAAGTATTCAC